>MDTB01137040.1_pt1 | contig 44912 bp, 38 predicted proteins | sample 811161 | NCBI WGS metagenome assembly MDTB01 (sample SAMN05326650, study PRJNA326480) | marine metagenome | isolation source: seawater | place: Mediterranean Sea | collected 2009 | reverse complement strand
TTAAAATTACACCGGGAATTAGAGATATTAAAGTAGAAGATGACCAAGCAAGAACCATGAGCGCAAAAGAAGCAATCGATAGTGGCTCTACATTTTTAGTTATTGGTAGACCAATTACTCAAGCTGAAGATATTTCTAGAGCACTTCAAGATTTTAATGACTCCATTTATGAAAAATAAATCTATTAAAAGTATTTTTTTGGAGCTCAAGAAACTATCAAACTCTGATACTAGCAAAAGAAAGCTATCCTTTAAGTTTGAATCAGAATTTTTAGATTATCAGCCCTATTTAAAGAGCTTTTCTTCTCAACACTATAAATTATTTGATGAGCTAGCACATAGATTGGATCTTCAAGGTTCTATTAATGATCTCTTTGATGGAGAGATCGTAAACAAGACAGAAAATAGACCAGTTTTACATCATCAATATCGCATTAACCAATCAGCATCAGAGTTCAATTTTAAAAAAATTACAGGACCTTTTATCAAAAGGATCAAAAAAGATGGTTTTAAGAATATTATTACTTTTGGTATTGGTGGTTCATATGAGGGGCCAAAATTACTTCAAGAATTTACAAATAAGCAATCATCAAAATTGAATTATTATTTTGTATCTGGGCCTGACAAGGATGAGTTTAATTCAATATTAAGACCACTAAGTAAGCAAAAGAATTTTTACATTTTTTCATCAAAATCACTTTCAACAGATGAGACTCTTACATGTTTGAGATGGTTGGGTGCAAAAAGAAGCTCAACGAACTCATTAGTCATTACTGCCAACATAGAAAAAGCAAAAACTTTGGGTTTTGCTAAAAATTGCATTGTCCCATTTCCAGAAACAGTTGGAGGTAGATATTCAATTTGGTCACCAATTTCCCTGAGTACCGCATTAGAAAATAATTTCTCTAAATTTTTAAAGGGCGGCCTTTCTGCGGATAAAATGCTTTTAGGTAATTCAAGAACAGATCATCAATATCAAAGATTTATCAAAATATTAGTATTTTCAGATTTGTGGGCAAACAATTTTCTTAATAAAAAAAATAGAGTGGTGCTTACGTACAATTGGAAATTGCGATCTTTGCAAAGTTATATACAGCAACTTGAGATGGAGTCACTTGGAAAAAAGGCAAATCCGAAATCTATATTTAAAGAAACAGGCCAGTCAATATTTGGAGGTTTTGGATCTACTGCTCAACACTCGTATTTTCAATTATTGCACCAGGGTACAGCAGAATTTTGTACCGATATAATTTACTCAACCTCAAAAAATAGTCCGTTATCGAGTGCTCAAGCAAAAGGGCAAGCTGCTTTACTATCCTCGGATTTAAAAGGACCTGTAAATTTACTTGAAAAAACTAATAGTAACTCACCAGTTAATGTTTTCCATTTAAATAAACTGTCACTTGAAGCACTCGGTTTTTTATTAGCAACTTGGGAACATCGTGTTTTTATAACATCATGCATGCTTCAGATTAATCCCTTTGACCAATTTGGAGTTGCTGCCGGTAAACTTATTGCGAAGAAATTTCTTGGCTAATGGCATTGGATTTAAAGCAAGTTCCTAATACTCCTGGAATATATAAATTTTTTTCTAAAAATAAAATTATATATATTGGTAAAGCTAAAGATTTAAGGAAAAGAGTATCCTCATATTTTGGAAAATCTGTAAAGGATAGAAAAACGCAGCAAATAAAAATTCTTACTGATAATATCGAAACTTTTTCAACGAATACTGAAGCTGAGGCTCTGTTATTAGAGCAATCATTAATTAAAGAGAATTTACCCCGATTTAATATTCTTTTGCGAGACGATAAGACCTATCCATATGTTCATTTTTCAATGGATCATAAATATCCAAGTATTAGCATGAAGAGATCGAAGCATGCCGTTTCCAAAAATTTTTTTGGTCCTTTTATAAGCGCTCAGGCTGTTAAATCAACCATAAAAGATTTGCAGAAGATATATCAAATTAGGAATTGCAGTGACACAACTTTTAGTAATAGATCTAGACCATGTATTGAGCATCAAATGCAAAGATGTTCTGCTCCATGCGTAGATTTAATTTCTGAGATTAGCTATCAATCAGATATTCTATCTTCACAACATTACTTATCAGCTTCAGGAAAAAAAACTAAATCATTGATGACCTCTCAAATGCGTAAGTTTGCAGACCAACAAGAGTTTGAAAAAGCTAATGATATAAAAAAAAGAATTAGAAGTTTAGATCTCTTACATCAAGAGCAATCCATCAATAGTTCTTTAGTTAGTATTGATTTTTTTGCATGCGTCTCCAAGCTTGATAGAACAGGAATATGTATATTATCAGTTAGAGATGGAAAGATCAGAGGAACCAAAACTCATTACCTTAAAGGAAATCAATTAAAAGACATTGATAGCCTCTTTCAAAGTTTAATATTTACTTACTATCAGAATAGCTTTTCCTTGCCTAAGAAAATTATTTTGAATATTAAGCCCAGAAACCTGCAATTAATTAATGAAGCTTTAAGGCTTAAATTTGAAAAAAAAATTTTGATTTCAACAAGTATTAATTCAAATATTAGAAAAATTGCAAATTTAGCTAGATTAAATGCAAATCAGGTCATAGATAATAGAGTGAATCAATCCGCTAAATACACATTTGCTATAAAAGATTTAATTTCTCACTTAGGAATTGATAGAAAAAGTTTATCAATAGAAGGTTTCGATGTAAGTCATCATAGTGGTCAGAATGCAGTTGCCTCATCAGTAAGATTTTCTTCTGTTGGACCGGAAAAAGCAAAATATAGACTTTTCAATATACCCAAAGAATTGTCTGGAAATGATGTAGGTTCAATGAAGCATATTCTTGAAAGGAGAATTCATAAAGCTAGCATTAATCCATTGCCAGATATCGTTCTTGTAGATGGAGGTAAACTCCAGCTTGAGGCCGCACTAAGTACTTTTAGTGTGATGCTAAAAAAGACACCGATTATACTAGGTATTTTAAAAGGCTCTAAAAGGGTTAGGTCAACAGAAACTATTATATCTAAAGATGGCATTTTAGAAATTTCAAAAGATAGTCCGGGGTTTGTGCTGCTTCAACAAATTCGTGATGAGTCTCATAGATTTGCTATTACGAGCAATAGAAAGAAAAAAAATAAGTCTATAAAGAAATCATCTCTTGATAATATTAAAGGGCTAGGACCAAAAAAGAAAAAGGATTTACTAAATTACTTCAAATCTATCAAATTAATCAAATCAGCTTCAGTGGATGATTTGTGTAAGGTTCATGGAATAAGTATTAAACTAGCCAATGAGATAAATTTATTTTACAGACTATGAATTATATTATTCAATTCCTTACTTATTTTAGGATCTTTATAGCGCCTATAATTTTTCTACTAATTATTTCTAATCTTTATGGTTGGGCATTATTTTTTACATTAATCGCAAGCATGTCAGATTTTTGGGATGGTCATTTAGCCCGAAAGTATAACCTTGAGTCAGTGCTCGGAAGTATTCTTGATCCAATAGCTGACAAAATTTTGCTCACTTTTCTAATATTATCTCTTTCACTAAGTATGTCTAGTACCTATATTGGCTTTATTGGCGGCCTTATTTTAATTAGAGAGTTTTGGGTTGCAGCTTTAAGAGATATCAACGCAAGAGCAAATAATGAAGCTGCAACAACAGTTACTACTTTAGCTAAGATTAAAACGTTTACTCAATTAACTGCATTTCTAGTAATCATACTTGGACTTTATTCTAATAATACATTAGTAATTTTTATTGGAAACTTTTGTCTTTTCATTTCCTTGATTGTTACACTTCAGTCAGGCCTCGAGTATACTTTAAATACCTTTAGTCATTTAAAATCGAGACGTTAAAATTATTAATTTTAAAGGTTAATTAATATGAAAATAGCTGTAATTAGTGGTGGCTTTGATCCCTTACATAGCGGGCACCTTTCTTACCTCAAAGCTGCTGCCTCTTTGGGAGACAAGCTTATAGTTTGTTTGAATAGTGATGAATGGCTTATTAAGAAAAAGGGAAAGTATTTTCTTCCATTCATTGAAAGAAAACTTTTAATAGAAAATCTAAAGTTTGTTGATAAAGTTATTGCTTTCGAAGACGATGAAAATGGCAGCTGTATAAATGGACTAATTGATTTAAAAAAAACACATCCTAATGATCAAATTATCTTTTGTAATGGGGGAGACAGAAATCAAAAAAATATTCCTGAAATGAAGGTGAAAGATATTAATTTTCAATTCTCGGTTGGTGGAGATGACAAAAAGAATTCTAGCAGCTCGATTCTTAAAGATTGGAGCCTAGAATCTGAGGAAAGAATATGGGGCAAATTTTTTAACCTTCATAAAGATAATAATATAAAAGTAAAAGAGCTAATAGTGTCACCAGGAAAGGGGATGAGTTTTCAGAAACATTATTTTAGAAGAGAGATTTGGCTTGTATCAAAAGGGAAATGTTTGGTAAATTTTAGTAAAAATGATCCTAACAAAAAGAAGGAAATTATCCTTAATAAGCATGATCATTTATTCGTTGGTCTCGAAGATTGGCACCAAATTACGAATCCATATGATGTACCTTGTCATATTATTGAAATACAATACGGTTCCAAAACTGAGGAAGATGACATAGAGAGACTCTATTACTTTGATGAAAAACAATAATGCAAATTATCCGGCTGGATGGCAGAGTGGTTATGCAGCGGCCTGCAAAGCCGTTTACGCCGGTTCGATTCCGGCTTCAGCCTCCAACATTTTGCTAATATATCTTCAAAAAAATTCTATCTATAATATTTAATTAATTTATAAGGATTATTAATGAAACTTTTTAAAGACTCAACAATTTTAGTAACTGGTGGAACAGGTTCTTTTGGGCATGCTTTTGCAAGACTCACTCTTGAAAAATATAATCCAAAAAAATTAATTATTTTTTCAAGAGATGAAATGAAGCAATGGGACATGCAAAAGTTATTTAATAAGGACAAAAGAATAAGATTTTTTATAGGTGACATAAGAGATAAAGAAAGGCTGTCGCGAGCATTGGATGGAGTTGATTATGTAATCCATGCAGCAGCAACTAAGATTGTCCCAACAGCTGAATATAACCCATTTGAATGTATTAAGACCAACATTATTGGAGCTATGAATTTAATTGATGTTTGTATTGATAAAAAAGTAAAAAAAGTCGTCGCTTTGTCAACTGACAAAGCTAGCAGCCCAATTAATTTATATGGTGCAACAAAACTTGCCTCAGATAAATTATTTATTTCTGGTAACTCTTATGTTGGATCAAGTAATACATGCTTTTCAGTTGTTCGATATGGCAATGTTATGGGCTCTAGAGGGTCTGTCATTCCATTTTTTTTGTCATTGAAGGGTAATAAAAGTATTCCAATAACTGATAAACGCATGACTCGTTTTATGATATCTTTAGATCAAGGTGTTGATTTAGTTTGGCATGCGCTTGAGGATATGATTGGCGGAGAAGTTTATGTTAAAAAAATACCCTCTATGAAAGTTATTGAGCTAGCTAAGTCTCTATTACCAGGGTCTAAAAATGAAATTGTGGGTATTAGACCTGGTGAAAAACTCCATGAACAAATGATAGGTACTGATGATGCGCCATATACTTATGAATACCCTAATCACTATAAAATTCTTCCTGCTATTTTTGATTGGAATTTAGATAATCAAAGAATAAAAGACGGCATTAAGGTTGAGGAAGATTTTTCCTACACTAGTGATAACAATAAGCATTGGATGACAAATGAGGAGCTAATTACTTGGGTTGAAAACAATAAATCAGTTATTGGAAAAATATAGTGATTCCCTATGGTAGACAAGACATTCAAAAAGAAGACATAGATTCAGTTGTTGCAGTACTTGAATCCGAGTTTTTAACTCAAGGGCCAGTTGTTCCTCAATTTGAAAAATCTGTATGTAGTTATGTTGGGGCTCGCTTTGGTGTTGCTGCTAATAGCGCGACTTCTTGTCTGCACATTGCATGTATGGCTTTAGATCTTGGCAAAGACGATATTTTATGGACTAGTCCCATCACATTTGTAGCTTCTGCAAATTGTGCACTTTATTGCAATGCAAAAATAGATTTTGTAGACATTGATCCTGATTCATTCAACATTTGTCCCTTTGAGCTCAAAAAGAAATTAGAAAAAGCATCATTGCTGGGAAAACTACCAAAAGTTTTAGTTGCCGTTCATATGGCAGGCCAGTCACCTATGATGAAAGAGATTTATAGGCTTTCAAAAAAATATAATTTTAAAATAATTGAGGATGCTTCGCATGCTATTGGGGGAAGTTATCTCAATTCTAAAATTGGAGATTGTAGCTATAGCGATATTACTGTCTTTAGTTTTCATCCAGTAAAAATTATTACTACCTCTGAAGGAGGAATGGCACTCACAAATTCCAAAGATTTGGCCTACAAGATGTCTATTTTAAGAACTCATGGAATTACAAAAGATATCAATAAATTTGAAAATAATAATCATGGTCAATGGTACTATGAGCAAGTTGATCTTGGGTTCAATTATAGGATGACTGATATTCACGCGGCCCTGGGCATCAGTCAACTAAAAAGAATAGATTCCTATATAGAGAAGAGGCACGAAATCGCTAATTTTTATAATAAGGAATTAAAAGATCTACCACTTGCAATTCCAATACAATATTCGGATTCGTTTTCTAGTTTTCATCTATATATTATTCAACTTGATATACAAAATCTAAAAAAATCTCATAAAGAAATATTTGATAGCCTTAGAAACAGCGGTTTAGGTGTAAACCTCCATTACATCCCAGTTCACATTCATCCATATTATAAGAATCTAGGATTTCAAGAAGGAGATTTTCCTAAAGCTGAACTTTATTATAAAAAAGCAATAAGTCTTCCCATTTATCCCAAAATGTCATCGAAGGACTTAAATTTTGTAGTTTCAACTCTTAAGAAAGTTTTGCAGAAGTAATAATTTATATAACTTTTTTGTTAATAAATTATTTATCAACAAATATAATTTAATATTAATATATAATTGGCGAATTATTCTATTTTTACTCAAAATTAAATCGCAAAAATGAAATCTGCTATTATCACAGGAATAACTGGTCAAGATGGGGCTTATCTTGCCCAACATCTAATTGATCAAGGAATTAAAGTATACGGAGCAATAAGAAGAGGGGGGGAAAGAACATTCTGGAGACTTAAGTATTTGGGTATTGAAAATCAAATTGAGATAGTTGAGCTTGAATTATCAGAATTTTCACAAGTTTTCAGGTTGATTAATGCTGTTAAACCAGATTATTTTTATAATCTGGGTGCAATGTCTTTTGTTGGCACTTCTTTTGATGAGCCTATATATACTCAAGATGTTAATTTTATTGGTCCTTTAAGAATTCTAGAGTCGATTAGGCTTTCAAATCAAAACATCAGATATTATCAAGCCTCAACCTCAGAAATGTTTGGAAAAGTTGCTGAGGTTCCTCAGACTGAAAATACTCCATTTCATCCGAGAAGCCCATATGGAATCTCAAAATTAGCTGCACATTGGTCTGTTGTTAACTATCGTGAGGCTTATAATATTTTTGCATCAAGTGGAATCTTGTTTAATCATGAAAGTCCGTTAAGAGGTAATGAATTCGTTACAAAAAAAATAGTTAAATCATTGCACTCCATTAAAAAAAATAAACTGAAATTCTTTGAATTAGGCAATTTAGATGCAAAACGCGATTGGGGTTATGCAAGAGACTATGTCGAGGGCATGAAAAATATTTTAGATTTAGAGGCGGCAGATGATTACGTTTTGGCAACTAACGAAACTCATACAATCAGAGAGTTCTGTGAACTCGCAGCTCAAGAATTTGGATATTTAATAGAATGGAGTGGAACCGGCCTCGATGAAATAGGCAGAGACTCAAAATCAAAAAAAATTATTATAAAGATCAATCCCAAATTCTATAGACCCGCAGAAGTAGATTTATTGATCGGTGATTATTCCAAGGTTCATAAGGCAACGAATTGGAAACCAAAGACATCTTTTCATGATTTGATAAAACTTATGTGCAAAGAAGAGCCAATTATTGAAAATTTTATGGGTTAAATATGAATACAGAAATAAATATAAGAAAAGATGGTGATATAGATGTTAAAGAACTTTTTTCCCTAATATGGCAAACAAAAAAGATCTTTACAGCAATGATGATTTTATTTGGTGTGATTTCGATTATTTATAGTTTAAGTTTGCCAAACTTATATACATCAGAAAGTTTAGTAACAGTTTCTAGCAGAGATCAGGGATCTTCATCGGGGTCTGAAGCATTTTCATCTAGCTTTTCTGGTATTGCCTCAGCTGCAGGAATTAGTATCGGATCTCCTGGAGGAAGTACTCGTCAGGCTTTAGCAATAGCAACCATGGAGTCACGCGACTTTTTTAAGCATCTTATTACCTTTGAGGATGTTCTCCCTTCAATTATGGCCGCAAAAAAATATGATTTAAATTCTCAATCAATTATTTTTGATGAGAAAGCATATGATGCTGAATTAAAAGAGTGGAGATTGAGTAAACCATCCTATTTAGAAGCTTATAAAATATATAGACAAATTCTTAAGATTAATTTGGATAAAAAATCAGGATTTATTAATATCAAGATTGAGCATATTTCTCCTGCTTTTTCATATAATTTTCTAACTTTAATTTTTCATGAAGTAAATAGTACAGTTAGAGAAAAAGAACTTGCAGAGTCGCAACTTGCTCTGGAGTACCTCAATGGAATACTTAACAAGACTAAACAGATTGATACAAGGTTAGCTATTGCTAAGTTAATAGAGTCGCAACTTAAAACTCAGATGTTGGCAAATGTAAGACCAAATTATCTTCTTAATCCTATTGATGAGGCATTCTTACCGGTGTACAAGTCAAATCCAGCACGCTTAAGAATAGTAATTATGGGCCTCATACTCGGTCTCGGGATATACATATTGGGCTTATTGATTAGATTGATATTCACAAGAAAATAAAAATTTTAATTATATGCCATCAATTTTAACTGTTTTTAACTGAATGAATTCTAAGGATATAAATCTTGGAATCATTGGTTTGGGCTATGTTGGATTGCCTTTAGCAGTTGAATTTGGAAAAAATATATCAGTCAGTGGTTTTGATATAAATACAACTAGAATATCTGAGTTAAAGCAAGGAATTGATTCAACATTTGAGGTTTCCAATGATGAGCTTCGCTCCTCAAAGGGATTAATTTTTACTGATCAAGTGACAACTTTAAATAATTGCAATATTATAATTATTACCGTCCCAACCCCAGTGGACCATTTAAATAAGCCAGATTTTTCAGCTTTAATTTCAGCATGTGAGATGGTATCTAAGTTAATTAATGTAGGAGATATTATTGTCTTTGAGTCTACTGTCTATCCCGGTGCAACTGAAGAAATTTGTATTCCAATTATAGAGCAAACCGCAGATTTAAAAATTAACAAAGATTTTTTTGTAGGGTACAGTCCCGAAAGGATTAATCCTGGCGATACATTGCATAGATTAAAAGATATTACAAAATTAGTCTCTGCGTCTAATGATTATGCTTTAAAAGTATTAGATGAATTGTATTCCATAATAATTTCTGCAGGCACATTCATGGTTTCTTCAATCAAAGTTGCCGAAGCTGCTAAGGTAATTGAAAATACGCAAAGAGATGTAAATATTGCCCTAATGAATGAGCTTTCTTTAATTTTTTCAAGACTAGATATTGATACTGAAGAAGTTTTACAAGCTGCTGAGACAAAATGGAACTTTTTGCCATTTAGACCTGGGCTAGTTGGAGGCCACTGCATAGGAGTGGACCCATATTACTTAACACATAAAGCAGAAGCTGCTGGATATAAACCGAAAATTATTTTATCTGGTCGTAAATTGAATGATGCCATGGCAAGAAATGTTGCAGATAGATTTATTATGTCAATGAATGAAAGAAAAATTAATCTGAAAGACTCTAAGGTATTAATAATGGGAATTACATTTAAAGAAAACTGCCCAGATACAAGAAATAGTAAAGTATTTAATTTAATTGATATTTTAAAATCACATAAAATAAATATTGAGGTAATGGATCCATGGGTTTCAAAACTCAATATTCAAAAATATGATTTTAAAATTACAGATTCATTAGAAGATTCTCACTATGATGGAATTATTTTAGCTGTAGCTCACAATGATTTTTATGAATTTTCTGCCTCAGATTTAAAACGATCATGTAAAGAAAAGCATATTATATTTGATCTAAAGTATATTTTAGATAAAAAAGATTCAGATCTAAGGATGTAAACCTAATGACTTTTTATCAATCACAATTAAAGCATTTAAAAGGCAATCAATATTCTTGGTTAATTACTGGAGTTGCTGGATTTATTGGAAGTAATATTTTAGAAACACTTTTATTGCATGATCAAAAAGTTACAGGCTTAGACAATTTTGCAACTGGGTTTGATAAGAATCTTGCTGAAGTTCAGGGGATAGTATCTGAGCAACAATGGAGAAATTTTAATTTTTTAGACGGTGATATCTGCAATTTTATCGATTGTAAGAAATCTGTAAAAAATATAGATTTTGTTCTCCATCAAGCAGCTTTAGGTTCCGTTGTTCGATCAATTGAAGATCCGATACTCTCTAATCATGTAAATATTAATGGTTTTTTAAACATTCTTACTGCATCTAGAGATGCTAAAGTCAAAAGTTTTACTTATGCTGCTAGTAGCTCTACATATGGCGATCATCCTGGACTACCGAAGGTTGAGAGCGCTATAGGCTCTCCATTATCTACCTATGCTGTTACAAAATATGTAAACGAGTTATATGCAGAAGTTTTTTCTAAAAATTATGATTTTCATTCAATAGGCCTTAGATATTTTAATGTTTTTGGAAAACGACAAGATCCCAACGGTTCATATGCAGCGGTAATCCCAAGATGGATAAATAAAATGGCTCAAAACCAAATTATTGATATTAACGGAGATGGAGAAACCAGCAGGGATTTTTGTTTCATAGAAAATGCTGTGCAAGCAAATATATTATCAGCCTTAGCTGAGACAGATGCAAAGAATAATGTTTACAATGTAGCTGTTAATGCAAGGACTTCCTTAAATCAGCTTTTTTATATATTAAAAGACCTTCTTGCGGAAAACAAAGTTGATTATACCCATGAACCAAATTATAGAGATTTTAGACCTGGAGATGTTAGGCACTCACAAGCAGATATAAATAAGGCTCAAATATTTCTTAATTATCAAGCCTCATATGATGTGCATGCAGGCTTATCAAAAGCAATTAAATGGTATCTATCATATTCAGATTCATAATCATTTCATATTATGTTACTAAGCCTCAAGCATTTATTTAATCTTCTGAACAGATCGCAAAAGAATAGGCTTATCTTGCTTCAAGTCCTTGTGATAATTAATTCCATTTTTGAAGTTGTAAGTGTTGTAACTGTTGGTGGATTTATGTCCTTAGTAGGAAGCTTTAATTTAATAGAAACAACTGTTTTATATATTGAGTTGTCAAAGATTTTTACTATTTCCTCACCATCGGATTTTTTATTATTTGGAGCTTTTATTACCTTGTTTGTTTTATTAGTAACAGCAATAATTTCTCTTTTTACATTATGGCGACTTTCTCTTTTTGGAGCGCTTGTCGGCGCAGACTTAAGTAACCGTCTTTATTATTTTTATATGCAAAAGGATTGGATCTTTCATTCATCTAACAATAGTAGCGATTTAAAAAACAGAATTGCAAATGAATCTCTTCGTATTTCTAATGGGGTTATTAACCATCTGATGTTAATGAATTCAAAAATTATAATGTCAGTTGTGATGTCAATTGCTCTCATGATTTATAATGTGTATGTTGCTATGACAGCTGCAATCATCTTTTCCATTTCTTATTTTTTTCTTTACAAGACTGCAAGAGCTAGACTCATCCGAAATGGATCCATTACATCTTTTGCTCAGGCCTTAAGGTTAAAATTAATGGGCGAAGGTTTTGGTGGAATAAAGGATGTACTTTTACTAAGAAGACAAGCCTTATTTAACAAGAGTTTTTTTAAGGCAAGTAATAACTTTGCTCGAGCAGCTGGAAGTTCGCAGGTATTAAGCATGGGCCCTAGATATATAATGGAACTAGTTGCTTTTAGCTCTGTCATTTTGCTCGTTATTTTTTTATTAATTACTTATGAGGGAAATATTGGAACTATCCTTCCAATGCTTACAATATATGCTTTAGCAGGTTTCAAGCTATTGCCTGCTTTTCAACAAATATATTACAGCCTCACCACCATCAGGGTAAATATTCATGCTTTTCACGTTTTGCAAGACGACTTAGAATCAAGTGATTCAGATTATCTTACAAATCAATTTGTTGAGTCCAACGAATTTCAAGATAAAAAATTAGACCTCCAACAAAGTATCCAGTTAAGAAATATCAAATTTAAATATCCTCACGCACAACAAAATGCATTAAATGAAATTAATTTAGAAATTCCTGCAAATCATGTCATTGGCATTGTTGGCTCATCTGGCTCAGGGAAATCAACTCTAATTGACATTCTGCTTGGATTAATTCGTCCCGATGAAGGGCAACTTTTAATTGATGGAGAAGTGATTAGTTCTAAAAATATTAAAATCTGGCAAAATTCACTTGGCTTTGTTCCCCAAAGCATCTTTCTTGCAGACTCAACAATTAAAGAAAATATTGGTTTTGGATTAGCTGAAGATGATATAGATTTAAAAAAAGTATCTCAAGCAATTGATATGTCTCACTTGAGAGAATTTGTTGATGCTTTAGAACATGGCATTGAAACAATAGTTGGTGAGCGAGGCGTTCAGTTATCGGGTGGTCAAAGACAGCGAATTGGTATTGCAAGAGCACTTTATCAAAATGCTAGCGTCTTAGTTCTTGATGAAGCAACAAGTTCATTAGATGGCATTTCAGAAATGTTAATTATGAATGCTATAAATGATTTTTTTGGTAAGAAAACTATTGTCATTATTGCACATAGACTGAGCACAATTAAAAATTGTAATTCTATTTACATATTAGAGGATGGAAGAATTCTAGATCATGGTACTTATGACGAGTTGAAACAGCATAATAAATTCTTTCAAACATTACTTTCTCCAGATCAGCAAGAGCAAAAAGTGAATTAAATTTTGGATAAAGTTTTTGAAGTGAATACTGGTAAAATCAAGAATCTTTTCTACTGCAGGACTCCCTTGCAGGTAAAAATAATCAATAGTATTCTAAAGGATCTTGGAGATGATCATTTTATTCTTTATCATCCGGCTGGCAAAGGCAAAAAACATGAATATTATTTCTCTCAACTTTTATCTAATAAAAAATATTTTCTTCGCTCTTATGACATTAAATTTTTGAATTATTTTATAGATTTTATTTATTTCTATTTTTTACCCAGAAGTATAAGGCTTCAAAAATATGAAAATTTTTTCTTTGCAAGTCTCACACATCCAATAGTTTCTATGCTTGAGAAGAGAGTAGAAAATAAAGATTTAAATTTATTTGATGATGGCAATTTTAATATTGATAAGCAATTTTTTTCATATTATGTTCGTTTGGCAACAGACTCAAAAATCTATTCTAGCCTAAGACTTTTGCTTCATTTAAAAAGCCCGCAAGAATTATTAGCAAATATTTCTAATCACTTTAGCATCTACGATCATAAGCATACTAAATGGATGCATTGTAAAAATATCAAAGTCAATATTTTTAGATTTCCAAATTTAGGATCACTTAAAAAAATTAGAATAATATTAGGATATACTGATGATTTGGTTTCACCAGAATATAAACTCTTACAAAATTCAAAAAAATTCGATGTTTTTTTGCCTCATCCTGACTCATCATTGAAGCTTCGAATTAATAATAAATTTCTAAATGACCTTGAAGAAATTAATTTTTCTGATTTGATTGCCGAGGATATAATCTACTTAATTATTGAAAAAGGCTATGAGCCCATTGTTTATGGTTTTCAATCATCAACTCTAATTAATCTTCCTACATACATAAAAACAGTATGTTTTTTTTCAACAATGTCCGATAAGAGCCAAAAAACAATCGCAAAATCTATGAATGGCTTCGGTATTAAAACTATTATGCTTGATCAGCACAGTACTTAATTAACATATATCATATAAATTATTTAATCTATCCTTATAATTTTTTAAATATGAAAATATGTCAAATTACATATAGTGGTTTTGGAGGCTTAGGAAGCGTAGTCTTTTCATTGATTTCAGGAGATCAAAATTTTAATCATAGTTGGCCAATAGGTTTTATAGGTGAGAAGCCTCTTGATAAATTCTATAGAAAACACTCTTCTAATTTAGGCTTAGATTATAAAAATTTTCAGTTTAAGCCTAAAAAACATTTCTTAGCATGGCTCAATTTATATAAGTGGTTATCTCAAATAAAGCCTGATGTCATTATCTGCCATACTTTGAATCCAATTTTTGTTTGTAAAATTTACAGCATACTTTTTTCAATCCCCTTAGTATCTGTCGCTCATACATCCAACATTGTTAAACCATGGAATGAAAAAATTATGAGTTTTTTTTCAATATTTTTATCTCATAAAATTATCCTCCTTACAGAAGAATATAAATCTCAACTTGAAAATACCTATGGCATTTTTTTCCCATCAAAAAAAATTAAGGTTATCCCAAATGGAATTGATTTATCTGTTTTTTTTCCAAGCACAAAAAAAATCCAAAAAAGAAAAAAATATAAAATTGGTATGGCGGGCAGGTTTTCATCATCTAAGAAACAGGATCTTCTAATCCTGGCTATTCAAAAAATTTTTTTTAAATACCCTGAATTAGATATTGAGCTCCATCTTGCAGGAGATGGCGAGAATATAGATTATTTGAAAAAACTTGCGTTAAATCTTAGCGGATCATCAAATATAATATTCAATGGTCTTTTGAATGAAATTGATATTGGTCCCTGGATGAGAGAGCTTGATATATATGTGCATGCAACAGAGGGAGAAACCCTGAGCACCTCATTACTTCAAGCAATGGCTTCATCACTTCCTATAATTGCTTCAGATGTTTCTGGAGTAAAAAATTTAGTAGGCATTAATGATGACTTTGGGTACTGCGTACCAAATAAAGCAGAATTATTTTCTGAAAAAATTATTGATTTAATTCTCGCTATAAAAGATGGCAAAAATATCAATTTATTAAGTCCAAGAAAATATGTAGAAAAAAACTATAGTCACTTATTAATGCATCAGCGATATATCCAACTAATTACTGAAATATCATTATCAAAGAAATAGAGTCAATCTTTTCTTACAAAACAGTTTAAAATGGCAAAACATTCTTAAATTTTAATTAAAACCTTATGCATAAATTAAAATCTATACTGAGAGATGCTCTTCCAATGAGATATCAAGTTCCAATTAAGTACTTTTATGCACTATTTGTTGGAGCAAAAGAGCCTGAGATGGGCTTACTGCAATATATTATTTTTAAAGATAGTAGAGCTATCGATGTGGGAGCTAATAGGGGAATTTATTCATATTTGATAACAAGATTTAAATGCAAACTAGAAATATTTGAACCCAATGAAGATTGCTTAAAACTTCTTAGATCATGGTCATTCAATATGCCTAATGTCTCTATTCATCCTTTTGGTTTATCTAGCGAGAATGGAGAAGCAAATCTTCATATCCCAATTGATGAAAGCGGAGTGGAGCATGATGCTTCTGCCTCTATACAAAATAATCTCTTTGCTAATTCAAGAGATCAAAAAATTCAAATTAAGAGTTTGGATAGTTTTAAATTTAATAATATTTCTTTAATTAAAATTGATGTTGAGGGTCACGAAAAAGATGTTATCTATGGAGCAGAGCAAACAATAATTACTAATATGCCTGCACTTTTGATAGAAATTGAGCAACGTCATAATGAAGATCAAATTGATTTTATCTTTAATCAAATTCTTCAGCTCGGATATAAAGGATTTTTCTTAAAGAATAATAAATTAAATCCAATAGACATATTTGATATTGAAAAAGATCAAGCTGATATAAATTTTGGAAATCTAAAACTTTATACAAATAATTTTTTATTTTTGAGTGAAGAAAAAATAAATAAAGGAACATATTCTGGATTATTTAATAAAATTTTTTGTAAGGATTTCAAGTGAGAATTGGTTTAAATGCTACTTGCTTTAACGAAAGGCCATCTGGAGCAAAGCAGAGATTTATTGGAATATACACTGAGATTTTTTCTCAAATGCCTGAAGATGATTTTATTATATTTGAACCCTCTGATTGCAAGATGGATTCTTGGTTTAAAGAATTGCCAAATATAAAATTTATTTCTTCTCCTATACCTAGTGAAGGTAGGATCATCAAAGCTTTTAAAGGCCTATTTTATTGGCCTAGAATTACTAAAGATGAGAGATTAGATATATTTGAAATATTTAATTTACCATTTATTCGATCCTCAGCAAAAAAAAGCTTTGTGACAATTCATGATTTACGAGGTCTGGGTGAAGAATATAATATTTTTTATAATATTATTTTTAAATTCATCTTTAAGCACGCTTTATTAAAAGCAGATAGAGTTATCACTGGATCTACGTCTATAAAAAATGATTTAAAAACCCTTGAGCCTCGATGCAAAATCTCAGTTATTTTCAATGGAGTTCACCCTGATTTGTGCAAACCAATCAATGAGATAGATCAATATAACTTTAAGAAGAAATATAATATCCATAATGATTTTTTTTTAACAGTAGGACACTTTGAGAAAAGAAAAAATTATGCCCAATTGATTAATGCAATATCTCTCATTGATATAAATTCTTTAGATAAACCCTTTGTTATTATTGGAAACGATAATGGAGAATTATCAGCAATAAGAAATCAAATTAAAAATTTAGGTTTAGAGAATAGAGTTCGTCTTATTTCTGGATTATCAGATCATGAAGTTAATACTGCTTATAAATCTGCATTTATTTTTATATTTCCTTCTTCATATGAGGGTTTTGGGATCCCAATTATAGAGTCTATGGCCGCAGGAATACCTATGATATTAAGTGATATATCAGTTTTTAGGGAAGTCACTGAAAATAAGGCTATATATTTTGAAATTGGTGAGGCTCAATCTCTTGCAGAAAAAATAGAACTTTTATACCACAATGAAAAGAATAGAGAATCAATGATTCAGTATGGAAAAGAAAGGGTGACAGATTTTAGCTTTAATAAAATTGCTGCTGAACTAAAAAATATATACAGAGAAATTTCACTTGAACTTAAATAATCATCTCTCTCTTATCTTTCAAAAAAAATTTTATATATAAATATGTGCGGTATAACTGGATTTATTCAAAATGCTAGCTTTTCAAAGGCTGATGCTGAAAATACTATAGAGAGCATGACTGAGAAGTTAATCCATCGTGGTCCTGATTCTTGTGGTAATTGGATTTCAGATAATTCTCAAGTTGCTCTTGGGTTTAGAAGGTTAGCAATTCTAGATTTATCACCTGCAGGCTCTCAACCAATGATATCTCGTTCGGGTAGGTTTATTTTAGTATTCAATGGAGAAATTTATAACCATCAAGAATTACGAAAAACTTTAAATAATATTTCATCAAGGTCATGGAAGGGGCATTCAGATTCTGAAACTTTGCTAGATTGCTTTGAGGAATTTGGTGTGAAGGAAACTTTTCAAAAGCTTACGGGCATGTTTGCAATTGCTGTTGTGGATAATATGACTAATACCATGATTCTTGCAAGAGATAGATTGGGAGAAAAGCCTCTTTATTATGGGCTTGTTGATAATAATTTAGTTTTTGGTTCTGAATTAAAGGCAATTAAAACTTTTCCACATTTTTCGAACAGTATTTCTAAAGAATCAATTGCTGAATATCTAAAATATAACTATATACCAGCACCTAAAAGTATATATAAAGATATTTTTAAACTTATCCCAGGTTCATATTTAGAGTTTAATATTGATAACTTTAATGGAGATTTAAATAACGAAACTAAATTTTGGTCTTTGTCTGAATCTATTAATAAGGGAAAAAGCTCAATAATCACAGATACTAGTAAAGCCCTAGATAGTGTTGACAAGGTTTTATCAGATTCTATAAATCTTCAAATGCAGTCAGATGTTCCTCTTGGATCATTTCTGAGCGGTGGCATCGACTCATCTCTTGTTACTGCTCTGATGCAAAAATCTTCAATAGAAAAAATTAAAACTTTTACGATAGGTTTTGAGGAAGATAGTTTTAATGAGGCGCAGTATGCCAAGAAAGTTGCAAATCACATTGGAACTGATCATACAGAAATTATACTTACATCTAATGATGCATTAGATCTTATACAAAAACTCCCCTACATTTATGATGAACCTTTTGCAGACTCTTCTCAGATACCGACACATTTAGTTTCACTTGCTGCAAAAAAATCTCTAACGGTTGCTCTAACTGGGGATGGTGGCGATGAGATTTTTGGAGGGTACAACAGACATTTTTGGGTTCAAAGATTATGGGATAAGGTTTCTATGTTTCCTCCCTCACTAAGAATCTTTGCAGGCAAAATATTATTATATTTTCCAACAGATGGATGGATGATATTAGAAAAATTGTTTAATTCATTTACTTCGCCTGAAAAAGGCATCAATCAATTAGGGACTAAGGTACAAAAGTTTGGCTCAATTCTTAAAAATAGCATGGGAGTTGACGAAATGTACTTTAATTTAATATCAACTAACATTGATTTAAAAGATTTAATCAAGGGGTTGCCTCAAGATTTTATTTCAGACCAATCAAATTTTTTATTATCTAAAAGAAAAGAGGTTCCTATTTTCAAAAATTTTTCTGAAGAAATGATGTATTGGGACACACTAACATATTTACCAGATGATATTCTATGCAAAGTTGATAGAGCATCCATGGCCACTAGCTTAGAAACTAGAGCACCTTTTCTTGATCATAAATTAATAGAATTAGCATGGAGACTGCCCATCGAAATGAAAATTAAAAATAATACTGGTAAATTAATACTAAGACAATTGCTTAATAACTATGTCCCTAAAAATTTAATTGATAGGCCAAAAATAGGCTTTGGATTACCAGTTGGTGACTGGCTGAGAGGCCCTCTAAGGGATTGGGCAGAGGACTTGCTGGATGAATCACAAATGATTAGTGACGGATATTTTTATCCTGATCCTATTCATCAGATCTGGAGAGAGCACTTGTCAAGGAAGCTAGATTGGACAGGATTTCTTTGGAGTATATTGATGTTTCAAAGCTGGCTAAAAGCAGAGCAAGACTTATGATTTATTTATTTATTTTTGGTATGTTAGTTTTTCTAAGATATCTTTTAGTAGATCAATCAACTTTAAGGATTCAACTGCTACCAGTTTTAACTTTTATATTATTTATTTTTTCTGCATTTAGATTTCAGGTTGGTTGCGACTGGAATAATTATTATGAACAATATCTTGGATATGATCCTGAAGCTTCTAATTCATTTACGCTTATAAATGAGCCTTTATATAAGGCAACCCTTGAGCTTGTTCACTTCCTAGGACTCACATTTCCGTGGGTAAATGTAATTACTTCAGCAATTTTCTTTGTAGGAATTTATAAGCTGGCTATTCGTCAACCTGATCCTCTTGCAACAATAATTTTTATATTTCCAATCCTTTTATTAAATATGCCAATGTCGGGGATAAGACAGGGTGCTGCAATTGGCTTGATGTGTTTTGCTTACCTAGCTTTTATTGATAAGAAACTCTTAAAGTATATTTTTTATGTAATTCTTGCAACAGGCTTTCATACTAGCGCACTAATTTTTTTAGTCTTAATTCCTTTTCTTGGAGGCCAATTTTCATATTCAAGAATTCTTGTTGCAATTTTATTAGCTATTCCTGGAATTTTCTTCTTATTAATATCTAGCTTTGCCCAGATAGCAATTGAAAGGTATATAACAAATAGCTACGAAGCATATGGAGCAATTTACAGAATAGCAAGCTTGGCAATAGCAGCAACTATGTTTCTTGCATTCTTTAGATCTCGCTGGAAAGACAAATATGAAGATGAATATACCTTAATATTTCTAGCATCTTTAATGATGCTATTTTGTTTAGCTTTACTTTTAGTTAGTAGCACAATTAGTGATAGGGTAGGTTATTACCTCATACCATTGCAGGCAGTCTTTTTTGCAAGAATACCTTTTTTTATTATTCCATGGAGAATTTTCTGGACAATGCTTCCATATATTTTAATTGGAACTATTTTTGTGGGTTGGATTTCGTTATCTTCTCTCTTCGAGGTATGTTACTTGCCATATCATAATTTTTTATTGGGTGTGCCGGTATCGGAAGTAACCTTATTTTAAAATTTTAATTTAAACTTTAATATGAGAAAAAAAATTTTAATTGTTGTAAATGTTGATTGGTTTTTTATGTCACATAGATTGCTAATTGCAAAAAAGGCAATAAAAGAAAACTATGAAGTCCATTTGGCAACACACATTACTCTTAACAAAAATATAATTGAAGCCCATGGAATAATTGTTCACTCACTTCCAATAAGCAGAAGTTCGACTAATCCATTTAGCATAATAAATTATTGCTTTTATTTGAGCGGCATTCTTAGAAAAGTAAATCCTGATTTGCTCCACTTAGTTACAATTAAGCCTGTAATTTTTGGTGGCTTATTGGCAAGAATTCAAAAAATTCCTTCTGTGATTTATGCAATTTCTGGGATGGGATACCTGTTTATAAGCAAAAATTTTTTAGATAAGATTTTAAAAAATATTGTTTTGTTAGCTTATCGGATCATATTCAACCATACAAACTCACTAGTAATATGTCAAAATCCTTCAGATTTAAATTTAGTGTTTAAAAAAAGCAGCTACGCATTGGATAGAGCAATTCTTATTCCTGGTTCAGGTGTTGAGTTAAATAGATATAGTAAAGAAAACATAATTTTTGAAAATCCTAACCAAACAGTTGTGATGTTCGCGTCTAGATTACTAAAAGATAAAGGGATTTATGAGTTCATTCAGGCAGCAGAATTTATAAAAAAAGAATGCAAAGATCTTAATAGTGAGATTATTTTTGTGCTTGTTGGCGATATTGATATAGAAAACAGGGCATCAGTTAATATGGATGAGGTTAATAAATGGGAAGAAAGAGGATTAATTCAATATTGGGGGTATTCAGATAGAATAGATAAGATGTTATATATGGCTGATATTTTTGTATTACCCTCTTACAGAGAAGGTATGCCAAAAATTTTGCTTGAAGCCTCGGCTTGCTCTCTTCCTATTATCACTACTGATGTTCCCGGATGTAGAGATGCAGTCATTCCCAATGAAACTGGATTAATTGTTCCTCCAAGAGATTCCAGGGCATTGTCATTAGCTATAAGCGAACTTTTGCGTAATCATCAAAAAGCTATTTTGCTTGGTCAAAATGCTAGAAAACATGCTGAAAAAAATTTTGATGTTAACCTAGTTGCTAAAAAACATATTGACATATATAAATTTTTAGATTCTAAAGTAAGCTAGTATGACAAACACCTCTTTAATTATTCCGTGCCAAGAAGACCACTCTGAAGATATTAATAATTTATTCAAATCAATAATATCTTGGACAGTTCATCCATCCGAAATACTAGTTGTAGATTCTTCTAAAAATCAAATTAAAGTTCAAGAAAAATTTATTCATTATTGCAATGAAAATAAGCTCGTTTTTAAACACCTGTTTTTCAAAAATGAATTTTTTAACCCAGGGCATGCACGTAACATTGGTCTTTCTAAAGCAAGTTATGAAAACATAGCTTTTTTAGATGTTAAGACTATTCCTTCAAATCTTTGGTTGGAAAAAAGCATCAGATTAATTGCAGAAACTAATTCGTTGATCGTTTGGGGAAAAACTTTTTACGAGGCAAATAATAAAAAAGAGCAAATTATCCGGGCAGCAACTTATGGTATGTCACCAATTAGAACTCTTCCTGGCTCACTAATTAACCATGGAGTTTTTGTTAAATGTGGAAATTTTATTCAGACAGTAAGAGCTGGTGAAGATGCTGATTGGATTAAGAGATGTTCCCTTCATCAGATCGACTTTACTGATTCGAATGAGCTTTGCAATTATTCTGGATTATCTGGAATTTCTTATTTAGAGGTACTTAAAAAATGGTTTAGAAATTATCGAAGCGCCTCTTTTTTGCCTTACATCAGCCCACATAAAGATTTATATTTTTATTCAATTTCATTATTTTTAATTGTAATAGCTTATAACTGGAATTGGTTTTGGCTTGACTGGAGGCTGAATGACGAGTTTTATCTTCCAAATATTACCAAGATAAGCATACTCATTATTTCATTATTTTATATATTTCTTAGAGGCGTTTTTTTACCGATTACAAAGGGAGTGAAATGGCATTTTCTTTTTCCATTTAACTTTCTCATAATCAGTATATTGTCAGCATTAATCGACTTTACCAAAGCAATGGCTTTTGTTATATCTAAAATTAACAGATAGTTATTAGCCAATCTCATCAATAATTTTTAAATACTTCTCTGAAATTTTCTGAGTAGAGAAATGCTTTTCTATGTGTTTTCTTGAATTTAATGAATAATTAAATAAATTTTCCATGTTCCTACTTAATTTTAATATTTCTTGCTCTAAAGAGTCTGACAAGCAAAGCTCGAACAATACACCATTTTTTTCGATAGAACTTATGCATTCTTTGCAACCAGCTACGTTCGAAAGTATCAGAGGCATCCCGGTTGATGCTGCTTCTAATGCAGCACTTGGGATACCCTCTCTGATTGATGGCAAAATAAAGATATCATTTTTAAGATATAAATCTTGAATTTTATTATTAGGCACCTCTCCTAAAAAGTTAATGTTCTTTGATTCATTGAGTAGCAAGAAATCGTTTTTTGAGATACTTAGAGCGTTTTTAGGATCATATTTTCCAGCTATAGAAAATTCAAGCCTATTATTTGTATTTACTAAGTTATTGGCTGTATCAAAAATTTTCATAACACCTTTTGAATGCAGCAGGCGAGATGCAAATAAAATTTTTATTTTGTTTTTATTAGCATTTAAAAATCTTTGTTTAAATTTAAATCTATCAATATCAATACCATTGCCCCTGATAATATGAAAATTTTCAATGGTTATATTTAGATTTTTTGATAGCTCTTTTTGATCTTGATAATTTTGAAAAATAAAGTCGGCATCATTCCTATTAACTGAAAATTTAAGAAAAAATTTAAATAATTTTGAAATACATATTTTTCTTAAGGACGACTGATCAAAAATAGTTTCTAAACCAGTTACAATAAGAAAATATTTTTTAATTTTAATAAATCTTCTGACTAAAGATCCGAGCATGCAATTTTCTAATGAAACAAAAAAAACAACTTCTCCGCCTGACTGATTTATAAGAAATATCAACCTCCTGCAAAATTTGAAGACTTTGATTATGTTGCCGGAGCTTTTTCGCCTCTCTAAATGAAGAATCTTATATGGCGAGTCTTGGAGGCTCTCATGATCAAAATAGCCGGTAAGATCTGTAATTATCACTACTTCAAAATGCTTGGATATTTCTAATACTAAGTTTTTTCTATGCGATAAAAAAAATGAATATTCATTGATGACAAAAACTATTTTTGGTTTTTCTTGCATTTTTTGAAATTAAAGCTTTTCTAACAATCTAGAAGATCTAAATAGTTGCTTTGTTTATTAATTATACTTCTTTTTTTTGTATCTATTGCCCATCAACTAAGCCTGAATAATATAATATATAATCGGTGTTTGTTTTATTCTATAAAGGAGCTTTGTAAAGTTGAGAATTATTGTTACTGGTGGGGCAGGTTTTATAGGCAGCGCCTTAATTCGAAGATTAATTTCAGATAATGTCCATGAAGTCATTAATGTTGATACTCTTACTTATTCTGGAAACTTGAATTCACTATTGGAAGTATCAGAAAGCGATAGATATATTTTTGAAAATTGTGATATTTGTGATTATCCAAAACTATTAAACATCTTTAAAAAATATCAACCTAATTTAGTTTTTCATTTAGCGGCTGAAAGTCATGTTGACAGATCGATAGATAATCCTGATCAATTTTTACAAACAAATATATTTGGAACATCAAATGTTTTGAATGCTTCTTTAGATCTTTGGAAAGGAAATAAGAGCCATTCATCGTCAAATTTTCGCTTTATTCACATTTCTACTGATGAGGTCTTTGGAGATTTAGGGGATAGCAAAATTCTATTTGATGAGTTGTATCAATATAATCCAAGCTCTCCATATGCAGCTTCGAAAGCGTCATCTGATCATTTGGTCAGAGCTTGGGGAAGAACATATGATCTTCCATACATGATTTCTAACTGCTCAAATAATTATGGTCCTTATCAATTTCCTGAGAAATTTATACCTCATACAATTATTAATGCAATCAAGGGGAATAGCCTTCCTCTATATGGCAATGGCCAACAGGTAAGAGATTGGCTTTATGTGGATGATCATATTGAGGCTTTAATTCAGATTGCTAAGCATTCGGAACCAATGAAGAGTTATAATGTTGGAGGTTTCAATGAAAAGAAAAATATTGAAGTAGTTGAACTAATTTGCTCATACCTTGAAGAATTAAATTTTAAAAAGCCACAGGGAGTAAAATATTTTAATGATTTAGTTTCATTTGTAGCTGATCGTCCAGGTCACGACATAAGATATGCAATTAATTCTTCAAAAATTCAGTCTGAGCTTGGCTGGCGTCCATCTGGTACCTTTGAAGAAAAATTGAAACCTACTATAGATTGGTATCTTGGAAATAAAAACTGGTGGCAGCAGATACTGAATGGTGAATACAATCTTGATCGCTTGGGAGACGTTAAATAATAGATGAACACTTATAAGGGAATTGTATTAGCTGGAGGTATGGGTACCAGATTAAGACCCCTAACAACCTCAATCTCAAAACAATTGCTTCCAATTTACGATAAGCCCATGATTTTTTATCCTATCTCAGTTCTCATGTTGTCTGGGATTAGGGAAATTATGATTATTTCAACTCCTCAGGATTTGCAACAATACAAAGATTTACTAGGTGATGGATCAAGCTATGGTGTTAATTTTTCCTATGCCGTTCAGAAGAAACCAAATGGCCTAGCTGAGTCATTTATTATTGGCCAAGATTTCATTGAAAATGACAATGTTTCATTAATTCTTGGTGATAATTTATTTTATGGTCAAAATTTCTCATCATATTTAAAGAATGCAACACAAGTTTCAGATGGCGCTAAGCTCTTTGGGTATCAGGTCTTAAATCCTAAAGATTTCGGTGTAGTGGAATTTGATTCAAATAAAAATGTTCTTTCAATCGAAGAGAAACCCTCAAAACCTAAATCAAATTATGCGGTCACAGGATTATATTTTTATGATAATGATGTGGTTGAAATAGCTAAATCTATATCACCCTCAGCAAGAGGCGAGCTTGAAATTACTTCAATAAACAACACTTATCTTGCAAATAACAAATTAAAAGTATCTTTATTAGGACGAGGTTTTACATGGCTAGATACAGGAACCCATGAATCTTTGCTTGAAGCTTCTCAGTTCGTTCATGTAATTGAAAAGAGACAAGGTTTTAAAATTGCTTGCTTGGAAGAGATTGCTTATCAGCAAAAATGGATAGAGGAAGATGATCTTATTAAAAGCATCAACTTGTACAAAAATTCAGATTATGGAAAGTATTTAAAAAATATTCTGTATACCAATTCATAGTTTTTAATAAATATATCAAAGGAAAGGCATTCTTTTGATTTATAATATTCATTAATTTTAAATAAATTTTTAGAGTAAGGGCAATTTTTATGAGAGTATTTTACGCTGAAGCTAATTACGGAGAAGACGAGATTGATGCGGCCATCAAGATCCTAAGGGAAGAGCGTTTAGCTTTGATGTGCGGTAAGAATGTTCTTAGATTAGAAGAAAGAGTTTCAAAAATTTTTAATAAAAACTTTGCTTTGATGACAAACAGTGGTTCTTCTGCAAATTTACTTGCAATAAAGGGGCTGAATCTTCCATATGGCTCAAAAGTCATAACTCCTTCTTTAACCTTTTCTACAACAGTCGCTCCTTTGGTCCAAAGTAACTTGATTCCACTTTTTGTTGATGTTGAGTTAGATACCCTGCAAATAGATACTAATTTATTAAAAAAAGTTGATCTTAATGGAGTTTCCGCAATATGTGTTCCAAATTTAATAGGAAATGTTGCAAATTGGGAAATTATCTACACTTTTGCAAAGGAGAATAATTTGAAAGTGATAGAGGATTCTGCCGATACCATTGGTTATAACTATAAGACTGATCTTGAGGATTGGTCTGATGTTACGACAACTAGTTTCTATGCTTCTCACGTAGTGACTGGCGCAGGCTTTGGCGGAATGGCAGCTTTTAAGGATGAAAATGATTATTCATTGGCTAAATCTCTCAGGGGATGGGGAAGAAGATCATCTTTATATGGTGAGACGGAAGATTACAATAGAAGATTTGACTGTGTTATAGATGGATTCGATTATGATGACAAATATGTGTTTGATGATTTAGGTTATAACTTTCTTCCATCTGAAATATCTGCTGCATTTGCTTTGGTTCAAATAGATAACCTTGATAAAAATATAAAAAATAGAGTTGAAAATTTTCAAAAATTAAAACAAGCTCTTATTTCGAAAGATAATTTTCAAACTTTTCGTACCTATGATAATGTTGAGACAGGATGGTTAGCTTTTCCTTTACTTCTCTCAGAAAAATTAGAAGGTAAGAGAAAAGAGTTTCAAATATTTCTCGAAAAAGCAGGGGTTCAAACAAGGACCATATTTACTGGAAATATTCTAAGACAGCCCGTGGCGCAAAAATTTGAATGGGAATCTTATGGATCCTTTGAAGTTTCGGATAATATTATGAGAAATGGAGTCCTATTAGGTTGCCATAACCAAATGACCGATGAAAAGTTAAATTATATGCTTGATGTTGTTAGTCAAGCAGAGAAGAGTATTGCCTGAAACAATTTATTGCACTGGTTTAACTGGTTTTATTGGAAAGAACCTTATGCCTCGTCTGCTTGAGGTATACGATCAAATTATAAACTTCCAGAGAAATCAGCAGTATCAATTGATAAGTAAAGATAGTGTAAATATTTTTTCTATTGATGATTTTCAGTTGAATGACTCAAGCCCATTAACCTTAATTAATCTTGCAACTTTATATAACCCAAATCCAATATCTTCAAATCAGTTGTTAGCTCTAATTGATTCAAACATTATTTTTCCATCTCAATTGATCGAAAAGTTTAAGGACTCAATTGATTTTTCTGTAATTTCTACACAGAGTTATTTGCAACTTTTACCATTAACTTCTCAAAATCAGTATTCGTTAAGTAAAGAAATTTTAAAAAAAAATCTCGAACAAAATGTGTTTAATAATACAAATCTTTACTTATTTGATTCATTTGGAGAAGGGGATACTAGAAATAAGGTTGTTGATGTCTTCATAAAAAAAATTTTAAAAGGACAGCCCCTTACTATTCCATCAAATGATGTAGAGATTAATTTATCCTATGCAGAGGATATCTGTACTAGTATTATTCAATCAATTAATTATGATCCAGGTGAGTATTCTATTATGAGTCCCAATACTTTATCTCTTGAGGATTTAGCAAAAACCTTAATGAACATAATGAACTTGGATGTTGAAATTATTAAAAAAGGTAATGCCATAAATTTTTTGAGTGAAATTAAAGGATTGCCCTTTAATATTTTTCCTGAAAAACATGCAAATTTTAATAAATCTTTATTCAAAAAAATAAACAGCATAAAAAATGACTCCTATAGTTTATAAAAATCTCTTCGATAATTTTAATGATGAAAGAGGCTTTACAAATCCGATAGATATAAAATTTTTATATAAAAATATAGGCTTAAATACCTTCGATTTTAAATATCAACTAATTTCTTACAATCAAAGAGCAAAAGTCTTTAGAGGCTTTCACTATCAAAAAGATCCTTTTGATCAAGTTAAGATCTTGTTAGTTCATAAGGGCTCAATAGTTGATATGGTCTTCCCAGTAAATAAAGAAGTTGCTCCCAAGGTTCAAATATTTAACTTAGATGCCGGTGATGTATTATTGATTCCAAGTAATTATGCTCATGCTTATTATACAAAAACTAATGATGTAATCTTGCAATATATGATGGACAAAGAATATAACGAATCAAGTTATTCTGGTTATTACGATTCAAATTTCATTAAATCTAATTTCGATGTAAAGGACATAATTATTTCTTCAAAGGATCTTTCATTGCCAAGTATAGAGCTTGATTTTGATTAGTTATCTGCAATTTATAAATTAAATTTTGTATGTTTACTTTCAATAGATAGATATAATGCAAATATTAAAAAAAATTAATCATATGAATTATGTTTAAAAAATTAACTAAAGATGGTGAGCCATTCATCATTGCTGAAATTGGTCAAAATCATCAAGGAGACCTTGATCGTGCTAGGGAGTACATCAAGATTTTTGCTGATGCAGGCGCTCATGCAGTTAAGTTTCAGACAAGAGATAATAAATATCTCTTTGCAGAGGAGGCTTATTCCAAATCCTATGATAGTGAAAATGCTTTTGCAGAAACTTATGGGGCACATAGAGAAAAATTAGAATTAAATTTAGAATGGCTTCCTATAATTAGACAAGATTGCATTAAAAACAATGTCAAATTTATGTCAACTCCATTTGATGAACCAAGTCTTAAAGTTCTAGAGGAGCTAAATGTGGATATTATTAAAATTGCCTCTTTTGATCTTGGTAATCTTCCTTTTATAAATAAAATTGCTAAATCAAAAATCCCTGTTGTTATTAGCTTGGGCGGCGGCAATGAAGATCAAATTGCTGCAAGCATCAAAACCTTAACTCAATTTGGATCAGATGTTGCGGTATTGCATTGTGTTTCAGAGTATCCATGTGAGTTTGATAGGCTGGGACTAGATTCTATAAAAGAACTAAGGTCACAATTTCCTGATTGCACTATTGGTTCTTCTGATCACTTTAACGGAACATTATCTGGCCCAGTTGCATACATGTTGGGTGCAAGAGTCTTCGAGAAGCATGTGACCTTGAATAGAGCATGGAGAGGTACCGATCACAGCTTTGCTCTTGAGCCAGGTGGATTTAGAAGCTTTGTCAGAGATATTAAAAGAGTGCGGCATATGCTACCTCCAAAACCTAAAGATGATCTTGGTAAAGAATTTGTTTTCCAAAAACTGGGAAAATCTATTATTGCTGATAAAGATATTTCTTGTGGAGATGTTATTAAAATAGACGATCTATCAGGAAAAATCTTTAATAAAACTCATATTCCTGTAAGAGAGTCAAATGTGGTTATAGGATCTATTGCTATGAAAGATATTAAAAAAGGCTCGCCAATTTTGTATGAGCAATTATCTTTAGATTAACTTAAAGATGTTTTCTTTAGAAGATCTTAGAAATGTTAAATTAGTTTGTTTTGATTTCGATGGTGTTTTTACGGACAATTCAGTATATTCAGACCAGAGCGGAGTTGAATCTGTTAGGTGTCTTAGAAGCGATGGTATTGGTTTGGAGAGACTTAAAACTATTGGCATTAAAACATATATTATCTCTACTGAATCTAATCCTGTTGTTAAAGCAAGAGCCTTAAAACTAAAAATTCCATTTATACAGAGTGTTACAAAAAAATCAGATGCTGTAATTAAAGTTTGTAAAGAATTTAAAATTGATCTTAATAATACAATGTTTGTTGGAAATGATATCAATGATATTGATGCCCTGAATGTTGTAAAGTATCCTGTTGGTGTTGCAGATTCATTTAATGAAATTGACGATCACATTTTATTTAAAACCAATACCAAGGGTGGTTATGGCGCGGTAAGGGAAATTTGTGACATGCTGTATAACGCGCAAAATTAATAATCATGAATAAAAAAAATAATTATTTTTCTATTGATAAAAAAATTATAGTTATTACAGGTGCTTCAGGGCAAATGGGATCAGAATATGCAAAAGTTTTTCTTCAAGAAGGAGCTTTAGTAATTGCACTAGACATTCATGAATCTCAACCCATGGTTAAATTAAAAAGCTTATTTCCAGATTTTTTTACTTTTATAAAAACGGATATCACTAAGAAGAGCGATCTAAATGAAGCTTTAGATTTTATTTCTTCTAATATAGGCTGCCCTTCAGTTTTGGTAAATAATGCTGCGATCGACTCTAATCCCTCTTCTCCACCTGAGGAGAATGGATTATTTGAGGATTATCCAGAATCATTATGGGATAAAGTTATGGATGTAAATTTGAAAGGCGTATTTTTAACCTCTCAGGTTTTTGGTGGCCATATGGCAAAAAATGCAGGGGGATCGATAATTAATATTTCCTCAATATATGGGATCGTTTCTCCTGATCAAAGCCTTTACGAATACAGGAGAAAAAATGACGAGATATTTTTTAAACCTGCTTCATATTCTGCTTCAAAATCTGCCATATTAAATTTATCAAGATATCTTGGAGTTTATTGGGCAAAAAATAATGTTCGAGTCAATTCACTAATTTTAGCTGGAGTATTTAACGATCAGGATGAAGAATTTTTAAAGAGTTATTGCAGCAGAATCCCTATTGGTAGAATGGCTTTTCAAGACGATTATAACGGAGCCTTAATTTTTCTAGCCAGTGACTCCTCATCATATATGACTGGTTCTGATTTGGTTATTGATGGAGGTTGGACAGCAATATAAGCATGCTAAAAGTAAATAATTGGATAAATGGAAGAGAAGTAATATCTAAAAAGTCTGAATGGCTTAGTAAATATAATCCTCATTCTGGAAAAAAGATGTCTGAATTTGTTAATTCACAGACTTTAGATATTAATAATGCAATATCAGCCGCAGAGAAAGCTTTCGATCCATGGAAAGAAACCACACCAGTTGATCGAGGTCAAATTTTATCTAGGATTGTTCTAAGTTTAAAAGAAAATTCTCGAACCCTTGCAAGATGTGTGGCCAAAGAAACAGGAAAGAGAATCAATGATGCAAGGGGAGAGGTTCATGCAGCTATTTTGCAAGGAGAATACTTTTCTGGAGAGGGCATGAGATTGTATGGCCGCTCATTAACATCTGGTATTAAGGGAAGAACTAGCTTTACAGTTAAACAGCCTCATGGTGTGGTCGGTTTAATTGTTCCAGCAAATACTCCTATAGCAAACATTGCCTGGAAAGTATTTCCTGCATTAATCTGCGGCAATACTGTTATTTTAAAAGCATCTGAAGACGCTCCAAATACTGCAAACTTATTTGCTAAGATTTGCAAAGATGCAGGCTTGGACAAAGGAGTTTTAAATGTAATACACGGAGACTCATTTGCAGGATCTCAATTAGTTAAGGATCAAAGAGTAAAGCTAATTAGCTTTACAGGCTCAACAGAAACAGGAATAAAAATTGCAGCTCAGTCCTCTCAAAATATGAAACGTATTTCGTTGGAGTTAGGTGGAAAAAACCCTTTTATTGTATGCGATGATGCAGATCTAAATGAAGCAGTGCATTGGGCAGTTTTGTCTGCATTCAGCAATGCCGGACAACGCTGTGCCTCTGGAAGTAGAATTATTGTTATGGAGAATATTTATCAGTTATTTAAAAAGAAGTTTTTATCTAAAACATTATCGCTTAAACTTGGAGTAGGTAATGACTGTGATTTGGGACCATTAATTAATAAAAAGAGCTTTGCATCAGTTCTAGAAATACTAAGCAATATTAAAAAAAGTGACGGTAAGATTCTGTGTGGCGGTCATGCATCGAACAATAAATCTCATAAAAATGGTTATTATATTCTTCCAACTATAGTTGAATGTTCTAATTTAAATGCAGATTTTAATTGCAAGGAAATATTTGCTCCAGTAACTTCTTTGATTAAGGTTAAAAATGTTTCCGAAGCATTAAGAATTGCTAACACATCAGAGTATGGCCTAACATCTTCTATTCATACAAAAAACTTAGATACAGCTATGTGGTTTGCAACAAGGGTAAGATCTGGCCTCGCTAATATTAACTTTGGTACCTATGGAAGCGAACCACATATGCCATTTGGCGGCTTTGGTTCTTCAAGTAATGGGTCTAGGGAGCCTGGTATAGAAGCGTTAGATGTTTATTCTGAACTAAAGAACATCTCTATTTTAACAAGAGATTCATTAGCTTAATTTTATTGACATAGTTTCATGTTAGCTTCTGAAAACCGCCCAAAAGTTTTTCTTGCCATGATGACTTGGATGATCGGTCATGGTCATCTTAGAGAGTCAATTCAATCAATATTAGATCAATCATATTCTGATTTTCAACTCTATATTTATGATGACTATAGTCCTGAAGATCCAACGGATATAATCGATAATTTTTTAATATTAGATAATAGAGTCACATATGTTAGATCTACATTAAGGTTAGGTATGTGTGCAGCGTCATCATTTGTTTTAAATAATGCTCCCAAAGACACCACTTATTTTGCCTGGATATCTGACCATGATATCTATGATAATAATTGGCTTAAAGAGAATATAAAAAAACTAGAAGCAAATAAACATGCCATTATTTCCTATCCTTTAGTTTCAGGCATAGATAATGAGGGCAATGTAAATAAGAGGCAGCCCACATATTATGAAAATGATTCAATGAATATTTATGAGAGAATTTCTTCACTTGCAAATTTGCAAGCTGGTGCGGGTAATATAATTTGGGGAGTCTTTAAATACGAAATTCTCATTAAAGTAGGAGGCTGGCCAAAACTTGTTGTGCCAGATGTAATATTAATCTTAAGATTAGCCCCATTTGGTTCAATTATTCAAGTTAATCAAAAGCTTCATATTAGAAGAGAGCAAGAAGAAAGATCGGAGCTTAGTGGGTCAATGATTTCGAGACAGCTTAGAGCAATTTTTCCACATAAAAAACCGCTTTATTCGTACATAAATTATAAAATCATTAATTCTGTATACTTAATTTATACTGAGATCTTAGGATCAATTTTTAAGAGAAAATTTTTACCATCCTTTTATATTTGGTATATGTATACTTATGTTTGTATAAGAAACTTAATTATTAGTCTTCCCCGAAGGTTACTCAGCAATCGACTTACGAGGATTCTATATAAAAGGATTTTTAAATGAAAGATAGGAAAAAATTCCTCTCCGTTGCTTTTATACCAGCTCGAATGGGCTCAGAAAGAATTAAAGATAAAAATATCTATATCTTGGATAAGCATCCTATGATTGCTTACTCTATTAGATCCGCAATAGATTCAAAAATTTTTGATAAAGTTATTTGTGCTACAGATTCAAAACAATATGCTGAGATTGCAAAATATTATGGTGCTGAAGTTCCTTTTCTTAGGCCCTCTGAAATTTCTAACTCTACCTCAGCAGATATAGAATGGGTGTCTTACTGTCTTGAAAAATTAAATCAAAATGTAACTAAATATGATATTTTTAGTATTTTGCGACCAACAAGCCCCTTCAGAAGCTCCAAGACTATTTCTAGAGCATATGAAGAATTTATTAAGTCAGACTCAGCTGATTCTTTAAGAGCCGTCGAAAAATGCAAACAACATCCAGGAAAAATGTGGGTTACAAATAATAAATATATGACTCCACTTCTACCTTTTAAAATAAATAATACTCCTTGGCATAGTCATCAATTCAAATCATTACCTGAGATATATATACAAAATGCTAGCATTGAAATTGCTTGGACCAAAACGATCAATTTGTACAATACAATTTCAGGAGATATGGTCCTCCCATTTTTTACAAAAAAGCATGAGGGATTTGATATTAATTTGCCAGAAGATTTGGATATGGCAAAAAAATTAATTGATAAAGACAGAAGTGTTTTACCAAAGATAGAAATTCCAGCTTATAAATAAATCGGAGAATAGAGATGGGTGATCAAATAGGTGTTGCTTTAGAAGGTGAGATGTACTTTGTGGGATTAGATCAATTTGAATATATCCTTGCATCTGATTTACATAAAAATAAAAAAGTTGAACTTTTTGCTTCATTAGCAAGGCTGAATACTTTGTATATGATTGCTAAAGCGGGTTCTGGTCATATTGGCAGCTCTTTCTCAAGCATGGAAATAATTTCATATATTTACATCAATGAAATCTATGACTCAAAAGACAAGATGAGTCCAAATATATTTTTTTCTTCAAAAGGCCATGATGCACCAGGACTTTACTCTGCATTAATTGGGTTAAATAGATTAGACTTTAGTTTTTTACATAAGCTACGTCGAATTGACGGTCTGCCTGGTCATCCAGATATATCTACGCCAAATATTGTCACTAATACTGGCTCTCTTGGGATGGGTATCTCAAAAGCAAAAGGAATGATATTAGCCAACAGAAAACAAAGCAAAGAATCTTATGTATTTGTTTTAACTGGAGACGGTGAATTACAAGAGGGGCAATTTTGGGAATCATTAGTCTCAGCTGCTAATAATAATTTAGAGGAGCTTATTGTGATAATTGATCATAATAAATTGCAATCAGATACCTTGTTGGAGAATGTAAGTCACCTTGGTGATCTCGAATCAAAGTTAAAATCCTTTCATTGGAATGTACTTAGATGCGATGGTAATAATGTGGAAGAATTATCTGAGGCTATTGATCAAGCAAAACTGACTTCTAAAAAACCTACAATTATAATTGCTGATACTATAAAAGGAAAAGGTGTATCTTTTATGGAGCATACCTCAATAGACTCAGATACTGAATTTTATAAATTTCACAGTGGTGCTCCAACTGCAGATTTATACAGAGAAGCTGTTCAAGAGCTAGCCGATGCTTCAGACAAGATTTTTATTGAAAATAATTTGAAACCTCTTTTGATGGAAAAAATAATTCAACCAAGTATAAATTCAAAACAAGAAAATATACAAAGTTTAATTTCCTCATACTCAAAATCTTTGGTAAGCCTCGCTCATTCTGATGAAAGAATAGTTGTTCTCGATGCAGATTTAATGATAGATACAGGATTATTGCAATTTTCAAATGAATTTAAAGATCGTTTTTTTGAATGCGGCATTGCTGAGCAAGATATGGTTTCGCAAGCTGGGGGGTTATCTTTAAGTGGCTTATTGCCAATTGTTCATTCATTCTCTTGCTTTTTATCCACAAGAGCAAATGAGCAAATTTATAATAATTCTACAGAAAAAACTAAAATTATTTATGTAGGCTCTTTATCTGGAATTTTGCCTGCTGGCCCTGGCCATTCTCATCAATCTTTAAGAGATATTTCTTTATTTGGATCCGTGCCTAACCTAACGATGATTGAACCATCTACCGAGCAAGAGGTTCAAGAAGCTCTAAATTGGGCTATAAATAAAAATAATCAAAGCACTTTCATTAGACTCGTAAGTATACCTTGGCCAATTTCATTCAATGCATCTAATAACTTTCCTAAAGTTGGTCAAGGATTCAACCTAACTCAAGGAGATGAATTGGCGATCATTGCATACGGACCAATTATGCTTTCTCTAGCTTGCGACGTTTCAGAATATGCAAAAAATAATCACAGCATACAGATTAAGGTAATAAATCTTCCATGGCTCAACAACATAGATTCGTTATGGCTGCGTGAAGAAATTCAAAATGCCGATTTTGTTCTATCATTAGATAATCATTATTATGATGGCGGTCAGGGTTCCAGAATTTCACAAATTATTTCTGAACAAAATATTGATATTGCATATAAAAATCATGCTATCAATACCATTCCTGCTTGCGGAACAAATAACGAGGTTTTAGAGCATCATGGATTTACAGTTGAAAACATTTTTCAGTATTTTCGTGACTTCTTGGAGAAATAATATATTGATAAGGGCACAGCTTGTAAAATGAAACCAAAAGCATTAATTGTATTATGTAGCGATTTGTACATTAGGAACTATCTTTCTACAGATGCCTTTAAGTCAGTTGAAGAAAATTACATAGTCACTTTCTTAATTTCGGATCAAATAAAAAATAAAGAATCTATTGGTCAAAAAGAATATCTAACTTATTCAATGAATTCCAAGAGAGTAAAAATACACTTTAAAATTTTTGATATCTTAATGTGGAAGCATAGATTTAAGTCAAAGACTTTTCAATTTAGAATTCAAAGAACTATTGGATTTCATTCGCTCTTCGAATCAAATACAAAGGTAATAATAAAATTCTATAAAATTATCTGGAGACTTTTAAGGACTTCTTTTTTCAAAATTAGGAATTATCTTTTAGTAGATACTCCACTTTTTAAATTTTATTTGTTTTGTAATAAATTTCTATTAGGCTCAAATATAGAATTAGAAAATATAGTAAATTACACTTTACCTGACATAGTAATTTTTCCATCTCAAGCTTATGATCCTGAGGGAATAGATTTGATTGAAATATGTTCCAAAGCTAACATTCCTACATTGTTTCTTGTGGATAATTGGGATAATTTATCAAGCAAAACAATCTTTTGGAAGCATCCCTCAAAACTTGGAGTTTGGGGAGATCAATCAATTGCTCATGCTCATAGCATTCAAGATATTCATCCTAAAAATGTCACTGCTATTGGAACTCCAAGATATGATAATTATTTTCGCCTACGTTCAACTATATTGGAGTCACCATATCAGTTTAAATATATTTTATTTGTTGGGACTGCTCTAGAGTTTGATGAGTTTGATGTTTTAGTAAAAATCAATGAGATCATAGATACTCAACAAAATATATTTCAAGGAGTAAAACTTGTATACAGACCGCATCCATGGAGACAAAGTGTTAAAGGAGTCATTCCAAAAAATCTTAAACATGTTGTTATTGATTCACAAATGGAGTCTGATTTTATAAAAAATAATAGAAGCGTCTCAGTACAACCATCACTTGAATACTATCCTGCTCTTTTATCTAACGCTGAGTTTGTTCTGGGTGGATTAACCTCAATGATGATAGAGGCTTTAATATTTAATAAAATTTTTCTAGGCTTTGTTCATGACGACAGAAAAAATTTTACAAGCATGCATAATGTTTATGAGAACTATGAACATTTTCAGGGAATTGACAGTTTGGATGCAATTATTCTTTGTGATAATTTAGATTTACTAAATAAAAAACTCGTTTATGCATGGAACAATAAAAATTCTCTCGACTTAGACTCTACTGATTTACAAAGACAGTTTTATTACTATCATGATAATCAATCCTATCCAGATAGATTAAAAAACTTAGTAGACTCATCTTTATAAAATCCATTCTTTTTTAAAATTTTAAAATCTATTTGCGTGTATGATGGTAGAAATTTTTATATTTCAAAAAAGTAGATTTTTTATAGGAGAAATTATGCTTAGACCCATAAAAGAAATTTTTAAAAAGCTTCAGTACTTTCCGATTTTGTGGATCTTGGTTGCATTAATAGGAACTATACATCAATCATTAAAACATCGAGCAGTGGTATGGATATATAGAGATTCTCAAGGAGATTGGATCAACAAAAGAAAAGAAATTGTAATTTGTTCTCCAGATTTAAATGTTGAATCTTATACTGAGATTGCAATAAGAGTTAATAATACCTGGCTTCCTAATTACATAGTAAATGAAGGTGATGTGATTGTTGATGCTGGCGCTGGAATTGGGAGCGAAGCAGTATATTTTTCACGATTAGTGCAAGCCAATGGACTGGTTTTAGCTTTAGAGCCTCATCCAGCCACGTTACGATGCTTAAAAAAAACTATTTCCTTAAATGGTATTAATAACATTATTCCTATAAGCACAGCATTATCAAGCCAGGATGAGAAATTATTCATTTCAAGTGAGGAAAATCATATAGCTAATGCAGTTCGCCCAGTAAATAATAGTGTTGAAAATTCCATTCAAATCGAAGCAAGGACCTTGGATAATATTCTGATTGAAAATAAAGTGTCACAAGTGAATTTTTTAAAGATGAATATTGAGGGCATGGAATATGAGGCTCTCAAGGGTGCTAAAAATTTACTGTCAGGGAAGATTGCCACTGCAATTTCCTGCCATGATTTTATGGTAGAGAGAGTTAAAGACGCAAAAGAATACATTACTTTTGATGATGTTAAAAATCTTTTAAGTGGATTGAACCATGAATTTATTAGCAACAAGTATAGTTCAGATTGGCCTGAAACAATCGAGTCAAAATTTTATATTTTTACCGAGCATAGTTAATTAATATTTAAAAGCAGTGAGTACAAGCATGGAAAAATTTAAGGTTTCTATTGTCGGAGCAGGTTACGTTGGATTTTCATTGTCATTATTACTAGCTCAAAACAATAAAGTAGTAGTTCACGATATTGATCATGAAAAAGTAGACAAAATTAATAATAAAACATCTCCATTCCAAGAAAAAGAAATGGAAGATATCATCAAACTAAAAACTCTTGAACTAGTAGCATGCAATGAATGGTCTGCTCAATTTCTTGACGCAAGCTTTTTTATCATAGCGTTACCAACAAACTTTGATGACATACAAAATACTTTTGATACCTTTGAGATAGAAAAAGCAATAAAAAAATTATCATCTCTTTGCTCCAATCCAACGATTATTATCAAATCAACTGTACCCATTGGCTTTTCTGCTGAAATGCAGAAAATGCATCCCTCTACTAACATAATTTTTTCACCTGAATTTCTCAGAGAGGGGCAGGCTTTAAAAGATAGTTTTTACCCATCTAGAATAATCATTGGAGGCTTTGAAGATGACGGAAAAGTATTTGGTGAATTACTAAAACAAGCGTCTAAAATCAAAGAAGTAGATTTGATATATATGACTTCAGATGAAGCAGAGGCTGTTAAGCTTTTTTCTAATGCATATCTTGCAATGAGGGTTTCTTTTTTTAACGAGTTGGATAGTTTGTGTTTGAACCTTAAATTGGAATCTTCAAATGTAATTAAAGGGGTTTCAATGGATTCCAGAATAGGTAATTTTTATAACAACCCTTCATTTGGATATGGGGGTTACTGCTTACCCAAAGATATTAAACAACTCGTTAAAAATTTTAAAAATACACCTGAAAGCTTAATAAGCTCTATCCATGATTCGAATAAATCAAGAAAAGAGTTCTTAATTTCTACAATACTTCAAAGAAAGCCAAAAAAAGTTGGAATATTTAGATTAGCTATGAAATCTAATTCAGATAACTTTCGCGAATCTTCAATCAAAGATATTATTTATGGTTTAAATCAGGAGGGGGTAGAGATCATTATTTATGAGCCAAATATCCAAAAGAATCATTGGAATGAATATAAAGTTATTAATAATTTTGAAAGTTTTCAAGAATTATGTGATCTAATTATTGCAAATCGTTACAGTGAAATTCTTGAGGAAGTAAAGTTCAAAGTTTTTACAAGAGATATTTATCATGTAGACTAGAATTGAACTAATAATAGAGAATATATTATATAATTTATATGTTTTTATTCTATTAGGACATCGCTATGAAACATCTTTTTTCTCAACATTCTTTGAAAATTTTTATAGTCGCACTCTTTTTCTATCCACAAATTTCACTTGGTCAAGTTTTAAGTCCGTCCTCAAAAGTTGACGAAGAATTTCTTGCTGGATTGCCACCATCTCTTAGAAGCGAAATGGAGTCTGCAAATTCAATGGATAAGAAAGATGACCTAGAAAAGTTGTTTAGGGCAGAAACAACAGTTGAAACTAATAAAATGATTTTGCAAAACATCAAAGACCAGTTAGCAATTATTGAAAAAAGAACTAATGAGTTTTCTGGAGATGATAGTGAACTGAAAAAATTTGGAGAGGGCTTCTTCGATACTATGCAGACATCCTTCATGCCCATTAATGTTGGAAATCTTGGTGCTGATTACACATTAGACATTGGAGACTCTTTCAAATTAATATTAACAGGTAATTTGAATGACGAGCATGAGCTTATGATTCAGAGAGATGGATCTATCGCTATTCCTCAGTTTGGTAAAATTTCTCTTGCTGGAAAATCTCTGCAATTAGCGGAAGAAGTAGTTTCAAATATGATTACCACTTCAGCAGTAGGAGTAAATAGTTTTTTATCTCTTGATAAGGTAAGAGATGTTCAAGTTCTCTTAGTTGGAGGTGTGGAGAATCCAGGAATTTATACATTATCTGGAGGATCCAATATATTAGGTGCCATTGATGCAGCAGGTGGAATTTCTAGAAATGGCTCCTTTAGAAATATTGAGTTAAAGCGTGGCAGCAAATCTATTTTTACTCTTGACTTATATGATGTACTTGTTTCGGGAGACTTTAAAACTAATACTACGCTGAGATCTGGAGATACTATATTTATTCATCCTATTAATTTTGAAGTTGCTGTAACAGGAGGAGTTAATAATGAGGCTATTTTTGAAGTTTTGCCTAAAGAAAATCTATCAGATCTAATTAAATATGCAGGAAATTTCTCTCAAGACTTTTCTGGATATGGCTCTATACATGTAAGAAGGGTTGATCTTAAATCTTCAAAAATTTTAAATGTCCCTATGACTCAACTATCAGAATTTACCCTGGCGCCTAGAGACAGTGTAATTGTTCCCGCATTTAAAAATGAGTTAGAGGCATTAAGAAAGGTTCAGATTGATGGAAGAGTTTCTAGACCAGGAGAATATTTTATTGAAGAAGGAGATACCATAACTTCGCTTATTGAACGGGCAGGCGGATATCTACCTGATGCTTATTTATATGGCGCAGCCTTGTATCGTAAAAATGCTCTTGAGCAAGAGAAACTATATGCTCAATTAAGATACTCAGACACCATAAATCATATAATTTCAAGTCTTGGTAAACCAAATATCAATATTAATCCATCTGTTTTAGAATTTCTTTCTGAAGAGATTCGCTCTAATAAATTTACTGGAAGAGTAATAATCAATTTATATAGTGGTTTATCAAGTATAAATAAATCAGATGACTTGGCTCTTCTAGAGGGAGATAGGATTCACATTCCTTCTATGCAAAAGGTAGTTCATATACTTGGTGATTTTAATAACCCCATTAATGCGACCTATAATCCAGATTTAAATTTAGATGAATACATAAAGTTAGCAGGGGGAGTCAAAAAGTCAGCTGTCAAAAATTTAATAATAATAGATCCTGATGGTAAAACCCATTCGTATGAACAATCTCTATTTAATCTTAGAAGTAATATAGATTTATATCCTGGAAGTATTATATATGCGCAAAGGAATGTTGGCGATTTATCAGGGGTAATGTATGCCACTGCAGTCGCACCAATTATCAGCAGCCTTGCAATATCATTGGCTTCCTTGAATAGTATTAGCGACTAAAAAAGTGCTGACATTTGTAGGCCGAAGAAGTCTTGCTTCAAAGCTTAGTTTAATAATAATTGTCTCAAGCATGAGCTTACATGCTGCCAATAATGATTATATATTTCCATTTAATTCTCCAAGTTACTCTAATTATGGATCTGTTGGATTAATCCAAATGCCATCTGCAAGAATGCAGGAAGAGGGCACTATTGCATTTAATTGGATTGGGAATGATCCATATACTAGAGGTTCAATCTTGGCCTACCCCTTCAGTTGGTTTGAAGCTTCATATCAATATACCGATATCAATAATGCAAATTACAGTAACATTAAAGAATTTAGCGGCAATCAAACATATAAAGATAAAAGTTTCGATGTTAAATTTAGGGTACTTAAGGAGACTAAATATCTTCCATCAATAGCTATTGGTGCAAGGGACTTAGCAGGGACAGGAATATTTGGATCAGAATACATAGTTGCCAGTAAACTATATAAGAATATAGATTTTTCATTTGGTATGGGCTGGGGAACTTTATCTGGCAATAATATCAAAAATCCCTTTTCTATTATTGCTGATCAATTCGATGCTAGAACAGGCGCAAATACAGACACCATGGGTGGAGATTTTAATATAGGTTCATTTTTTAGCGGCCAAGCTGGATTATTTGGTGGAGTAGAGATATTTTTACCCAATTTACATGGCTCTAGAATAAAAATTGAATATGATGGTACAGATTACTCAAAAGAAGGCTTTCCATTTGGTGCGAGTAGCTTTAAATTAGCATTTAAGCCGGTAAAGCCTCAGAAATCTCGAGTAAATTTAGGTTTTGTTTATCCTATTACAGATAACGTACATTTCAAAATTGGCTATACAAAAGGAAATACATTTAATATAGGCCTTTCTATAAAAGCGGGCATGAAGGGTAAAAATCCAGCATTGAAAAAGCGAGATAATTTGCAGCCAGTTGAGAATGCCGAAGTGGTTAAATTTGTCAATAAACGAGGAGGCAAAGAGTATATCTACAAAAGCTCTCTACTATACCTAAATGAGAGGAGAATGCCTCTTCAAAAAGCTCACCTTGAGAATGATAATTTTGAAGTAGTTTATGCTCAAAATACCTTTATTAGCTATCCAAGGGCAACAGGGAGAGTTTATACAGTCCTTAATTCGATACTACCAGATGACATCAAGTCTATTACTATATCTAATATAAATGGAGGACTGCTTTTAAATAAAGTAACAATTGATAGAGATAAATTTAATCTTTATAAAGATGATAAGCTGCCTCAGCCATTAGAAAAAAGTATAGTCGTTCAATCCGCATTGCATGATAGAGAAAGATATGAATTCCAGCCTTTTATCAAGAGACCCACATCTTTTTGGAAGTTGGCGCCAAGCCTAAGATCTCAAATAGGTGGCCCTGATGGTTTTTATTTTGGTGACATATCACTGGCATTTCATTCTGAAACAATTTTTCAGGACAACCTCACTCTCATAACATCTGCGGCCGCTGGTATATATGATACTTTTGATGGTTTGAAATTAGCCTCAGATAGTATATTACCTCACGTAAGAACTGATATTGTTTCATATCTTAAGGAGAGCAGAAAGTTTCATATCAAACGCTTTCAACTGAATAAATTTTTTAATCCATCAAATGATTTATATGCAAAAATTTCGGCTGGCTTATTTGAAAGTATGTTTGGAGGTGTGGGTGGAGAGGTCTTATACAGACCTTTTGGTGAAACTTGGGCAGTTGGTGCTGAAATATGGAATGTCAAACAAAGAGAATATGACCAGCTGTTTGATTTTAGAGAATATAGCACTACAACTGGTCATATAAACCTTTATTACGAAGAACCCAGATCTAATATCTTATTTAAGATTAAGGGTGGGCGTTTTCTTGCAGAAGATTCAGGTATTAATTTTGATTTTAGTAGAAGATTTAAAAGTGGGTTGAGTTTAGGAGCCTTCTTTTCCATAACAGACATTAGTAAAAATGAATTTGGTGAAGGTAGCTTTGATAAAGGCTTCTATTTTCATATTCCAATAGAATTCTTCTTTGATAAATACTCAAAAGGCATCTCTGGGTTTGGATTGAGGCCACTCACAAGAGATGGAGCGGCTATTTTATCTCACTCACACAATTTACATGGTGTTACAGACCAAGCGAATAAATTCAACTTTATGAGAACATGGGATTCCTTTTATGACTAAAATGAAATACTTAATAATTTTTGCAAGCTTATCATTAGCTTCCTGTTCATTTATCTCTTTTTCTGACTCTATTCCTTTAGCAAAAACAGCAATCTTTGGCTATCCCAATGTTCCAATTACAGAGACTGAATATAGAAATAGAGAGTTTTCATTTGCTATTGTTTACTTTAAAAAAGGACCTATGTCATCTGTTGTTTTGTCTGAAATTAATAACGGAATTATGAAATGGATTGGTAATGATGGCATTATTTTGTATACAAAATCTGGAGTAGTAATTAAAACTCTGGGATTAGACCATGATTATGAGGCGCTAAACAAAAATTATAACTTTTCATATAATCCAGAGCCTTATTTAGAGTTCTTAGTTCAATTAAGAAATCCTTCTGGAATTTTCTCCTATCAAAACAAAATTGAGTATTTAAATGATGAAACTGTTGATATTCAATATCGATCAATAAAAGCAAAAAAATTTGTTGAGTTAATTCATATAGATCAGTTAAATCTTAATTTAGAAAATTTTTATTGGATTGATGAAAATGGAGTTACTGTTAAATCAATTCAACATTTAAATCCTAAGCTTCCACCATTAACATTGGAATATTTTTACAAGTATTGAAATAAAAAAAGGGAAGCAAGCTTCCCTTTTTTTTAATGTATAAAATATTAAGGAGTTGCCGAAGTCTTAGTACCAGTAACAACGGTTGTTTCTTCAACAGTTATATCTACTGGAACCTCAACAGTAATTTCTACTGTTTCCTCAACTGTGGTATCTATTTCCGCAACCAAATCAGCTCCGAAAGCATCTTGTGATACTTCAACTTCTACTGGTATTTCTACTTCAATAAGGTTACCAAAATTATCAACCTCTACCACTTGCTCTTGATAAAAGAATTCACCAGCTTCAGCAAAACCGTCATTTTCTGTTTTGGTAGAGTTAAGATTTTGGTCAAATGGTTGCCCTGTTTGAGTAGCCATGGTTAATGTTGTTGTGGTTGTATTAGTATTAGTTGTTGTATTTGTACTTGTATTAACAGTTGTTGGCACATCTGTTTTAGTTGCAACAGTCGTTTGAGTTTGAGTACTAGTTGAAGTATTAGTAGATGTCGTGACATTAGCCTTAACGTCTTCTGATGTTTCAACAATATAAGTTGGTGCAGGAGTCGGTGCAGGAGTCGGTGCAGGAGTCGGTGCAGGAGTCGGTGCAGGAGTCGG
>MDTB01150942.1_pt1 | contig 44934 bp, 23 predicted proteins | sample 811161 | NCBI WGS metagenome assembly MDTB01 (sample SAMN05326650, study PRJNA326480) | marine metagenome | isolation source: seawater | place: Mediterranean Sea | collected 2009 | reverse complement strand
TAAAGGGAAGGAAAGCATAAGTGCAAAAATTCAGCAGCCATTTATTCATTTTCTATCTTTTATTCTTTTTCGATTGTAATTTCCTTATTCCACGCATTGTAGGCATCAATAAATGCGTCGTAAAACATTTGTGATGCCTTTTTTGCGCCTTTGGTTGTAAAATGAACATAGTCTTGACCTGCGAGTTTGTTCTCAACCCATGCATACATCGAATCTTTTCCACCCATAGCGTTGTATAAATCCCAATAAGAACCTCCTGCAGCAAGCGTTTCTTTACGCATCTGTTCTATACAATACGGGATAAATTTGAAAGTTTCATAAATCCCTTCTTGCAGCTGTGACATATCGCTCGGCCCAATAACGATAATTGCGGCGTTTGGGGTACACTTTTTCATAAATTGGATCTGTCTTTTTAATCTTCTTGCATATGACCTGACTCCAGTGCTATCTTTGAAAAAGGGAATTGAGTTCCCTCCAAATTGTAAAATCACCAATTTTGTGTTTAGCTCATTGTGCATGTATGAAATACTTTCATAGTCTACGGATGAGAATTGTGTTCCCGAGGATCCGCGCATGGCAACATTATTCATTTGTATTCCCACATCACCCTCTAATGAAATTCCATTTATCGTTGGGCTTACTTTAGAATGAAAAACCAGTTTTAGCTTTTCAGGTGTTTTATTAAACTTCATGGGTAGACGGTGTGCTTTACCATCAGTCTGCAGAGAATCTTGTTTAATGAGCACATCATTTACATAAATATCGATCGCGCATGTATCCATACAATCGGTATAAAATAAATTTACATTGCTATATGCTTTACATCGGGAGTAACCTTTAGTTGATGGGGTAAGCTCGATCCATGCCTCAGTTGGCCGACCTTCTTTGTGAGCTAGGCTGTCAATTCTAAAGGTCGCTGCAGATAGCAACGCACCATATTTTTTTGTACTCAACTTTTCTTTCCCAAATATTATTTTCCGTTCAAAGTTCTCTGAATAGTTATGTCCAAAAGAGATGGTGTTATATACGTTGATCGCCGGAATTAATCCAGGTCCTGCGCCCCCAAATTGACTTTGAAGTCTTTGCCTAATAAATGCTGTCATACGATCCCCTTCAATCTGAGAGTCGCCATAGTGGAAAACTGAAATCTTTTGTTTTTTCTGAGCGACATGTTTGAGCTCAGAAAAGAAGGAATTTAGATTTTTATTTGCAAGATCATTCTGTTCTAGATGCGTTTGGCTCGCAACAGCAAGCACTGCGCTTTTTGTTGGAAGCCCTAGTTCCGTTTGTACAGAATCAAGCTGTGTATCGAAGGTTTCATCATTGATGTCAGAAACCACCACATCTTCTAAAAAATCCAGGTCTAGCTTTTCTTGTTCTTTAGGTGTAAGTAGTTTTTCCCAGGTTAAGAACTTAAAACGTTGTCCGAAAATTAAATATCCATTGCTTGGTGCAAAATAGACAAGGGGAAGCAAGATTGCGCAGGTCAGTAAAAGAAAAAAAAGTACATTTATTGGTTTGTATTCCCTCATTCAAAAACCTTTGTTAAACAAATATAGTTTTTATACAAACATCATCGATGAAAGAAAATAAACTGCACCTCGAAACTTCTCTATACCTCTTGCAGCATGCTAAAAACCCGATTCATTGGCAGCCTTGGAGTGATGAGGTCTTTGGTGATGCGAAATTCGAGGGTAAATTGGTGATCGTGAGTATTGGCTATTCCGCATGCCATTGGTGTCATGTTATGGAAAAAGAGAGCTTTGAAAATGAAGATGTCGCGCGGTTCATGAATGCCAACTTTATAAATATAAAGGTAGACCGTGAGGAGCGTCCAGATGTAGATCAATTGTATATGTCCGCGTTGCACTTAATGGGAGTGCAAGGGGGCTGGCCTTTAAATTGTATTTTACTTCCTGACGGTAGACCAATCTATGGAGGTACATACTTTACTCAGCACAAGTGGCTTAAAGTTTTAAAATCGCTTATTGAAACATACAAAAACGAGCCGAAGCGCGTTGAGGAGTTTGCGCAAGAAATGCAAGACAACCTTGAGGACAAACACTATGAACGCGTGGAACATCAGGGAGGTATAAAAGAGGAACGGCTAAATGATTGGGTAATGAGCTTGAAAGCCTCATTTGATCCAGTTTATGGCGGCTATGAATATGTTCCTAAGTTTCCGCTACCGAACCACCTTGACTTCATTTTAAGTCACGGGTATAACGAGAATGATACGGTCCTGCAGGACCATATAAGGAAAACGCTCTTTTGCATGGCGAATGGCGGCATCTATGACCATATTGAAGGTGGATTTGCACGTTATTCAACAGATGCATCTTGGAAGGTGCCCCATTTCGAAAAAATGCTCTATGACAATGCTCAGCTTATAGCTGTATATAGCAATGCGGCAAGGAATACCTCTGACGCCAGTGAGCAGCGGTTTTATTGCTCCGTTGTGTATGAAACTTTTGGCTATTTATTAAGCAACCTTAGAACGCCTTCAGGCTCCTATTTGTGCGCTCAAGATGCGGATAGTGGAGGATCAGAAGGAGCTTATTATTGCTGGACAGAATTGGAGCTAAAAGAACTTCTCAAAACCGATTATTCTTGGTTTAAAGAACTTTACAATATTCGGCCAGAAACGTGCTGGGAAAATGACTTATTTATTTTACAAAAAACAGCTTCAATTGATGTTTTTGCACGAAAACAAAATTGGACGGAGGATGAGGCCTATACCAATATTAATCATGTCAAGTCGATTTTGTCAACGCGCAGAAAAAAGCGCGTTAGCCCCAGTGTAGATAGCAAATCACTGACCTCTTGGAATGCATTGTTAATTGATGGTTTTTGTCAAGCATATCTTGCTTTTAATCACAATCAGATGCTAAATGAAGCGAACTCAATTGCAGATTGGATCCGAGGAAAAATGACAGGAAAGGAAGGCTTAATTGCACGTAATTTTGTAAATAACAAGGCAAATATCAACGGTTTTTTAGACGACTATGCTTTGACTATTCAGGCTTTTATAAAGTTATATCAAATCAACGGTGTGCTTTCACATTTAGAATATGCCAAAGACCTATGCGAGACTGTGATTAGTAAATTTTATAGTGAAAAACAGAAGCTTTTTTATTTTACACAAACTGATTCTAGATTGATTGCAAGAAAAATAGATATCGATGATGACGTTGTTCCATCTTCGAATTCGGTTATGGCACATAACCTGAATACGCTAGGTGTTTATTACAGAAAAGAGGATTGGCTTGATAAATGTAAATTGATGCTAGCAAAGGTAGAGGGGTTCGTTAATAAATATCCGAGTAGCTATGTAAATTGGATGGCGCTCTATGAAAGGCTTCTTCGCGGAAGTAAAGAAATAAGCGTGCTTATACATACACCTCTAGATCATGCTGAGCTTTCAAAGCTTATTCAAAAAAGTCATGTAATCAGCTATCACAAAGAGCTTCCAATGTCTCATGGACAAAAAGAAAATGGAATCTACCTATGTCAAAATAAAAGCTGCCTACCGAAAATGTCTTCTATCAATGAGTTAATAGAGGCTCTGGATTCTTAGCTCTTTCTCTGAATTACCTTGCGCGCAGCAGCATGAATATGGGAAGCACCGAGTCCATATTTCTCCATAAGATCCATGGGCTTGCCACTTTCTCCAAATGAATCATTCACTGCAATGAATTCCTGTGGGCAAGGTGTATTTGATGCCAATACTCGTGCTACAGCTTCGCCAAGTCCACCATTGGCCATATGTTCCTCTGCGGTTACAACACATTTGGTTTTAGCAACAGACCTGAGTATTGCTTCTTCATCTAGTGGCTTTATCGTATGCATATTGATGAGCTCTACAGAAATGCCTTCAGCTGCCAAAAGCTGAGCGGCCTCTATAGACTTCCATACCATGTGTCCACATGCAATGATGGTAACATCAGTTCCCGCTTGAATGATGTCTGCTTTTCCAATTTGAAAAACAGCATCTGGCTTTATAAAAATGGGCATTACAGGTCTTCCAAATCTTAAATAAACTGCACCTTCGTGGTCTGCAATTGCCTTTGTCGCTTGTTTTGTCTGATTGAAATCTGCAGGCACTATAACAGTAATATTTGGAAGCATTCTCATCATTCCAATATCTTCAAGAATTTGATGTGTTGCTCCATCTTCTCCAAGTGTCAATCCAGCATGAGAAGCACAGATTTTTACATTTTTTTGAGAATATGCGATTGATTGTCTGATTTGATCATACACCCTTCCTGTAGAGAAATTGGCAAAGGTTCCTGTAAAAGGAATTTTACCACCAATGGTCATTCCTGCTGCCATCCCCATCATATTTGCTTCAGCAATACCCACTTGAAAGAAACGATCAGGAAAAGCATTTTGAAAGGCATTCATTTTTAATGAACCTGTTAGGTCGGCACAAAGGGCAACAACATTTTCATTCTCTGCACCCAGTTCGGCAAGTCCTTCTCCAAAGCCCGAACGTGTATCTTTATTCCCTAATATTTCAATACTCTCCATAGTTATAATTTTAAATAATTCGTATTCAATGTTTTGATGCTAAATGTTTTCTCATTTGTGTATGCGCTGCTGAATTGGTCCTTTTCTCGGAAAACAATTTTATATTCTCCAGGTTGAAGCTGCCATTTTTGAGACCGCACTTTTGGGTTTAAGTTACACACCCAATCGTATTCGTTATTTTGTCGTTTCACAAATATTTGACCAACATATAGCTTGGCAGTTCTGAGGTCTAATATACCCGGTGCAGGGATATCAACAATGCTGGTTTTGTATTCTTTTATTTCAATTGTTTTGTAGGTTCTTGGCAGTGTGAAAATCTCTAGGTCATATTCTCCAATCAAATATTTCTGTGTACTCCCTAGGTCTTGGTGGTTAATGGTTTTTTTCTCATCCTTCTTTGAGATACGTGCTTGATACTTTATGTTGTAATTGCTTCTTGAGCTTATAAACTTTAAATATCCTTGAGCTGCGTCTACCATAATTGTATTATGCGTATGCTCCTTAATTGCTATGTTTTTCTTTTTTATTTCAGGTAAGGTCGCAACCATTAAATCGTATTTGATAGACGGGTTTAATACTAACGTGTCAGGGTTTTTATAACGGTTTAATGTATGCGTATACGTGTAGAGCAATTCTTGGCTTCCTGCACGATAGAAAAACATACTTACATCTGTTTCTTTAGGTTCGAGCGAAAGATCATTTAGGTTGATCTGAACCGAGGTATTAAGGAGTGCTTTATCAATAATATTGGTCAATACTGATTTGAATGTTTTTTTATTTTCGGCTTCAGTGAAAGACCCAATACAATTAAATTTTTCTAGATAAGAAAGGTCGAGTCCTATTCCAATTACAAACGGCGTTACATTCACTTCTTTTTCTTTAAGCTTTTTGGCAATTACACAAGGGTCATTGTCACATGATTCCAGCCCATCCGTAATTAAAATAATAAAGTTGCGCGCATCACTTGTAGGGAAATCGCCTGCTGCTGCTTCTAAGGATCTAGCAATTGGTGTAGCTCCTTTTGCATTCAAATACTTTACAGTTTTTTTGATTTCATCAATGGTGTTTTTCCCAAAGGGAACCTCTAGCTTCGTGTCGTTACAGTCTTGAAATGTGTTGTTTACCATTGATTGATGTCCATATACCCTAAGGGCAATTTCTAAATCAGGTACCCCTCTTAAATCCTCGATAGATTCATTTAATATTTCCTTAGCAGATTCCATCCGGGTTTGATTATCCCATTTTAGATTCATGCTATTTGATGCATCCAAAATAAAAAGTATTCTGGTCTTCTTTTGACTGTATGAAGCCAATGAAGTAAGAATAAATAAGATGCTTAAAAATTTATACACTAATAATCGCCTAAGGTTTCTTCAAGTTGGCTCAAGGCATCACTCAATTGTTCTTCATTTGGAGCAACACCATGCCATTTGTGGGTGCCCATCATAAAGTCTACACCCATTCCCATTTCCGTCTTCATAATGATTACAACGGGTTTTCCATGACCCATTTTCTCTCTGGCTTCTGTCACGGTGCTGTGAATTTTTTCAAAGTTATGTCCGTCCATTTCTAAAACATCCCATCCAAAAGCTTGCCACTTTTCTGATAAAGACCCCAAAGAAAGTACATCATCGACATCTCCGTCAATTTGTCGGCCATTAAAATCTATGGTTGCAATGAGGTTGTCTACCTTATTTGCTGCCGCGTACATGGCTGCTTCCCATATTTGCCCTTCTTGAAGCTCTCCATCTCCATGTAGCGTGTAGACAATTGAACTGTCTTTATTTAATTTCTTTGTCTGTGCTGTTCCTATCGCCACAGAGAGGCCTTGACCTAATGAACCAGAGGCCATTCTTATTCCTTCTAGATGCTTATCTGTAGAAGGATGGCCTTGAAGACGAGAAGATATCTTACGAAATGTAACCAACTCTGGCACTGGGAAATAGCCTTTACGGGCTAAAACACTGTACCAAACAGGCGAAATGTGACCGTTGGACAGAAAAAACACATCCTCATTGAGTGCGTCCATTGTGAAATTCGATGAATTCTCATTCATTGCTTCGAAGTATAAATAGGTTAGAAAGTCTGCACACCCTAAAGATCCTCCGGGATGACCTGATTTTACGGCAGAAACCATTCGTACTATATCTCTTCTTACTTGCGATGAAACTGCTTTTAAGTCCTCTTTGTTCATGATTTTATATATTGGATAGTATTGCTAACTTTACAAAACTAATTTTAATTGTCATTTGACTTGAATAATTCTTTGAACAATAGGTGCAACTTTTCAACGATTTGGAGGTCTATTATGATGAAAAACAATGCGTTTATGAAATTAATATTTTCTCTCACTTTATTTTTATGTCTGTGTTTTCAAGCTTTTTCTCAAGATAAAAACAGTCAATTGCTCTTGAGTTACAGTCAAGAGGAGCTTAATCTTATTGAGCAAGCAGACGAACATCAATTCCAATTATTAAATTATGCTGTTGACCATGCCATTTACACTTCTGATTATCATAAATCTAAGCATTCCGATCTGCCACTTATTTCTTTAAAAGAAAGTGTTAAGGATCCCTCGTTTACTGATTTTGGTCTTAAAATAAAAGACCAAAATCAATATTTTTATTGGGAAAGTGAAGGAAAGCTGCTTGTTGTCAAATCATTTTGGGTATTGAATCATGAAAAACAAGCAAAATTATGATGCGAAATATTCTCAATTTATTCCTTTTTGTGTTGTTTTTTGCACATAGTTGGGCTCAGGTTGTAATCATGGGAGATGATGGTTATCCAGAAAATAACCCCATGGATTGTAATAATTTCGGCATTACAGGAACTAATTTTCAAGATCCAGGTGGCACAGCTAATTATCCACCTAATTTCAACGATACGACTGTTTTTTGTCCAGACTTGAATCTTGGAACAAAAGCTTCTATCACCTTTGCCATTGATGTAGGTTCCGGTTCTGGCTTTGAATTTGATGTTGATGGATCTGATTTTATCCAAGTTTACGACGGACCTAATACGAATGCTCCTCTTCTGGGTATTCATAATTCCGTGACTGATCCAACGGGTTTTACATACCAGGCTAGTTGGAATAATCCTTCGGGATGTTTAACTGTTGTTTTTATTACGGATGGAGCTGGTGAGGGAACGGGTTGGCTTGCAAATGCATCTTGTGGAAACCAATTTCAACCCTTTGAGGCCCACATGGAGGCGTATATCAATGGTGTTGGATCTGACGCCATAAACCCGACTGACACAGGGTTTGTCGATATATGCTTTGGAGACAGTATTTTGTTTGTCGCGAAACCTGTTTTCCAGAATTCTTTAGACTCTACGGGTTATGGTTATTCTCAAAATGTTGATTTGGATATTGATTTTGAATGGAATATTACTGATGGAAATGTTTATCCGAACAATGATTCTATTTGGTTTACCCCGCCAGCTCGAGCAGGCTATCTAGTTGACTTAAAAATAGAAGACCAATTCCCATTGAATGAGCGCGTTAGAAGCAAGGTGAGGGTGTCCTTGCTGCCTAGCTTTGCAGGAACAGGACCTTTGCAGGATTCGGTTTGTTTAGGAGCCAGTTCAACCCTTATTGGTGGTGTTACATCACAAGATACTGTGGGTATTGAAATTCCTTCTGGTTCATTTGAATTGGGCGGAAATTTTGCCGGATTAACCTACTTGCCTGATGGTTCGGGGCAACAATACGAAGCACCCATTACCATTAATGGATTTCCTGGAGGATCGACAATAACGAATGATCAAGATCTGAATCAAGTTTGCATAACCATGGAGCATTCTTATTTGGGTGATTTAGAAATTTGGTTGCAGTGTCCGAATGGCACCACAGTTCCCCTTGTAAATTCATACCCCGGAGGTTTTTTGCCAGGTGGTAGTTCTGGCGGTGGCACCTACATGGGTGACCCCATAGACGATTCAGGTGGGGGAGGTCCAGGTGAGGGTTGGGAATATTGTTTTAGTTCAGTATTTAATGATATTAATGGCTCGATTACAAATAATCTAGGCAACACGATACCTGCTCCTAATTTTGGAAATAATGGTCAATCTATAAATCCTAACAATGTATATCAACCGGAATCCTCATTTAACTCTCTTATAGGGTGTCCAGTAAATGGTAATTGGACAATTTTTGTACAAGACAACATTGGTATTGATGATGGTTATATTTTTGAATGGGGATTATTTTTTGATGCTTCCTATTTTCCTGGCTTAGGTTCTTATCAAACCTCTGCAGATACAAGTTGGTGGAACAACGACCCCACCATTATTTCAGGACAAAACGATACTTCCATTGTTGTTGAACCAACATCAATTGGAACCTATAGCTATGTTTTTAATATTATTGACGACTATGGCTGTCCTTATGACACGACTGTTTCATTTACGGTAACCGAAGGTCCTGAAATATTTCCAGATACGATCGCCTGCGATTTGGCTTTTCAAGTTTCTGGAACTGTAGCTTTTAGTGGAGGAGAGTGGTCAACCCTTGACACGGCTATTACAATAAGCAATAGTTTAGCTGATAACCCCCTAATTACTTCCTCGTCAGGAGGGTATTTTGATGTCTCGTACACTGACAACGAATGTAATGTTACTGTGACTTCTCAGATTCATTATCCCCCTTATTTGTATATTGAAATGCCAGATACGACTGTCTGCGAAGGTTCCAATTTTGAACTTGTCCCTATTGTGACTACCCAGGATTTAGACTCAGGATATGTTCCTTATATTGAATATAGCTGGAATGATGGGAGTACTGATTCCACTTTGATTATAAATGACGCTGGTGTCTATCAATTTGATGTTACCAATGAGTGTTACGTTGTTTCAGATGATTTCACAATTTTATCTGTACCTTCAATTCAAAATGATACCATTGTTTGTGATTATGCTTTTCAAATTATGGGAACCATTGCTCCTAATGGTGGTTTTTGGTCTTCCTCAAGTTCTGAAATCGATATATCTGGTGATGTATTAAATCCTGATGTTAGCACTTCTTTGGCAGGTCTTTATGATTTAACGTTTACAGATCCCATATGTGTGTATGACCAAACTATTTTTGTGTCTTTCCCTCCCAATTATAATGTTGTGGCTATCGATACTAGTGTTTGTATTGGTTCTACGGTTAACCTAGCTGCTATTCCTATTCCAGATGCAGTTCAGGCAGGGTATCCACTTGATTACGTAATTAATTGGAGTAATGGCGATGAGGGATCTGTTATTTCAGTGAATGAGGAAGGGATTTATACGGTAACGCTAAACCATCAGTGCGGATTAGCAACGGATGATTCTGAATTGGTGTTTTATGGTTGTGATCTTGAAGTGCCTAACATAATTGCTTTGTCTTCAACGGTGGGGAACAATGAGTTTTTTGTCAACTACAACGGAATTGAAGAATTCAATTGTATAATTCTAAATAGATGGGGGAATATGATTCACCAATATACTGATCCTGCTGGTGTTTGGGATGGAACAAATCAAAAAACTGGAAAGATTGCAACAGAGGGCACCTACTTCTATAAAATCGACGCGACCTTTGAAGGTGGAGAATCGGTACAAAAGCATGGATTTGTTGTGCTGAAACACTAAGAAAAACTTAACTTTGTGTTTCTAATCAACCAAGAAATATGAAGCCATTTGCTGAAGAAATTTTAGAAGGAATACCTGTTCACATTCCTGGAGAAAAACCTATAGATTCCCAGATTAATCATGCCCCTAAGCGAAAAGAGATTCTTAATGCAGAAGAAAAAAAACTAGCACTCAAGAACGCGTTACGTTATTTTCCCAAAGCGCACCATGCGCAATTGATTTCTGAATTTTTGAATGAATTAAACACATATGGACGCATCTATATGCATAGATACCGTCCCAATCATGAGATTATAGCGCGTCCTATTTCAGAGTACCCCGGTAAATGTATGGAGGCCAAGGCAATTATGCTGATGATTCAAAATAACTTGAGCTTAGCGGTTGCTCAGCACCCTCATGAGCTCATTACCTACGGAGGCAATGGTTCGGTATTTCAGAATTGGATTCAATATCGATTGACCATGAAGTATTTGTCAGAAATGACTGAAGAGCAAACCTTAGTTATGAATTCAGGTCACCCTCAAGGCTTGTTCCCTTCGCATAAAAACGCCCCACGCGTGGTCATTTCAAATGGAATGATGATTCCTAACTATTCAAAGCCAGATGACTGGGAAAAGTTCAATGCATTGGGTGTAACGCAATATGGGCAGATGACTGCTGGGTCATATATGTATATTGGTCCACAAGGAATTGTTCACGGAACGACAATAACTGTCCTAAATGCCATTCGAAAAATGACAAAACCAAATGAATCAACACAGGGTAAGCTTTTTGTTACGGCTGGTCTTGGAGGGATGTCAGGAGCGCAGCCAAAAGCAGGAAATATTGCGGGAGTGATTTCGGTAACTGCAGAGGTGAATCCTAAGGCGGCTAGAACACGGCATGAGCAAGGTTGGGTTGATGAGGTGATAGAAGATTTGGATGCGCTTTGTGAGCGTGTTCAAAAGGCAAAAGCAGATTTAGAGGTAGTGTCAATTGCCTACTTGGGCAATATTGTAGATGTATGGGAGAAGTTTGATACTGATAACATTCATATTGATTTGGGATCGGACCAAACCTCTTTACACAATCCATGGGCTGGAGGGTACTATCCCGTTGGACAAAGTTTTGAAGATTCAAATGAAATGATGTCATCGAATCCTGATTTATTTAAGAAAAAAGTTCAAGCTAGTTTAATAAGACATGCCGCTGCCATTCAAAGGAACACCGATAAGGGAACTTACTTCTTTGATTATGGAAATGCATTTTTATTGGAAGCGACTCGAGCAGGAGCAGCATTGAGAGCCGAAAATGGGGATGATTTTATTTATCCTTCATATGTACAAGATATTTTAGGGCCCATGTGCTTTGATTTTGGCTTTGGTCCATTCCGCTGGGTTTGTGCATCAGGTGAACAAAGTGATTTGGACAAAACAGATGAAATTTCTTGTGCAGTTTTAGAAGAAATGATGCAAACGAGTCCTCCCGAAATAAAGCAGCAAATGGCCGATAATATTCAATGGATAAAGGGTGCTCGTGAAAATCAATTGGTAGTGGGTTCGAAGGCAAGGATCTTATATGCTGATGCAGAAGGTCGAATGAAAATTGCTGAGGCCTTTAATCAAGCGATCAAAGAAAATAAAATTGGACCTGTTGTTCTTGGTCGTGACCATCACGATGTTTCTGGAACCGATTCGCCTTATCGAGAGACCTCGAATATCTATGATGGATCGAGATATACAGCTGATATGGCTATCCAAAATGTAATAGGAGACAGTTTTAGAGGTGCTACATGGGTTTCTATCCATAATGGCGGTGGTGTTGGTTGGGGTGAGGTCATCAATGGTGGTTTTGGAATGCTCATCGACGGTAGTGAAAAGTCATCTCAACATATCAAGCAAATGTTGCATTGGGATGTCAACAACGGAATTGCAAGGAGGAGCTGGGCTCGAAATGAAAATGCAAATTTTGCCATTGCAAGAGCAATGGAAAAAGAACCTCTTTTAAAGGTAACGATGCCGCAAAAGGTTGAGGATGATTTACTTTCAAAATTAGATGTTTCTTAATGAAGCCTCAGTGGTTTCAGGGTTATTACTGGTTAATTTTATTGGCGCTGTTGTTATATGTTCCGTTCATTTTATTTGGCGGTTTTGGTACCTCAGATGATTTGTCGCTTGTGGCCCATATAGGTCCTGATTATTGGCAAGATTTAAAATATAGTCTTTCGAGATCTGGTCATATTTCGCGACCCATATATGGTTTTGTTCAAACAACTTTACTTCACTTATTTGGGTCAAGTTATTTGCTCTATAATATTTTTCGCCTATTGCTTTGGGCAGCTCTTATCTATATTGCCCATCTTGTTTTTAATAAGTCATTAGGAAGAAATAGTACCTTGCTGTTTTTGTTTTTTTTATCCTTTCCCATTTTTGCTTCTTCCCAGCTTTTTAATGCGATGCAAATGGGATATATATTGTCGATTATCTTTTTTCTTTTAGCGCTTAGAACCACTCAAAATCAAAAGGGTAAGGAGACATTTCGTTTTTATTTAGTGTATGTTTCTTGGTCTTTATTGGCTTTGCTCTCGTGTGAAATAGTTTTCCCTTTATTCCTTTTTCCGCTATTGCAGTTGCGGAGCACCTCCAAAAACTCAAGATTATTTCGAAATGTATTGCTAATAACAGGATTGGTGTTTTTAGCTGTACTTATTTTAAAGTTTGTGATCGGGCCTTATTATCAAATTGGGGATACAGCATATGGCTTTTCTTTTTCAAGTCATTCGATTTTACAGGGACTATATTATTTCTTTGCTCTCTTTGTAGAGTTTCCTTTGCTCTTGTTGGAGGTAGTGCCTTTTTATTTTTCTGAACCTCTTTTGTGGCTCAGTATTTTAGTGATTCCTTTGGTGTATTACTCAAATGTAGAATCCAATAAGCAATGGGATAAAAGAACCTTTCTGCATGCATTGATTACAATTTTTGCCTGCTGTTTAATTTTTATTCTTTCGAATTACCCCGCAGTAACTTATGGCTTATATAATAAGATGCTTCTTCCAAGTCATTTATTTGTTGCCCTTGTCCTAGCTTTGCTTTGTATTCGGCTATTAAATAGTAAACTTTATGTTCTATCTTATTTTATCGCCGTGTTGTGGTTCGCCTCAATGGAAATGCAAGTCATCAACAGCATAAGATCTTGGGACAAAAGAGTTGAGGTATATGATCGTATAGTTCCGATATTAGATGAAGAAAATGCCCTAGACTATATATTTGTTGAGGTTCCATATTTCTTAAATTCAAATTACAATAATGAACCTGTTTTTTCGCTTATTGAGGATTTTCAAGGGGGGCTTATTTTAAAAGATTATAGTGGTGATTCAGAACAAGTATTCCCTTTTACCTCCAAGATGCTTTCCGATTCATTGTATTGGTCTAATCATAATATCTTAAATGTCATTCGAATAAATCAAATAGATCGTTTTTCATGCCTATATTCTACAATTAAGTCAACTTATAGCTCTGATTCAATAGTCTACTATAATAGGGGTGTTGCTTCATTGCCGACTTCTAATTATTTTGCAAATCAAACTGAATGTAAACGTTCGGAGGTGCGTTCATGGTTATCAACATATTTTAAATGATTAGGTTCTTTGTTTTTTCTTGTTGGTTTTTTTGTTTTGCTTATCTCTATGGACAATTCCCAAGTGATGATACTCCGCTTAATGAAATTAGAATTTTAGCTTCACACAATAGCTATAAAAAGAAGCCACACCATAAGGTTTTACGTTTCTTGAAAAAGTTCCAGGGTCGGCTCGGTGAACAAAACAATCCGGATTATATTGATTACGAACATTTGCCTTTTTCGGAGCAATTTAATAACTACGGGATTAGAGGGATCGAGCTCGATGTTAATTATGATCCAAAGGGAGGCCACTACAAACGGAGGCGGGTCAATTTGTTCTTGCTAGGGCAAAGACAACGTCTGAAAGGAGGCGAGTTGAAGAAACCCGGATTTAAGATATTACATATTTCCGATGTAGACTTTGAAACCAATTATTTAACCCTTAAGTCGGCTTTAAATGATTTGAAAACTTGGAGTGAAGCACATTCTAGACACCTGCCAATATACGTCAATATAGAGGCTAAAGGTTCTCATCCTGCTGATGAATCTAAATCACTCAAACGCTTGGGCTTTCAAACTTGTATTCCATTTGACTCAATCGCCTATGTATCTTTAGAGTCAGAAATCAGTTCGGTGCTCAATCCAAATCAAATATACACTCCGAAGCATTTTAGAGATACATGCTTAAGCCTGAGGTCAAGGATTAACACCTTGGGATGGCCTACGCTAAAAGAGGCGAGAGGCAAGTTTATTTTTGTCTTAGAGGGCAGTAATCAACATGTATATAAATCTTTTATTGACCCTCTCATGTTTTATTATGGTGATATTAATGATAAAAACACAGCTTTCTTATTAAGAAACGATCCTGTCGCTAGAAGCGCGGAGATTCATGATCTTGCTAAACACTTCATGATTAGAACAAGGTCAGATTCCGGGACAAGAGAATCTAGAGAGAATAATTATCATACATGGGAGAGTGCTTTAAAAAGCCATGCTCAGATAATTTCCACAGATTATTACAAAGCAGATTCAAGATTTAGTTCCTACTCGGTAGGATTCCCAAACGGCTTGTTTGAGCTAATCAATCCTTAATTAATTTCTAACACTAAGCTGTAAAAGCTTTCTGTTGTCGATAATATCTGCTTTCTTGTAGAGACCATTGATCAAAAAGCTTTCTTCGGAAGGCTTTCTGTTTTGGTTGTAATTGATTGGCGATTTCACCATTTTAGTAACCATCTCTTTATTCATTTGCTCTTTTTCAACCTTAAAACTTTTCTTTTCAATAGGTACATTTGCTGACTTTATGAAAATCTTATAAACGCCATTTTCCCCCGCCATTGCTTCTAGTGAAATATTTTCTTTATTGTTAATTGTCGAAAATAAAGCTCCTCCAACTTTTGCATCAATATTGTTGAGGCTCTTCAATGTTACGGATGGTGACTGAACTTGTAAATTCTGTTCTTTTGAGATTTCTTGAATCGATTTCCCTTCAAATTCCTTCATGATCATCTTAGCCTTCATGTCACGAATATAGTTTTTGCGTATTTCGTCTTCAACTTCATCAAAGCTTGGTGAACCTTTGGATCTTGAAGAATAAACCATACCGATCACGTAGGTGTTTTTATCTCTTATCGGTCGACCAACAAGGGTTCCTACTTGCGCTCCTTCCTTGTATGCAGCTCTTATTAGACGATCTCCAGCACTTGGACTATTCAAGTAGTTATCAGGAATCTCTGGGCTGTTGTCTGTTAATTTCACTGCTCTAGGCTTATAGGATCTAGCTCTGACAATTGAATCAAAAAAGCTTCTAATTTCCTTCTGCGAATTCAACTTAGTAACACCTTGGTAAAGGGAACTAAGCATATTATCTGATTCTTTTTCTTTCAGGCTCATCGTTTCTTCTGAAGGCTTGAATTCTTTGAAAATGGTAGCCAATTTAGGCAAGCTATTGTCATCTTTTTCAAGCACTTCAACAATGTGCGTTCCTAAAGTAGACTGAACAATGCCAATTGTACCCACTGCATTATTTGTGCAGAAAGCTGAAATTTCATTTCCGTAAAATTTCGTTCTATCTTGCTCAGGATAGTTTAATGTGAGTTCTAATAAATTATCAAATTCAACACTTGCATCCGCCGAGTTTGCTCTAGCTAAAGTTTCAAAAAGAGGATTTTTATTTTTTGCCTTTTGGAGCTGACCTAGTAAAGATTTAGACAAAGTAACAATCGAAGCTGAGTCTCTTTCTGGGCTAACTTCTAAAAGAATGTGTCGCGCTTTGATGCGTGAAGGTGTTTTTCCTAAGACCTTTGATACTGCATAATAATTTAAACCATTTGTTTTGGTTTTCATTTTTGGACCACAAGCATACGGACCTACAACAGTTCCGATGGCTGCATTACTAAATACACTGTCCATATTCTTTGGGTAAGTAAATAGTTCTTCAGCTTTAAAATGTCCTTCAGGAACAAAGGTTGATCTTGCGTTAAAAAATGACAGTTTGATATCACTTTTGGAATTTGAGAAGACAGTGTCGTTTTTTGCGTTTTGCAATCCCTCTTTGAAGGACGCATACATTGAATTGAAATTTGCCGTATCCTTTGCTGAAGGGGATTCGTCAATACTAAAGAATTTAATCACCTTGTATGCTTCGTCGCTTTGGTATTTTGCATCCCATTTGTGCTCTGAAAAATAAGCTGAAAGCTCTGTCTCTTTGACCTCTATATTCTCGTTTGGTATACTATTCGTGTTTTTTAAGACATAGTCAATGTTTTTTCTTGCATTCTTTGCTGCGTAATCGTCCTCTGCTTCTAGAGTAGAAACATAAATACCTTGTGAAACGACATCCAAGTATTTTTGACGCATTCTTTGATTGGCATAATAGCGTTTGATGTCTTTCCATTGCGCTTTATCTTTTTTGATTTCACTTAGTTGCTTTTTTAATTTAACACGTCCGTCAATTTTCGATTGCTCCGTAATTTGGCCCGTTAATGAATCTGTAAAAAAGGATCTTATATTTTGGTCTGGACAAATGTCAAACCCATCTGTTGCCATCAGATAGCTATTGAGTTCTTTATCCGAAACAGAAATCCCTAAGCCCTGGTATTCCTTTGTCATCACAAGAGAGTCAACTAATATCGGCCAGGCAGATTCTTGGTATTTGGACCTAAGATAATTATATCGGTTGATGTCTACTTTTTCTCCAAATACATGACCAACGCCATATTCCCCCTCAACACCGCCACCTCTGGTACTAAAGTAATCTCCCGCAATAAAAGCGAGTAATGCGAGTCCAATGATGATAACGAGAAGAACGGACTTCTCTCTAATTTTACCAATTAATGCCATAGCTGTTAATAATTTTAGTCTGCAAACATACTAAGATTTAATGAGAAACAGCAGTAAAACCAAGAAAAAAAGGCCTATCGGCCTTTTCCTTTTCCATTGTTTTTGTTAGGTGTTTTTGGACTCGGTGTACCCTTGTCGTTCGAACTGCCAGACGGTTTATTTGACTTAACACCTGAACCCTTATTTCCTGAGGATGAAGTTCCTTTCGGTGCAGTTGTGTTTTTGTTGGATCCCGAATTACCTTTTGGAACTTTCGAAGGAGTTGGAGTTTGGCTTTTATTATTTTGGCCTCCATTATTTCCATTTGTCCCCATATTTCCTGATCCATTCCCTTGTTGATTTTCATCATCTACATTTCCACTAGGGTCATTTTGGCCATTATTACCATTAGAATTGTTATTGCCGTTTGACCCATTGCTTCCACCGTTTCCATTAGATCCGTTTAAACCATTGCTTCCACTGTTTCCATTAGATCCATTTAAACCATTGCTTCCACTGTTTCCGTTATTACCATTAGAGCCGTTATTCCCCGGCTGGTAGATCAACTTAATATTTGAATTTGCCGCACCACAGGTATTCTCAATCCTAATGGCAAAAACATTGTTTCCAGGCATCAGGTTAACGGTAGCGCTTAGCAACTCGGTATTTTCATTGTAATCAAATTGAATAACAGAGCCATTTAATACCAGCTGAATATTTGAAGCATCGAAGGCATTATTCGCCATGGCTTGAAGTGTGAAACTCTCGCTTGTCACCACTGTGTTCACGAGTGCAGGATTAATCCAATTCACCGATGGGTTTTTGCATCTTAGAATGGAAATCGTCTCTGAGTCAGAACCACAGGGGCTAACAGCATAAATTGAGATAGTATTCATTCCGCTTATTAAGGGAATATTCCCGGTTAAATTCCCATTTGAAATTTGATAATATGCGCTGGAAATACTGTGACCGTTGACGCTAATAGTAACTGTTGTACTTGCTGCATAATTATTTATCGATACTGTTGTCAAAGGAACAGAGGAAGTCATGACCACAGATGGCGTTGAACTAGTCAATACAATTTGGGGGATTAAACAAGGTTCATAGCTTATAGAGATGCTTTCAGTATCCTCCCCACAAGGGTTTTTAGCCTTTAGAACAACAGAATTGATACCATCTGTAAGTGTTACCTGAGCTTTAAGGATTCCATTGTTCAATGCAAAGGGAACAGCAGTACCTCCATTTACCAGGCTGATTTGACTCATGCTCGTTATGTTTGATATTTTAGCAATGATTTGAACCTTTTGTGATGTGCTTTGAATGGAATTACTTGTTGGTACCTTCAGCGTAATAATAGGTGGTTGACAATCGTCAAAAACAATTGTCAAGTTTTCACTTGCCTCTCCACATGGCGTGTGAACAGTAATATTGAAAGTATTTAAGCCTGGGCCAAGTGTTACATTACTTGATAATTTTCCTTTTACAAAGGAAAAATTAATGTTTTTTCCATTGTGTTTAACAGATATTTCCTTATTCAGCTGAACATTGCTTAAACTTGCCATTATCGTGTAATCAGGGTTACTCACAGAAACATTGGTTCCTCCCGTTAAAGACCCCATGCTTGTGATTGAAATCGCAGGATCTTTGCAATCATTATAAATTATATGCAATGTCTCTATTGCTGTTCCGCAATCGTTAGAGGCACTAACAGTGAAATAATTATCTCCAGGAACGAGTGATATGCTGCCCGACAAAGTATTGTTCGCTGAATTGAATTGAAGACCTGAAAGATTCTTTCCATTTAGCTTATAGGATATATTTTGTGAACCAAAGATTTCATTCATGGTAATATTTAGAGCTAAACTCTGCTGCATTGTAACTAGACCTGTTTGCACTCCATTGAACACAATAGACGGAGGGATACAATTTTCAAAATCAATTGTAATTACTTCCGAATCTGAACCACAATCGTTTTGAACATCAACGGATATTGTATTGATTCCCGGTATTAGAACTAGTGAGAAGCTTAATAGCTGATTTGTAAAAGAAGCAGCTGACAGATTCATAGGCTTGCCATTCAGCTTTAAAGTGATATTATTTTTGGTAACATCTGTACCCGTAATTTGAATATCAATATTCTGATTCTGGTTGTTGCTTGTTGCTCCTGACGCCGAAGGATGAATCAACTCAATAAGTGGTGTTTCACATTGATTGTAGATAATCGTTTGGTTAATGGTTCCTTGACCGCAGTCATTCGCAAAGTCTATTCGAATCAAATTTTGTCCAGGTTCTAGAGATAAGTTGCTTTGCAAGAGCCCTGTTGACGGATTGAAGTTGAATCCAAAGACCTGGTTGTTGTTTACAAATAGCCTCACCATCGCTCCATCTGTGATTTCAAGTATGCTTGCTTGAACCATAACGCTAGGCGATTCAACTGTTGTATTTCCCAGGTTCATGAATACTCCAGTGGGTGCTTTACAATTTGTGTACTCAATATTCAGTCGATCCGTATCACTACCGCAGTTGTTCGCAGCAGAGATGAAAAAAGTATTGTTTCCCTCGGCCAATGTGACGGAAGCTGAAAACACATTTGTATTGAGATTATAGCTAAACAATAAAGGGTTTTGATTGATATCAGTGAATAGGATTTCAGAAGCGCCGTTTACATTAAGAATTTGCGCGCTTATGGACATCACCCCTTGGTTAACTTGCACGTCGTTCGCATTTAAAATGTTTACGACCGGCGAAGGACAAGGTGCATTGGTATATTCAATATTTATCTGGTCCGTATCCCCCCCGCAATTATTTATCGCAGAAATATAAAAGGTGTTACTGCCTTGCATCAAGCTAACCGATGCGGTCATCGTTCTTGTATTGAAGTCATAGTTGAAGGGAAGCGCAACTTGATTCGCGTTGGTAAAAGATATTTCAGAAATTGCGTTGATATTTTCAATCTGTGCACTAATGGATATCGTACCCTGAGCAACAGATGAATTGTTTCCGTTTAGGACATTTACTTCCGGAGATGGACAAGTTATGTTTGTATGCTGTACAGTAATTTGTTCAGCATCACTCCCACAATTATTCGATGCGGAAACATAAAAGATGTTGTTTCCTTCTACAAGTGTTACTGACGCAGTAAGCATATTTGTATTCGCATTAAAACTAAATGGTAGGTAAACTTGGTTCGCATTCAAAAGCTTGATTTCAGCCGCATCATTGATATTTTCAACTTGCGCAGTAATAGACATCGTACCTTGAGTAATTGATACATTATTCGTATTCAAAATATTTACCACTGGCGAAGGACAACTTATATTGGTATACTGAACAGTTATTTGTCGAGCGTCACTGCCGCATTCGTTTGATGCTGAAATATTAAAAACATTGTTGCCGTCAACAAGCGTAACGGTGGCAGTTAGCAATTTAGTATTGACATCAAAGTTAAATGGTAAAGAAAGCTGGTTTCCATCCCTAAGCTTAATCTCAGACCCATTATTGACGTTTTCAACTTGTGCACTAATAATCATTGTACCTTGAGCAACGGAAGCATTGTTCGAATTAAAGATATTCACTATTGGTGAAGGACAGATTGTAAAGCCTGAAGATGAGTTGTTTGTATTTTGGATATTCAGCCTTTCTACGTCGCTGCCGCAATTTGTTGTTGCTTCCAGCGTAAAGGTGTTATTTCCTAGCACCAAAGAGACAGTTGCCGTTACATTGTTCGTCGCAGCGTCATAATCAAAAGGCAGCGTCATATTGTTCTTATCTGTAAGCTTTATTTGGCTTACCGAATTTACATTCGTCAACTTTGCATTTATAACCAAAGTTCCGGCGCTAGAGGATGTGTTGTTTGCATTCAGAATGTCAACAACAGGCGTCGGGCAGCTCGTAAAATCAGACGCTGATGCCGGTGGCTTTGGTGCTGGTTGAGATGGGCGTGTGTTGTTAGATCCACCAAGCCTTAATCTTACAAACGCCGAGGTGTAGTGATATAAATCATTTTCTAGTCTTGGTGCTTCTGATATATATCCATCAAATTGATCTCCACGCGTGAATGTTGTTTTATGCTCTAAACCAATTGATGCATTGCCGAAATCATATGCCAAACCAAATCCGAGGCTGGGCATAAAATATTTTTGTCTGTCAATCAGATTTGTCTCATAATCAAAGTCCAAATCATTGTTCAGCATCTGTTCCTCAGAGTATAATAAAGGAATATCACCAGTTTCATCGAGCGTTGTCAAATCTGCCATAATTGATTTCCACGAAAACCCTAGGCCTCCGAAGATATATGGGTCTACGCCTGTTTTTTCGCGTAGCCTATTCAGATGTATGACCAATTCAAGGCTCAAACGATCCAATTTGGTGTAATAATTTGGAATAAATCCTCCGTAAGCACTATTGTATTGATCGTATATATCCTGTGCTTCTCCGATATTAGAAGTCAAAGATGAATCAAGCTCCGTATTTTGTCCATACCAGTGCCCGCGCAAGTATCTTCCTCGTAGGTCAAAGCTCAACATTTTACCGTATTCGTAATTGTAAGATTTACCGAGGAACAAACTCCAGCCTGTCGGATTTGTGGACCTTAATGATTCTGATTGAGGCTCTCTTACATCCCAGGAATTGTCAATATCTGAACTGCTCCAGGTTGCTCCGTAGTTAAATCCAATAAACCATTTGGAGTCGTAATTATTTTTATTCTTTTGTCCATGGATGCTTCCAAAGATGAATAATGTAAATGCGAGGAGGTATAAGTTTTTCATATCATTATGGTTTTCCTACCGATGTGTAATTATTATGCCAAAGTAATTAAAAATCATACGAGTTGTTTTGCCATGTGAATGAATGGGCTTGTATGACCTTATTTTATTATGCTTTTGAGCAATTGTTAAAGTTCTGTTATTTTATTTTTCAAAGTATTCGTAGCTTGTAAAACGAATAATTTCCATGAAATTCGTACTTGGATTCCGGCGTATAAGAGAATATAGAAGCTGTGTCTTTGTATCATAAATGATTTGTAAGTCATTTACCAGAGTATTCATTTTTTTTTGCAATCGTTCTGTAATATTTCCAAATGGATCATAGGAAAAAGTAAGTGTTTCGACAGGTTCTATATTTTTGTCGTAATAGGTATCAATTCCTTTCAAATAACCTTTTTCGTCATAGTTATATTTCTTAACAGAAATCGTCCCGCTTCTTTTGAGCTTATCTTGAGAGGAAAGCAGATATCCATCTTCGTCAAAGGTGTCAAAGGAGATCAGATAGGGGAGGCCGTAGGAATTATGTGTGGTTTTTTTTATCCCATTGTAGCTATATGTTTCCTCGTTTATTTCGGTTCTAGTCATTGTATTTCCATTAATATCAAGACTTACACGGAAATTCACAATTTTAATGATCCTTTGAAGACTATCATAGCCCATCTCTTTTTCAGTAATACCTCCATACTCACTTTTTTTTATGGAGCTTAATGCACCAACTTTATTATAGCGGTAGTAGTGAACAAGCGTATCTAGTTCTTTCCCGTTCCATTTTAAATCTACAATTGCAGCAAGTCTTCCTTGTTTATCAAAAGTATAGCTGTAGCTCCCGGGAACTTCTTTTATCCGTTCTCCACTCTTTTTGAAAGAATAAGAACCTTTTATCTTTTTAATACCGTTTTTTTTGATGAATTGTTCATTGAAGAATTGTGGAGCCTCGAAAGCCTCTCCACGTTGATTCAGAATCATTTGGCCTATTGATTGAAGGCTATATATACAGGATAAGAAATAAAAAATATAATTCTTCAATATCTATGCTAAATTAAGAAGTAGTTTCTTCCAACCAAGCTCATTTTCTAAGATTCCTGCAATTGAGGAAAGTTCTACGCGTTCTTGTGTCATGGAATCTCTGAAACGTATGGTTACGGTCTGGTCTTCTTTGGTTTGGTGGTCTATCGTAATGCAAATTGGTGTTCCAATGGCATCTTGTCTTCGATACCGCTTCCCAATTGAATCTTTTTGGTCAATTTGGAAGTTGTAATCAAACTTCAGCGTATTTGCTAATTTATCGGCAATGTCCGGGAGCCCATCTTTTTTTACCAAGGGTAAAATTGCCACCTTGACAGGCGCTAGTGGCGCAGGGATCTTTAATACGGTACGTGTAGTATTTCCTTCTAGCGTTTCTTTTTTGAAAGCCGCACTAAGAACAGCTAAAAACATTCGATCTAAACCAATTGAAGTTTCAATCACATATGGCACATAGCTTTTGTTTGATTCGGGATCAAAATAGCTGAGCTTTTTGCCTGAATGCTCCTCGTGCTGTTTTAAATCAAAATCTGTTCTAGAATGAATGCCCTCAAGCTCCTTGAATCCCATTGGGAAATCAAATTCTATATCGCATGCTGCATTTGCATAGTGTGCAAGTTTTATATGGTCATGAAATCTATGCAAATCGTCTCCTAGGTTTAAGTTTTTATGCCATTGTTCTCTCTGAGACTTCCAATAGTCATACCATTTTAGCTCTTCTCCTGGCGGTACAAAAAACTGCATCTCCATTTGTTCAAATTCACGCATTCGAAAAATAAATTGTCTAGCTATAATTTCGTTTCGAAAGGCTTTCCCAATTTGCGCAATCCCAAATGGAATTTTCATTCGGCCAGATTTTTGAACATTTAAGAAGTTGACAAAAATACCTTGCGCCGTTTCTGGTCTTAGGTAAATGGTTGAAGCATCTCCAGCTACTGATCCCATTTCTGTTGAGAACATTAAGTTAAACTGCCTTACCTCTGTCCAGTTCTTCGATCCAGATATTGGACATGATATTTCTAGATCGACAATTAAGTTTCTGAGCGATTCTAGATCATTTTCCTCTAATGACTTTTTCATTGAGGCCTCTATATCATCTATTTTTTTTTGGTTGCGAAGAACATTTGGATTGGTTTTTCTGAACTCCGTTTCATCAAAGTTTTCCACAAATCGCTTTTTACCCTTGGCAATTTCCTTGATGATTTTTTTATTGATTTTCTCCATATGATCCTCTAAAAGTACATCTGCGCGGTATCTTTTTTTGGAGTCTTTGTTGTCAATTAATGGGTCGTTGAATGCGTCAACGTGTCCTGAAGCCTTCCAGGTTTTTGGATGCATAAATATGGAGGCGTCAAGACCAACAATGTTTTGGTGTAGTTGCGTCATTGATTTCCACCAATATTGCTTGATGTTATTTTTGAGCTCTGCACCCAGTTGTCCATAATCATACGTTGCTGCAAGGCCATCATATATTTCCGAAGAAGGAAAAACAAAACCATATTCTTTGGCATGCGAAATGATTTCTTTCAGCTTATCTTGTTTTTGTTCCATGTAACAAAGATAGTGCAGTTCTCTACTTTTTGAAGAATAATGGGATAAATAATAAGGGAATATTGTATTACTTTTGATTCATGATTTTACAGCTTAACCAAACGGAATTCATTGACACCTTGAAACCAATTGATTTATCAATAGAGCTCATAGCAAAGGGGCAAAGCTTAAAGGCATGGGGGCAGGGAGATCCTACAATAGAACCGGTTCGGGACGACAACTTTGTTGGGAGTGTTGCCGAAGGAGGTGTTGTAAACTTTAAAAACATTTTTTTTAATCCCCACGCCCATTTAACCCATACGGAATGCTGTGGTCATATCACAAAGGAGTTTCATTCTGTTAATGATAGCCTAACTAGATATTTTTTTAACGCTCAGCTGGTGACTATTGAGCCAAAGAACATAAATAATGATTCAATCATTACTTTGGAACAGATTCATGACCTTCATCTAGATGAAAATACTGAAGCAATTGTAATAAGAACCCTTCCAAATAATGAATATAAAAAGAGTTGTACCTATACGGGTACGAATCCGCCATATATAGATCGTAAGGTGGCTCAATTTCTAATAGATAAAGGAGTAGAGCATCTGTTGGTTGATTTACCTTCCGTTGATAAGGAGCAGGATGATGGAATACTTGCTTTTCACCACGCCTTTTGGAATGTTCCGGCAAATCCAAATAAGACGAGAACTATTACAGAGTTTATCTATGTTCCATCAAATGTTGAGGATGGTCTATATATTCTAAACCTACAAGTGAGCGCCTTTAGTAATGACGCCAGTCCAAGTAGACCGATATTGTATACTAGAGAGAAAAGAAAACCTTGAGAAAATCTCTTGGAATGTAAGGACAGGGCTTCTCACACAGTTGGTCCAAGTTGGACCTTGCTAAAACTATTAAACTCTTATCATTAGATGATACAAATCTAGCTTCTCCAAGCAAGATTCTAAAGTTGCGTGAGAAGGGACCTGTTTATCCTTATGTACAAAGGTATGAAAAAAGCTGAAAAATTAAGCTTGTAAGGCCTAGAAAGATTGACTTATGCAATAAATCTACTTTGTTCTGAAATTATATCAAACATAAAAAAAGGCCTATAAAGGCCTTCATTATTGATTGTTTGTGTTACTGCAAGATATTAAATAAGGTACAGGAACTTCTTATGCAATGACCCTGGCGGGTCGACTAAAACTATTAAACTCTTATCAAACTAGAAATAAACTGCTTCTCCAAGCAGTTATCTTTTGCATAAGAAGTTGCCTGTGTCTCTCCTTATTTCACTTCTAAGATAGATACTTAAGTGAGCTTGTTTAGTCTCGATGAATATTTATATATTCTTGTTGAAGAAAAGGGTATTTTCACTTATTATTAGTGTTTTTAGATGGGTCTAAAATGAAAAAAGGCCTCGAAAGGCCTTTATATTGATTGTTTGTGCTACTGCGGATTTTTAAATAAGGTACAGGAACTTCTCATGCAATGACCCTGGCGGGTCGACTAAAACTATTAAACTCTTATCAAACTAGAAATAAAACTGCTTCTCCAAGCAGTTCACTTTTGCATAAGAAGTTGCCTGTGTCTCTCCTTATTTCATATCTAAGGTATGCAGTTGTAAGGGTTTTACAGGAGTGGAATGAATATACCCAAGTGAAGGGTGAAAATAAGGCGCGATTCACTTATTATTTGATTATTTATCAAATTCTAAACGGCCATTTAGCCATTGTCCATCAATTGATGCATTGTGTTTTTTGTAAAAGTCAATTGCCGGTTTATTCCAGTCGTATACTTGCCAATCTAGCCTTCTAGCCTTTACCGATTTAGCGACTGATATCACGTGTTCAAACAAAATAGTTCCCGCACCCATGTTTCTGTAACTTTCTTTTACATATAAGTCTTCGAGATATACGCATTTCCCCTTCCAAGTTGAATACGAGGTGTAGTATAATGCAAAACCAATAATTTCATTTTGTAGCTCTGCTACCAATGCATGGCAGATGGATTCTTCAAACAAATGGGCCCTTATTTCTTCTTCAGTATTCTCAACGGCATCCGGTTCTTTTTCGTAGACCGCGAGCTCTCTAATCAATAAAAGAATATCTTGCTCATCCCCCGGTTTAGCTTCTCTGACTTGGATCATTGTACACCTGCTAGATTAAATCTTATTTTGAAACCAGTATTTATATTTCCTGTAGGATAGCTCGTTTGAACCTTTGGAGTATTTAGGTTTTGATCGTAGTAAAACATCAAAGTAAGGTTGTTTGTTATGTTGTAATCTGCCGAAATCTTTATGGCAACAGTTTTTTGTCCTGCCGTGGCTTGATTCGTATTTTCTACTATTTTTCTAATTACCGTAAGATTGTCTCTAAAAGAAAAATCGAATTTAATATTTACATCACTTGATTTTATATTTCTAAATGGCAGCTTTACATCTTTAATCCGTGCAGCTGTTCCAATTACAATTTCTTCAGATAAGGATTCGGTAACCTGATTATTACTTAATGCTAAAGTTGCTTGACGGTCTTTTTTGTACTCAAACCTCGTTTGAAGTGTATGATTTCCAATGATCCAATTGGCATCAATTCCGATCAATGGTGAGAAGCGTTCACTGATAACGACATTTTGAATTTGCATCTCAGGAATGTAGTTGTTGTCAATGTCTAGTGCCGTTAAGTTACCTTGGGCATCAGATTCTGAATTGAGGTTGGTTTGCATTCCATTTAAAGATACTGTTGAGCTGTAGCCGTGTCTAACGATAAATGATTTCAAAAACTTTTTCGTCCATTTGTACTTTGTCAAGCCACTGTAATTCACAGACCAATTTGGTAGAGGCAAGCTTTGCATCGGGTCAATATTTCTATCATTGATTGTCGAATTATTGAACGCGGTCATAAAGGATCCTAAAACGACATCCTGCTGACTACCCGAATAACCCGAATAATATCCCCCAGGACTGGTGAGTGACGAATTCGAATTTTGGCCTCCAATCAATTGAGAAACTTCCTCTCTATTGTTGAGCAATGCATCAAAAACACTAGACTGATACTGCGCTCCCTGTTTAATAAAGGATGTTCCCCAAGTAATTGTTGAATAGGTGAGGGTAGAGGTTTGAAATCTACTCTGTCCTTCAAATGCAGCCGCACTCTCATTCCATCTATAAAACTCACCTGAATTATCTGAATAATTTCTATTTAAATTCAAATCAATATTCACATCTTTAAACGGCTCAAGTGTCGCTCTCATCGTAAGATTCGCTGTATGCGTTGTGGCATATTGTGTGTTGAGGTTCTCATTTCGAATCAACCAATCGTTTTCTGTTGCTAAATTTGAAATACTGTATCCGTTTGATCTTCCAAAGATGTCATATCCTTGCTGTCCGAATACAAATCCGCTCAGCTGTGAGGTGGAGCTATTCATTCCAAGAAATCTTGATTCTTCGCCATATCCGGGTAATATTGTACCGTCATTCAAGGCATACGTTCCCGAAATATTTCTTACGGTCATAATGATTCTAGCAAAGAAGCCAATGATTTTAGGCACCTTGCGTTTAGCTCTTTCTTCCTTGCGCACTTTGCGCTTGTGTACTCTATTCTTTTTCTTATAGGCCTTTAATTCTTCTTTGTTCATGGAGTCAAGTGGTTGGTCTGGTTCGAGGTCTTCCACAATAATCCATTCCCATTTTTTCTTCTCTTCGTTATCAGTATTTTGTTCGGTCCCACCAGAGTTTCTGCTTCCAGGCCCAGACCTTGGATTCAACCTTCCTCTTGAGTTTCTTCCTTCAGAGAGGATCTTTTTAAAGAAAGGTACTTTGTTATATAGGTTTACAAAGTTGGCTTGGGTGGTCATATTGATATTCCTGCTGTTCTGAATCGTATTTCCAAAATCACTTTGTCCTAAAGGAGCTCTTGCCCAATTATAGCCTCCAGTATATTTAACATTGGCATTGATCCAATTTGTTAAAGGGAATTTATTGAATGGAATTTTATAATTGACCGTGAAGTTTTGGTTGTATTGCATTGTCTTTCCCAGTGTCGACATTTGCGAACGAATGGTATCTAGAAATTCTTGGTATCCTTCAGGGTTTTCGTTTCTATCCACGCTATTGTTCCCTTCTTCAAAAATTGATTGATTACGTGCACTAAATGTTGTTTTCAGGTTTCGTGTAATATCGTATCCTATTTCATATTTCCTATTCCAATCAAAACGTTTCAAAAAGATAGGATCAAACTCGTAGTCTGGAACTAGGTTGTTTCTCACCTGACGCTCATTATAAATTCGCGAGTAGTCATTGGTGAAGGACATGTTTTTTGGCATCAAGAAGAGGTTAAAGTCTTTGATCAGTTTTAGGTATTTTGATTTCTGAACTGGCTTCCATTTTTTAAATGGCTGAATTGGTTTTCCTTTAAAAGTGTAGTTGTAGTTTAAGGCACCGGTCCATGTTTTTGTCAAATCCTTTTTTGTGTTGAAGTCTCTCTGCAGGTTCTCTGCATATGCGTAGCTTGCGGCCCAATTAGAAAGTCTCCAAAAGTGATTTTTACTGCCTGCTTTTGCCTCTTTTCTGACATTGGTAAAGTTGAATGATTTTCTTTCGTTGAAATCCTGACCGAGCTTCATTCTTCGGCGACGCGTCGCATCATCGTAGTCAGCAAGCTTTATATCCGGGTTAAATGGGTCGTACTCAGGGTTTACCAATCCAAGTGAATAGCCATAAAAGAAAGGTAATGAAACCCGAGCTTGCTTACCAAAAAACTGTCCGAGCTGAAAAGTAGAATTCAAATCAAATCCAATCTGTTCATTTCTTTGTCGGTCTTGCACTCTGCTGTCGACACTCCCCCAATTGATTCCAGAATAATTACCAGAGGCATTAATGTTTGCAAAATCAGCAAGCTTTAGCTGTAATTGACCGACTGCGGCAGATCCTCCTTCGCTGACAAAGTCGGTAAGCCTCATCTCATTGACCCAGACATTTACACATTCTGCCTCTCCATCATCTGGTTGCCAAATATTATTTGGGTCATTTTTCAGAGGGTTTCTCACCCCAATCATAATCGTCCTTAATCCTTGAAGGTTTGGACTTCCTTTTACTTTAATTCTTCGTTCGTTATTTTTTGGATCTGTTTTGGAATATTCAACGATGTAGGATATACCTGTTCCGCCTGCCTCAACAACTGCATTTCTTTCTTTTTTTAGGTTAATTAGGTCGTCGAAAACAATTTCAATATCATTGGCCGCTGGCCATGCATCATCTGCACCGTGGTTGTACCATTGCGAGACATCCATAGGTAGCTCATATTCATAGTAATTATCGACAAAGTCAGTTCCTAGCCTTACAAATAGGGTGAGTTCGTGGTCTTCTAAGGTATTGGGAACAACTTCTTCCGCATGTACAAACATTTTAAGCTTTTTATAGGTACGCACATCGAATTGTACATTTCTATATGCAGCTCGGGCATCACCATCCTGTAGGTTACAGATTTCAAGAACGAGAGATTGCTCGTTCATCTGTCTTGCATAAGGTTGTGAAGGATCTACCTCTCGCTGTATTCCAGGTGGAACGCTGTAGTTGATCGGTTGTCTTTGTTCATTTTCTTGGATATTTACTGCACCTATATTGAAGGTCGTTAAATTTGGATCCTGCTGAATACTCAAGCCGGGTTGGGTAAGATCTTCCAAAAATCTTCTCCATTCTCCTCTTATGAGCTCTAATCTGGCAAAACGAACAACAACTTCCTCATCGAAGTTTTTCAAGAACATACGCATAAAACGAATGGATCTAAAATCCTGAATCCCATTGACTCGCTTTTCATAGTCGGTAATTGGAACCTTGAATTGATACCAGGTTTCTGTTTTATTTCCGTTTGTATAAACCTGTTTATTGGTAATATAATTGCTGCCTTCTTGCATGTCATTTCTTCTCAAGCTGACTTTATATTGGAAATAACTTTCTGTTTCGGAAAGGTTATTGTCTTGATTAATGTCCTCAATATCAGGCATATTTGTTGCTTGCGTTGGATATCCATCTGAATTCAAAGAAGTCGAGAACTCTATCGTTGGAGAGTTGCCCTCCATTCCATTGAAATCCTTGTAGCGCTCTAGGATGTCTGATTCGGCGCTATCGAAATCATCATCCAAATAATAGTTGTAATTGTCTCCCGAAGGATCACCAATGAGCTGATCTTTCGTTCCTGGAGTCATCGTTGGATGATTATTTACCCAAGAAAGGTAATCCTGAAAAGCTATAGCTTCTTCGGTGTTGTCCCAACCATCTAGTCCAACATCTTGGTTGAGGCGCGAAGCAGGGTCATTGTCAAAGGCATTGACCACAACTTGTTGTGTTGAAACACGAGCCCAATCTGTGGTATCAATATTGTCATCGACGGAGACTCCTTGCGGCGGGAGCCCGTTTTCAAAACTCTTTCTTGAATCCGGAAGGACATCTTCTGAGATATTACCTAAATTGAAATAAATGTCTCCACCATTGTGGAAAGCATTGGTGTCAACTCCTTCTGCATCTTCATTAAAGGGGTCTAGTACCCAAAACTGAATGAATTCAATGTTTGCAACTTCAAAATCGTTTGTCGTTAAGCCGCGCATAATTCCTCCCCATCTTTCCTCCGGGTTGACGAATTGACCAATAGAATCTACTGTATTTGTCGTGTCGTAATTGTACATTCCCCTTTCTTTTGGGTAGTAAGCTAAATCCAAAACAGGAATATTCTGAATACCACCGTAGGGAACGTCTACAAGTGGGAAAATATCATTTTGGTTTACGAGTCTCATTCGACTATCACTGGTAATTGCACCACCATTATCGAGAATGTGCTGAGGTGTAAGTGAGGTACCTCCACCATTAAGTACGGGGTCAATAACGTACCAGGCAGTCTTAGCCCGATTGAATCCTGCTGATAAATCCTTATTTGTTGCCTCTGGAAAGAGATCTGGTTGCCCTTGAGGGATCGAGGCGAGACGCCACGCATTGATGTTTCTAAGGTCAATTGCACTCTGTGCGGCTTCAAAGTCATCGATGTAGGAGGTTCCTTCTTTTTCAATGGCTTTTGGTTGACCAGGGATTAAATGCGCGAATTCTCCCGTAAAGGATAAGGTGGACATTTGTTTGGTTGAAATAACAGGAAGAAAATCAACAAGCTTTGTTAAAAATGGAACGTCCGTTCTGAGCGCTATATCTGCACCAATCACATTGTTTTTAAAGGGTTCGCTTCCAAAGTCAACTTTCTGCGTAACAGGTCGCTCCATCATTCTTACCCAGGTCGCACCTAATTTCAAACGGTCACTGAACCTATATTGGTATCGGCCTCCAATCATGGACCTTGCTTGGAATCCAAATACAGAATTGCTCTCAATGGAAATCTTTATTGGTGTATTTGATTCTAGAATACCTGTATTTAAAATTTTCACCCGACCAAAAGCATAATCCACGGTATAGTCAACACCTTCTACTAGCCTAATTCCTCCAGCCGTTACAGAAACAGATCCCTCAGGAACAGACATCACGTTTAGTGGTATGTCAGAAGTAATAGAGGACTGATACTCTCCTTTGAACACAAATCGGTTCTTACTTGGAATCTGTTGTGCCGCTGTCTTTGTTGAATCGTAAAGCTCGTGAAATGCAATTTTGTCAACGGTAATTCCAGGAATCCCTGCTTCAACTAGTTTACTCTCAAGTGTCTTCCCAAACGGCTCAACTGTTGAAAAGAAGATACGCCCATTTTTCTTATTGATCGTTCCACCGTTATCAATTTTGTTTTGGATTTGGTTGAATGGCGCAAAATCAAAAACACCATCTGAAAATGGTTGGTTGTTTTGATTGATTTTATCCATGTCAATAAGCGTGACAATCTGTTTTGTATCAACACCGTCCAATGGAATAATCGGAAGCTCAACAGAGGTTTCGGGATTGTTATATAAAACGTCGATCTTGAACCCTAATTGATCTACCTGATAAGCACCAATCGAGTAGACATTTTTCATCATGAGGTCCCAGATCTTGTTGTTGGGGTTTGTGATTGTTGGTTTAAGTAACTTTAGAATAAGTGCATCTTGACCAGTTGATCCATCTGTTGAAAATTCTCCCACTTGATAGGTTTCTCCGCGATAAGTATATTCATATGCCACTGATAAAATTTCATCGTTATTAAGAGGGCTATTTAAAGAAATATATCCAAGAAGTGCATTATAGGTAAAGTCGCTAGTTTCAAGTCTTCTCGCATTTTCAAGTTTCTCATACTCAACGGCTTGCTCGAACGGTCCAGGACTAGAAAATTGAGAGCTCAGTGTACCTACTGAATTTGCGAATCCTCTTATGGCTGGTTGATTAGCAGCCCAGTTGTACAAATCATTGGCTTCGTTACGTGGAATTTCATTTACGGAATACCCACCTGGGTTTCCCTGACAGTTATCTGACTTTGCTTCCCCTAGATCTGCAAATGAGATTACGTTTCTTGTGTTTTCAATGCTGTTGTTTCTGTTTGTGACCCATACCTCTATTCGGGTAATATACATCGTCGAACTTACTACAGGTAGGGTTGACATGGCCTCATCATAATGCTGCTGGTGATAAAGGTTTAGAAAATAGTGTCGGTTCGCTTCATAATTATCGGCACTCAGCTCGAATTCTTGAATTTGGGCCTTTCCACTTACATTAATTTCATTTCTTTTGCCTTTTGATGAGGCGGCAATTAAGTCCACTGTTGCACGGCCAAATTTCAGCTGTGTTTTGGCACCAAATAAGGTTTGTGAACCCTGAATAAGTGATGTGGGAAGATCTAAAGCAACATTCCCTAGTGCGATTTTTTGAAGAATTTGATCTTCGTCTCCTGTATGTTCTAAAGTTGAAATGTTTTCAAAATCAAAGGAAGCCTGGGTGTTGTATTTTGCGCCAATTTTCAATTTTGTACCAATTTGGCCAACAATATCCATGTTGATATTTTGTTGAAAGTCAAATCTTGTGACCCTTCGCTGTCTCAGTGGTAGCAGCGGGTTGTCATATCTTGATGAATTCACACCCAAGGCAAGTTCAATGTTTCCCTGTGGTTTTATGGTTATTTGGTCTGAACCAAAAAAGTTTTCAAAAGCCTTACTTCCAATCTTGATGGGCAACTCAAAAGCCCTGTTTTCCTCTGTTTCTTCCTCTATGATTTCTAGCCAATCTTGGGACATTGATTTTTCTCTTTTGAACTCTAAATATTCATCTAAGGTCAGAAATGAAGGGTTTCTGTAGTCCAGGCCGTTTCCCATTGTTTCGGAAAAAATATAGGTGCCGGTTAGTGGATCGTAAGAAATATTTTGATTTAGCGAAGAAGGGTCTCCCAAGTCAAAGCTTTGCGTTTCTACTTGAAAAGGATTTTGCGCATTGTAAATTGGGAAAGGAAGCTGAATGGTATCGCCTTGCGCAAAGTAGGACCAACTCAAAAGATAAAACAAGAGCGAAATGCCCCATTTTACTGACGTCTCATATGTTTTACAAATGTTCAATTTACAATAGCTTCAGTGCCTCTTTTATGAGCTCTTCAACAGAATTAGCCCCAGAATCTAACTTGTTTAAAGTTTTTTCTGCAGCTTTTTTGTCGAACCCTAGAGAAACTAAAGCATTTAACGCGTCAAACCTGTTTGTATTGTTTGTTCCGTTAATATTTTCCACGTCTGATTCGAATGCCAAAACTTTGCCTTTTAAATCAATGATCACGCGTTGTGCAGTTTTTGCACCAATTCCTTTGACACTCTGAATTGTGGCAACATCATCACTTTGGATAGCATGTGCTACATCTGCAGGAGTCAGCGAAGAAAGCATGATCATTGCGGTGTTTGGTCCTATACCTGATACACCAATTAGAAGGTTGAACATATCCCGTTCTTCTTTAGTGTAAAAACCATAAAGCAGCTGGGCATCCTCTCTTACAATAAGCTTGGTATGTACTCGGATAAATTCACCATCAGGAAGAGCGCTGTATGTATTTAGCGATATTTTTATTTCATATCCCACTCCATTACAATCTATTAATAGATCAGTAGGATTTTTTTCAATTAATTTTCCTTGGATTTGGGCAATCATAATTATTTGTTTTTTGCGTCGATTACAGCAATTTTAACCATGTTGATGATTTCTCGAACACTAGCACCGAGCTGTAGAATGTGAATCGATTTTTTGAGGCCTATTAGAATTGGTCCTACGGCATCTCCATCCACCATATTTTGAAGTAGTTTATAGGAAATGTTTCCAGCTGAAAGGTTCGGAAATATCAGTGTATTGACATCTCTATTCGCAATTTGCGAGAATGAAAACTTTTCATTCATCAGATCTGTATCAAGGGCAAAGTTGGCTTGAACTTCACCATCAACAATAATATTTGGATGGTTTTCATGCAGTATTTTTACGGCTTCACCCATTTTTTCGGCATCCGCTCCAGGTGAAGAACCGAAGTTAGAATAGCTCAATAGAGCGATTCGCGGGTTTACCTGAAATTTCCGTATTGTTTTCGCCACATTAACCGTAATCTCAGCCAATTCTTCTGCAGTTGGATTTAGGTTGATGGTAGTATCCGCCAGAAACATAGGTCCTCGCTTCGTATTGAGGATATACATCCCCGAAATGATTTTGACATCTTTTTGCATTCCTACTGAGCTTAAGGCTGGTTTGATGCAAGATCTATATCCCCTTGTCACACCAGTAATCATGGCATCAGCATCACCCTCATTGACCATCATGGATCCGAAATAGTTTCGTTCTCTCATGATTTGAATGGCTTCGAATTCAGTAAAGCCTTTTCTTTTCCTCATTTCAAAGTAGGACTGGCCATAGAGTTCTCTTCGCTCGGCTTCTTCATCTCCTTTTGGATCAACAATTTCTACTTCAGGAAGCTCAATCGCATACTCCTCCATTAGCGCTAAGATTTTCGACTTTCTCCCCAGCAGCACGGGAATGGCAATTCCTTCTTCATAGGAAATTTGAGCAGCTTTCAGAATTTTGATATTGTCTCCTTCAGTAAAAACCACTTTTTTCGGGCTGTTTTGTGCTTTCAAGGTGATGTCTCTCAACAATTTATTATCAAGACCAAGTCTTTTTTTGAGCTGGTGCTCGTATTTTTCCCAATCCGTGATTGGTTGTTTTGCCACTTTTGACTCCATAGCGGCTTTCGCGACTGCAGGAGCAACTTTATATATCAACCTTGGATCAAGCGGTTTTGGAATGATTTGTTCTTTCCCAAATGAAATTGATTTTTCACCATAAGCCTCAATAACTTCCTCAGGGATTGTTTCTTTTGCGAGGTCTGCAATTGCGTGAACTGCTGCGAGTTTCATTTCTTCATTAATGGTCGTAGCACGGACGTCTAAAGCCCCTCTGAAAATAAAAGGGAAACCTAGCACATTGTTGACTTGGTTGGGATGGTCGGAACGACCCGTTGCCATAATAATGTCTTTCCTCGCAGCGGTTGCTTGTTTGTAAGGTATTTCTGGTTCTGGATTTGCCAAAGCAAAAACAATCGGATTTTTTGCCATATCAGCAATCATTTCCTTGGATACTAGACCTGCTCTTGAGAGGCCTAAAAATACATCTGCTTTTTTGAAGGCATCTTTGAAATCAATATCAGATTTATGCACTGCATAAGGTGCTTTCATTTTGTCTAGCCCTTCTCTTCCTTTCCAAATCAGTCCTTTGGAATCGTACATAAATATATGCTCAAGCTTGATGCCCAATGAACGATACAATTTTACGCATGAAAGCGCGGAGGCTCCTGCACCGGAGACAACAACTTTAACTTTATCTATTTTCTTTTTCGCGATATCTAGCGCGTTTAAAAGCGCAGCTGATGAGATAATGGCAGTTCCATGCTGATCATCATGCATAATGGGAATATTCAGCTCCTCTTTCAATCTTGTTTCAATTTCGAATGCTTCTGGTGCTTTGATATCTTCTAAATTTATCCCTCCAAATGTCGGTGCGATTGCTTTGACCGTTTGAATAAAAAGTTCAGGGTCTTTCGCGTCTATTTCAATATCGAATACATCAATGTCGGCAAATATTTTAAATAACAAACCTTTCCCTTCCATTACTGGCTTTGATGCCTCTGGTCCGATGTCTCCAAGACCAAGGACCGCTGTACCATTAGAAATTACCGCTACTAAATTCGCTTTGCTCGTATACTTGTAAACATCATCTATATTTTCTGATATGCGAAGACACGGTTCTGCTACGCCCGGAGAATAGGCAAGAGAAAGGTCTCGCTGCGACGCATGAGGCTTTGTTGGTATTACTTCTATTTTCCCAGGTTTTCCCGAGGAATGATAATCTAATGCTTCTTGTTTTCTTACTTTGGACATCTTAGCTTGTTAAGGGCCTCAAATATACGAAATACAAGACTTAAAACACCTAAGAAGTTTAAGATGAACGCTTTTTGTTTACAGACCTAGGAGTATTTCTTTTGGGTCTTTTGAACCAAAGATCATTTTGTCTGGATTTTCAAGCATTTCTTTGACTTTTACAAGAAAGCTGACAGATTCCTTCCCGTCGATGATTCTGTGGTCATAGGAAAGTGCCAGATACATGATTGGTCTTATTTCAACTTGTCCATTTATAGCTACAGGTCTTTCAACAATATTATGCATCCCCAATATAGCGGATTGCGGAGGGTTAATAATCGGGGGTGATAGCATTGAGCCAAAAACACCACCATTGGTTATTGTAAATGTGCCTCCAGTCATTTCATCAGGAGTGATCTTTCCGTCTCTTGCTTTTATCGCAAGTCTTTTGATTTCGCGTTCTATCTCAGCGAGGCCCATGCTTTCTGCATTGCGCACAACGGGAACCATAAGTCCTTTTGGGGAAGAGACAGCAATACCTATATCAGCATATTCATGAAGGATGATTTCCTTTCCGTCAATTTGTGCATTTACGGAAGGATAAATTTGTAAGGCTTCTGTTACGGCTTTTGTGAAAAAGGACATAAATCCAAGATTAACCTCATGTTTCTTTGCAAAGGCTTCTTTGTACTTCTTTCTTAAATCCATGATCGGTTTCATGTCTATTTCATTGAAAGTTGTGAGCATTGCCGTTTCATTTTTCACAGAGACGAGGCGTTCTGCAATTTTTCGTCTCAGCATTGAAAGTTTTTCTCTTGAAACTTCTCTGCTACCTGACCAACTGTCAATAGCTGGCATTTCAATGCCTCCTGATAACGCACTAAGCACATCGCTTTTTAGAATCCTTCCGTCTTTCCCTGTTCCTGAAACCTGTCCCGATTGAACATTATTTTCAGACATTATTTTAGCGGCTGCCGGACTTGGAACGCCGGTGGCATATGTGCTTTTTACAGGTTCAGGCTTTACAGCTTCCTTTTCAACAACAGGTGCTTCTACCACTTCCTTTTTAGCTTCAGTTACAGGTTTCGATGCAGGTGCTGTTTCAGGTGCCTTTGCTGCTGTATCAATAACACATACAACTTGTCCAACTTGAACCACGTCTCCTTCTTCAGCCTTAAATTGAATGGTCCCACTTTCTTCTGCAGGTAATTCAAGTGTTGCTTTGTCTGAATCAACCTCGGCGATGGCCTGGTCTTTTTCAACATAATCTCCTTCGTTGACGAGCCAAGCAGCAATTTCAACCTCTGAAATCGATTCACCCGGACTCGGAACTTTCATTTCTAACAAACTCATTTCGTATTAATTTTTTTGATGAACTTTTGTCTTAGCAAAAGAAAAGAGCTCATTGAATAATTTTGCCAATCTCTTTTCGTGTAATTTTTTTGATCCCTCTGCTGAAGCAGCTGATGCGGGTCGAGAAATCCCTATAATCGGTAATTCTCTGTTTTGCATGGCTATGTATTGCCAAGCACCCATGTTTTCTGGCTCTTCCTGCGCCCAAATTAGGTGCTTCGTTTTGTATTTTGATAGTATTTTATCTACTTGCTTTTTAGGCCACGGATAAAGCTGTTCTATTCTAACGAATACCATATTTTCGACGCCAAGCTCTTCCGCTTTAATTTTCATTTCATAATAAAACTTACCGGTGCAAAGGACTAGGGTATCTATGTTTTTTGATACAACGTTAATGTCATCTAAAACCTCTTGAAATCCACCTTTTGAGAGGGCTTCCATTTTCGATGTAGCCATCGGGTGTCTTAGCAGCATTTTGGGAGTGAAAATAACCAGAGGTTTTCTGAACTCTCTTTTTAGTTGTCTCCTCAGTAAATGAAAGTGATTCGCTGGTGTCGAGGTATTAACAATTTGCATGTTTTGATCTGCACATTGCTGCAAGAACCTTTCCATTCTTCCACTTGAATGTTCTGCTCCTTGTCCTTCGTATCCATGCGGCAAAAGCATTACTAAACCTGATTGTGTGGCCCATTTATCCTCACCTGCTGAAATAAATTGATCCACTACGATTTGTGCTCCGTTAAAAAAGTCTCCAAATTGCGCTTCCCAAATGGTTAAGCCTTTTGGACATGCCAATGAATAGCCATATTCAAAACCAAGCACCCCGTATTCGCTTAGCAAAGAGTTGTAGATTGTAAATTTGGCCTGAGTTTTATCCAGCAGATTTAAAGTTTCAACTTCCTGTTCTGTATCTTCAGTTTTAACTACGGCATGTCTATGAGAGAAAGTTCCTCTTTCTACATCTTGTCCCGAAATCCTAATAGGGTGGCCCTCAGTTAGCAGCGAAGCATAAGCAAGCATTTCGGCACTTCCCCAGTCTAGGGTATCGCTGCTAAATGCCTTGAGTCTATCTTTGAATATCTTTCCTATTTTTCTGTAATATTTGTTGCCCTCCGGAAGTGTAGAGAGTTTTATGCCAAGTTCCTGTAATGATTTGATATTGACCTTCGTGTCGGGAGATACATCAAAATCTTTTCCGTTACAATGGCGATAGTTCTCCCAAATTTCGCTTAAAAAGTCATGGACTAGGGCCTTTTCTGATTTGGTGGCTAAATCGTATTCTGCTTCTAGATAGGTGTTGTATTCCCCTTCAATTTTCTGAGCCTCAGTCTTATTTAGAATTCCATCAGCCTCTAGTTGACTAAAATAAAGATCCTTTGGGTTTGGATGCTTCGCAATAAGACTGTAAAGCTTTGGTTGAGTAAATTTTGGTTCGTCACCTTCATTGTGTCCAAATTTTCGATAACAAAGAAGGTCTATGAAAATATCGCGATGAAATTGTTGACGGTATTCCATTGCAATTTCAATAGCTGTTAATACCGCTTCTACGTCGTCTCCATTCACATGGAAAACTGGACTAAGTGTCGTTTTGGCAATATCCGTACAATAAGTAGAAGAACGGCCATCTAGATAGTTTGTCGTGAATCCAACCTGGTTGTTCACGACAATATGAATCGTTCCTCCAGTTCTGTAGCCATTCAGTTCAGCCATTTGAACGGTCTCATATACTATTCCTTGTCCTGCAATAGCGGCATCTCCATGAATGAGCACCGGACAAACTTTTTCTTCATCCTTGTATATATGGTCGATTTTTGCTCTAGCAATTCCTTGAACAACACCATTAACGGCTTCAAGATGAGATGGATTAGGAGCGAGTGTTACGCCAACTTCTTTTCCGCTATCTAAGGTGATCTTTGAAGTAAAACCTTGATGGTACTTTACGTCACCATCAAACGTGGTCTCAAAATCAAATTCTTTGCCCTCAAATTCTGCAAAAATATCTTTGGGCCTTTTTTTGAAGATATTTGTAAGCGTATTCAGGCGTCCACGATGGGCCATTCCCATTATGAAATTCTCAACTCCGAGTTCGGAACCCTTTGTGATCATTGTCTGAAGTGCGGGGATTAATGATTCGCCACCTTCGATAGAAAATCTTTTTTGTCCTACGAATTTTTTTCCTAAAAAGGACTCAAATCCATGTGTATGGATTAATGATTCAAAGAGCTTGAGCTTTCTTTCTTTGTTAAATGTGGGCCTATTTTTGATTTCAATTTTGTTTCTAAACCATTCTGTTCTGATGGGGCCTCTGATATACATGAATTCAATCCCGATAGATTGACAGTAGGTCAATTCTAAGTGCTCTATAATGTCTTTGAGTGATGCAGGTCCAATATTTACATACTCTCCAGCTTGAAAGACAGTATTAAGGTCAGTCTCAGATAACCCGAAGTTTTCAATTGAGAGGTCTGGTGTATATTTCCTTCTCTCTCGAACGGGGTTTGTTTTGGTAAAAAGATGGCCTCTCGTTCTGTAACCGTTAATTAAGTTTAGAACTTTAAATTCCTTTTGGAAATTTTCTGGTATTTCATCAGATGAATCAAAATTGGTTTGCGCAAATTCAAAACCTTCAAAAAATTTTTTCCATCCAATATCGACACTGTCTGGGTCGTTTTTATATTGCTTATATAAATAATCTATGGCACTGGGATCAGCATTGCCTATATATGACGTTTTATCCATTAAAATTAGAATGTTAACGTTAACAAAGTTAGGATTTTCCTTAATCTGAGCACAACGAAGTAGAAATAAATTGCATTTCGAAAGTAAAACACAATGATAGATACAAAAAAAAGGGCCCAAAGGCCCTTTAGTATTGTATTAAATGCAATTTATTTTTTAATGAATTGCTTTACAGTAGTTCCTGAAGATGAATCCATTTTGACATGGTATATACCACTTGCAAAATCTCCAAGATTTATTACCGTTATTTTATTTGTGTTCAAAGTCGTTTCAAAAATAACTTTACCTCTAACATCTGAAATTTTAATTTGCTCATAATCACTGGATGCATTGGATGCGTCAATGATAATTTCCGTTTGCGCAGGGTTTGGATAGATTAAAATTTCATTTGACGCAAATACATCAATACCGCTCGTGCCTCCGCCAGTATTTTCTACACCAATACTTTCACTTCCTCCGAAGTCCGCAGCGCTGATTGTATAGATTGTTGTGTTTCCGTTATTTTTCAATTGAAGGTTACCGTCCGTATTAGTTTCCTCCCATTGTGAAGCACCTAATCCGTCTCCATAGTAGTCATAAATAGCGAACGTATAACAATCTGAGCCAGGCAGACTGACGTCCCAATTGTACTGCGTAAGGTTTTGTAATGGGTTAGTCGGATCCGCGGCAGGAGGGAATTCTCCGGTGCCAAAGTTGCCCGCAACATTTTCATTTCCTTCGGACCAAACAACGTTTCCATCACTATCTGTGATTTCCATATAGGTCTCATCGCCATAGTCATCTGTCAGTAACGACACTTTAAGAATGTTATTGGTTTGTAGGTCACAGTCTGATGGCGTAGGCCCAGGTCCAGTGCCTGAACACGGATCATACGAACCATTTAAGGTAGTAGCATTTGAATTTGTTGGGTCTAACCATGGCTTTAGTCTCTCGTTATTTGCTGATCCATTTGAGGTCCAATGGAAAGACATTTTACCGTATAGGTCAGGAGAGGTTTGGTTTGTACAATAGGAGCTTCCTCCGGTAAGTGTACCAATGATTAATCCACTGTTGTTAAATAACGGTGATCCCGAAGAGCCTCCCTCAGTTACGCCATGGCCATTTGAATTTGAGGACCAAGACATCTGCCAGTGAGAACCTCCTGCAGAACCCCATGAAGTACTTTGTGTAGTCCCATTGAAAGTGGATATTTTCTTAATATCTCCAGCTGGATGGTGTATGCCAGCTCCACCTTGCGTCGATGAAGATGCAGCTTTCCAACCGTTCCAATATCCACTAAAGCTGGATGATTTAAGTGTATTGACAACAGAAGTTTCATTGTTGTTGTTACCAAGCTTAACCAATAAAAAATCAGACCCTGAATTACCCCCACCATCATCAGAGTCAGCAATTCTTACACACCCTGTAATATAATGGTCATCCAAAGTACCTGCAGAGTTTGGATTGTTGCAGTTGGGTGACTCATATCGGAAATAAAAGCGCCAACTATTCATGTTGTTTGCACTTGTATTCACACCACAATGCAGTGCAGTAAGAAAATAAGGTTTACAATCTTGAGCTGTATTATTGACGAGTGATCCTGTGCACCATCCGGCACTATTTCCTTCAACAATGTAGATTCTAGCGACACCATCTTTTTCATCTTGCCAAGAATCTCCAACGGGTGAACAGTTAACATTCACTTCGCATGGGTCAGATTCATTTATTTTTGTCACATTCGGGTTTCCTGTAGAGCGGTAATTGTACATCACCCGATCAATCAATATTAGGCTTTCTTGTGTATTCGCAGGTTCAGTCAATGTAAGTACTAAATCATCTCCGAAGCATAAGGCGGCATTCTGTGTTTTATGTGTTAAAACATCTGCTTGACTCATTGGCTTGTGCACCAATCGACCCTCAGTATTTCGAATCTCAAGTGTTGATTGACCAAATAGCTCAAATTTTGAAAATAAAAAGCTTAGTGCTTCAGCTCCGTTTGCTTTTACACGAAGCATCCATGTTTTTGACCCATCATTGTTGATTTTCCAATCTCCAACAAGACTAGGATTAATATTTGTAGAAATAGCCGTTCCAATGCGGTACAGGGCTCCATTTTTTTCTCTTTCTTCATTCTCCAACTGTATTTGAGAAAGGTCAGGGGTTTCAAGCGTTAAAGCAGGAATGGTTTTAAGGTTTTCAAAAGGTTGTGAAATAAGTCCTTTTCGTTGTGCGCTCAGATTGAGTGTGACTAAGGCACATAAAAGTAGTGTAAAAAAGTTTTTCATAGGTTTGTTTTTGGTTTTAGACGTCGATGGTTTAGAAATTCTTTTTTTCGACATAGTTTTGTTAATTTTACCGAACAAATATAAGTTTTGTAATCCAATTTTAAAAATGATTAAAATTTGCCTTGTTGAGGATGAGGAAAGCCTAGTTGAATTAATAAAGTTCAATCTTGAACTTGAAGGCTATAAAGTTGAAGTATACAAAAATGGACGAAAAGCAATTTCAAATGTTCAGAAAATCATCAAAAGTGACTTGATTGTTTTAGATGTGATGCTTCCCGAAAATAGCGGCTTTGACGTGTGTAAGGAAATTAGGCGTTTTAGTCAGGTACCGATTTTATTTCTTTCAGCAAAAGGAATTGCTGCGGACCGCATTCATGGTCTGCGGTTGGGCGCAAATGACTACCTTCCTAAGCCCTTTGATTTAGAAGAACTCATGTTGAGAATACAAAATCTGTTGCCATCGGAAAGTTCTGCATCAGATGGAGATGAGACATTCATTATTGGATCTAAATCAGTCGACTTCTCAAGTTATGAGTTGTTAGATTTAATTACAGGTGAAAAACATGTTTTTTCGAAAAGAGAGATAGAATTGCTTAAACTTTTTCGAAACTCCGAAGGAGCTGTTGTCTCTAGAGACGAGATTCTAGATAAACTGTGGGGGCAAGAAAATTTCCCTACTTCTAGAACGATTGACAATTACATCTTGACCTTTCGAAAAATTTTTGAGTCGAACCCCAAAACGCCCATTTATTTCCATTCTATTCGGGGTGTAGGATATAAATTCACACTTTAAATTTCTATGAAACTACTTTATTTATTTCTTTTTCTTCCCGTCTTGACATTTGGTCAGGTTACAGGATTGATTCAGGGTCAAAATGGAGAAAAGTTGACACCTCTTTATGGTGCAAAAATTAAACTCGTAAGCTCAAATGATGGCGCTATTACAGACAATGATGGACAGTTTGAGTTAATATTGCCTAGGGTGCTTCCAGATACACTGATTATAAGCGCCAGAGGTTATTTTTCAGATACTATTCCTGTAACTAAGAATGATAGATTTACTGCATTTAATATCGTTTTATTTTCGCAACAACTGCTACCCGAGGTCATTGTGGGTTATCGAAAAAACACTTCTTCCATATCAAGATTAAAAGTGCTGCATGTAGAGGAGCTTACTTCAAGTGAATTGCGAAAAGCGGCCTGCTGCAATTTAGGAGAGTCTTTTGAGACCAATGCATCTGTGGACGTAAACATGACGGATGCAGTTTCGGGCGCAAAGAAAATACAAATGATGGGGCTCGAGGGGATCTATACACAGATTCAGCTTGAGAATATGCCCTTTTTACGAGGAATTGAAAGTTCTTTTGGACTTGAAACTATTCCTGGCTCTTGGATTGAATCTATTCAAATAACCAAAGGCGCAGGAAATGTTGTGAACGGTTATGAAAGCATGGCAGGTTTGATTAATCTTGAAATTGCTAAGCCTGAGACGATGGATCGATTTTATTTTAACGCCTATCAAAACCGAATGGGGAAATCCGAAATTAATCTGATGTCTGGAGTTGAGCTAAATGAGAAATGGTCGGCGGGATTTTTTGGTTACCTCAGTTCACAATGGGGGCAATTAGATGAAAATTCAGATGAATTCATGGATATACCTTTGGGCTCTTATGCTGCATTTTTGAGTAGGTTGGATTACGAGGGTGAAAATATGGAAGCCAAGCTGGGAGTCAACATTCATCTGGATACGAAACTGGGAGGCCAAATAGGTTACGTTGAGGAGCCTAATTCTTTTGGATGGAATACGGATTGGGATACTGACCCTTCAAAGTTTGGTTTGCAAATCAACAGTAATCCAACCTACT
>MDTB01202368.1_pt1 | contig 44954 bp, 45 predicted proteins | sample 811161 | NCBI WGS metagenome assembly MDTB01 (sample SAMN05326650, study PRJNA326480) | marine metagenome | isolation source: seawater | place: Mediterranean Sea | collected 2009 | reverse complement strand
AATTAAAGTCTCACCGGTCAAAATCGCGTGACCGAGACCTTTCATTTCTTTCTGACGGGTGTAGGAAAATTCACAGGCATCGATCAAATCGCGCGTCGGCCGAATGAGATCCTCTTTACCGGTCCCGCGGATTTGATCTTCGAGCTCATAGTTTTTATCGAAATGATCTTCAATCGCACGTTTCCCACGGCCTGTCACAAACCCAATACGCGTAAACCCTGCATCCACTGCTTCCTGTACCGCATATTCAATCAATGGCTTATTCACCACGGGTAACATTTCTTTTGGAGACGACTTGGTCGCAGGTAAGAATCGTGTGCCATAGCCGGCCACAGGGAAGAGGCATTTATGAATCATCAAGTGTCCTATGTCATGAACCTGTCACTTAAACGTCACAAAGATACCAGATTCATTGTGACAAATCGGTGTCAAATTAAATCTATGCCCTCCTCGGCTCGGCGATCAGCACCTCAAATGGAATACCGAGGCCAAGATAAAGATAGCCAGCCTAAAAAAGTCGACCAGAACTCCAAGTATTGCGTAGAGTAATTGATGTTGTATCTATTGGAGGACAACATGTGGGATGAGCGCTACCAAACCCCGGAATACATCTTCGGCGATCAACCTTGCCAATGGCTGATCATGAATCAACATCGTCTACCAACATCTGGTAGAGCGCTGGCCCTTGGAGATGGCGAGGGACGAAACGGTGTGTTTTTAGCCGAGCTTGGTCTTCACGTGACTTCGGTTGACTTATCGGAGGTCGGTTTGAGTAAGGCACGTGACTTGGCTGAAAAGCGAGGGGTCTCGATCCAGACGGTACAAGCAGGCCTCGAACACTGCGAATTCACTCCAGAAAGCCAAGATCTGATCGTCTCAATCTATTGCCATTTACCCGATGCGATCAGGAAACGTGTTCACTCGCGAGTAGAGGAAGCCCTGAAGCCGGGTGGTTTATTCATGTTAAAAGCATTCCATTACTCACAATTAAAGTATCAATCAGGTGGCCTAAAAACTACCGACCTGCTTTGTGATTTAGATGCTTTGATTGGGGACTTTCAAGCACTCCAGATATTGGAAGCATTTGATGGATTATGTTACCTCGATGAGGGTGTCAGGCACTCAGGACTCGGCCATATCGTGCGATTGGTCTTACAAAAACCACAACAATGAGGATTGTCTATGTGTCTTTTATTAATTGAAGCCATTCTTTCCAGCCAAGCATTTGCCGAGGACTACAAACCTGACGCGGAAAACGGCGCGTTTCTTAATGGTGATAATTGCGTTGAATGCCACATGGTCGATAGCCATGAAGCACTCTACACAAGAGAGAATCGAATGGTAAACGAACGCATCATTTTGAATGGTCAAGTCAGTGCATGCGTCCAAGTCTTAAATTTAGGTTGGTTCCCAGACGAAATGAAAGATGTTTCTGAATTTTTAAATCAGGAATATTACAAGCTCTAACGTCGAAACAACGTGAAGTGATATTGGCGACTCGAGCGGGTTGCAATGCTAAAAATCAGAGAGTCGGTCATATTTGATTGATATCTGCATCTTTATGATTCCTGCAAATCTGGAGTTCAACTCCTGATTTGCAGGAAATATCGATACCAACACATAGCAACGAAATGAGTGTATGCCTCTGGAAGGACCCTTCATGAAAACGAAAATTTTTCAATCAGGAAACGGCCAGGCAGTGAGAATCCCCGAGGAATTGCGCTTCGATTCGACCATGGTCGAGACATTTAAACCAGATGATGAGGTCGTCATAACGCCGACACCTGAAAATCTCGGCAAAGCGTTTGAGCTCTTCATTGAGATGCCAAGCGATTTACTGTGTGCGGCTTACCAAATTAACCGTGACGCGCGTCCATCACGAGAATCAGTTCATCGACTGACAGGCTACTAAACGACTGTGGCTGGGGAGTATTCCGGCAACACTGGTCATCATCTGGCTCGCACACCCTGGAACTCTATTTGCCTCACCAGACTGGATCATTCAACTGCTTGGGATCCTCGTCTTACTATCCGCCATCTCGCTAATATTCGGCGACCGGATCCAAGCCATGCAAACCTCGAATCGCATCGGAAACCCGGAGCGCTTTCTAAAAATTCAGCCAGCCTTAACCACAGTTGCAGGCGGCCTTCTGGGAACGCTGGTGATATTAACTTCCGTGGGAGCGGGTGCATTAGCCGCCGTGATTCTGCGAGCCCTATATCCACTTCGTATGCAGGCACAGAAGATGATCGCCACAGACACAATCCATGCAATACCCGTATCACTACTTGGTGTGTTATTTGCAATTGGACCTCACCGATTTGAAAATCCTTGGGCTCTTGCTAATTGGCTCAATCCCGGCTGCATTAATTGGTGGGTTTTTAGTTACCAGATTACCAATCAAGATAACGCGGAACATTCTAGCGGCCACGCTTATCCTCGCGAGCATCAAGCTATTCAACGGATAAACGCAATAGACTCGCGGAGAACGCAGCTAAACTAGCTTCTCGGAGAAATATTGGGTAACTAGAAACAACACTGCTTATGAAGAATGGATTTTTCGCGTTATATATTTATAACTTGTAAGAAAATAGGGAGTTAAAACGAGGCTCTGACTGACAGCATTAACCTATTGAATTTAAAATGGTTTTATCGCGATTTTTGGCCTTTACTACAAGTTGATGAAAAAACGTTATCGCACACGAAGCAACACTGCTTGTTTCTGGTCAAAAAAATCTACAAGGTACGGAGAAGTGGTGATCGGTTCTCCTGTACAATGCGGACACAGATAAATGATCAGATTAGATACGTGAGACTCAATTAATGACTAGTATTGTCCCTGTCTTGCTCGCTGGCGGTTCCGGCACTCGCTTATGGCCAACATCCCGCAAAAGCTTCCCAAAACAGTTTGTTGATCTCACAGGCTCCGGGGTTTCATTTCTACAGTCATCTCTCAAACGCTCGGCTGTCATACCCAATGCACGCCCTTGGATCATTGTCACAGGAGAAAACTATCGATTTCTGGTCGCACAGCAAGCAAAAGAGGCAGGGGTATCGATTGGTCCGATACTTTTAGAACCCTCAGCACGCAATACCGCACCAGCAATTGCTCTAGCAGCATTTGAAGCATTAACGCTTCACGACTCACCAAAACTTCTCGTACAAACGGCGGATCACTACATCAAAGATCTGAACGCGTTCGGAGAAGTCATCGGTCAAGCGTTCCAATCTACAGCTCCATTTGTTTTGTTCGGAGTCAAACCAACCCATTCAGAAACAGGGTATGGATATATCGAATGCGGAGAGGCTCAAGGCGATGAACTCTTGGTCTCTTCGTTTAAAGAAAAACCCGACCTTGAGACTGCTGAGGTATATCTCAAATCCGGCAATTATCTCTGGAATAGCGGCATGTTTATGCTGGACGCCAAAGCTTATCTCGATGCGCTTAAAACATTTGAGCCCAGCATGTATGAAGCATGCGAAAAAGCCTTTCAAAACGCATCGAGTGACTTGGATTTCAAACGGGTCGATCGAGAAGCATTTAGAAAATCCCCATCTCTCTCCATCGATTACGCGGTCATGGAACGTATCAAAAATCTTCATGTGATTCCGTATCTCGGTGATTGGTCTGATGTTGGCGCATGGGATGCTGTCACCCGTCTCGCGAACAAAGACGAAGTTGGAAACGCGATCCAAGGCGATGGAGTACTCCTAGAAAGTACAAACACATTGATTCGTGCAGAATCCCGACTGGTCGCCGGTATCGGTCTTGAGAACATGGTCGTTATCGAAACGCGTGACGCAGTATTAGTCGCTGACGCTAATAAAACGCAGAGTGTTAAAGATCTTGCCGATGTATTGAAATCACAGAGACGAAAAGAAGCGACCGAACACCAAAAGATGTATCGCCCATGGGGTTCCTATGAAACGCTTGTATTGGGCGATCGATTCCAAGTCAAACAGATTATCGTGAATCCAGGGGCGAGCCTCTCATTACAAATGCATCATCATCGTGCGGAACATTGGGTCGTTGTGTCAGGAACAGCTAGAGTTCAAGTTGACCAAAGAATCCAAATGTTGACCGAAGATCAGTCTTGTTACATTCCGATTGGCTCAAGGCATCGGCTGACGAATCCAGGCAAGCTCCCGCTCACACTAATCGAAGTGCAATCTGGTGGTTACCTAGGTGAAGACGATATCATCAGATTTGACGACAAATATCGAAGGTTGTAAGTTGCCCGATGCTCAATTTACAGTTACATTTTCTAACCAAATTGAGTCAATCCTCCGTTATGTTGAGAGAAGCAGCTAATTGAACTATATAACCCTGACAGATTTGTTGGCATGTAAGAATAGTCATCTCAACTTAAGCCGAGAATACACCGCCATCTATAGCCATAAAGACCAAAGACCTTTCTCCACAACGCGCAAAGAATTAACTAAATGAAACCCCGAATACCAATCCACTTAGGAGGGCCAAGAACAGGCACTACTTGGCTCCGAAAAACCGTATTTTGAGAACGCCCGAAACGCTAACTATCTGGGGAAATTTGGGGCAAATCCACAACTACATTTATTCGAAAAAAAATTAATTCAAACTGACGATGAACAATACTCATCTATAAGATCGAATTTAATAGAACAATAGGAATCACTGTCCTTAAGCTCTAATAAAATATATATAATCAGCCACGAAGGGCTATTATTTTCTCATCAGTATTTTCTAAATCCCACTAGATGGACGCTGGGCAGATTCCTTAATATATTAAGTTCTAATTCTATGAATCTGGATATTCACTTCCTACTAATTTATCGCGATCCACTTAAATTATTAAAAAGCTACTTCGGACATTTTAATACTTTATTCACACTAATAGACAAAAGACTCAATTACCAACAATTCTTTTTTTCAAAGAAATTAATGGAATCGACTCAAAATGGTAAACTAATTTTTGAGTCCATTGACATCTCTTATTACCACAAAATTATTCAACAATCTAACATCGGAAAACTGCATTTAAATGAATTTTTGGAACTGACTCGTTGCTCATCAAATTTTTTAAATATGATAGAAGAAAATGTTCAAATAAAATTAAACCTATCAGACCGGGACAACGATAAACTGATCTCAAAAGTTAATGCGAGGCCAGAAAAAGACGGACTATTTCTAGCAATTTTGATAAAAGACGTTTTTTTAACTCGTTCCTTAGCCCACGTCTATGGCTGAACCAACAATCTTTAAACCGCTTTCCAGGTATTTATCAAGGTCTAACTAATCTATAATTCCAGCCATCTATCCCCCCCAAAACTTCGGAAAGTCTTGATACTGAGATGATCCAATACCTCGACAAAATTCGGGAAAAAATGCTGATTCATATAGAAAATATTTAAGGTATAACCTTTGCGTTTTTTTCATTAAAATCTTGAGGTAGGCGCCTGTCACCAAAATTGGTGGAAATTCAAAATCCGAAAAATTTGTGGGTCAGATAATTATATTTTGAGTTTTTTTCTGCAAAAAATAAACTCAGAATGATTTTTTCCAAATTTTATGCTTCTAATGAGAACTTTCTTTAGAGCTCTATCTTGTTATCCGGAAAAAAACAAAAATGTTCAACAACAATATATAAAAAACAAGGCTATATAAAGGTGAAAACGAGTAAGTAACTACAAGCCCTAAAATATTTATGACTAACGAACCAACCAAAATTGTCCATAAGGTTGCTAGTTGGCTACAGCCTCTGTCAATTAAAAAATGATGCAAATGGCTCCTATCGGGGTGAAAAGGAGATCGCCGTTCTCTTAATCTTTTGATAGTAACGGCGATCGTATCGTAAACGGGAATTGTCACACACCACAAAGCGGCTACTGGCTGTAAATATGCATGCGGTCTTTGTGTGTAATATATGAGTAACCAACTCATTACAAAGCCAAGCAACAGCGAACCTGCATCACCGAGAAAAACCTTGCTTACGGGCGTCAATGACATGTTGATTAAGAAAAAAGTTAAGACTGCAGTGAATAAAACGGTCATCCAAACAGCTTGATGGACCGAACCAATCACGACGAAAAGCGACAAACAAAGAGTTGCTATTCCACTCATCATGTATCCAGCGGCCAATCCGTCAATTCCATCGGCCATGTTGAATCCATTTGTTAATCCGATAACCGCTAGCGCAGTAAACGGGATGGTGATCCACTGAAAGAAGATGAATTCGTCGATCAATTCAAACCCGACGGACTGGACCCATAACTTCCCCCCAATGATCATGGTCAAGGTGGCCGTTAACTGCGCAAGCAGACGAAATTTGATGCTTAGATTAAAAATATCATCTAGCGCCCCCACAACGACGATAATACTTGCTGAAAAAAGTATCCAAGTTAATTTATTCGGCAACGGGATAAAACTTAAAAACGCTACCATCGTAATATAGATAGCAATGCCTCCAACCACCGGAACTTCAGAGTCATGATGCTTCCTAAAATTGGGGTAATCCAATAACCCCAATGGCCGAGCGATCAATGTCAATCCGGCAGTCAAAGCCACAATTGTTAATCCCACCAGAGATGCGATAATCAACAATGGATAGAATCCTGATACATCAAACATCATTTGACCAGGGCGCTGAAGAGTACGACCCGACCGATCGGGCGGTGACAATTCTTAGAATGAACATTGGATAGTGCCCCTTCAACAACAGTTTCATTGGAACTTCGGTTGGAGCATTAATTTCTCTATCATTAAAGATATGACATGTCTGCAATTTAAAGTTGGCCGCCAACCAAATTTTCCTTCGAATTTATTCGTATCTGCGGAACAACCAACCGTATCTGAATCCCGTGTCAAAGTGAAATCTTGGTTCACAAGTATTTTCCCAGATACGGCGTCTCTAGCAAGCCAAATATTCCGCTCCATATCACTCTTAAAAACCAGTTCCTTATCGATAAACTGGAAAGCCGTCACCAAAAGGTCTCTGATGGTGAGCATAGTCCCAGATCCAAGCACATAACTATCGGCATCAGTATCGGACATACCTATTTCCGATATTGCTCTTACAAACTCTGGCGCATAACCCCAATCTCGCCCTAAATCGATATTTCCCAGCTTCAACGGGGATAAATCACAACCTGTACCCGTTGGCAATACAGACACATACGTGGCTATTTCTTTGGTGACCGCCCATCGATGTCGAAGTATTGATTCGTGACTGAACAGTATTACGCTGCAAATATTTAAACCCGAATATCGTCTTTCATATTCACAGCAGTGATGAGCCAATAGCTTTGCATGTGCGTAGGGACTCAATAGCAAAAACGCGTCTTCTTCGCTACGCCCTATAGCTCCATTGAGACCGTACATTTCTGATGACGAGGCCTGCACAAATCGACAATCCAGTTCCATTTTTTTTATAGATTCTAGAAACGACCTAACAACAAAGGTATTTACAGCTAAACAATATTCAGGATTTTCGAAGCTTTGTGAAACAGATGATACCGCCGCAAAATTGAAAATAAGGTTAGGTCTAACATCATAAAGAGAAGAGACAGCCTGCTTGCTCAGCAGATCAGACTCGATGAGTTTCACGCGTTCATGTCCTAATAACCCGAGAGTCTGGTGACGCCACATCGATTCTGAATTCGCTTGTCGACCTAATGCAAAAAGCAAATTATCTGTATCCCTCAATAATTCTTTAATTAGATAGGAACCGTCTTGGCCGGATGCCCCTGTGATAAAAATTCTTTTCATTAAATCAGTTTCTCAATCTCATCAACAAAACGATTGGGATCATCAAAACTTTCAACTTTTATCCAACGCCCATATCCACCTAGATAATCATCAAAAACTGGGATAGGGGTAGTGATTATAAACATACCCTTCACGAGAGCGTCGATTACTGGATAACTTAATCCCTCATCTTTTGAGCAACACAATAGACCATCACAGATATCGAAAATATCCTGCATGGCCAAGTCAGAGACCCAGCTCACTGAGAGAACATTGTCAGAGATATCAGGTTGCTCTCGCAGGCCAACAATATAAAAAACAACTGATAATCTGCGAGATCTTCTTATTATCTCAAGCAACAGCTCTTGATTTTTATTTACCTTGTTCGATGTAATCACGCATATTCGTAGCACCCGATCTGCACAAGTGTTGCCAAACTTCCCTTTAAATTTAACGATGTTCAACAACGGCGGAAACGTTTGGTTCAAACTCAACTTGTTTTTAATCGCACTGGAGACAGGTAAGACGAATTTGGCTCTTTTCAGCCAAACAAACCAAAAAAACCTGAGCACAAGACCTCTTAACCCCTTCTCATCAGAGGCATATACATCAAAAACCGCTATCACAAACTCTCTGGGCACAAAAATCCAGAGAATAGGGGGCAGACAACACATCAGGCTGGTTCCGCTGGATGGAAGGTTTCTCCATCTCTTGTTGTATACAAATCGACCAAAAAATGAACTGGTCTGTGAAAAATCAAAGAATTTGATTTCAGGATCTAGAACATGAAACGCTGAAAATATATCTAATGAGGCTCTGCCAAAACCTGTGTTTGATTTACTCATAGACACTATGCTTGCGAGCTCAATACCACGAAGTATTTTTAAGATGTCCCGCTCACTACTACTACTGAAGTTATAGCTCATCAGACTGATCCACCTTTGACATCATTCAGGATTTTTCGATAACGGTAGATTTAGAAAAAATCAGTCCATCTTCGCAATGTTTTCTGGCAACGAATTTCTCTAGAGCGGTTAAGATGCTGACACGACCTACTACAAATTCACCCGCAAGAGGCGCCTCCATTTGATCGAAATATTCCAGCACTTGTCCAAAGGAAGACTCAACGGATTCTCCTGCTACGAAACGGATATGTTCTGGATTAAACTCAACAACCAAACATCTAATCTTGTTAAATATGCCTGACATCCCCCGAAAAGCCGAAGTTTCAGAGCCTTCAATATCTATCACAGCTAAATCAAATTCAATACGATCACTTACTAGTGTATCTAAACGAACCTGAGGGACCTCGATAACTGCTGGATTGTCGAAGGTGTATTCATATCGAGGGGTGTTAGGTAACCGCTTGCTTCCACCGGAGTTCAACTTACTGTCAAGCATAAAAATCTTTTTCTCAGACGCCCCAACAGCACAGTTATGCAACCGAACATTTTTCAAATCATTCAGAAGAACGTTGAGCTGAAGCAATCTAAAACTTGATGGGTTCGGCTCAACGAAGATCGCAGATTTTGCCTTCATCGCTAACGGAATACCAATTGAACCAATGTGAGCACCCACAACTAAGATTTCAGATTTTTCCGTTATATATTGCCCCAATTTCGACAGCTCTTTCCTTTGGTAACAGCCGGTCTTTCTGAGATGTCTGCCAACGTACATATCATCTGGAGCAACAAGAAATAATCCTTCAACACCATTAACCAATATGCCCAATTCGCATTGAAAACGCCCAATCCTTAAACCAAAAGCATAAATTTTAGTCAAAATCAATTTGACAATTAAAAAAAACCGTCTCAATCTGGTCTCCCCGAAAAAAAAGAGATTATGTTGCGACTTACAAAACCATTTTTTACTGTTGTACCAGTATTGACTCTACTGATCTATTTATTTTTGTTGATAGTGTTGCCGTCAAACCTCTATCTACACAAAATTACTGTTCAACTAGATTCTGTCAATCACGAATTATTCGAACTGCAAGAGAGCTTTCCGCTCACTAAAGATCCTGACAGGAGTTTCGATATTTTATTCATTAATAGACTGTATTCTGAATATTTAAAGGAAAAAAACAACCAAACCTCCATCAAGATATTAGAGAGGAAAATTATCAATTCCAATTACAGTTTACTTATTACAAAAATAGATGTCGAAAAAAGCAGTATTGAGACTGAAAAAATCGTTTTAGAGACAATTAGTGATGATCTTTTTGAAAACATAAAACAGGACTATAAAAGAAAAGTTGCTAGTAAATTACCTGTCGTGAGTGTAACCCTTTTATACCCAAATATTTTTAACCGTAACTTTTCTCTCGATATCTACGATCGAATTAATCAATTAAACGAGGAAATATATATAGAATACATGTCAGTATTCAGTCAACAAGATCAGATTTTTTTTCCCAACGAATCGATAAACACTATTTCGGTTGTAGAAGAGTCTAGGGAAATATTTCAAAAAATAGGTACAGCGATGGTGGCGCTCTCTATATTATTGCTCCTAGGCGTTAAGTTGTTTGTATTTTGGGCATTTTTGCAGCGATATGATCAGCGGTCTTCATGACGCCATTTAATCAAATCTTTGCAGATAGTATGTTTGGGATAATTCCCTTGATCTGTCGGGAATTCGTTGGCGAAAAGTGTGGAACTCGTGAATTTTTCATAGCGTTTCTTCAAAATTTTCCAGCCATTTAGCCTACCTAATAACAAACCAATGAGCCAAAAGACCGTATCACATAAATTTTTATTCAACCACAATATCGGTAATCTCGGTCCACCTTCTGCCCTCTGTGAAGCTAATAATTCTGCGACGTTAATTTGAGGCTCTGAAACTACGTTCCAGTTACCACCTTTGAATCTCTTATCTATTAAGCACCGTAAAATCGCGCTTACCAAAAACCAGACTGATGTAACCGACTTAATTTGATGACCTCCTGGAAGAGCAAGAATAGGGACCCGTGAAACCGCCTTGAATAATTTCATATTTCCTCCGCAGTGTGGCCCAAATACAGCACTAGGTCGGAGAATGTAAACCTTTCCTTTCATTCCTGTCGTCATTTTTCGCTCTAATATCTCTTCGGCCGCTAACTTACTCTTTCCATAGGGAGTATTGCTGTACACAGCAACTGAGCTTAAGAAAACTAGCCTCACTACCGCGTCGGGAGCAAACCGATTAATCGACTCCATTATGCAGGAGGTTCCGTATTCATTCACGGAAAAATAATCGTCTATATTCTTGACATCGTCCCGATGAATTGCAGCTAAATGCACTACATCAAACTCCCGCTCGGATATGGGAAAGATCTTTTCGAATTCTCGAATATCTCCCTGAACATAATCAACACGGTTGTCAAAAAAAACCGGTTTGACTAGGTCAAAAATAACGACTGATCGATAATACTCGAGTAAGCGAGATACAAGATGACGACCAACAAAGCCAGAGCCACCAATTACAATAACCAACTTACGAATAGGTGGAGTCATATTAGAGTTCATCCGTGTAATAAATCGAAGAGACAGAGAGTACTACTAAAAACATTACCACTGGATGCATCAATCCCCAACTAAATATATAAGATGATCCAAAAACTAAAATAAAAAATGAGAGGATTCGTCCAGTTACAATGTGAGATATTGCAATCTTGGTTGCGATGCGATATAACAGAAAACTCAAAATCATAAAACCAAACACACCCAAATCAGAAAATATATTGAGCAAGGCTGATTCACCGTTAATTGTAAAGAACCCCTGAATCAAGGACTCCGGGAATTTACTTAAACTCGCAAACCCATAACCCAATGGAAATTGCTCAGTAATTATTATTAAATTCTCGATCCATTCATGCAATCTGTTTGCATTATCAAACGACACGAAATCGAAAATCGACTTCAATCTGTTCCAAAAAAGGATTAAAAATAAGGCTAGAACGGTCGAAACAAAAACGGGCATAAGGACCTTAAACCAACTATGATATTTCAACTCTTTAAAGAAATGTTGGTAAATCGTATATACAATTATTAAGATCCAACCGAAGAAAAATGATCGGGTCCCGGTGAGCATAACAATTATGAAACCAAATATTAGATAGACTATACTAATGCTAATCCATCCGTTCCGACCAGCAAACCATGCGCAAAATAGGGACATGCATGAGATAGTGGATGCAGTAATAATTGGAGATCCCATCTCCGCTTGAAACCGCAAAGCGTTACGTACGATGGTACCGAATTGTTCGGTTGCATCTATTAAATTTGTAAAAATAGAAATTGAAAAAATTATCATCAATAGATCTAGCCTTACGTGCTTTATAACTCGGAGGTTGGAAAACAGATAACAAATGAAGATGTAGTAGCTACCTAGAATGACTGATAGGTCAAGTCTGTCTTGAAAAATATACGCTTGACCGATTCCCGCAATAAATAGCCCGATTGAAATTAGATCACTGCGCTGTAACGAAGGTTTCAAAATAAACTCGTAACCCAAAAATAGGCTTGCAGATAATATCAGTGGTATCAGCGCATAACTCGGTGAAATCAAGCAGAATACGCATAAGGAAAGATGAAAAATAGCGCTAGAGATCGTAATGAAACGGGGTTCCATAAATTATCCCTTTTGCGATCGCCATCAGTCCCGCATCGTTTGCTAAATCGTTTGCTGTTATGTTGGTCGGCAGCGTGAATGGCGGGTAGTGTTCTTTCGTAATTTGCATGGACCGAACATCGATGAACTTTTGCTTAAAAATGTAATAGGCATATTTTAAGGCTAGACTTTTTCTGGTTTCCGGATAATTTGCTTTATCAATAGTATCAATATACTGCAACATTTGAACACGTGACCTTACGTCATAAGTAAAGGCTTTATTTCGTACCCATGCTTCTCCACATACGACCACAGGAAGAAAAGGAGCTAACTCAATAGCTATTTTGGAACCATAAACTAATGCGAGATCTGCATAGTCGGCGACATCGTAGGAAGTAAGAAAAGATTCCGGTCCAATCACCTTTAAATTCTTAAGGTTTAATTTTTCAATAATTGCGTCCACGATGCCCTCGGCTGGTTCATTGGACGGCAAAACACCTCTCGTCTCGGCCGGATGTGTTCTTACAACAAATAGCATGTTTGGACGGCTTACAGCGGCTTCGCCAACCGACCATAACCAGTCTTCCATATTACTATATACATTATCTTGGAAGTGCAGCTGTGCGTCCCAACCAACGTTCGAGTAAACTGCTACCGTTTTTTCAAATTCACTCTGAAGCTGTCTCAATGCATAAGCTGGGTCATCAATTAGCCTAGAGACCTGAAAAGTCAGCCAGTCTCGCTCCCCCGACCTCCGCGATTCCAAATACTCTAAAATCCATTTTTTCTTCGCCTTATTCAGGTGATGAGTATTCCAGTATTCATGAGGCTCAGACATCATTTCGAAATGGTATGACTGGTTGTGCGAAAGAATAAACGTACTGCGTCTGTAACCGAGATTCCAACAGACAATATCCGCGCCAGACTGTTTGGCGGCCTCGACAACGATTCCTTGTGGAACATAGATACCATGATTGACCACTACTGTAGTTATACGCTCGCTGCTTATTACCGCCAAAAGTTCTTGGTAGTAACCTACCGCAGCTAGAAACGTACGACGTAATATCTCCACATGATTTTTTTTATTCTCGTCGAGCTTGGAGATTGCAAAAAATTTTATAGCGGCTGCTCTAGCGTGCTGAGCAATGCAGTCTAACATTGGCAAACCGTAGTCCATCCCGAACGAAAAATAATAACCATCACACAGATGTTCTGCATCGATTGATTTTAATTTTGTTATCAACTCTGGCGGTAATTTGGGGTTAGAAGCCGACGCCACATGAAACCCAGACTTGGCCAATTGCCTCGTCGGACTCATTTTGCATGCCATGCAAAGGGGTGATGATTTATCGTTCGATATAAAACTTGATAAACGCCCGCCCAATGTCTTGTAGTTGTAGAGATTGCAAAATTCTGGTTTCTCACAAAACCAGAACACAGGGGTATGTCCAAGATTAGTCAACAGTGCAGCCAATAGCGTTTCGAAAGCTACCGGGCCGAAATCTTGAGGAATACCGGTGGCAAATAGCACGCGCTTCTCACGCATTTCAGGCCGGTTTTTTGTCTCACACACCGACCTAGAAAATTTTTTTACTCTTAGGAAATAAAAAAGCCAAGCTCGAATACCTTTTATGAACATCTTTAAAGCAACAAAACGACTAAGTTGCTTGTTCAACCAAAGAAGCTTTTCACCAGTTGGTGTTATTCGATCGTTATCCGCCAGACTCAAATACCCCTTTTCTTGATCAAAAAGTTACCTAAAATCAATGCGTCGATACCGGTGCTGTAAAATGCTTGGAGTGCCTGCCGAGGATTGCAGGTTATAGGCTTTTCCTTGTCATTAAACGACGTGTTGAGTAGGACTGGGATACCTGTTTTCTCAAAAAATCGTGTCATGAGTAAATACAGATCATAATTACTCGACGACGAGACCTCTTGAACTCTCGACGTGTTATCGCAATGCACAACAGCGGGAATTACAGGCACCCAATCATCTCTGACGACAAACGTTTGTAGCATGTATGGCGATGGCTTATAGTCCAAGAATATCGAATTGCAACGATCAGAAAGGACCATTGGGGCGAACGGACGCCATGCCTCTCTGTGCTTTACTTCTTTATTAATTTTACCTTGCATACCAGGGAATGAAGGGTTCGCGAGTATCGAGCGATTTCCCAATGCCCTAGGTCCCATCTCCATTCTTCCGCTAAATCGAGCCACTATCATTCCATTGGCAAGCAACTCAACTGCCTTATCTAAATCGAATTTTTCAAATTCTATTTTCGCCTCGCAAAGTAATTCCTCAATTTCGCTATCACTGTATTCAGGTCCAAGGTATGGACTAGGAAGACGACAAGGCGAACGAAGATGCATAGATCCCTTTCTGGAGCACCCAAGTAGCGCGGCCCCCATACTCACTCCAGCATCATTGCTAGGAGGGGTGATAAAAAAATCATCAACTGGTAGAGATTTGAGAAGTAGACTATTTGCATCACAATTTAAGAACGTCCCACCCGCCAGGGTAAGTCGCGGAGACGGGTTGGACTCCCAGAGTGATTTAGCGATACGAACCAAAGCATTCTCAAGACAGAATTGAGCGGTTGCAGCTAGCGATCTGTGTAAATCGTTTAACTCATCACCAACTTTCCGCCTGTCAAATCGAGCTATTAAACGATTCCGCCAATCTTTATGAAGGTTATAACCTTTCTCAGAAAACGAAAAAATCCCTTCGTAAAGCTCAGGTTTTATTCTGCCGGTAGGAGCCAGTCCCATTGTTTTGCCTTCGTGGGAGTGCGAAGAAAACCCACACAAAGAGGTGATTTCTGAATAGAAAGCCCCAAGTGAGCCGGCGATAGGAATTTCTTGTGTTATCTTAAAATTATTATTTTTATAAACACCAATGCATCCAGACAGATATTCCCCGCGGCCATCGAACACCATAAAGTTTGTCGATTCAAATCCGGATATCAATACCGCGCTCGCGGCATGACAAAGGTGATGTTTGTAGTAGCGGATTTTTTTGTTTATCAGTTCTAGCGGACAATCGAACCTCCGCGCAATCTCACGCTTCCATCGCTCGAGAGCTACTGCTGTCTCCATTCCCTCGACCAATTCCCTTGGAAAGTCCTCCAGCCTATTTTCTTTGACCATTTGAAACAAGGCTCGCGGTCCGTAGCTGAATGGATGCAACCACCCAATGCTTATCTCATCAATATCCTCAAGTTTCAACCCTGAAAAACTAAGAACAAATTCAACCGACTCTATAACCAAGCGACCCTTGGAGTGTTTAATCTCATTAAATCGCTCCTCTTCTGCAAAAGCGATAACCTCCCCGTCGATCACCAAACATGATGAGCCATTCCAGGAAATTGGGCTTGTGACGCCTAAAACCGTGCGGGCCATGTTAATTTTTTTCCTTCGATTCAGCGAGAATTGAAGCGACATCGCCAACGTAGCGGGAGATGCCGCTATACTCACTGTTAAAGCTCCTCAACGACATTAGTCTACAGTGCATAGCGAACAATTTCCCATCTAATTGAACCAACTCAATATCAGGGAGATCAAATCTCCGTAACCTTTCGTTGTCTTGATCACTTAACTTGTAACGGGAAAAAATTTGATAGTCTTTTGGAACGAGAGGATCAAGCATCCTCCAAATCTTCTTTCTATTCGCAAGTAACAGGGGATCCAACACATTTGCTTTAACAACCGAAATCAAAGAACTATTAACCAGCCCCTGATAGCCTGGCTCTTTCGACGTGCCAATCAAAGCCCAAGGCACGAACCTACTACAAAACCAAACAATTAATTTGGTCAATAGACTTGGCGATAAATCAATATCGCAAGAAAAATCGATCGCGGTGAAAAGATCAGACTTTGCAGAAACCATAACGAAGTTAGGACAAACTGAATTTTTTCGAGGCTTATTAAATCTATATACACCAAAATCTACGTTCACTAGGTCAATTTTATTCCTTACAATAAACTCTAAATATTTAATCAAAATAGTATAGTCAACAATAAAGAAATCTGGGTCAATTAGAATATAAACGTCGAAGTCATGCAAACTCTTAGAATGCATCTGAGCAGCTAACAACCCTGAAGCGTGCGAGAAACTTGGATGTGGATGACGCGTTTTGTTGGTAATTACAGTGACTTTAGAAAGCGTATCAAAAATAGAAACGTCTTCATCGCAATTATTAATAACGGCATATTCAACATCGATATTTTTTAGGTTGTCTTCGAATAGCCTAATATTTTTTAAAATTTCCGACTTATTAAAATAAGAAACGAAAAAAATCATTATTTTCATAGCAAGTCTATCTTCCCGCTAGTTTGATAATGTTTTATCCAAGATTTCATGACTTGGCGTGAATAGTATGGGATCCACCACTTTCTGAATCGAACGTAGCTTTTCTTGCCAAAAATTTGCCCCAAATGGACCGTTAATGTGTCAAATGAAACAGTTGACACGCAATGATTAGACCGTATGAGCGTTACATAGTCCCGAAGATCCAACTGACACCTAAGATCTTCTATGTAGGAACTATCAACATCAACAGGAAGAACATCGTCAGAACTGCCACACAACAGGATTCTTTGATCATCGTTTCTTATGGTAAGCGAAACCTTGATCAACTCGCTAAAAGACTCTGCTGAAACTCTATGGAAACCGCTCCCAACGAAAGGATTTAAGACTATGAAATCAGATTTGGAGAGTTGTCTTGTTAAAACTGATGAAGTTGACGCCTTACTAGGCATTTGGTCGGCCAGGAAAGAAGTGCGTTTATCTGTAATGTTTTCCGAAATACCAATTGCGTTAAAGATAAACTCGGCTATAGCTTGATCGACTGGTATACCAGAAAGTGACAAGCCCAATAAATTGAGGTAGATCGAATGATCAAACCTATTTTTTTCAAAAAGTCCGACGCGATCTCTGGAGATAAAGACCGACTCTGCGTGCAAATGCTCGGTAGCATTGAATAACAACAGTTGCTCACGACCCTCATTGAGCGACAAGATTAACGGACAACTTTTATTAATTAGAACATTAATTCCTTGTTCCTTGATCCTTTGAATTACACGAAAGAGGATCACTTTATCACCGGGATTGAATATCCCATCCCTTACGTCGAAAACTAATACTGGATCCGGTGACAAACTAGGAATAGCCTGCACGATTTTATTATTTTTACTTGTAAAAAATCCCTGATGGCGCTGACTAAACGGAAGGTAACGCAAAAGTAGAAGCCAAATCCATTTCATTATGAATTACCTAACGGGAATAAATTCTAAAAAAATATTTGAAGTGATTAATTAGGCGATTCGCCGCAAAAAATAATATACCTCGGTTTACAGAATATTTTTTGTAAAAATAATAAGATGAGATTAAACCTTGGATTTTCACAAATAACGTCTTTTTAATTGTATTATTCTGGATGGCTCTCCTGTGTATTAGTCCTTTACCCAAAAAAATAATCTTCCTTAACTTTTTGAAATTTGGATCAAATGAAAGGTCGACATCTTCCCAATACATAAAGAACCGTTCATCAAGATTACAACTACCATCTGTCAGTAGAAAACAAGCTGCTGATAAATTGGGATAAATATTTTGAGCCCCTAGGACCTCATCTGGACTAGTCAATAGTTTAGATCGGATAAGACTCCGATCGACTGATCCTGCGATCATGTCTGAAGCGACAGTATCTTCGGACTTTGTCTCATGCCAGACAAAATCTGCTTGGCCCTGCTGAAGTGTATCGATCATATTAAATAACGTCGAAAAGTCTTGCACGACTACGTCATGGCCTAGAATCAAAACGGCCTCGTAGCCCTCCGTTTTAGTAATTCTTAAACCCGTATTAAACGCGTGAGCGTAACCTCTGTTTGGAACATAATGCACAGATAATCTGTCACAGTTAAACCACTGTTTTTCACCGTTCTCGATTAGGATTATTTCTAAATCGGTATTTTGAATTAACGAATCTACTAATGAGGGTGCATGATCCGAACCATGGCTGATAATCAAGGCGACACAGATCATAGATCGAAAAAATCTCGTAGGCTTAAGATAGTCCCCTCAAAACCCTCATCGTTAATAACAAAAGAAATCTCCTCAAAGAAATTCCAAGCCATAACGATAATAACATCTGGGCGTAAATGAGAAATTTCTGATGAAGACCGAATTGGAATTGTAGTGGCCGGAATATATCGATTTTGTTTATAGACGGTATCATCATAAATAATTGGCATTAAATCTTTCGTTACGCCACAGTAATTGATAAACGTGTTGCTCTTGGCGGCCGCACCAAACCCGTGTACTTTTTTTCCTTGGGTGGCACTAGCAATCAAGTAAGACATAAAAGATAATTTTGCTGCCTTGAATATTTCGGTGCTTTTTACAAGTAGTCTTTCGCAATCACCGAAAATCTTAGCCTCTTTGTTCCTACGTTGGATTACGCTTTGTGATTCACAATTAAATCGGGTTGAATTCTGGTCAGAGATAAACACTCTTATAGAGCCACCGTGTATATCGATCTCCTCGAAATCAATCACTTTCATTCCAAAATGCGTTATAGCAACTTCGATACTACTCAATGAATGACAAAAATAGTGCTCGTGGTACATAGTATCTAACTTTGCATCAAGCGTAAGTGGTAAGAGATCCTGAACTTCGATGACAACAAGAGCTCCGCCACGAACGAGCAAACTAAGTCCTTTATTGAATTCATCCAATGATGGGGTATGAGCGTAGACGTTAGTGAGGGTGACAACATCGGGACAACCATTTTGCTGAATAATTTTCTCGGCGATTTCTTCAGTAAAAAATGATTCATACAACGTTATTCTGGAGTTTGACTCTTTGATTTTTGACGCCGGTGAGGAGGAAGGTTCTACACCAATGAGTGTGCTAAAACCAACAGCGCTAAGGGCTTGCAATAGCGTCCCGTCATTGGCAGCTATGTCCAGTGCTGTGTTACTACCGAAGGCGCCTACCCGCTCTTTGACACTTTGCGCCAGATCCTCGCAGTGCTTACGAAATGTACTACTGGTTCCACTAAAATATGGATAGCTGGGGCCGAACACTCGCTTAGGATCCACCTGGTTAATTGATTGAGCGAGAAAACAAATTCGACAAAATCCGACCTCCAATCTTTCCACTACCGACGAATTAGACCCCACCGAATGCAGCGAGTTTGCAAGACCGACCATGCCAAAATCGATCCAAGGTATGACGGACTGCTTTGCCCTACATACTCGACAGTTTTCAAGACCCATTGAGAAACCTATAAATCACCGAATTCTCGAGCTCCCTACTACTATTTTTCAGTAATACTTCCGCCGCAACAAAATCGATCTCGCTATTTATGTCAAACCCTTCTACATTGGACGTTAGAAATGCTTGTATCGTAGCGCCTGCTATTGACTTGGTTTCCAAGATTCGCCCAGTTAGGGCTATCTCTAGGCTTGCATTTTGCACATAAATTTCTGGAAGGCTTTGGTATGGCTGGCTATGCCAAGGTGTCCCGTCCAGTGACATAAAAGGCAAAATCGGAAGTAGCGTTTTTCCGTCACCCGCAATTTTCCACATTTTAGCCGGATGCTCGCTACATGCTTGAACAGCTCGCAAACTGTCAAACCGATTTATATTTTGTTCGAACGCGTCAACTACATCATGAAGCATTTTAGCGCTACGAAAAGGATTCGTCGGGCGCAGGATCATGAAACCCCTGGGTTTCAAATCCCCAAGCGACTCAATCGCATGAAGGACCCATTGGATATCCGGGCTGTCTGCCCTTGAGAACCTTGCTGGTCGCTTGGGTAGGTTACCCAAGCCGTACTTAGTCGTATATTCGTAAATCTCATCACTATCAGTCGAGAGATACACTTGCTTCGGATCAAATAACGTAAGAGCCTGCAAGATTGCTATCTCAACTAACGGGACTCCACCGAGGGGACGCAAATTCTTGTTCTTTACTCGCTCAGATCCCTTTCTAGCAGGAATAAAACAGCCGATATCATAGACCAAAACCAAATTCCTCGATCTGCCTGTACACCTCGTCCCCATCATGAGATGAGATACCCTTAAACCCTAGAACTGGGTAGTTGTTGGCAATGATACCTCGACGTTTCAATATAGCCTTAATTTCAGAGGCGCGATGGTGATTCTCAGTCGAGCACGGATCTAAAGCCCGTGCTAGATAATCATTCAGCCTTAATTGTAGATCCATAGCCCTCTGTAATTGCATTTCATCAAACGACTTTAAAATCTCATCAATTACGGGCATGAGTATGCAAGCTTCAATCGAGGTGGAACTCGACACGCCTGAGACCAAGTTACCGAGGAAAGTTTTTATAACCGCAGCGATAACCACAAAATCATCACAACTCAATCGGTTAACAGCACTCATTTCAACTATATCTGATGTAGAGTACTTACAGCCTACTATCAGACCCTCGTCTCGCAACGTCTCCAGCATGCTGATCGAAATTTTCTTCGAATAGTTCGCGCTCAAATACAGCCAAACCTTAAGACCTTGGTCAGCAATCTGGCACAGTTGGTCATAGATCAGCCTTTCACCAACCACCGCCGTCTTCGGCATGTAGTGAATATTTGTCACACCCATTGACTCATAGAGACCCAAAGTGTTCACCGTTTCACTGAAAGGCCCAGTGGGTAACCCCATCATGAAACAGTCAGGATCGACATTGTCCAGCAGGACCTCTGCCAACTGTATTCTTTGCAATTGCGTTAGATGATCCTCCTCACCACCCGTACCTGCAACCCAAAACCCACAGCATGAACGGAAAGAATCTAAATATCTAATCAATGACTCCATCGATGTCTTATCGATATCTCCCGCTTTGTCAATAACAGACACTAAAACTGGTAGTACACCTTTCATCTAGCATTTTCCTCAACGGCACTCTCAATAGACTCGATAAGTTCTACCCAATCGAGAGTCTCTACTTTGCACCACTTAGAAACAGACCCTGGAAATTGAAACCCATCTAACGAATTTTTAAGCTTGTCAGAATTTTCAAGATCTCCATCAGCAGCCAAACCATCTAAAAATGAATCAACGGCCTCTTTAGACACATTCCCCTCAGAATAGCCATATTGATACCACGGATATCCAATGATTTTACAGTTCTTGTTAGCTCGTAATAAATCTAACCCTAAAGAACCGCCCAATGTTAAAAAGCCTAATTTCACTGATTCATTATTTAAACAAACTGGCATCTTATTTGTAAAAATAACACGCGAATTAAATAACCCAATAAGATAAAATCGAATTTTCCTACCCTGCCAAGCCGACTGCCACGATGAAAATTGACTCGGATGTTCTTTGATGACTACCCTTGAACTATGAATTCGGCCAATGACCCTCTCCAGCAACATCGCTTGATCGAAAAAATCTCCACCGCATGGGAAGCAGTTCTTCTCCGGCTCGACTTGTAAAAATATACAAATTTGTTTAGCTTTGCGATTAAACCGCTCCTTAACAACATCAATACATAATCTAAACCTAAATAAAAAGAATAGAACTTTATTGATAAATTTAGATCTACATTTTACATATAATCTTGTAATTAACGATCGATCATCATAAATACATCGTCCGAAAAAAATACCACAAAGTCCTAATCTTTTCGATCTATCGAAATTATTTTTAACTCGACCAGTGATCGAAACGCTTTGTTTTTTTGCTTGAAGCCAATAAGCCTCTGCACCAAATTCGAAAGATTTATTATTCGTTGATTCTTTTTTAATATCATTTGATTTCGGAATAACGTACTCGTTCAAAAGTGATCGTTTTGCTACAATCCTACCCTCAATATCTGTTTTCTCTAATAAAATTGTTGGAATTCCAACGCTCTTGGCTGAATTATACAAAGCGAACGTATATAGATGGTGAGGACTTCCATTAAAAATTAGAAGCTCAATGTTATTTTCGATTAAAACCGAATACCAAAAGCGCAGACTCTTCGTCGCCCACTCATTCCAAACAGAATCACTGCCCCAAGCACCTGATAACAAATAGCGATTTCGTAAAGGCTTCGTCATCTCCACGAAGTTACTCGTCTCAATTAGATATAATTTGGTCGGCAGTAGACCGCTTCCAGATGGATTAAAATCTAGGTCTCTACGATCTCGAAAATTAATGTGGTCCATATACCACTCATTATGTGATCCAGAGACAAGGGCAGCTTGATGCCCTCTGCCTTCAAGTTGTTGAATTAGCGTTTCTTCTGACTTACACCCGAGATTAAGATAAAAAAACTTCATTAAATCGGCCGAAGTAATTCGTTACTTAAAACCTCTTCAAGCGCCTGGATGTCTGGGTCTATATCCAACAATTTTCGAGCCGCAGCGAAGTCTGTTTCTTCATCAATATCGATAGAAGTTTTTTCCGGCATTATATAATGACAGGACGAGTTCGAAAAAAGTGTATCAATTTTCTTAATTGATAAATCAGCTATCCCGTACATAGATGCATTCAATCTATATATTCCATTTGGAAACAAATTCGAAAAGTCGCTTTCATTAGTAAAGCCTCTTAAAACTCCTTGCTTTTTGCTAGGCAACTGGTAAACGCTGCATAACCCCTCTTCTACCATTGTTAGCTGCTCAACAAATTCAGCAATTTGCCACGGATACCGAAACGGAGAAGTCGGCTGTAACAAAACCAAGTCTGCGCGCTTCAAGTTAGACGCAAACGAAGCGTAAAGTTCTTTGATAACATCTAGGTTTGTTGATTGAGTACCAGAAGTTTGAGATGACCTTTTAAAAGCAATGATAGACGGATGGGTTTGATATTTTTTAAATACGACTTGACTATCGGTAGAAATAAAAACTTTGTCGAACTTTCGAGATGCCAAAGCTGCTGCGACCGTCCACTCATAAAGTCGCATTTTTCCTAATCGACGGAAGTTCTTATGAGGGCATCTGATTGATTTCTTCTTGATTGGGATAACAGCGATTTTCATTCAAAAATGCTCAAAGCTTCATCTTTATCTGACATCAAAATCGGCGCAACGGGCCAAGATATTCCTAAAGTGTGAGACAGTGGATGAAATCCTCTCTCAGCCTCAGGATTGTACTTTCCGGATATTAGATACATTACCTTAGAATCCTCAACGGCCTGAAATGCATGTGCATAAGAAGCTGGTATATAGAGGACGTTTTTATCGCCTGCGTCGAGGAAAAATTCACTAATCCGAGGGCGATTTTCGTTTAAATTATCAAGATCAACAACGACATCTTTTATTTTACCGTCAAGGACTACAACCAGCTTTGTTTGGCAAAATGGCGGACGCTGGTTATGGAACCCTCGGAGAGTGCCTTTTTTGTTATCACTTATTATTACTTGAGATATAGGCAAATTACGAAAAAACTGCTCACTCAGATTAATAATTTTTAGGGAGCCTCGGTGATCAAAGAACTCAGGCAGTGACCAGCAAAATGGCGTTTTCACACTAATCCAATTTCAGTAATCGCTGTCGTTGGCAAGCCGCCACTTTCTTCTTCATCGAAACAACTCTCGCAATGGACTCTGTCATTCACTACTGGATTAGAGCATTCGATAATCTCCACGTCACTATGAGCAATCTCTTGATGAATTGCATATGGCGGAAACCGCAGGCAATCTCCTGGACCCACATCTATGCTCCCAAGCGTACCACCTCGGCTGAGATGCCGAACAGTCATTTTACCCTTGATTATTACCGCTGTTTCGTCCTTCACGCGATGATACTGCAGTCCACCCCTATATCCAGCCTTTAGGATAATGCGTTTCACCATATAATTGCCGCTCGAGAGCATCAAAAGCGTTTCTTCGCCCCACTCTCGATGCCCCATTGACCGAGGTTGTGACTTTTCTATCGAGACACATTTTTGTACCACACTGCTCGGAGACGAATTCACCATTTCAAATAGCAAATTCGCTACTTCCCGAATGACACCATGCCCTCCATTTGATCGCAATACGAAGTTACTAGCCGCCTTTATCTCGGTTACGGCATCTTGAGGACAAAACGAAACTACACCACTCTCTATTGCAGGCAAATCATTAAGATCATTTCCAATGAATCCGATGTTCTCAGGTTCCATTCCACGATCTTTAGCTAACTCAAGAATGAGGCTTCTTTTATCCGATACACCATATCGAACTTCCAAACCTAGCTTGTTTGATCGCTGCGCGACCACTTCATTCCTTTCAGACGAGAGTACAATCACCTGAATATTGATTTCTTTTAGACGCTCAATACCTAGGCTGTCAGATTTTGAGCAAACCACTGACTCAACACCATTCGAATCAGTCAGTACCGTATTGTCTGTAATCACTCCATCAAAATCTGTCACAAGAAGCTGTATCATAGACCCTCCAACATATGAAGTTGAAGCGGTGTGCCAACTTTTAGGTTGACCAGGCACCTTCGTCCGCTGATTACCGAAAAATCACGAACTGCAATCCCATCAAAATCGCCCAGAATTTGACCTCGAACGTTTGAAAAATCGATTATGTCTCCCTCTCGAATAGTCTTGTAGGCCACAAACTGTTTACCCAATTTTCGAAACACGGGCTCCGAACCCAAATCATTATTGCTGGATTTACTTATGTTCAGCGTCTCAGTTGTCCGATTAACGTCTCGTACAAACCGCTGAAAAGTATGGGGCAGTAAAGCGAATCGATGGTCACTCCCTGCCCAACCTCTATTGAATGTCACATGCTTTTCAAACACAGTTGCACCATACATTCTCGCAATTGGCCCGCTTAATATACCGTTAAAATGACAGCTAAAACCAACTGTGGCAACATTTCCACATTCTGAAATTAGGTCTTTTATTTTAAAGAAATCCAGCTCCCCAAAATCTGCTGGATATTTTGATACACAGTGTAAAACAGAAAATCTGTCTTTTCCCAAATGTGATAAAATACTCACGGAATCAGTGATTTGCCTTATGTTGCAACCCCCTGTGCTTAGCACTACAGGAACATTTAGTTCAGCGACGCGTTTAAGAAAAGGAAGATTGCCACAATCAAAAGATGCAACTTTTAGAAGGTCCACCCCCACTCGACTCAACCGCTCCAGGCTATTCTCGTCAAATGCAGTACTAGCAAACAAAGTTTGATGCGTCGTTGCCTCTCTCTTCAACTCCGAAAGAAACCCTATATCAAGCTCTAAATTCTTTCTGTGCTCGCCATAAGTTTTTCCAAAAGAATTCACATTCTCATAGATTTGAGCGAGTGCGTTTCTATGAAAAAGAAATTCATTATCTCGAGTTTGGAATTTGATCGCCGACGCGCCAGAACCAGCAAACGTTGAAACATATTTTAAAGCTAAGTCGCTATCACCTTGATGATTGGCGCCAACCTCAGCGATAAAAAAATTTTTGCCTAAAAACACCTTCGGTCCTCATTCAATTTAAGTTGTAGCATCTATTACTATGTTTTGAGATCATCGGACCGTGAGTAGTCACAACAACGATCTTCCCCTGCGAAACAGAATTGAGAAAACTACAGACCTCTTTCTCCGAGACTGGATCAAGAGAAGACGTAACCTCGTCCAGCAATACTATCGGTCTGTTCAGCAACAACACTCGTAGTAAACACAACTTCCTTTGCTGCCCGCCTGACAGCTTACTACCATGGTCACCGACGTGTAAGGCTAGGTCGTCACTCCGAAACTCTTTATTATGAAAAAATCGGATCTGATTAAACCATGTCAATAGACTTTTTTCGTCAGTACCCAACGAATCGATCATTAGGTTATCTTTGATAGTCCCGTTCCACAGGATATCTTGCTGAGGCAAATAACTTACTAAGTTCGAGGGTAAGCCTTTACGATAGACCTCGTTGTCCAGTCCAAAAAAAGCTCTTACCGAAATACTGGCATAGCTTGTAATTCCAGCTAACGCCCGAAGAAAGGTGGACTTACCGATTCCCGAAGGTCCCATCAGGCATACCATCTCATTCTTTTCGATCTTGACTCCAACACCGTCCCCAATCGTGATCTCTGAATCATCGCCAACAACAAATTGCTGAATCTCAATTGAATCAGGGCAATCGGATGACAACCGATTAAAATCTGAAAAGCTATCTCTCTTCTCAAGCTTACCCGAAAGATCAAGGAATTGTTGAATAGAACTTCTTGCCGATAACAATGACGATATTGACGTAAGGCAACTTTGTAAAGCCGGTAGTAACCGAAAAAGTATAAGAATACCACCTACAATCAGGGTTCCGCCAGCGAGCTCAGATGCCGCCACGATAGGACCTACAAAACACAACAAAAGACCCAACCCAATTTCAAACATAGGTTTAGGGACTGAGTTCAAAAACTTAAACCAAATTTGGCTCCACTTAAAAACGTTCAAAGCCTCAGAAAACTCCGCGCCCAAATGAACATCTTTACCACCTATAGCTAAAATATCTTTTATTTTTAAAAAATCATAAAGGGACCTAAATCTTTTCTTGTTTGAGCGAACTCGCTTATCACTTAATCGAATAGCATATTTAAATAGGGAAATTGAAAATGGCGATAAAATAAGTAAACAAACTATGACGCTCCAACCAACGGTTGATCCTGCAATAAAAAAGGCTGTTGCAATAGAAAATAAAAACAGAACGACAGCGGCGACGATGCGGAATAATGAATTGAACAACCGATTTGCAATATAAGCTGATTCCGTCAAGGCAATTCTATGAATATCTGCCTCTCCACAGTCATCGAAGGCTGTTTTTTTTCGCATAAACTGGCCAACTATTTCGATAGACAGATTTTTTTCAAGAGTGAATACAAATCTATTAATGAAAAACTCGCCAAACATCCGTAAAGCCGCAGCCATAAGAAAAAGAGAACCAACCAGAAAATAAGGATCCGAAATCGAAAATTTAAAAGAGAACAAGCTTGGCGCGGGACTGATCAATAGACTAACTGAAAAAACAGAAAAAAGATCAAAAAACGCTGAGGAAATAACAAGGAGGTAAATTAGATAAAACTCTACCTTACTTATCAATTTCTTCTTCAATACGAATTCAAAAAATAGAAAGAAAGAATTCATCGGATTTTGAAAAACTTTCTCAGGTTCTTAAGGTGCCTCCATTTTTCGATCCATATGATTCTAAAGTTATCGAAAAATGGATTATACTGACTCACTTTATACGCAGTTTCATTTCTCTGTTTTTCTTCAGGCACATCATAATAATAAAAAGCAATTGATTTTCGACCGATGTCAGCAGGCATATTTAATGGTTCAGGGTGTCCGTGAAAACTATCTGCATTCGTTTCAAATAGCACAGCTCGGTTGTAAGCTGGCGCGATTTTCACATCATCGCGCTGAAAATCAGTTAATATAAGTGATCCACCCCAACCAACATTCCATTCTGGATTCATGTAAATGATTAAATTTAACCTTCTTCGGGCTCGCATTCGTTTATTGTGGCTGAAATCTGTGTGGATGTTCAAGGATCCTTCGTTGAAAGTAATGTGAATTCCACCTCCTTCGAAATGGGCGTCCCCAATCAATCCTTTAATTCCGGTAATTGACTCGAGCATATCCAGGAATTGTGAACTATTAAAAAAATCAAACAACTGTCTCTTTTCAGCATCTAGAAGACTGGGGTTAATGGTGTACTTTTTATAACCGTGGACTTTGGTTCGCGCGGTCTTCCCCATAGACTCAGCTTTCCGCTGCGTTGAAGGAATTACACTTAATAGTTCGCTTGCGATACCTTCGCTAAGGAAATTATCAACGACGATATGATTGAAGGGTACGCGCTCCTGAAAATTCTCAGCTTTTTCAAATTTGTGCCTTATCCAATAAAGAAGGTCGTCATAATCCACCGACATACACATATCCTCACGGTAACAAGTCTCCGATGTGGCTGACTTTTGGAAAATTGCCTTATTTTTTTCTCAGAACTCCAAACCGAGAGGCTGATGACATGGCTAAATTGTTTCCCCGATCATCGCGGGCGAACTCTCTCGATCCTGCCAAATACTCATCTACCGCTGTCAATGGTCCGTCGCCTTCCCCCCAAGGCCTACGGTCGAAATGTCCGATAGCGAAATCTTCTACTACCGTGTCAAAGGCAATCATGAACGAACCACTAGTTACGAACTTGCCGTATTCACCTAGCTCGCGAAGTACGTGTTCTTTCGAATGCCAACTATCTAGAAACACGAGAACCTTGTCGTCAGGTAAAACACAATCTTGAACCGCACGAAGTGTACTTACGTCGGTACTTCCTCCGTCAATCAGTTCGATCTTGCTTGACATTGGATGATCGTTAATCAACTGCTGATTATATTTTCTCAGATCAATTTCCACACCAACGACCCTGCGTCGTGATTCGGTTATAGCCTCAATCCTGCCACTCATCCTCCAGTCTATGTAATCGAGCATAGCCAAAAGACTTGCGCTCAAAACCAATGATCCACCATGCGCTACACCAGTTTCTATTATCAGCGTAGGTTGCGCTCGCCAAACGACATCTTGTATTAGCGCCAGGTCACCTGGTAGTTGTATCAGCGGCCTCCCTAGCCAATCAAAATCATACATGTATTTTTGTTTAAAAGCGGCTTGTATCCACGACTTGTTGGCTTTCAACCAATCGCCTTCGATTCGCCTTTCTCGATCAACACGATCACGATAATATTGCGCAAGTTCCTTCGGAGTGGCCTCATCCATAAGCAATCAAATCCCGCTCTTTCCTCAATTTTATTCGCTTCGATTCAGCGGCCTTCATAGCCTCGTCATTTTGTTGCCCGGAATGAGCTATACAACCTCTTTTTTCCACAAAATCGACCGATTCATCCACTATTTGTTTTAATGTCACGTCATCAAAAGAATTTGGTGCATATTTCCACGCTGGTAGGTCAGGCGATAATTCAATTGCGTAAACAGCGATTTCGTCAAAATGCTCACACGCAAAATCCAATGATCCCAGTCTCTCTTCATCTGTTTCAGTCGGCCATCCAACAATGATGTCAGTTCTAAGAACAGCCCTTGGGTTGTTGGATCTTATCGATTTTAAAAGAGGAGCCAGAACTGACGAATGCTCCTTTCTATTCATCATTTTCATGATACGTCGCGAGGTAGACTGTATTGGTATTTGGATATCTACAACTCTCTTATTCGACATTAGAGAAACTAATCGGTTCCCATACATTTTCATCCCTTGAGGCTGAAATTGTGCAACGTGAATAGCGAAGCTCTCCGACAAAGCCAATACGCGCTCAAGTAGTTCCGGATAAGAACTCCCGACATCAATACCCCATAAGCCTGTCTCCATCCCCATTAAATGAAGGATGTCACATGAATCACTCTCTAAAGCAGCCTGAATCTGATCTAGTATATCCGCCATAGAGCGCGATCTACGCGGACCTAACCCAGGCTTGTGCGTGCAAAAAGTACAATTAAACGCGCATCCCTCAGCGATATTGACAAATAAACGCTTCGGATTATAGTCGCGATAGTCTTGGCGACGCCTGAAATATCCTTGGGCAGGGATATCTGCTAGCGGAACTTCAAATTCGGGAAAGACTTGCTCTATTTCTTGGAACGATAAGGGTAAGTCTGAGCGCGTCCTAACTGTCGGCCCATTATGAAGAGAGGTAACCTTAGCTGGATGCGAATCTACCACGCAACCTAACAAGACAAGATCAGCGCCATTAATCGTTTCTCTTAACTGTTTAAAACGCTCATAGCTCTTTTCCTCCAATAGCGACCACCCATTGCATGTGGCACATACTGCTTTATCAGCCTCATCTAAATTTTCTGTGATTTCACAATTATTTGCCTCAAACCACTTGTGAACTCGAGCAAGATTAAGTTTTTGAGTCGTACACATATCGTCATCTGAGATGAAAATTTTCATGATTCTCTTTGCCTTGTCGACCATGATTATTTTTTCCCTACCCACATAAAATAATTGGCGTTTAGAACACCAGCCTCTACTAATCCTTTATCAAATGCGGCCATACCTTTGGCCAAAAGTTCGGTGTTCACATCATCACCCCTCAATCCCCCCATACATCGATAAACAAAAGAGTAAGTGGGGTTTGCGGAAATAATTGTAAACTCAGCTTCAAGAATCTTTTTTATTGTTCGGCCATCTTGAGATAAATCATTTGGCGACTGCCCGCCCTTTTCATCAGGATCTCTTTCCAAAACGTATTCTCTATGAATACTCTCTATGTAATCCTCAAGCTCTTTAGGATCTTTAATACTTATCGATTCAAACCAAACGCCACAATTAGCTAAAAATAGCCTCAACATAGCAACTATTTTTGCGTCCTCGTATTTAAAATACTCGTGTTGAGGCTCATGTGCGACAACTAAACCCTCAGGTTTTAGTGATTTCTTAAGAGCTGACACGATCGACATACAATCAGGGAGGTGATGCAGAACGCCTGAAAAAAGAATACCGTCGACCTCAAGATCCTTTGGCAAGCATCCCTGATCACCGCAATAATATTGAATGTCTAAGACTTCGCCATCACTCCTAAGCTCCTCTAATCTGCGCGTAGCTGCGGCTATTGCTCCTTCAGAAATATCGCAGCCAACGACTTTGAAGCCGTTACGAGCGAGCTCAAGTGCGCAATATCCTGGTCCGCATCCATAATCTAATATGGTCGACCCACTACCGAGGTAATTAGAAAATTCCTCGATATACCGATCAACAATAGCGCCAAAATATAGTGAAGCATATAGCGGTCTTCGCCAAAAGCTTTTGTAGAAGAAATCGCAATCGACAAGATTCTGAAGATCCGGGACGAAGCCGTTGGCTGCCCTTTCACTAATCCTGTCCGAGAAAGACTTTGCTTCCAAGTCTAGCGAAGAAATACCCAATGACCCTTTCTTACCGATAACCACATCTCATCATACCCAAATTTTCCATGGAGCTCGATCTTCTTCCCACATCGAATCTAATAACTTTTTCTCACGCAATGTATCCATAGGCTGCCAAAAACCCAAGTGCTTATAACAATATAAGCCACCATTGTCGCAAATACGAGGCAAACAATCAGATTCCCACGAATCGGCATCGCCGGAAATAAAATCCAGCGCAGAATAATCCACCACGAAAAACCCACCGTTAATCCAAAAATTTGCCGTCTCAGCCTTCTCCCGAAATTCAATCACTTTATCACCTTGAATCTCAAGCGAACCGAATCTGCCTGGTGGTCTCACAGCCGACACTGTTACCGTACCATCAGATTTCGAATGAGCTTCTTTTAGTTTTAGCAAATCTATATTCGATAGACCATCTCCATAAGTAAAAAAAAATGGAACATCTTCATCCAAAAAATTTCGAACTCTTCTTAGCCTGCCGCCCGTCAGGCTATTTTCACCTGTATCTATCAAATGAATCGTCCAGTGGTCATTATTGTTTTGATGAACACTTATTTTGTTCGAACTTAAATCAATTGAAACATCCGCTGAATGCATAAGATAGTTAGCGAAATATTCTTTGATGATATATCCCTTGTAGCCGCAGCAAATAATGAACTCCTTGACGCCAAAAAATGCATAATATTTCATGATATGCCAGATCATCGGCCTACCACCGATCTCAACCATAGGCTTTGGTTTAAGATGGGTCTCTTCTGCGAGTCTGGTTCCAAACCCACCAGCCAGGATTACAGCTTTGATAACACTTCTCCTCTAGCCACAAATCGCTTAATGGCTCTATAACAGATTTTTATTAGCAGCTTGAGTTCTGTTTTAAACTTAAAAAAGCCATAACGTATGCCGATCCCAAACGCTTGAAAATTCTTACAAGACGCATTCCGATTTACAATTTTGTAAGCGATCATCCCAGTCCGAAGTGGGCGCCAAAAATCAACCTGAACTAAATCTGATCCCGTTCTTCTTCGCTTAACATACACCGAGCGAGAATCAAATTGCACACTTGCTTTGTATAAGAGACCGAGCAACAAAAGACGATCTATTCCATCACCCCGGTGTAGTTCATCAGGTAATTGTCTTAAAAGATTTTGAACTCTATCTGTTTTAGCAATAAGCGATATAAGCAAATTTGTCTTTAACTTTTTATTGAATATTGAATTAAAAAAATTACTATTTTTTTTGTTTAGATAAGAAAAATCATAAATCTCTTCTTTCTTATTAGTATAGATACATCTTGTATTACCTATGTAAATATCACATTCATGAATATTTTCGTTAATTACAAAGAAAGGGTGAAAAAAATCCGATTCCAATTCATCATCCGATCCAACAAGGAGACAATATGATCCCTGTGCTTTTGAGTAAACTTTTTTGATATTTTGAAATAACGGTATGGTACGTTCATTCCTAAAAATCGTGATTTCATTTCGAAACTGGTTCAGTACTTCAAACGTTCCATCATAACTAGCATTATCCAAAACAATAACTTCGGAGGAGATATCCACTTTACTCAACGCTTTTAGGATTGACGTAACACAGCCTTCGATGTGCATACGGTCATTGTAAACAGGGACTACTACTGAAAGATCATATGTCTGTTTACAGTCACTCATCACTATATCTTTCTCAGGCAATCATCTATTTCTTTATTTAATATCAAATGACGAAGCTTGTTGAGCCTAATCAGGTTTGTATCACGAAAATCTTTATAGTCTCGGGGATGAAATCGCAACTGGGTGATCATTCGAGCAATTGTTTGATCTAATCCAAATAGCAGATAATCACGTCCCGCCATTTGCTCAAATAGAGAAAAATTCACAGAGTATGAGCGATCGTCTGGGGACGCAGTATCATTTATTTCTAGATTCGTGTTGCCAACAATTCTGGCTACACGCTCGGCTATGTCACGTACCTGATAATTACAATCGCTACGACCGGCGTTTATCACAAGACTCCTTATCGCTGGACTAACTGGTCTGTTCAATGCCCAGACCATACACCGCGCCATGTCCTCGACGTCGATCAGCGGTCGCCAAGGTGAGCCGTCACTCAAAACTGTAATTTTTCCCTCAAACATTGCGCTGATCAGAAAATCATTTAATACCAGATCCAGTCTCAATCGACTCGACCATCCGCATGCGGTTGGGAATCTTAGACTAGTGAACTTTAAATTTGGATCCTGCTTTCCTAAGGCATATGATTCGAACTCTGACTTACTCGATGCATAAGCAGTGAGTGGTGCTAACTCATCATTTTCTGAAACCTGAATTCCCGAGGTTGTTTTTCCATATACTGAACAACTCGAAGCAAAAACAAATTGCCCTACGCCCTTTGCAATAGCATAGTCATATAACCGTTTACTAGCCTCCAGGTTAACTTCAAAAGTAACTTCTCTTACGAAATTTCCAATCGGATCATTCGAAATTGCACACAAATGGATAACAGCATCTACTCCCTCAAGAACGCGAGGACTGATATCCCTGATATCAGCAAAATACTGCTCATCGACTTGCTCAACCATACTCGGCGATTCCACTACCGAGTCGGAGGCGAAATAACCACAGTCAAATCCAACAAGCGTTGCGCTTGGGAAATTATGTCTCAACAATCTGACGAGACTTGGGCCAACATAGCCAAGATTTCCCGTAATCAAAATACGCATTGTCATGACCTAGCTCTGTTCTTACACCACTCGATTACCCCAGTTCGCCAATCATCTACAGGACCAACGATATCAACTAGTTGTTTATTATCGAGCACACTGTTAGCGGGGCGTGCAACGGAATCAGCATAATCGCGGGAACTACACGGCTTCAGTCCTGGCGACTTACAATCTCTTACATCGAAGCACTGCCTGAATATGAGGTCAGCAAACTCGAACCAAGACCCGTAACCACTCGGCACAACGTGCAAAATTTGGGGCCACGTCCCTTCACGAAAAGTTATTAAAAGTGTCAGAACCAACTGGGACAGCCAATGGCAAGATGTAGGCACACCGTACTGATCATCTACAACCGAAATACATGAGCCACCGGAGAGCTTGTCAAAAATCTTTTTCGGAAAACACGTTTCACTATGATCAGAGTATATCCAGGAAATCCGCAAAATAGAGACTCCACTTTTCCCTCGCAGTACATTTTCACCTCTAGCCTTACTAACTCCATATGCGTTCAAAGGCGACATTAAATCATTCTCAGAAAATTTTTTTCCAACGGTCAAACTCCCATCAAAAACGTAATCACTAGAAAAATGTATAAACTTAATTCCTCTTCTTAAACACTCTTCAGCCACTACATCTGGTAAAACTTCATTCAGTCTTAATGCAGCATCAAACTCAATCTCAGCCAACTCTACATTGGTGTAAGCGACACAATTGAAGACAATAAATGGCCGAAAGGAATCAAAGATTGAACAAATTTTTATCCGATAATTGCTAATATCGCGCCAGTCGACACTAGGGGACGAAATTACCTTTACCTGATAACACGACTCCTTGATTGATTCATAAAGCGTTCTTCCAAGTTGACCATTACCTAATATGATGACTGAGGTGTTTCTCAAACCTTAACATCCTGAGGCAGTGAAAGTCGTCGAACCAAATAATCGCGGTAAGGCCCTGGTGGTCGGCTTTTAATTATTTTCTCGACATCGAAATCAGCTACGAATCCCTGAACGTAAGCAATCTCTTCCAAGCAAGCTATTTGAAAGTTTTGCCGATCCACTATTATTCGGACAAATTCGCTTATAGATGCCAAACCCGCTGTGGTACCAGCATCTAACCATGTATCACCTCTACCCAGGCTCATTACATTACAATCTCCACGCGCGAGTAGAAGATTGATAATATCGACTATCTCAAACTCGCCTCGCTGAGATTTCTTTATTGAAGGAATTAGGTCCAAGACGTAGTTATTAAAAAAATAATAGCCCGTAACCGCCAAGTTAGAAATGGGTCGGTCAGGTTTCTCTACGACGAGTGGCGGCGAGTCAGCGGTGCCTTCAACTAAAACTCCAAATTCCCGTGGGTCGGCGACCGGGTAAGAGATGATCGTGTTCGCGTCTCTATCGGATGTGAGTCGCAGTCGGCCAGCCAGTTGAGACCCATAAAAAAAATTGTCGCCCAAAATAACGGCGAAGGGTTTATCGTCGATCGCATATCTGGCCTGATATATCGCGTGAGGAATCCCCTCTGGTCTCGACTGCACGACAATTGAAAAAGAAACGCCGATATCACTCAACCCATTCACTACACGAGCGTAGCTTTCTTGATGCTCTGGATTAACAACGATGATGATATCGGTGATGCCGGCTAAAAGGAGCGCAGATAGCGGGTAATAGATCATCGGTTTGTCAAAAATCGGAAGTAGGTGTTTTGACGTTGTCAAGGTTGAAGGATACAAACGAGTTCCTTTCCCTCCCGCTAAGATCACTCCCTTCCTACTCATAAAACACTCGCATGTAAAATTTTCATTCTCATTGGAGGTAGACATTTCTCTCGAAGAAATCTTAACTAATTTTGGAAGCTAAAAACTAAAAAATACATATTTTTTTATTCTAATTTTTTAGTAGTTCGTTATTTACAATTACAGGATATTGCAAAAGAGAAACTATCTTTAACTGCATTTTTCCGCTCTACGATCCATTCAAATTACTGTTACGATATGAGCTCGTTTTTCGATTCGGCTAAATCATGATCAACCATCTCAGCAATCATTTCATCAACTGAACATGAAGGAATCCATCCAAGCTTTTCGCGGGCGAGCCCGGAGCTACCCACCAAATTATCCATCTCAGCGGGTCTAAAATACATATCGGATACCCTGATGATAGTCTGCCCGACCGATAAAAAGTCTGACGCTTCACTGGATTCTATCGATTTGATGGTCCCAATCTCACTAACACCAGTCCCACTCCAATCGAGCAAGATACCAAGACGTTGAGCAGCCCGTTCTGCGAATTCACGCACGCTGATCTGATGACCCGTCGCAATCACAAAATCATTTGGAACATCCTGCTGCAGCATCAACCATTGCATCTCGACATAGTCCCTCGCGTGCCCCCAATCCCTAAGAGAATTCAAGTTTCCGAGAATCAAACATTCCTCCAGGCCGCAAGCGATCCGAGCAAGGGTTTTCGTAATCTTTCGAGTAACAAAGTTGACGCCTCTACGAGGCGATTCATGGTTGAACAGTATTCCGTTACAAGCATACATTCCATGAGTCTCGCGGTAGTTTTTTGTTATCCAGTATCCATACTGCTTAGCGATAGCGTAAGGCGACTGCGGCCGAAACTCAGTTGCCTCTGTCTGAGGCACCTCTAGCACAGACCCAAACAGCTCAGAGGTAGAGGCTTGATAATACCTACAGCTGTCTGCCAGCCCACATGATCTAATCGCCTCCAACAGACGCAAGGGTCCCAGCGCATCGACATTAGCGGTATATTCTGGTATCTCGAACGAGATTGCCACATCCGACTGGGCCCCAAGGTTGTATACCTCATCCGGCCTAACCTCACCAACAAGACAAACCAACGAGTTGGTATCAGTCAAATCACCGAAATGCAATCGAAAGATTCCGTTTTTGGCATGATCTCGAAGCAAGTGACTTATGCGGCCGATTGTCGGTTCAGAGGTCCGTCTTATCAGGCCATGTACTTCATAACCTTTTTCCAGCAGTAGCTCTGCTAGATATGACCCATCCTGTCCGGTGACGCCTGTTATAAAAGCTTTCTTCAAAGTGTCATAACCACGTTAATTTCAAAATAAAACTAAGTGTAACGAAATGGCGATTTGCCCTTAAGCGATAGTAGCATAGTTGTATCATTCTGCTATTGCCACTGTGGAATGATTAACTCTATATGAATATAGAAATTTAGTATGGAAACCCAAACACAAGAATAGCAATCAAAAAATGCATCACTGGTGCGGACCCAGTTTTTAGGACACCCAATGGCGTAACAAACACTCAATCGAGTAAGGTACCCAGACGGAAACTAAACGATACACAGACACCTTTAAATTGGAGGCGGTTCGCCGGGTGACCGAGGGTGGTCATGGGGTCTACGATGTCTGCAATCGACTTGGAGTCAGCAGCAAGAGCTTGTACGACTGGATTAAAGCCTACGGGCCACAGTCAGGGGCGACCCAAACTGCTAGGTCTGAACAGGATGAAGTCAGACGCCTCAAGGCTGAGTTAAAGCGGATCACGCAGGAGCGTGACCTCTTAAAGGAGGCCGCCCGGTACTTCGTGCAAGAGTCGAAGTGAAGTACCGGTTTATTCAATCACACCAACACAGATATCCAGCGACCGTGATATGCCGTTTGCTTGAGGTGCACCGCAGTGGGTTTTACAGCTGGCAAAAGCAGCCGCTCAGTTCGCGTGCGCGCGAAGATCAGCGATTACAAACCAAGATCCGTCAGTTCTGGATGGAGAGTGGCTGCAACTGCGGTTATCGCAATATCACACTGGACTTGAAGAGTGATGGAGAGACCTGCGGTAAGAATCGCGTTTTACGCTTAATGCAAGGGCTCAATATTGGCTCTTATCGACGCTATCACCGGCATAAGGGATTTTACAGTGGTGACTTGCACTGTGTGGCAGAGAATCGTCTGGATCGACAATTTGATCCTGTGCTACCGAACACACGCTGGGTCACCGACTTCGCCTATGTGCGCACTCAAGAGGATTGGCTGTATGGCACTGTGGTGATGGATTTGTTTTCTCATCGAGCAAGCGGTTGGAGCTTATCCTCTCGAGCGACCAGCGAAGCTGTGATGGACGCGTTACTCATGGCGATCTGGCGCAGGCAGCCCAAGACATCCGTTTTGGTTCACTCAGATCGAGGTACTCAATACACATCAAGAGACTGGCTAGACTTTTTAAAAGAACATCGACTGGAAGTCGGCATGAGCCGGCGTGGTAACTGTCACGACAACGCCGTGGCTGAGTCGTTTTTCTCGAGCATGAAGCTTGAGCGGATCAAAAAGAAGATCTCCGCCTCAAGTGATGAAGCCAAATTAGATCTTGTGCAATACATCGAAGGCTAATACAACTAACAACGTCGACACAGCAACAACGGTGGCTTGTCGCCAAAACAGTTCGAAGATAATTATTTTAGGAAGCTAGAAGGTGTCTAGGGAACTGGGTCCGCACCACCCCCGCCGACTAACTGGGGCCAACACGCCGCAGAGGCGCCAATTCTTCACGCGCAGAGGAGAGAACTAGACAAAATCCTAGGCATATGAATGCGAGCTGACCATGCTCAACATGCAACGTGCTTTGCCCCAAACCTGCAAAACAGATAGTAACCACCACAAGCACTCCAATTTGACTTTCCTCAACTCGCAAGTTTCGACTAAAGCGAGCCAATAAATACAAAAGAAAGATGCCCAGTGTGGAAACACCAATCCAGCCTCTCTCAACAAGCACATTCGCAAATATGTTGTGTCCATGAGATGCAGAAAAGTAATTCCCTCGTTCGACAGCCCAGTCTTTCCCCTCAGCCTCAACTACTTTTTGAATTTCGGAAGACTGTGTTGCTTTACCAAAACTCCCAAGACCAAAGCCCAAAAATGACTCGCCAGCGACTGTAATGGCGGTATTTACCAATCTATCCCGTTGAGAGTATGGATTACTTTTCGAACTCAAAAAATAATCGAACTCTTGCTTAAAACCAGCATAAATGCCAAATCCTTGAGCTGCCTGTGTAACCAGGAATGAAAAAGTTACAAAACCTACAAGTAACGACCCAACAAGTAATTTTAGATACCGTCGATTCCAGCAATAGATGCTCCACATGCCCACGATAACCGCTAAGGATGTGCCAAACCCAACCATAGATCGTGCAGGGCCTTGAAAAGAAAAGACGGCCAAAATAACGACTAACCCCAGCAATAGATCAAGTTTGTGAACGTTTTGCACTACTAATGAAGCCGCTGGAATCAGACAGAATGCAAGGTAAAGCGCAGATTGGTTCACTTGTCCAACTGAGTTCAACTCAGGGTAAGTCCCCGACCAAGAGTAAAAGGCTTCCCCGACAGCGATAACAGATCCTAGACAAATGGATCTCAATGCCCACAACAGCTGTGTCTTTGAAAAATTTACTAAAATTATCACTAGAGCAACCAAAGGCATCAAAACCCAATTCAAAGCACTTGACAGACGGCTAGGCCAATCCATGAAAGGGGAATTCAAACCCGCGATAAATGGACTTATGGCAAGTAAAAAAAATGCCCATACAACCGGATCTTTTGATTTGAATCGGTCGGCGGCATTTTCTCGATAAAAGGCAACCCACCCACCAAGAAAAACAAATAGAACGCTGAAAATATTTTTTGGCGCCTCGTACAAGGGAAGAAAAAATAAAAATAAGAGAAAGAAACCGAAGGCATTGTGCTTTAACCTCAAAGACCAGTCTTTAGCTTCTGAACCCTTCGATTCTAGATTCTTACCTGTAGTTGTCATAGGCTAACGCCACACCTTTATCTAACGATGTCGATGCCCCCCAGCCCAGCGAGCTCAACTTTGATACATCTAACAATTTTCTAGGTGTGCCGTCCGGTCGCGACCTGTCGAACAGTAATTCACCACCAAAACCGACTTCTTTACGAATTAGATAAGCTAACTCTGAAATAGTCACATCAACACCACTTCCTACGTTTAAATGAGAAATGCGTTCACTAGAAACAGAATCGATTGTGGCTTTTGATAAACGCATGATGTGAACAATTGCAGACGCCAGATCATCGACATATAAAAATTCCCTACGCGCCTGACCAGTCCCCCACACCTCAACGGATTCATCCCCATTCAGCTTAGCCTCGTGGAATCTTCGGATTAAACCAGGAATTACATGACTGTTCAGCGGATGATAGTCATCCCCGGGGCCATAAAGATTTGTGGGCATCAGAGATCTATAGTCTGTCCCGTATTGTCTGTTATATGACTCACAAAGTTTTATTCCCGCAATTTTCGCTACAGCGTAGGGTTCATTTGTGGCTTCCAATTGACCATTAAGTAATTCCTGTTCCTTTATCGGCTGATCGGTAAATTTTGGATAAATGCATGACGACCCAAGAAAAATAATTTTCTCAACTCCTGCTCTGTAAGAACCTTCAATCGCATTTAGCTCTAAAACGAGGTTTTTATAAATAAACTCTGCCGGGTATGTATTGTTGGCGTGTATACCGCCGACTTTGGCGGCAGCAATAATAACCCAGTCAGGCTTTTTTGAGGCGATAAGTGCGAACGTGTCGTGTTGGTTGGTCAGGTCAACTTGCTCTCTGGATACCGAGATGATTTCCGATACGCCTGACGTATTTTCAAGCAGCCGAATCACAGCCGAGCCCACCATACCCCCTGAACCTAAAACCATTACCCGACCCAAGCTTTCTTCACTCATTCGAGCCACTCACTTCAAAGCCAGCATCAATGAGAAGCCTCTCTTTTCGGGACTCTTCAAAATCAAAACCAACCATCTCGTCAATCATTTCTTCAAGGGTAGTTGACGGGGACCAGCCCAATTTTTTATCCGCCATTGAAGGATCTCCAAGTAAAGTCTCAACCTCAGCTGGCCTGAAATACCGAGGATCAACTCGTACGATCGTTTCACCTGGACGAACATACTCTCCAACATCGACTGCCTCTACAGATTTCACCCTAGCAATTTCATCGACGCCTGTGCCGATCCATTCGAGTTCAATACCCAAGCGAGATGCCGTTTCATTCACAAAGTCACGCACAGCAACTTGTCGCCCCGTTGCTATTACAAAATCTTCAGGCTGATCTTGTTGCAGCATGAGCCACTGCATTTCAACATAGTCCTTTGCATGGCCCCAGTCACGCAATGCATCCAAATTGCCTAGGTACAAACAATCATTTAGTCCACAGGCTATTCTCGACAGACCCCTTGTAATCTTACGGGTCACAAAGGTTTCTCCACGACGCTCTGACTCGTGATTAAAGAGAATTCCGTTGCAGGCATACATCCCGTACGACTCACGATAATTGATCGTGATCCAGTAGGCATAGAGCTTGGCTACCGCATAGGGTGAGCGTGGATAGAAAGGCGTGGACTCACGCTGGCGAGTCTCTTGCACAAGACCGTAAAGTTCGGACGTCGACGCCTGGTAGAATCTGCAGGACTCGCCGAGCCCCAAGAAACGGATCCCCTCGAGTAGTCGCAGAGTTCCGATCGCGTCCACGTCAGCCGTGTACTCAGGGGCTTCAAACGACACTGCCACGTGCGACTGCGCCCCCAAGTTATAAACCTCGTCAGGCCGCACCTGTTCCAAAATGCGAACAAGGTTAGAGGTATCTGTCAAATCGCCGTAGTGAAGGTGTAGCCGCCGATCATTTGCGTGTGGATCCTGATACAGATGGTCGATTCGGGAGGTGTTCAACGACGAAGCACGACGCTTAATTCCGTGAACCTCGTACCCCTTTTTGAGCAACAACTCAGCAAGGTAGGATCCATCTTGACCCGTGATCCCCGTAATTAAAGCTTTTTTCATCAATTAAAAACTCAATACTTGTATTTCAATTCAAACAATGGCCAGCAATGTTCAACGACAAAAACGTCAGGAAAAATCCAACCTAATCGAACGACTTCAGCGAAATTGATCTCACATCCGTCGATGACGGCCGCTTTTTGTTGGTCAATTCCAAAACCAAATCCAAGACTTCAGACACCTCTATTTGCCGCATACACACCGGATTCTGACAGGTTTTGTTGTAACACATTGTCTCCGTAATGCGAAACTCAGTAGAGGGGAAACACGTCACCGGTTTATGAACAACCCTAGAAAGCTCAATATTCAGCGGTCGTGTCTGAAAAGCTGGTGTTGCGGAGAAAAGACCGACTACCGGACAATTCAATGCATCAGCCACGTGCATTAAACCTGTATCGTTGGAGACGACGCACGCCAGTTCTCGCAAGGCAGCAAACGTGTCTTCAAGTGTTCCCTCAAAAAGAAACGGTTGTTTCAAATCATTCATTAAAGGCTCAATTAAATGAGATTCATGCTGAGTTCCAAAAACGACAACCGAAAAGCCCAAGTTTTCAAGCTCAGTACCCAACTGTAAGAAATTTTCCACCGGCCAGCACTTATAAAAATTTCTCGCACCAGGTACTAGACCGATCAATGGCCGCGAGGACTCAAAACATCTTTCAGACTGAATCTCGATAGAGCAATTAAAAATCTCATTTCGTAATTCATAATTATACCCAAGACTCAGCGCAGCCGATGCAACCAAGCAATGCTTTTCCGCAACATGAAGCGCAGAGCTATCATCAATCCATCTGATATCAAACGCTCGCCCCTTATAATCAAGCCATTGACCGCAGAATGCCTCGCTCTCAGCGGAGATCGATGCCAACATCCAAGCGGCACTATCGCTCACGTGCAACACAAGAGCATGCTTGCAATTCAGTTTCCACAAAGGCCAAACTAGCCGAAGAGCCCGAAACCAGCCACGTCTATACGGAAATATCTTCTTAACAGATGGATGGTTTCCGAGGATCGTCGTTGCCGAATGCGACGCCACCAATAAAATTTCATAACCCGCGTCGCCCAAAAAACGGATGCAAGACGACATCATCACCGAATCGCCGATAGCCGTCGTGGCAAATACGAGAATACGATTTTTGTTAGGGGACCTAAACGGGACCAAGTGCCGCACCCAACGCAGAGCGCGAGCAAAGCGAGTTTTCATCGCAGTACCTTTTTAGCAAAACCTGCTAGCTTTCGAATCTTTTTGCTCATAGAGAAAAGCGAATCTTCAAACCTATCTCTGAACATGTAAATCATGGATAAGAAATACTTACTAGACTGCCCCTTATGAAAAAACTCAAGATAGTCACGCCGCATAATTTTTGATCGCTTATGTCTTTTTCTTTCTCGAAATGAATATCCCGCATAGTGAATGAAAAATTGAAATAGTCGCGATTGAACATCTAATGAGTCTTCTTCCATGAAGTTGAATGTTTTAGGTAATTCAAGCACAGGGATCAAGTTATTGAGAAGCACACCATTGTAATAAGTCTGCTCTGGACACGGAACACCGTCCAACATCACCTCAATGAGCTCATCTTTTTTGGCCAATTCTGAAAGCAAGTTGCCTTTTTTGAGGTACATCACCCCAACGTTGAAATACTTAAATGGATCTTTTATCGGTGCTTTAAAAAACCTATCAGGTAACTTATCAATAAAGGCGTCTCTACCCCCCAAGTGATACTCGTTATACATCGCGATCGAACAAGAACCCTTAGATTGTATCCAATCAAAAACATTTAGAGCGTCAGGCGTTACCAATATATCAGAGTCTAAGTACAGAATTTCATCGTATTCATTGACCAATTGCAGAACATAAAGTTTTTGTAGCCAGGCCACTTTTTGCAGGGAAAAACTCTTTGGGGCTCCGACTATATCTTGGTCAATTACGATCAATTCAGAGTCACATCGGCGTGCATATAAAGAAATCGACCTCAACCCATATCTATAACAAGGGTCCATCCCTAACGCTATTGTGACAATGGCTCTTGTCATTACTTTTCTAACTCAAAGCGGATCGTTGACGCTCTAAACATAAAGCACAAAGCACCACGATCTTTCCCAAGACTCTGGCGAGCAACGAAATATTAAACGACCGAAAATCCCAAAAAGACCACCAGGAAAAGACAACTTTTTTTTAAGCGTTCTAAATTTTGAATCCATGTAATTATCTCGGGAGCCATTGGCAAAAAAATCGAGTGAAAAGTAACTCAAATGAAATCTATGCGTCGGATCAACCCAAGAATTGCTGGATGTGAAATGCGGAGTGATTATCTTGCATATACCCCCAGGCCCGAGCAGACGACGGATTTCACGCATCACTCGCGGAATGTCATTGAGATGTTCGATTACGTTGTCTAATAAAATCTCATCGAAAGAGTTATCGTCAAATTCAATACCCTCCTCGATATCACCAAACATAACGTCAGAGCAATTTAGAGGAACAAACTTATCAATGTTAATGTACCCAGGAACCGGATGGGTGCCGGCACCAACATTCAATCTCATATAACATTCGTCTTGAGGTAGGATGAATGAGAACAAAGTTTAAATCAAAAAGATGACGAATCCGAATCAAATCTCTCTCGTATTGATCACAAAAAATGAAGAGGCCAACATTACCGAGTGCCTGGACTCGTGGGGTGCCCTTGGTCCAATAATAGTCATTGATGATTTCAGCGACGATCGAACAGTGAATCTGGCAAAGCAGATGGACGCAACTGTCATTACACGAAAATTTGATAACTTTTCTGCACAAAAAAATTTCGGGCTTTCATGCGCGACCACCGATTGGATATTCGTTCTAGACGCCGACGAAAGGCTCAGCCCGGAATTAAGAGAAGCATTGAGGACAATGGACCTAAACGATTCACAAACCGCTTACGCTGTCCCCCGCATGAATTATTTTCTAGGGAAACGAGTGAAATTTTGCGGATGGAACCCAGATTTTGTTACACGGCTGCTTAACAAAAAAAAATGCTTTTTCAACGGCAATCTTGTACACGAAAGCATCACGGGACAGGAGAAAACTATTGAGCTGAAATCCCCTTTAGTCCACTTCTCATACCGGACGCACGATGATATCGACAGAAAAATTGAACAATACGGCAGGTTGGGCGCTAAAAACATGCAGCGTAAGCATAAATCTTGCCCGTCAATCGCTCGCGTT
>MDTB01100138.1_pt1 | contig 44969 bp, 26 predicted proteins | sample 811161 | NCBI WGS metagenome assembly MDTB01 (sample SAMN05326650, study PRJNA326480) | marine metagenome | isolation source: seawater | place: Mediterranean Sea | collected 2009 | reverse complement strand
CTAGCGCTAGTTGCCTATCAGATTGGTTGCCTAAATATGCGGCGGTTTCATCGTATGATTCTGTTGGCTCGAAATACCGGTAGATAAATTTTGCCGTTGTTTCTCCCGGTCCAGGGATATCCATTGCAAAGTACGCTTTTGAAGCTAACAATTCTGACATTTTAAAAAATTCCTTAGGTTATGTTATAAACGTTCCGTAGTTTCCTACTTGTTTTGATTCTTCGACATCCCAGCCTGTTATAACATCATATGCTATCGGACCAATAAATCCTGACCCTGTTTTAGATTTAAACAAAAAACCAACATTATCATAATAATTTCCTTCTTCTGAGTAAGTATTTGCCGGTGACATCGTAACAGGAGGGCCTGCTGGATATTGATGAAATGTGTATCTGTGTGGGTTTCGAGTTGAATCTGTCTCAGTGTGTGGATGCTTGGGATATGCGGCCCATACTAAATCCTGTTGCTCATCTGGAAAATTAATTGCAGATGTTGTAAACCCTATATCTTCCCAGTTATAGCTGGTTACGTTACCAGATGACCCCCAAAATTCCCAAATATCTTGCGGCTCTGTTGATTCGGCTTGTAGCATTTTTTCGAACCAAGGCCTTTGAGTGTTCCAGTAATCCGGGTCTCCCATTACCCCATATGGCCACACCATAGCAAACAAGAGGTGGTGAGACGGTTCTATTATATGATAAACCCTGTCAAAAACTTTTGGTGCAGCAATCTTTGCTGCCATAGTCTTTGGAGTAATTAAATTAGAGATAGAGTATTCTGGATCGATTTCTATTGAAGGCTTGCCATCTTCGTCGAAATCAGCCGATGTCCATGGGAAAGTTTCGTCTTCATTTTCTATTACTTCTTCCGCGTAAATGTTTTCATGAACTGAGTCGTCAATAAGAAAAGTACCGTCATCTATGTTTAGGCCGCCGTAATATTCGTGGTATAATTTACACAGGTGGTCTTGAATGTGACAGAATAATATCCATTCAGCTGTTTTCCGTGAACTCTGATCTGCAAGGTTTACTAGAAAATGATTGTGGATTCCATATGGGTTTGGCCATCTTGTACCAAACTCATCTAAGTCAACCATTTCTCTAATATACCCTTCCTCTATATCTGCCTGGATTTTGTCGATAGCATCGACGGCGTTTAGAGTTAAAATTTCGTTCCGGTCTATGTAAGTAAAGGTCGCACCCTCTGCCAAAATACTTTCCACAGAGGTGAAATCAACGCTTCCATCAGCATTAATCCAGCCACCTCTAAAAAGCCCAGATCCTTGAGACTCATCTGCAGCGTACTGTGCGATTTTTTGGGAAGATCCTTCTGGCAGGTTTTTTAACCAATCTGGCATTAAATATAATTTTGAATGGAAAAGCCAGGGTATTCTTACTAGTCTTAACTTAATTTCATATGGGGTTCCAAGATCAGCGTTTCCAAATACGCTGTTTGGAGACCCTATTCTGAAGTTGTGTGGCATGTGCCCATAAATTAGTGTAAAAGGATTATTGGGATGCAGTCTTTTTGTTGGGATCCCAAAGGACAGTAGTTTCCATGGTGCGTTTGGAAGGTCGGCAGATGTTGAAGTTTCTGGATCTAATCCGGTAGAATTAAAAACCAGTCCGTCGATCCAGCCCTTTAGAGCTTTAAAGCTTTCTTCTGTAGCTAACTTAAAATACTTTGATGGAATATAGGTTGGATACTGCCCTTTTTCCAGTATTGTTTCTTTTTTATACAGTGCTAGCTGCTGCTCATTGATGTATGAGGCGTGTTGAACGGCATCCAATCCGGGTATTTCAAACAATTCCTTTAATGGTTCTGCCATTGCGGCGATGGTTGGAACATCTTGTTTAAATTGTTCGAATGCTGCAGGAATGTTTTCTAAATAATCTATGGTAGTATATAGCGAGGACATGGTAGATAAAATATCTGCACAGTATTCTGTTGCGTAAACCTTAGGAGTTGGATTTGCTTCCGAATGGTTTTCTGAAAATTTAGGGATCGACCAATAACTTTCAAGATACTGCTGTATATCGTTTGGTGTTCCTAGTTCAGTTCCCAAGACTGCTCTACCAAATCTCCAAGCGTTAGAATTCCATCGATTTTCACCAAAAACAGACTTAATGGAGGTGTAAGCGTTTCTGTCACCTTCAGTATCCACTTCCCAGTTAAGTAGTGCTTCGCCGTCCTCTGAGTTAAAAATGTCTGGAATGAAAGTTCGAGGCTCAAAATCTAAATAGTCTGTATTCGAAGACTGCGTCACAACTATATTTTCAGTTTCAAATACAGCATAATTGCAAAGCATCCAGTGCCTCACTATTCGGGCGGCGTCATAGGCGTTGATAGAAGACATTCCTCCTGCATAGATCATCGGGTAGTATACTCCCTCATCAAAGGTTAAGTATCCTAATCGATTGTACAGTGGTGTATACGCACCTATCGCTGGACGCATGCCGTCGTCCGCCTTTGGGTTTAGTGTGTGAGCGCCGGTGTAGCTATAACAACGTATATTCATGTTTTCCCACCCTACTAAATCTCTCATATCGCCTCGGGTCGATCGACCTAGAGTCCACTTTGCATGCGGGTTGAGGTGTAACGTATACGATGACAACGGATGGCCGCTTCCCATAGTTGCGCCGGATGCTGGAATATCATGATTTTGCCAAATCTCATTCATAGCCGAAGTCATATATTTCATTACCAAAAAATAGTATGATCTTAAGTGTTCCTCTCCCAGCACTTCTTCGAATTCATCAACTGACGTGACGGTATGCACTGGAATGCCAGCGTTTTCCGCCAGTGTATTAAATGTTGAAATCAGCTCTTGAGTTAAGGATTTTGCAAGGCTAGTAAAAATTGTTATCATTTGATGATACAATCTTGGTACTCCAAAGTCAGTTTGGATGTTCCATTGATTCAAACCTGGAAACCATTTAGAGGATGAAGCTGTGTTTTCTAAATACGACCAATCATATGGGTTGTGATAACCTTGCCCCTCCAGTTGGAATAGAGCATCAACCAGACTAGAATTTGCCGACTCGCTCCATGCGATGGAAAATTTTGGAGCGGTTTTTACCGATGAGTAGTCATAAACAACATGTTCATCGGATGAACTGGCGCCGCCCGGGCCGTGAAAAGCTAGTGCGGGACCTGAAGGCAAAAAATTTCCTCCCCACTTTGCGTGCCCAGCACACTGGGCCCAATTGTATGGAGACATAAACCATATGTTGTGAGGATCTTCTTTCGTGAACCCGTTGGACCCAACATATCCATTAGAAGCATCTAGATGCGTTTCCTTGTATGCTTGCGGTGTCAAATAAGACTTCATCACGTATGTTCTGTGGTTATAACCAAATATAGCGTCAGATGAAGGGTGAACCGGTTGCAGTAGCCTATTTAACGTACCTCCCTGTTTTGAAGTTGCGTGAAAGAAATTATTAGGAATCTGTGAGCCATCATCTAGTTTTGGTTTTACATTCTCATCATACCAATCACCGTAAACCCCGGGTGAATTTGTTGCATATGAATACATTTTTAAGTCATAATACCATTCAGAGGAATTATGGTCGTGCCACCAAGGGTATTTATCACACATCAGGCTCGGCTGGGATAGCTCACCTCCGTAAAAGGGAGTATAGTTATTTTCAAGCCTCGAGGCTCCGGAGCCCATCATTCCTGAGTCATAAGAGGTAACATCTAGTTCATGAGACCAAAACCAGTCATATTCACGATTGTGAGGTGATAAACCGTTGCATCCTCCTCCAGACCCTTCGGTATAATCTGTTGTTCTGGTCCCAGACATCTTTGTGCTAAGGGTGTGGCCGTCCATGGAAAGATTCAAATCATATTTCCTGGAATAATGATTCATATTGAGCAGATTTCCGTAATACTGGTGTGCGACTACATAGCACTCTGGTCGATGAAGAATTGCTTTTAAATTATCGGCTTTTCTGTGGACTCTGTTGGTAATTTGATTTTTTGCACCCTGATCGATGTTGCCACGGTAGATTCTAGTAGTTTCGCCCGTGATGTATGCCCAGGCCTGTGTCCAAACTAATCCTTGGCCAAAAAAATTACGCCAGAATTCTTCTGATTTCGATGCGGATTGATGTGCCATGCCTAAATAAGCGTCGGACTGTATAAGGTTACTCTTGTTGTTGTGCATCCAACCCAATTGACCGAAGTGCCCAAGATATGATATGGCATGGGAACCACCGTATCCTACGTTAAGATCCCTATCGACGTACCCAGAGGAGCCGGTGTAAGTTTTCTGCAATAGCCAATCCCAGTAACATTGGGGCATATAGACATAATCCATCCACCCGTTGCCAATAGGAGTAGTGCAAGCAAACGGAGAAATACTACACGAGTGATGATCAGCGGTTGGGTTGTGCTGGATTGATTCTAATGCTTTGGATATCCAATACACGTTGGGATAATATCCTCCTGCAAGTTCATTGGCTATCCAAGCACCGACACGGAGGTTGGTGTTGCTGCCACCGTGTCCAAACAAGTATCTAGCTTCCTTAAGCATTGTCTGGATAAACGTCAAATTGAAAGCGCGCTTAAAATTCGAATCGTCTGTTGATTGCCAGTCTGTTGGAACAGCATGCGCCCAAAACGTTTCTCCCAGATCAATGTCGCGTCGCGCTGAAAGCTCTTCTTGGCGGCCGTCGCCTTTTATGCCGCTGCGGTCTTTGCTAACAATTAGTGGTGTTTCGTCGTTGTCTAAACCGAATTTTGTTGGTTGAGATCTCATAGAAGGACGACTAGTCCAAATATCCCTTTTTGTATCGTGTAAATATGCTTCCGGGTTTAGGTCTAATTCTCCACCTCTGTACACGATGCCCAATGATTCCAAAAGATCGGCGGCAGTGATGCCGCCGCCGGGATCGAATAACGCGTTGACTTGTTGGATTGGGGTCATCGCTTGGAGTTGATCGGCGGTGTAGACGCCAGTCCCAAGAAGTATGGCTTGGATATAGGTGCCTTGGAAATCGGTGCCGACGAGGTCGTCCACTGCAGCCCCGATGATAGATGTAAATTCAGTTACTCTACCATCTTCTAATAGAGTATCGAGGTTGCCGCCTTCGACAATTTCGAGGCGGCCGGATCTAAAAACCGGTTCGACCTCAAACGGGTCACCACTCCACTGAATATAAGAATTATAGTACTGATTTCCTTTAACTGAATCGATGCATGTATTTAAGTTTTGCCTGTAATTTGTCATGTGCTCCGATTCATGTTCTGAAATATCTAGATCATTGGACGCAAATTCTATCTGAGTTTTTAACATTGCAGACAGGGTAGAAACTCCATTTCCGGAAACCGTGTAAGCTTTTCCACGATCTATGTTTTTCTGTACGCTTGTCGACCATAGGGAAAGCCAATCATCCATAGTCGAATAGTCTGCATCGCCTTGCTCTAAAATTCTTCCAACATTTTTTGCAAACCACTCCGTAAAGCCTGTAACCCTATTTTCCTGAGCGTTTGATGCCAGTGGATCAACGACTACATCCCCTGATTGATACCTAAGAACGTCGGTTATTTTAGAATCTATAGACGTATTTAAAGTTGCTCCTTCTAGCAAATCTCCAAAATCTTCTCTGACTGCTTCTAAATTACTTGAAATTGTTTTTGCAACTATCTGCCAAATCTCTGAGCCCATTTTTGTTAACATTTCGGGGGCGTTGTTGTTTGTGTTGCCAAAATAAGAATCCGTTGCTATGGATGCTGCTTGCCATTTTTTCATGTCTGAGTTTGCTGATGATGTTGCAGTCTTCCATTGATTCCTTTTAAATTCACTTGAGCCTGTGGGCATGATTAACGAAGAATCATTGCCGTTAAAGCCTGAGCCGTCCCAAATGAATAAATCTAAATCGTGATATGATTCAATCGGGTTAGCCGGTGTTGATTGGTTGACACTGCCATCTGAGTTAAGAGAAGCTAGCTCTGTGGAACCACTTCCTAAGTCGTATACAGCCTGAAGCGTAACCATCGTAGGATCGTTTCCAAAAGGAGTTTTAATATTTTCTAAAAAATACTCTTTTTTCTGCAATAGTTTTTCAGAATAATCTAAAAAATCACCTATTAATTCTTGGTAAAGCTTGACCGATACAGAATAGTCTCTAATTGTTGTTGCTTCAAGAGATAACATCTTGCCAATTGAAGAATAAATCTTTCCAATTTTAATAGAGATATTTGTATCCATAAGCGAATTATCGTACGTTAATTTTGTCCTGCTTAATTGAACTAATCGATTTCCTGGAATTCCGTTTGCGATCAATTGGTCATCTGTATAATCATTTACTGTTATCGGTTGCGTTGCTGCGACTGATTGTATATTTGAAATTACTTGTGAATAATCGGTTTCTCCAGACTTTAGGCCGACGGGCACACCATTTGATGGAACCTCTCCGGTTCCAAAAATTGCGTTATCTCCAAGGACATCTCTTCTAAATAGAGTCGAATAATTTTCATTTGAAAATTCAATTAACGCCTCGAATTCATTTGTCATTTTAATATATAGATTTGGTTCTTCCCAATACCAGTACGGATTATCATACTTTAGATCTAGTGAAAACTCTGAAAGGAAAGAAAAATACTCAGATGGAGATGAAAGCATATTTCTAACTAGGATCTCAAATTGAGAATTGTTTTGTATCAACACCGATGTTGAAGGGATATCGTAATTTAGATTTACAATTGCCATTATTTAGCCTCTAGTCTATTATTCTGTCTGTAGTTGGTTCAAAACCTTCTTGAATGTCTATTCCTTGCGCAGAGAAAGAAACGCTTGGCGGCGTGGTCGACACAGGTACTGGAGATCCGGCGGATAAGGCTGAACCCTCGGCGTGAGATCTAAACTCTTCAAGCTTCATTTCTAGCTTTTCTGTTAAAAGCGCGTCAGATTGCCACCCTCTTGGATTCTGGCTTGGCATTGTAGTTGGATCATAAATTACTTCTCCTATCAATTTTGTATCGTCCTGCCATGTCCAAATTGGCTCGGTTCCAACCTCCCACCAATTGTCTCCTGAACCTTCGTTGTACGCAAATATTTTTATCTTATATTGAAGATTTACATCTTCCCAACGATCTGGGAGGCCTCCGTTGATAGTTGTAGCCATAGCTGTAGGGTCTCCCCCTGAAAATACACTTAAAATTCCAGACCACCTCATAAAAGAAGGGTAAATAAAATCAGAAAAATAAATTGTATTGCTCGTGCATGCAAAGGCGCCTAAAACTATTTCCTTGTTTTCAAAAGGATAATCCCCAGTATCTCCCCATGGGTTTCCCATATAATCACTAGAACCTGGAGCATTTATTGGGGCCATGGCCATCCCCATAATCAAACCATACGCTCCTCTGTCTTGTAATTCGGTTGACAGATTAATCTGTATATTTGCGTACGGAACAGTAAATATTTTCTTAACCTCTACTTGTTCGTACGCTATCGTTCCAGGCATAGGAGAGTAGGTAGGGGATGACCAGTCTGTATACGTATCATCTCCGGCAGTGATGTAAAATTTCTTTTGTTCTATTGATACGGTGGTTGTATCGGTGCTAGCAGACCAGTCCGAAACTACAGTTGGCATTTCTTTTACTATTTTTCCATAATCTCTGCTTGTAGAATACTTTAACACTAAATCATACATGCCAGCACTCCCATCCAACGCTGGGGCGGGAATTTTAAAATCATTAGAGGGGTGATACTCAAGCCACGGATATCTAATCGTTGTTAATGTTCTAGGTTCCATCATCATGGGATTATAAGTAATCGGGATATGGTACATGTTTTTAATATATGCGCCGTCGGTTCCAAATCTCCACCCAAATTCCGCGGCAATGCTAATTTTAGAAAACCTGTAGCAGACAACGTTATGTCCGTCTCCGCGGATAGATCTGCGGTTATAAGTTGCTCGTTGAATCTTGCCTAAAGAGGGATCGTATATTCCCTTGAAATCTAAGTTTTGATACCCTCCTTCTAGAGCTAAAAGATCAAATTGGTTTGAAGAAGAGTCTGCTGGCTTTCCTCCGTTTAACAAAAACCTATTTGACTCTATTAGCTGGCCATCATGGTATTCGTCAATGTGCAAAAAATAAAGCTTGTGAGTGTTGTCTTTCCATTTGTCGGCTGTTGGAGTTGCGTATCTCTCTCCTTCTTCATCGACTGCAAATGGATCTAATTCTTTTAAGTTTGATTCTGCGACAAAGAAATCTGCCGGGTCTACGTTGATCTCGAATATTACAGACGATCCATCTTCTGCCTGGTCTGCCGAAACCGTGTCGGCAACTAAATTTTTGCCCCATGTTTCTTCCAAGTGAACCGTGTGCTTTGCAACAATTTTACCATGAGAATCAAACATGAAAATTGTAAACCAGTCCCATAAACATGTTATATTGTCAATCTGTATTCTTTTTGTCGGTGTTGAAGAATCTAAAGTGATGGACTTAATGATACTCAGGCCTCGAGGTTCTCTAATTTCAATTTTTGCAGGAACACCTAAGGTCCTAAAGTACAGTGATAAATCATAAGAATATGCGCGTTCTTTTGGTACTCCATATTCTCCTGGGACGTCTCCGTATCCGTATTTTGACTTTATAAAAAAATCATAGCCTAAATCTGCTGATCCGCCCTTAAATTCTGACTGGGTATGCCAATCTAAATCGCATAGTTCGTATCCAGCGTATGATTGACCTAAGAAATAAAACTGTCCACCATCTGCTTCGTTTTCGATTTGGGCAGTGCTTGCAGTTCCAGTCTCTAGAGATCGAGTTCTTCTAATCCCTGAGTCATCTACATCGTAATAATTTCTGTGGTATAATCTCCATTTTGTGTTGAAATCTTCGTCTCTAGAACAATTAACCGTGTGTGTGTTTGCATCCTGGTCAATTGAAACAATTTTAAGATACTCTCCTATTTCTCTGTAATTTGCCCATGGTATCTGAGAAAAATAATTATCATCCCAGCAGTACAGCTTTAGAAACTCATCATCTTCATCTAGATAGGAATCCTGTGCGAATGTCTGAGGTCCTCCATATGTAGCGCTGACCGGTTCGCCGGCAGCAGCTCGTTCAACCCAAGTACGGTCCTCGCTGTATGCCGCAAGAAAATTTAAATAATACTCGTTTGAGTGCCAGTATTTTTCGAATGTAGACTGAATTCTTTTAAAGTAATACTTTTCGATCTCAGACAATTCTGAATATGAATTATATTCGCTACCGAGTTGACTATCTATAACGTCAGTTGGCTGGTCAAATCCTGATCTGTCGACGACCGAATATGCAAAATCAACGCCGGCGAGTTCTACAATTGCAACAGGAGTGCTAGCAGGTACAGCCTGGGGGATTCCAGGCGTGGCTGCTGACGTCAATGAATCTAAAATTGTTCTTGAATTTGACAAGTCCGTTGTTGTGGTCGTCGTTGTAATTGTTCCCTGCGCGGCACCGGTGATCAATATTCCAGTAGTTTGTCCAGGAAGTCTAACCATTCTAGGGGTTGTTTTCATTCATCCTCTCCTCTTTTGAAAATCAGAGTAAATACCCTCAAGAACTTGGGAATATCTGAGGAATCTCTTAGGATATGGCCGGCATAGTAAACCCTTGCCTGTAAATTGTTAGTTTCATCGTAAAAATCTCCAGCATCAACTAACATTAATTTTTTAATTGAGCTGTTTCCTAATTCAAATATTTGGCCAAGTAGATTGATTGACATTGAAGATTTATCTATTTTTATTAATTGGTGCTGTGCTTCTGACTCTATTTCACTTTCTATTTCGTCAAAAGTTTGAACTGATTTGGAAATATATTTTGCATATGCGCCGAGAGCGGCTCCGGTTTGGTTTTCAGGCGGTAAATACTGCATTGAAAGGGAATTTCTAAACCTTGAATCAATAATAATTGGGTTAAGAATATTTTCGTTTGTTACTTGACTGTCATCATGAAACGCTCGAGAGAAATTAGCAACACTGGGACTGAATGTCATTTGTGTGTTATTGAAAAATTCATCTTTTGTCTTAACAATTTTTAGATTGTTAAAATTGTTAAGGCCTGTATCTATTGACGAAAAAGACCCAGAATATATATCTTGAGAGCCTGTTGCAATTGCAAAAGTTTCATTGGGCAGAGCGTTATATACTTTTCCATCCCTAACTAGGATTTTTGGCTCAATTGTCTGACCGGTGTCGTCAGTAGCAAAAACTGAGCTTCTTGCGAACAGACCTGTTGCGCCAGTCTCGTCTATTTCCGGAATGATGTAGTCCTGTGGACCTCCAAAAGCCTCTAGTTGAATTTCTTCTGATATATCTAAAAGCTTCTCACCATCTGTTTGGTAATAGGCTGTTTTGTCTGTAACGCTAGCATATTTTATTTCAAATGTGCCGTTGCGCATCTGCCGACGGCCGTTTTCCGTCAGGATAACATCTAAAATTCTTTGCTTTGGATCTAATATCCCTGCCATAACCTAAAACTCCTTTACCTAATTATGTATCTGGTAAAAAAATGCATCGGTATTTCAGACCGGTTCATCCTTTTGAGAATCCCAAAATTTTGACAAACTTAAAATTTTTCTTTGTTGTGCAATTCCAATCGGTCTTTCACCCACTCTAGATCTACTTTTAAATTTGCCCGATTTTTTATTCATCGTTGCCAGAGCTATAACTTTTTTTTTCCTCATCCTCCAAACTTTTTACTTTTTGGAGGATGTCTTGTAGCGCTTCGGTTTGAATGTCTATTTTTTCGACATCATCCCTAATCCTTTCCGATGTATCCTCGATTAAATTTAAAACACCCTGAAGAGCCGATACTAAAAACTGAATTCTTTCATCGACAGACCCTGTGGCGTTTGCTTTTTCAACATTTTCTTCTGCCAGTTTTTTTGCTTCTTCTGTCAATTTTGATAATGCCGAGATTGCATCATTTGCGTTCAATTTTGAGTCTTTTAAACTTTGAATTTCTTTTGTAATTCCGTTCTGAACAACAGACATAATTAGTCCTCCTTTAAAACCATCGTTTCATAATTATGTTACAAAAAAAATCGCCCGTGTAAAATACACGGGCGATATAATCTATAAAGATTATTTTATTGAGTATTAAGCTCTTTTAATAACATTAACAACATCATCTTTTCTGAGTGGGAAGCTAAATACGATTGCTTCTTCATCAGAGCCCTGAGCATAATCATGTTCTACGGCGACACCACCTGTTAGAGTGGCCAATTGGAACGTAGCTCCAGCAATAGTTGGTACTGTTCCTCCAATTGCTTCGTTACCGTTAGGCTTTTGGCCGGTGAAGGCCACTGCCTGAGCGTGAGGCTGATAAAGGTTACTAGAAACCGCTACGGTTACTGGAGTTGCATCAGATCCATTACCACCAGAGACGGCACCAACGACCAATTCTGGCAACGAATTGGCTCCAGAGACTGGGATTGCGGCCAGTACTGCTCGAAGACTAGTAATGTAGTCGAAAGCATTCCCTCTTGTAGCACCTGCTTTGGCTCCAAATGCTTCTGATCCGATCATGTCGTCATGACGACCGTTCAAAGCAGAAGAGTTACTGTTATCAGTATCACCAGTTCTTAGCTGCTGAGTTGTTGCAGCTGCAGCGTTACCGCCGGCGGCGCCAATACAGTCACCATTCTGGAGAACATATCCTTCGGAGATGTATCCCTTAGCAACCTGTACACATACACCACTCGAATCCGCTGGGGACCCTGAGAGAGTGATAGGAGTTGGAACAGCAGAATTAGCACGAGTGGTAGCCAACTTGAAGTTGTTGACATCGATCTTGATTGCAAAGTATGACTCACCAGCATTACTAGTAGTGATACCGGTCAAAGTACCAAGCAAGGTCAATCTAACACGATCTCCAGTCTCAAAACCATGGCCGTTGAGCTCGAATGAGTCGTTCCCAACCGTGATGTTGGCGGCGGCGATTGATGATACAGGTTGTCCAACAGCAAAAGTACTGTCTGTCGCATCAACAATGCAGAATTTCCTTGTTACAGGATCTGTAGCTAAGTTTCCACCACGCTGAGATGAAAGCTGAATGATTGTTCCAAGCTCGCCATTTGCAATAGCAGCATTACCTGCATGAGAAAATGGGTTTTGGTTTGATGAGCGTGCTGCAGCTTGTGAGGAAACTCTTAAGAGCTGACCGTTTAGATAAACGTCTACCTTTTTGTATACGACATCAGAGTCAATAACAAAGCTTTTATCGGTCAATGGACCGGTGATTGAGTCTAAATCTAGCTCTTTAGCAGCAGACAAATCAGCAGACTGCGCGCTGAAGTATTTTTCAGGATCAGCAGCAGAGTCGTTTTGCCAAGCTAACTGAAGATCTGCGTTAGCCTCACCATTGAAAGCACCGAGGGTGGAAGCGATCTTAAGGACTTGGCCGGCGGAACCAGCAGCGGTTGGTAGCATCATTCTGTAGTCTGTTGTACCATTACTGACACCGAAGACAACATCATCGCCATCGTCGTCCTGCAGAATAATCTGCTTAGAGTTGCCTAATTTTATATCATTGCTGAAGTTAATATCACCATCTGTTGTTAATTCAGCGAAAGTGTCTGCATATACAGTTGCACCACCACCGATTCTTACGGATCCATCAGAAGCTTGAAGCTTTAAAAGACCTTTTGAGTTTCCGCCATCGGATACCATGAAGTGGATATCACCGTCGTCAACTAAGTTAGAGATTACTAACGAGTCGTCTGCGTGACCGAGGTGGTCAGAAGTTCCCTCTGAAACACCAGCTAATTCTGCGTCAGCCGCGAGGACACCGTTAGCGTGGGAAATACCCATTCCGCCGGATCCGTCACCAATCTGAATTGCAGTTCCAGCTTGTAATAATGAAAAAAGACCGGTTTGCAAAGAAGCAACTTGTGTTGAGCCGTCATCTAAGTAAAATTGGTGGTCTGTATGATAAGCAGCACCTTTAGCAGCGGTAAGAGGGTCAGCTTTACCATTGATACGAGCAAGCGCATCGAAGGAAAGTTGCAAAATTCCCGCTAGGTCCTGTTGTGCGTTATTTTCGGGTGTCATTGCTGCAACGCCGGCGATAGAAGCATAGTCTATTGCTGCTCTAACGTCTGCATCACTACCGTTTGTTCCTAATGAACCGGTTAATGCACCCAATTGGATTTGAGTTCTAGCCATTTTTTATTCTCCAAAAAATGTTTGTTTATTTTAGTTTGAGACTTAACATTCTGTCAAACTTAATCATCTTTAATTTTATAAAACGAAAAACATAATTTGGTGTTTCATCCTCTAAATATGCAGTTTCGGACAAAAGTTCCAAACAAATTTGAACTTAATTTCTATACAAAATTTTCTTTAAATTTCTAACGTGATTATCGTAAACTGCGCATTCACTTCCAGTGAATTCTATCGCATACTGAACGCCCTTTCCATCAGGGTCGTCAAACTCAAACATAAATTGGCCATTTGAAGAACGAAACGCATTAATTAACTTTAGCCCTTTCATCATTAGAAAGGCCGCAATTGATAAATCCGATGTTTTATAAATATTGTTTTGGTTCATAATGAATTCCTCTTGTATAAATATGCTGGTTGGTTACAGTTTTCATATTATTAGAAATTTTGTTAACGACTACAAAATAAAAACGAAACTAAAATAACACAACACCGACGACATCATCTTCTTTTAGGTTAAATTTAAAATCAACTCCGTCTGTATCTGTAGGCCCTGCTAAAACATAATCATAGCTCGAGCCGGATCTTAAAAGCTGGCCATTTAAATAAATGTCTATTCTAGAGGCGTCGTATACCGAATCCGAAAAATTTATCCCTGTACATGCAAAATTTGTGGCATTATTAAATCCCGCGGCTACATCGTAATGAGCTTTTGTTCTAGACGTCAGACCTGTAGAATTAACTATTATTTGACGTGGAGAAGCGTTTGTCGTAATAGATATTCCCTCGCCAGCCGTTAATACCCTCGCGCTAGATAAACCGCCGTTTGCGGATCCAAGAACATACTCTCCGCCAGTCGGAGCGCCACCTGCTGAGTTTGTAACAACAGTGTTTAAATAGTCTCCAATATAGATAAAAGCATCAACATATGTTGGGTTTTGGCTTGTATCAGCTGGTGGATCTTGTTGAAATAGAATACCGTTAAAATAGTCTATTGTCCAGTCTCTGTCATCTAAAACCGGAATCAGTGTTCCTGACCCTACAGTTCCATAATATGGCTTTGCTTCATATGTGGTGCCGAAAGACGGAGGAACTAATTGTAAAGCTCCATTAGAGCTGTATATATCTGCATTATTAACGAATGCACCGGTTGGGCCATGGCTCGATTTTGTTGCATAATCACTCGGAAGACTAAGTTTGAATCCGTGCTTTCCGGCCGGGGTATCAGTCCCGGGAATGTATGTCGCAATTAATCTAACGTATTCTACTTGAAATGTTCCAGTTCCTGATCTTGTAAACGGATTAGTAATGTTTGCTGTTGGGCTAGAAGGGATTGTTTCTCCGAAAATAGTTGAACTGGCGAGTGTGACATTGGATGGCAGTCCCTCGTTTGGTAACCCCTTATCATTAGAAGTGTGTGCTTTTCCAGATAATTTTTTAAGGGATATGTTTATTTTTGAAGCGTCGTTTAAAGCCATAGATTTAGGTCCAACTGATTCCTATTTGCGAAATATTGCCTGTCCAAGTTTTGTCAGCAACTACCTTTATAAGTATGTATTCGCCATTTGCGACGGACTGAGTTCCAAAAGTAATATTATTTGTTGCATCTAGAGAACTATCGAAGCTTCCGACCCTGCAACCGGCGTTGTCACCGTTTTGGCCGGTTGCAAAATCTAAAGCCATATCCATCCAACCAGTGGCGCCGGCGGCGCCTGTAGGCAATTTAAAAAACACCCTGACGTTATTTCCTGAAAGGGCTGTAACGTTTGAGACTATAGTTCCTGTACCATTGATCGCAACAGTAAAGTCTGTTTTTGAACCACCGGTGTTATTCTGGAAGTATCTAATATATTCTCTGGTTGAGTTTGTTAGAGAGCTATAATCTGGGTTCCCATTTGCTGAAACCAATTGACCGCCCTCTGAAACGTTTCTAAAGTCCCCTAGATCGCCACTTAAGCCTACTTTCTGCGGTGACCTAAGCTTTCCATCATACACTATTAGACCTGTGTTGTGGGCTGCGTCTCCGGTCTCCATGTTTGTTGCTGGATTCCATGGATAAGCAAACGAGCCTCCAGTATATACTGCCGCTTGGTTTGAGTAAGTTGTGTTTCCCGCACGGAGTCTTTTTGCTTCGCCGTTAAATGGCTCCGATAAAACCGTTGAATTATCTGTAAAATTTGCCATTAGAATTTTTCCGGAAGATGTTGAAGATGTTTGGTTTGGGCCGGTTTTTATTGGATGCTTTACATCCCCCTTTACGGTGACTATTTTTTCAGAAGATTCGCCAGGAATCGATGTTCCACCATCGACTGTAAATGTTGCCTGAATTGTTAAATTATCATCGAAAGAATCGGAGACCGATGTCAACAGCCCGGGCATGGCGGCGGATGTAGCGTTTGCATTGCTGTTTGTAATGCCATCTCCTGACCAAGCTATATTTGTAATTGTGCAATTATCGGTTGTTGGAAAACTAATTGCGTCCGATTCTGGACTATAAACGTACTTGTATGCGTTTGCCACAGTAAAATCAAATCTTCCAGTAGGGTTAATAAAATACTTTATTCCTGAACAATCATAAGTTGATCCTGCTGCAAAATTTCCAACTGAAACTCCTGAAAACGATATTGTCGGATTAGAATAGTCGTTAATCCATTCTACGTATGCGGTGTTATGGGCAGTGGTGCCATCATGGTGAACAACTCTAGCATAATTCCAACCGTTTCTTTGATCTGCATACGCTATTTTATAATTTCCTGTTCTCCAAAATTTTCTATAGTCAGGCAAATTATTTGCGTCTTTACCAACATTTACGGCCGAAATGTTAGGAAATCCGGATCCTCCCGATCCAAAATCATTTGTAAACGAGGTTAGGCTTGTTAGGTCTATTGAGTGTTTTTCTGCGCCATTAACAAAAAGCTTTAATGTACCAAGATGAGCGTTTCCTGCTCCGAAAGAATACTGTGGATACGCATTGGCTGGTGAGCTTTGGGCCTTGTCAAAGTTGATATCTCCAGTGATGTCCTTAGATGCTGGATTGCCTCCAAATATTCCGTATATTCTGCTAGAAGTGTTTTTGGTATATGTTTGGTTTTCGTTCTTTTCTGCGTTTCCTGCGGTGTTTTCTACAGGTGAATAGCCAGGAGATCCGGGTGTTAACGTATCTCCAAAACTAAGCTTTGCCGTTACTCCAGTTGTTTCATTAATGTCTAATGTAGCTGCAGGGTTATTAACCGCAACAGCCCCTGTTGCTCCAAAAGAAACTGAAAAATTATCTAAATAGCCTGACCAATTTGAATGTGCGACAATTTTTGCTACGACAAATTCGTTATTTGCCACTTCTACTGTTCCAAAAGTCGCATGATTGTTTGTTATTCCTAGCGAATCGTCAATACTGCCTATTCCACAACCAGAATTATCAGATACATTATTATATGAAAATTGTGTATTGGCATCCAGCCAGCCGGTTGTGTCTGTTCCCCCATCAGAGGGCATTTTAAAATACAGTTTAAATTTGTCGTTTGAACCGACAGAGCCGGCGTGATTTATCAGTGTTCCGTTTCCCGCAATAGAATATGATAAATCTCTTACATTTCCACCGGTAGTGTTTTTAAACTTTCTATAATAAGTTTTTTCTCCAGTTATTCCACTATAGTTTGGGTTACCTCCTGGACCATTTGATAATCCAGAAAAATTACCTGAATTCAAAGTATTTTTTGGGGAATACAATCTTTCTCTATACACCTGCAGCCCTGTATTGTGGCCGGCCGATCCTCCAACTAGGCTCTGTGCTGAATTCCAGTTGTAGGATCCTCCCGAAACATCTGTCTGTTGATTAAACGCGTTTGTTTGTAGTCTATTTGCTTCGCCTACAAATATCTCGTTTGTATCTGACGGGGATTCTGAAATATTATACATTAATATATTTGATGCTGTTGTCTGTGCGGAGTTTGACAAGTCAGCCTTGAGAGGATGGGCCAAGCTGCAGCCCATCGTTATTGATCCACCTAATATATAACCGGTAGTTGTTACTGTTCCTGATTGACTTACTGATATCTGTTTTGTATGATCCTGGCCACCGGTGATGGTGGGGATGTTAATTGGGCTAATACCAAAAGACGAATTCGAACTCAATCCTCCCACGGATCCCGTAAACGAAATTTTTCCTGTTCCATAAACGTATTTGTAGTTATTGTCGATTGCTACTTGGTATTGAGCGGTCGCGTTTGAAAAATATGTAATCCCGGAGAGTTGGGTTGTTCCTCCCCCTGAAAAATTTAAAGTATTTCCAGACGTACTCAGTGTTGTTCCATCTGGGTCTCTTACCCATTCAATGTAGTTTGTTACTACTGATCCGTGTTTAACTCTAGCATAATTCCAACCGTTTCTCATGTCGGCAGCGGTGACTTTCCATTGGCCTGTTCTGTGTCTAAATTGTGGAAACGATGTTCCGTTATCGAACTTTCCGTCGGCGGTAACTGAAACGTTTATGAAGCCCGAGCCATTGCCATTAACATGCGATTTTGTTCCAGATCCTGGTGCGCCTGTTCCTGTTGTTCCAGCCGCTAGGTTTAAAGTATACAAATCTGCGCCGTTGACTTCTAATATTAAAGAATTAGCGTTTGCATTTCCAAAAGAGTTTACAGGATAATTTGTTACGTTAGAAGGAGAAGTAATATCTGCTGCTACATCTTCGTTTAGATCTCCAATTAAGTCTGTTGAACCATTAATGACCGCGGCTCTATAGTTGTTACTCGATGTGGCTGTTGAATATGTTCCGTTAACATCAACTGCTGAAGCAATTCCTGCAGATGCAGCAACACTTGTATATGCTGGTGTTGCCGATGATTGATCGTTGCTAGTCCCAAAAGAAAGCCTAGCCTCTACTCCATCTGTGTTAACATCGATATCGTCTAAATCTGGAGCGGGTGTTGGCACTAACAGTTTTAATACTTCGTTAAATCGATCTACAGCAGTACCGGTCGGAGTTGTTGCTGTAAAATCCGTAAAAAGCCCGTCAGTATATACATCATCACCTGCTTCTGCTGCACCAATGACATTGTCTGTTCCTGGCAGATTGCTGATTAAAACCTTTTTTGTAGAATTGTCAGTTACGTCCTCGATGACAACATAATCAGAAGTTGAAGCAGTAGAACCCAGTGCTGAAAGTTCATTTACATCCAAGCTAAAGTCGACGCCTGTGAGTGCAAGCCCGATTCCAGCCGTATACTGTGTATCTGTGTTTGTATCGGTAGAAGTAATCACGAATTCGTTTTCCGAACCAGTTGTGATGGAAACATTCGCGCCGGCCTTAAGGTAAACGTTCATGTTGTTCCCTTCAACAGACACACCCTTTCCTTTTATTTCTTCTGAATTTACAGTGATTGTTGTCGAAGATGTCGCATCTCCAAGCTTAAATGTTCCGCCACCGGCGATTCCATCTCCAGCCACGATTTCTAACGTATTGCTTCCTTGGGCAGCCTGTCCTGCAGTATTGCCATAATCTATTTTTATTTTTCCTGCGTCAATAACCAACCCTCCAGATCCTTTTAGATCTGCAGAGATTGTTGCAGAAGAAACACTTATTCCGTTTCCGCCGGTTAAAACAGACTCGTTTGTCAGCTGACCATCTGAAGCTAAAACAACGTATTGAGCATCTGCAGGTGCCCCGCCAACTGAGAGATCATTGATTGACACCTTCTTAATTGCGCTAGCGTCTGCGTCGTAAATCATGACCTGATCGTTTGCAGGATCTACGGTTGTTGTGGACAGGCTATTAATATTAACTTGTAGAACCCCGGCTGATGAATTGAGCCCTGTGACTGAACTGGTTCCGCGGATTGCATCGACAAAATCAGAGACTGACTCTTTTTTTGTTGGGTCTCCGAATGCAGACTCGTCTGAGAATGCTATATAGTCCTCTGAAGGGTTTATCACTGCTCCGCTCAGGTTTCCGATGTCGACATATAGCCTTCCGGAAGATTCTCGTATACCTGAGTTTCCATATGATGTCCCTGCAACGGCATATTCCATTAAATCCTCAAATTTTATCTTTTTGGTGATATTAGAATCATTGCCATCCGTTACTGCAAGGTAGTTATCGTCATCAAAATCCGAATCTGTTAAAGTCGAAGATATAGAATTTATGTCAATTCCGCCACTCCCACGAACATCTGAAACTGTTACTTTTTTAAGTGCCGCTGCTGTTACGTCATATATTAATATTTGATCGTTTGTCGCAATTGCAGCAGCTGTTGACGTTCCGTTAATGTCAATTTCAAGCTCTCCCGTAGAGGATTTTAATCCTCCTCCGGATTTTAAATCTAAACTGATTGTTTTGGCAGATGCTCCATCGTACGTTGTGCCAGAAGAAAAATCTATTCCGTTTCCTGCTGTTAGTGCATTATTTGAAAATCCACTTGCTGCTATTTGAATTGATCCATTTTCGTTATGTGTTAGTGTGATGTTGCTACCGGCTCTTAGATAATCTGTACCGTCAACCAGTTTTGTTAAAGACCCAGAAAATCCCTGAGGAGCATAAATTATAGAACCTGTAATTGCTCCTGTAACCAGAAAGTCGCTATGAAAACGGCTGTCCGTCATGCCGACTTGAAAAGTATTTGGTGCTATTACTCTTTTGACATCCCCTGTACGGTTTTTTCTCATTACCAAAAAGTCCGATTTTTTTAACTCATCGATGGTAACGGCATTTTGTCTTATGACCGGGTTAAGCTGGGATTTTTTTGATTTGTAATCAGACACTTTTCATTAATCCTATGGTTCACCAATTGTTGTGGAAGAATACGCAGACCATCCCATAGATAGGTCTGACGGGGCTGAAGCCGTGATGGCTGCTTCATCTACACTGGCTTCAACGACAGTTCCCCAGACTGTTGAACCATCAGCGTATATTTCGTTTGATGTATTGAAAAAAGCGGTATCGTTTGCAGTTTCTACCGCAACGTCTTCCCTGTAAGGATACTGGACCTTTGATTCTGAATCTGCGTTCTGCCTTTTGGACTCTGCTCCCGAAAGTGTGATTCCCAAGAGTTGGCTACTAATAAATTTTATTTGTACCGGTGAAGCATTAAAAACTAATTCATTTGTATTGGTGTCTCTATAAACAGTCTTTGTATCACAACTAGTTTGCATCATGTTAGAAAACTGACCGTAAGACCTACGATCAAAGACCGCCGTTAATTTTTTCGGCAGAGCATTAGAGATTCCATATTTTGTTCCTCTTATAGAGTCTACAATGGCATGAAATGGCCGAAATTTCCCGGCTGGAGGCTTGATTCCTCCCGATTGATATGCTGCGTTTGTGTATGTATTTGATGCTCCATCTGCTTTTCCTTCATACCCTAAGACATAATGGAGCTTACTTCTTCCATTTCCAAAACCAAGCAGTATTTTTGCGTTGTTCTCGTATGCCGATGACGCATTTAATTGGTCTAGATTTAGATCTTTAATGTCGACCAACTGTAGACCGACACCAATTGCTGCCGATCCAGGACCTCCAAAACCCGGGATGTTTGTATTTCTTACAAATCCGTCTAGAAAATCTATATAATTTAGACCGGTTTCAGAGGTGTTTGGCGAGGTGGTGCCTCCGCTCTCTGCCGGCTCGTTTAGAGGCAAAACTGCGTTGTTTTTCATAAGCACAAACCCGCGGTCTCTTGTTTCGTCCAAAGAACCTAGTACTTTCGGAGCTGCAACATCAACGTATGCTTGGCTGTATGGCCATGTAATAGGCCAAGTTTCGTTATAACCACTAGCAGATCCCAGCGTAACCCACTCCTGACTAGTAGTGGTCATATTGATATAAGCTGCAGAATCATGATCCCAAATCTTTTTTAAGTCATAATAAATAGAGTCTGCTTCATATTCTGTATCGCTATACAGTCTAATATTTCTTTGCAAGGCTCCTCTAGAGCCAATTGTTCCATTACTTGCAAAGCCGTCTCTTCTTCTATCGAAATTAGGAGACAGTGCGACACCGGACTCAAAAGCCGAATACACATAAAACGAATCTGGTGATGGCTCCTCTATTCCTTCGCCCTCATCATTGATCATTGTCAGCCCTGGATTTGTAGCTTCTGGAGGATAAATGACTGTTGTGTTTGTGTAATTTGGGCCTGGAGAAGACGCAGAAATGTATGTATCATGGATTGATCCGCTAAACTCTGACCTGTACGAAATGTCCCACTGATCATGAATCTCGTTCATGAATTCAGGAATGAGGCTTTTTGTAAATTGTGGAGTTTGATTTAGTTTTGGAGGCTTTGGCTTGGCTAGCTGCATATATGATCCAAAAAGCCTAAATCTAACTCGACTGGTCGATACTAACTTCATAAAAGATCTGTAGTATTTTTCGCTATTAGGGGGAACGTCATGACATATTCCAAAAATTAATTTATCCTTTGGAAGAATTATGACTGGAACTTTTGAACGTTGCGGAGTGGAATTTACCTCTATGTTAATGGTTGACCCAGCAAAAGTTGAACCAGGATAATTTGATATTGTCGTCTTAGGGCCATCCTCAGCAACGGACGGTCCGAAAGAACAGTTTGAAAAATTATGGAAGCCGCTTGATACACCTCCATCCCAAATATAGGGAAGTCGGTTGTCTGTGGCACCATTATTTTCAGGATAAGTGTATGTTCCTCCAAAAACCACTTTATCTAAAACGCATGGTTCAAAATGTATTTTAAATCGGTTGTTGGTTGAGTGGCCTCCAGATGGCGTGCCAGACTCAGTAGAGATGTCGCCGGCTTTATAGATCCCGTCGTAATTTGATGCAGTAAGCTTATGAATTAAATTGCCTTCGAAGAATTGAGCATCTGCTCCATACGATGTTGTGTCAGTGAAATAAAACACGCTTTTTCCGACTGCTAAAAGATCCCTATTTAAATTAAATTTATCTACATTTTTAAATAATTTTCCAGAGCCTCCATCGAATGTTCCCTGAGACGCAATTCCTGTACCTGGATCCGGTAACCCTATAAGAGGAACCGATATATCGTTTTCTAAAGGATCTGGGTACTCTTTTAGCAAAAATGCCGAAATTGAATTTGCGTATATGTTTAAATCTGTCTGTCGAGATGGCTGGGAAGGAGAAGCCTGGGGATCTAATTTGTTTAATTTATCTTGGACCGCTAGTTCTACATCGTCAATCTCGACTATTAATTTTTCCAACAAGAATGGTCCACTTATAAATTCACTAGCTAATACTGCCTGGCCAGAAGATGCATCATACTTTTTGTCTGTTGGGAACCCAAACATCGACGTTACGATTCCGATTGAATTGTAATAATTATCAGGATAAAGATTTAAACCAGAGTCTTCGTAAGCGGCGATTGTTTTTACTATTCCTGGTGAGATTGCACACTGTCCATCCAAATATGTTTGTTCTGACGTGTCTTTTCCAGTGTATGTGTAAGCCTGACGTGCCTCGAACCTGCTATTTGAAAAATTGTAATACGCCATGTGTGTAACATCACCACCTAAAGCTGTTTCGCCAGTGGCATAAGACGAACCAAGAGTTAAATCAGACCCATCCTCCTGATACATCTCAATAAATATTTGATGTTTTGATTCTAAGGATTGGCTGTGAAAACGCCTTGCATGGTGCCCTGTATAGGATGTTTCTGTTAAGTGGAATTGAGAACCAGATGAATCTAAGGTCTTACAGTCATAAAACGCCGGAAGTGTGGGTCGATCATTTCTTTCATAAAATTCATCGTATACACTATTTTCGGAAACCGGCTCGATAGATGCTGTGTGGGTGTTTCCTGGATATATATAATTGTGGATGTTAAAGGCGTCGTCTGTAACAGAAACTATGTGTTGACCAAGATGATGAGGGTCTGATTCGTCTCTACCTAAAGGATCTTCTATAGGGACATCAAGCTTTCCGTCGACATAAAAGTTGTATACAAAATTGGCCAACAACGGATCTTCTGTGTTAAGTTTTGTTGGATAATTTACACTTCCTTTTGTTGAATCTACTGGCAAAGTTGACTCATCGAATCTGATTTTGTGATCACCCTTTCTAGTATGGTCAATTCCGTGTAGTTGAGTCGGGAAAAAACCTTTATCATCCATTTCTCTAATTTTTGCGCGGCGGGGTATGTTTAAAAATCCGGATTTTAATGTAAAATCGCCTTTTACTGAAGCTCTATAGAGGTATTTAAGTGAATTTTCTGATAGATTTACTATATCTGTACCTTGAAAAATTGCCAATTCACAAATTGCGCCATCTAGACCTCCGATGGTTAGCGCGCCGGTCCCAGAATCGGCTCGTCCCGAACCATATCCAAAGAACAGCTTTGCCGAATCTATTGGAGCGGGGTGGGCGCCCTGTGTCCTGATTGTCCGATCGGCTGCATCGTCTCCGTACACCGTAGGAGAAGCTAGAGAAAAAGCTGAACCGTTCACAAAAATTTGCGGTGTTTTCCCGTGTGTATTTGCAGAATTTGTATTTGCTCCAGTTAGAGGACCAAGTGTGCCGACTCCGTCGGTTGCACAAATTTGAGGAATATAAATTATAAAATGGTTCCACCCTAAAGAAATAGTATTGGCGGTTTTTACTTCCCACCATGTATCGTTTAGTCCATAAAACCTTATCCCAAACTGCCCCGGGGTTGTTGGTGACACGCCGTTACTGAAGACCGTCCACTTTCTTCTTCTTGTTGATTCTGGATCAGTCGAATCTTCCCACGCATATTCTAGATAACAATTTCCTCCATTTGTATGACTGGCATGTGCATGCTTATCTATTCTGGCCCAAAAAGAAATTAGTAAACCCTGGTTTGGTAGAAGCTCATACGGACCTTCACCCGGTGCTCCGGTTTCGGGATTGTAAAAGAATATGTTATTTTCATTTATTGGAGTATCGGGAAGCTCAAAAGATCGAAATGGAAATTTTACATCTGGGCTATCAGCAGTCGCTCTGAGTGAAACATTTCTTAGGGTAGTTGTGGAAGATTTGTTAGCAATATAAGGCTCATCGGCCCCTGCTTGGACATATACTCTTAGAGAATTTCTGTAATCGTATATTCCAGTTGCCCGATAATATCTTCCGTCCTTTAAAATATTATATTTGGTTCTTTCTTTTGCAAACGTTCCCATTTTTACCTCAATAAATCCCTGTACCAATACGAGTCCCATCTTTGACCTGCTTCATCTGGCCAGCCGCAGTGCATTTCAACAGCATCAAACGGTATATCACTTAAGTTTGCCCTAGCAATTGGAGGAGCTGATGGATCTTCTTTTGAGAATCTTTGTAATCTTCCGTTTGGGTCGTTGGTAATTTTTGAAAAGACAGTTGTCGGGTTAATTCTTATTATGTTTATTTTAGATATCATTGCTGGATCTACTTCTCCAGGTCTTGGAACAACGCAGAAGAAGAAGGTATTATACGTTGAATCATTGATGATTATATTGTTTGTGAAGTTTTCAGGATTTCCAGCCTGTCCTTGTAGCTGTGAAACCCACAAGGCTGGTTGCTTTGCTTGCACATTGTTGACTTTGTACAAAATATCCTCTGATACCCATGTTTCTAATTCGTCTGACACCGGTGCCACAAATAACGGTGGATTGCTATCAGCAGTTCTAGTAAAAATATACTCAATCTGTAAATTAACATCAGATCTTATGTTGTAAATTTTTCCAGGATACCATTGAGTCCGTGTAGGATAAGAAGTTGACCATGTAAAAATCTTATCCATTGCTGAATATTCTATAAAAATTGTCTCCGTGGTGCCAGATCCTGATTGTAGTGCGGCTATTATTTCTTTATCTAACTGAACTTCTGCTCCAGTTGTTCTGTCTATAAACTCTTGCGCAGAGAATGGATCTGGCTCGATCCACTCACCCTCTTCTAAGAAAACCTGGGGAGGATTGTATCCATTTTTTGTTAGCTTTTCAAAATACGGGCCGATCTGTGGGGTCGCGCCAAATCCATAGGTGGTGTTTGAAATATTAGACTGCACTAACACAGCACCTGAAGACTGTGCCTCAAGGTACAGTGTAATATGACCAAATTGCTTTGGCGAACTGGTGTCGAGCGGTGATTCGTTAGTAACACTAGCAATTTTATAAACTTGGTTGTGGTTTAATCCATAAATTGTTGAACCATCTGCTTTAAACCTTACCAAGTCTCCTACGCTAAGCTGTTGAGCAAATTCTTTTTTGACTAATAATCTTCCGGAAGAGATACCAAAAAGCCAGTCACCTAGCATTTGAACCGTAAGCTGGTTAAACCTAGAAGATGTTGCTGCCACGCCCGTTTCATATCCCCAGTACTGAATCGGCAACGGAAAAGACTGAGCATTTGCAGGATAAGACGTATACGAGCTATCTTCATCAACTTCTCGGAGTCCGCAACTGAAAGGTATATTGTTTGGATGGTCTAAAAATCTGCAGGAATCATCATCTCGCTCTCTTATTTGCACATAGTGCCTAATTGGCCTTGGAACCCCTAGAGGATTATTTGAATCTACTACTCCCGTAAACGCTCCGAGGGGATGTCTTTGTTGTGGAGAAAATGTAACATGCTGAGATGTAATATCAAACACCATTTGTCCCGGGCCCATTGATCCCATCTGGGATAATTTATGATCATATGTTTCGGTATTATATAATTCAAAATATGGCTCAGATTCAGAATACTGCATTGCCTCCTGGGTCAGCAAATACTCAACTGTGTTAAATGACCCTCTAAATGAATTTATTTCATATAGAGATCCGGATATTAAGTTGATCCTTGGTTCGTGTAGACTCCATCTAACTTTTGGCTGTTCCTTGTATACAGTGTCTTTTTTGTGATGAGGATGCTGACCGTAATGCCAAACAGCGGAATCTTGCTTGTGTTTTTTAACTAGCCTAAATCCTGTTGATTCATTAGGAAAATGTATTTGCGAATGGAAATGATTTCCAGTGTTATACCACGGATTAGATGTAAGATCGCTCACTACCGCGTTCAAAGAAGCACTTAAGTTTGACCTGGATACTTCGCCATCAGTTGCGTTCTCTGGGCCGTATGATAGATCTTCTCCATAATTGTTGTCCATGGGATCGGGGTTCCAACCCCAGTAGGCAAGAGAGATTGCCGGCATGTTTGAATAAGTTGCTAAACCAGTGCCACCTACGGACCCGGGAGAACCGAATGGGTCAATAGTCATGGCTGAAGTTGTCATGACTGCGATATTTTCGTCATTTCCAAATACGGGTCTGTCCCAAAACTCTTTAGGTATTTCGTGTAAGCAATGTTCAAGTCCGGGATATTTTAATTTAGAATACTGCAACAGTGTTTGAGACCCGTATTTTCTTACATCTGACGGATCTGCTATATCATTTTGCTGACTGAGCATTTGGTGGTTCGAAAAAAACAGCAATTGCGCATATCCATTTGGATTATATCTTGCGTGGAAAACATGCGTGTCCATAAAGTCTTCTATTTCATTAAAATATAAAAGCTTCCACTTTACATAATTTATATCACCAGATGAATTTTCATATGTCTTCCACCCAATTGCAACGTTCATATCTGATGGAACTGATTCGGAAAACCTTCCTGGTTTAAATGTTGTTTCGAAATTTTCGAAAAAGCCTTGCCGCAGCTCGCCATTTCTCTCTGTTTTTAGGTACCTTTGAGGATGGTGTGAATTTCCATCGTTTTCGTAATTGTTAACTATTTTAAAAGTGTCAAAGGGAACATTTGGCTTTCCAGGGCCGTCGTCGGTCCCACCAGATAGAAATATTATTTCTGATGCTGGGTTGTCTTTTAAATACGAAAAGTTTATATGATTTGGAATCCAGTTTGAAACTGCAAAATTGTTTCCGGCTTCGCCTGGCTCTGTTGCAGTTACAATTAATTTAAGTCCAGATTGTGACGCAATGATTCCAGGACATAGAGATTCCCTATTGTAAGAAGTCCCGTATTGAATGTGGTCATCTACCTCTCCATTGATAGCTTTGACAATTTTTGCTATTAATTCTGTTTCTGAAAGCTGTGAATTGTCTTCTTTTTTTGCTGCAATTGCGACCCAGTTGGCTCTAATGTTTGCATTTTCAGATGCTAATTGCGAAGGTCTTTTTAATCCTCTAACAAGAAACTTTACGCCTTTAAGGCCGCCTGGGTTATCTGCCGCGTATAGTCTTAAAGCTGTAGTGGCGGTTACACTATAAGCCGAAACCATTTGGGCCATTGTAATGCTAGCCGACGCTACTGGAAAGAATGTTTTTGGAAAGTTTCCTAATACCATAAAGGATTTATTGGCTTCTGCGGTTGTGAGCGCAGATGATGACCTTTCAAAAACCTCTGCAGACGCTGCAACTCTGTTTAGCGAAGCAATAGGACTAACAATGTCGTAATCGATAAACCCAGTATGGCGGCCAATATAGTATGGAGTAGCCGTGGAGTTCATGTACGGCAAAGAATTCTGGGTGTATTCGTCTATACCCGGCTGAGTCTCATTTAGTCTTTTGTATCTTTCCGATCTTGTTGTATCTTTTTTTGACATTATAAGACCTCACTTTTGATTGTGCCAATAATATCTAGAGGCGGTAATTCTGCTGCACGGCGGTCATAAATATCAACATGGACATCTCCTTGTTTATATTCATATTTGTGTCTTTCGAAAAAATGTGATTCTATAACAAAATTTACTCCAAAAAACTGCACTGTGTTTGGCATAAGTCTGTCAATCATTGGGCTGAAATTTATTGAAAACCACTTAAAGAAATCATAAAGTGATTTATAATTTACCTTTTCGGTTAAACGATTGAAATATTTTTCTCTTATTGCGTCGAGCTCTGGATATGTTACTGCATATTCTAGCTCTGGTGCACCCAGTACGGAATTGAAATACCCCAAATCACTTATGATGTTTACCATATCCTCATTTATTCTTTGAACCGATGACATTTCAATTGAAAACCTTCTATCATCGACAGCAGTTAATTCATCCGGATCATACATGGGTCCAAATTTTACGCCTCTTCGCTCAGCTAATTCCTGATCCTGATATGAATTAACCCTGATTTTGTTGGTTGTAATAAACTGATCAAAATTAGGATTAATTATACTGTAGTAAACAGGAACTGACCCTAGAGCTTGAGACCCAGATGGCTTCGGAGGAGTTCCTCCTATAGTAGCATTTCCAAATGCGCAACGGAACGAACTAGTTAGCCCATTTTGCGCCAAGTCATCTATAGTGATTGCACAGTTTTCGTCAAAATTGTTGGCTTCCTGATAGAAATCATGTGCAACCCTAAGTCTTTCCCATCCTCCGTCGATTACCGAACCCTCATATCTTTCAGAACTAGTGGCAATATTAAAGTTTCTGTGTGACCCGGTTACTCTTGTTTGGGCTATGAAATTATAATTTGTTATTGGGTCATCTGAACCCACTGATTCTGGATTTATAGCATGCTCTCTTCTTTCTTTGTCTGATAGAGATTTTGTCCAAAATCTAACTGAAGAAACTTTTCCCCCAAAAGCATATCCCTCGGATGCTGTTGCTGCCAACAAGGCTGTGGATGGATCTGTTTCTGTTGATAACTGCTTAACAAACCCATTGTTTGTGGTCATAGTTCCTGGAGCTGAGAGGTTTGAATGTTCCTGTATTGGGTCTCCCACACTAAAAAATGTACCATGAGGTGTGAAATCAGCGTTGAATGCCGCTAAAACGTTGTTTGATGTGCTAGCATAATAAGAACTAGCAGAATGCACAGAAAACAATCCATCAACCGTTGGCCGAGATGCGTACAAGCTTATTTTTGATTTTCCTTTTCCTAGCTTATGATCTACATTGATGTACCACCTAGCACCATCGAATATGTTTACGTTTGGTATGGTCAGATCTGCATGAACCGGTGTGTAAGTTACTAACGAGGCAACATCGAATGTTAAGTTATCGCCTCCGGCGCCGCCGAGTTGGCTGTTCTGAATTGTCCAAGTGGAGTTTATTTGATATCCTGTTCCTGGTGTAATTACTGTCATGGAATTAACAGTTCCCGACTGAATAACTACCTGAATTGTTGCGCCGGTTCCATGTTGAGCAGAGACCCCTGTGGCACCATCCGTAAACGTGTACGTAGCATCTGTCCAAGCTGCACCGGAGTTTGTTGAGGCTGTATCTAGAGTCGCGATCGCTCCGGCAGGTGTATGTGACGCCGACATAAACAACCTAAGTGACGAGTCTAAGTTAGCATCAGACTCGGAGCGACAAGCATTTAACTGAATATATTTATATATGTTATTTGATGAATCAGAAGTTCTAGACTGAACTTGAAAAAGAGACTGCGTTAAATAAAGATTGTTTGAACCGGAGGTTGGCAAATGGTAATGTCCCTCATAAGACCACGACCCTGATGTAAACTGCGTCTCTATTGGCCTCTCTGCTGCCTGTACGATTTTTATGTCCCCAGCTTCCATAAGTATTTTTGATGCGCTTGGTCCAGATGCTCCATCTGGCGCGCCTGGGCAATGTCTAAACGCCTTTAGTAAGGACGATGTTAAAGCGCATGGATATGTTGTTAACTGTTCTTCTAGTCCAACATCCATCACATTAAAGTTTGCAAATTTATAGTTTGACTCTTTTTTAATTCTAGAATCTGATAATGTTAGCGTTCTAGATCCTCCGTATTCCCTCATTCTAAAGCTAGTTTCAACATTAATTCCAACAGCATTCATTAAACTCTTGATTGATTTAATTGTTCCTTTAGATCTGATTAAGTAAGGAAACTGTATTATAAGCTGCGCCCACAACTGGGTTATTACTTTTTTAAGGGATGACGACGTTCTTCCTTTTTCAAATGTTAGATTTTTAGTATCATGATACTGGGTTGGCATTGCGTCTGTGAAAGGGTTTGGTAACTCAAAACCATAATATCTCGCTAAAAATGGCATAAAGTTTAAGGGAACGGAATCTTCGGCGTCATAATTTGCTATTCTTAAAGTCTTGAATGCGTCGATGTATATTTTTAACTCATCAAAATATGCAGCCCACATCAATAAAAACATAGTGATTATTTGTGCTTGTGGAATTTGGCCGCCTCCAGGCATGTTAACCGTGCTTTTATATATTTTTCCGCGATCACCATCTTCTGTTTCAAAACCTTCAGCATATTGAGCTTCTAAAAAATAATGCTTGGGAATCAATTTAGTAATTAAATTTGGGTTGTTTATATCGTACCTACTAGCAGACAAAAGCAGATTTTCGTTAATTGTTAGTATGTCTGGATATGAAGGAAAAAGAACCGGTTGTGTATTTTTGTTCTCTGTTATCAGGGGTACACTATAGACACCGGTGTCTTTCTCTCTATATAAATTTGCTGAAACGGTTCCTTGGGTTGTGGCATGTAAACCATGACCGCTCGAATCTAACAGCACATCGCTGTTGTCAAAAGACCCGGTAGGCTCATTAAATTTATAATATAGTTGAAGACCTTCCTGCGCATAAACTCCGGACTCTGAAATTTCGCGAATGTCTTTTGAGGCATGCATTACGTTCCAGATTTTAAAATCATCTATGGAACCGGTTAATTGATCGGCGGCTGTCCATGTTTGAACTGTCCCATTTTCGTCTCTATAATACGCATTTGGATATACCCATCCTCCTATTGCCAAATTAGGATCATTAAGACCCTTTGAATTAGCATCTCTCATAAAGGAGCCAAACTCAGTAGTTTGACTGCTAGTGGCAACTAAATTAGCATCAACATACAGATAAAGCTTGTCTGTAATCCCCCTATCATACTGGACACATACATGGTTAAATTTCCCTCTTTCTAATTCGTATTCCGCGGTCAAAGACTGGACGTTGGCGGTGGCCGAGCCCGATGACATGATTATCTGCAATTTATAATCAGTGTCTCCTGAGGAAGCAGGGTTTGTTCCTCTTGTTATTCCTGTGTATCCATCTGATCCTGCATATGAAAAAATATTTCTTTTTCCAGATACCGTAGTACCCTGGCCTGGAAATGCAAAATGAAAGTCAATTTGAAAGGCTCGTTCCTGTATTCGGTTTCCTATAACGGGCTGGTATTTTGCATTTCTTGACAATGCTGGGAACAAATAACCGGTTCTATCTTTTAGTTTTAAATAATGATCACCATGAAAGCTATGATAACCAGTGTATTTTGGAAAAAGTGAATAAACGTATGATTCAAATCCCGAAAGGCCATCTAAAAAGTTCCACAATTCGCTCTCTGGGCCGTCGAATGGAAAACTATTAATTATTTTATCAAATGCTACGTTTACTTTGGATTCTGCACTGTTAAAAAAACAATGGTTTGTAAAATCACTCCAATCCGTTAAAATTTGCTGGGTTGATCTAATTCCTGATCCTGGCTGATCTGTTCTCCACGAAGAAAAAGACGCCGTTCCTATCGGTTGGGATTGCGACATCAGAAACGAATTTGTTACTTCCCTATAGGAATTTCCGCCTCGTTGAATGTTTGCCCAATCTGATGACGCAAACAAATATTTTCCAGATTTTGTTGTCATTTAACAATGAACCTCGTGTGTGTTTCGTATATTGAAGAGGTACCCCTTTCAACAACTAACAGATTGATCGTGTAAGCTTTTCCAGATGGCAATATGTCTATTGGTAAGTCGAAATACATTCCGTCAGCATCTGAATTAATTCTAGTAGCATTTGTTGTATCCGATTTCTTAAAATCTACTAATGTCTCACCGTTGTCAGCATCCTTTATTTGATAGTAAACCTCTTTCAAAGCAATCGACGTAAGAGCAAACGGGTATCTTGATGGCTCATCGGCTCTATTTCTGTCTCGGGCAAAAACCCTTACTCTGCCGTTTGATCCCTTTTTGTATTCTGATTTTAAATCAAGTATTGAAAATCTTAAGTCTCTTCTAGATCTGTTTGCCAGAATATTTGGCGCGTATATGGTTATTTCTTTTTCGAGGTAAACATATTTTTTGTTAGTCGCATCCTTCCATCTTTCCGTCATTGTAATTGAGCCACTGTCTATTAGGTGTTGCTCTAAAGTCTTAGAGTAGGATGTTGTTGTTTGATCAAATTGGTTTAGAGAAAATGAAGCGGAATATAAACCGGTCTGGTACATTCCGTTTAACAGAACTTGCCCTGCGGAAATAGACGCAGTAAACGAACCGGTTGCTAAAGTTAGCTCTAGACAGTCGGCCCCTGTTAAAGTAGTAACGTTTGTTACGTCAGCTGACGTGGAGCCTGAAAGTAAGTTTGCCGGTTTGTTGTAATTGTATGAACTAAGATATAGTGATCCGGATGTTCCAAATTCTAACATGTTATGATAATCAATAACACTAGAATCCCATTCAGCCCTTATTCTTGGTCTCTTGTACGGGTTTCTTGAATGTCTAGACGCGAATCTTTTAACAAATCTTGTTTTTGAATCCCACTCTTCCGATCCTGAAAACGCCAATAAAAATCCACAGTCTGGTATAAAACCGCACATGCTAGCGCTAGCAATTGTTGTTATATCTAAACTTAAATTTTCTCTCCCTGTTTCAAAATACTGCTGAGCCGTTAAATTAATCATTGCGGAAGAGGCATAATTGTCTGCATCTTGCACTAATAAATTTCCAGATGAAATTAAATCAATGTTTGAGGAGCCTAAAGACCCTGAAGACTTAGCTCCAGTTTCGTCCCATAGATTATTTGAACTGTTTGAATAGGAAGCAGTCACCCAGTTTACTCTGTCTAAATCGTTGAAATAAACTACGTCTGTTCCAATTCCTTCGTCGAAGCTTCTAGAAAGAGGATACAGAACCAGGGTAAAATTAGACGGTGCGACCTGTGTTCCCTGAACATCAAACATCTCCAAGTAAACTTTAAAACTTGAATCGTCCATAGACACTTTGTCTTTTAGCGATGACGAAAATTCTGAAAGATTGAATTTTATTAAACCTCTTGACAATTCTATTGGCGTGTCTTCACCGGAAATTGATGATTCATTATATAGCTTGAAAAGATCTATCGTGCTAGCATAGCCTACGTTAGCATCCGTAACTCTAGTTTTTGAATCAATTATTTTGTTTGTAATATAAGAATCCTTACTAGCTGTAATTTGTAATATCATTTTTTACCTCTTTATTGGACGCTTATAATAATGTCATCGTCTGGAAATCTACATTCAAATATATCACCTGGTGACGCAAAATAAATCCCTTTTGCTTTGATTGAAGACATATCAACAAAAGCATCGGAATATGCTCTACCAAGAACGGTGCCATTAACACATTCTAGCCTAATGCTAACTAATGAAAGTACTCCGGTCACTCCAATAATAGAATAAATTAAATCCGATTCGTTAATCGGCTGCCCTATTTGAAAATTATCTATTCTAACTACGTTTTTAACTGACTCAATAACGTTGGAAACAACATCTAGCTTGTTCGCGTTTGGTGCGCAGACAATGTCTGCGTATATTCTATAATTTACAACCCTTGCATCTAATATATCTAAAGCGTCACCAACCAATCTAAATTGATTTAAGTAAACTGACAGATTATCTTTTAAAAGATCTGGCGACATTTCCAAATTGCCCGCCGAATCTTTTGAGACAATGTATAAAACGGAAGCTAAATTGTTATTTGGATTATCAGAAATTCCTGCCCTAAATATTCTACCAAAGTCATTAGGTAGAGTGTAAACTCTTGCCATCAGATCTTCTTTCGTCACAATTCTGTTTTGCATTGATCTAGCCGCAGGAATAGCTTGTTTAATATCTGTTATCGTTTGAGCTGCAGCGCCACCTGAAGCTGCATTTGGGTTACTGATTACTACTGAATTTTTAACTGACGACGCAGTTTCCGACCCTGCAGAATCCTGAAATTTTATATTTAATCCGGTTATCGTTGTTATAGAATCAGGAGCTACGTTATGAGATGCTCCACCTCCATACCGGTATGTAATGCTTAATGTCGTGTTTTGCGGGGCAATTCCTAGTGTTTTTGTTCTTAGTAAATTGTTTGGATCGATACTGAATTCAGAAAAAGCTGTCTTTCCATAAAGTGGAAGAGCCAAATCTGATGGATCTGGAACTAACTCGTCCGCTAGTGATTTTGCGTCGCCGCCGCCGAAGGTAAGAGTTGTAGTTCTAGTCCTAATGTCTGTTGTTAATGTGTATCTGTAAGGAGCTGGAATGACCTCTAATCCTGAAATTTTGGCAGTAGGGTCTATAATTTTTCTAAAAACTGTATCTTGACTTAGAGATTCTACTTCGTAGTAATCGTTTCCATCGGTATCTATTACTCTCATAACTGCGGAAACGTTTGCGTAACTTAGAGATATTTTTCTAAACTTTTTGAACTCTGAAATTGGAGTTCTTTCTGTAATCATTTTTCCAGAAACACAACGACCGGATAAATACATCGTATAAGACTGCGGGGTGGTTCCGGTCGGAATATAAGGGGTTACGGTTGCAACGTATTCTCCTGATGGTTTTTTTTCTGAAAAATCTAAATCCTCGGTTAGGTAAAAAGAGACACCGGTGTCGGCCTGGATTGACGTATTTTCCAATATGACCGGTAATGCGGTAGGATCTGGCTCGTAAAGTCCGGTTGATGAATTTACTACAGCTGGAACCTCTATATAAAAATTCACTTCTGCAACCGCTGGGGCTGCTCCGACTATTTTCACTCCTGCGTTTATTGCATGCATTTCTATGTTATCCATCTCAGTGGCAAGGAGTGGATTTACTTCATGAAATTGATGGTCTAGATAAAAACTTAGATTATCACCGATAAGAGCAGCCATGTCTAAGAACAGGCCTCCGAGTGATGCTTCGGAAAAATCCTGTATTTTATCTGGAAAATACGTTGTTGCATACCGGTATAATTCTGATCTAAACCCCGAAAAGTCTCTTGCTAAATAACTTCTTGGAATTCTGTTTTTTAATTGGTTTTTAATATCTTCTGACACTTATTTTATCCTCCAATGTAAAGCATTACTTCTAACGATCTTAAGCGCGCGTCGATTCTTGGGATTCTATAAGTAACCTTCATTGCAACTTTGGCGACCTCTTTATTATCGTTGTGGTCAGTAAAAGATTCAAAAGTTTCCAATTTAACATATGGCATGTATTTTGAAACCGACCTTTTAATTCTAGAGATTGCTTCCACTTCAAAATTCTCGTTTCCGAACTCAAAAACTAGTTCCCCTAAATTTGCGCCAAAATCGAATAGACCTAGTCTTTCACCATGATTTGTCTGGAGCAAGTTTCTCAAGTTGTCCGACACTTGTTGACCCATGTCTTTGTGCATCGCAAACAAAGAGCTGCCATTCCCGAAAGCAATTGGAGTTTTAATTCCTATTGGTAAAGCAATTGTTTCAACCGAATCTTCTATCGCTTTCATGGTTGAAACAGTTTCGCCCACGCTTTTAAAACTATAGACCCTTCTGTTTCTTAATGATTCAGTCTCGTATTTTTTGGAATTGTAATCGATACTCATGTCTCAGCTCCGCAGTAATAAATATGAGCCTGAGATAAATACCTTAGGTTAATTTACCGGTACCTGAAAATGTTGTTGCACCATTTCCGGCACCTGCAACAGGGATGGCGCCGGCGGCGCCGACAACGACTGTTGCAACCATTTGACCCGGGTCTGTTATAACCATTGCTGCTGTTACGTAAGCATGAATTGCATTGGCCATATCCTGGCCTAGCAATTTGCAAACTGTGTCCGAGTCATACCCTCGATCGTTTGCGTTTCTTACTGCATTTGTGAAACAACCTTTCAAAGCTGTTTGTAGTGTTGGATAAGCTGATTCTAATGACATTTTTATTCTCCAAAAATTCTTTTTGATTTTATGTTAGGTATTTCTGATATTCTAGAAGCAGTTGCTCCTTTTAAGGTTGCGGCCGCTTCTAGAATCTGGGGTGAGGGCGAGCCGAAACCTGGGGTTTGGTGAGTGTTTAAAGTGTCGCAGAAAGCACTGATGTCTTCAAGGATTGCTGTAAGAAGGTTTTCTAATTGTTGATATTTTACGTATGGTTGTGAGCTTCCTTCACCTGGTCCACCGCCGGCACCGCCATCTGGGCTGTTTTTTCTCCCTAAATAAATTAAATTACCGGCAATGTGCACATTTCCCGATGGTTCCAATAAAACCGCGGCCGCGTCTGAAGACGGGTCGCCCTCTTTTATTATTCTGATTGAACCGTTTACAGAATCTGCATCATCTTTTCTTGCTATTATCCTCACGTGATCTGCTTTTGCAACTACCGCGGATTGATCCGTTGGGTTGTCATAAGCTCCTGTAAAAGGAGCTGGTTTAGAAGCGTCAAGAGAAAACTCTGAATCTGGTGATGATTTTACACTAGTGTATATTCGTGCGGCATCTTTCCAAAAATCTGGATCTCCTTCCCAGGGATTTTTTGTTGCGCTGTTGATCACAGGGTTTTTATCAGCTTCAATTTTTCCTAGATCGTTTTTAATAGTTGGACAACTAGTTCTATCTGGTTTAGCTCCGGGTGCGGCCTCCGTAGTTTCAGACGCTAGCGTCCTTCCTCTTCCCACTACAATATCGATTGTTCCGGAAAATTCTCCTGGATCCTCCATGGAGTTTGTTGTTAGCATTGTTGTATTTTCTTTTGTCCAACCCCTTTTTTCACCAAGTATTATTGCCGTATTGTTTGATCCCTGCAAAACCAAATCACCCGGTCTTTTGCTCAAGGCTGGAACCGGTTCCATTCTGAAATTGTTTGTCTCTGCTGATTCTATCAGAGACTGATATGTTTCCTCGGGTTTAAGAGCCTTTGCACTTGGCTGCTCTGAGCTGTCATTAAATGTCGGTAACAAATTAGGGTTTTCTGATAATTCTGCCTTTTCTTTGGCAGAAAGCTCTGTTGGCTCTAAAAACTGTCTATCGCCATGCGTAAAATTAGGGTCTTCTGCATTTATTACTCCGGGTATTCTTGAGAGCCAATAATACCTGTCGTCTCCTTCTTTTATTAACCATACCTGCTCACCAGGCTTTACTGGCATTTGAAGATGGGAAGGCAAAACTGGCAAACAAATAAAAAGCGGTTGATCTGGCTCTTCTAGAAGGCTAACGAACACGGTGTTTCTAGAAAGTTCACGAAGCCTTTTGATGTTTCTAAATTCAAAATTTGTTGATCCATCCTCATGGCCCTTAATATCATATGTCATAGGAGAATAAACAACCTCTCTGACAATTCCTCTATAAAGAGTTTGTGCTCGGGCAGCTTTGTTTGCTGCTCGCTCAGTGTTGGCCAATCTTGCGGCTGCCCTATTGCCGGCTTGTGTTTGACTATAATCTACTCCACCCATAATAAATTACCCTGAAATTTGCTTAAATAAATCCTCTGGATCTAGTTTTGAATTTTTTTCTTCTTCTGACGCTATTAAGTCTGCCAATTTTATTAATTGATCGTTTGCCTTGTTCATTCGTTCGAGATATTTTGCCAGAATAGGTCCTAGCTGAACGTGGTCTGCTGTTCCTCCAGACATTGATGTATAGATATCTGTAAATAACATATATGCATTCATTCTGTCGACTACTGCGTTTTCATAAATTTCTTTCCACAGATGTTTCTTTTTTCCTTCTAAATTCTCTATTGAACTCAAAAGATCACCAAAGCCATCTACTTTTTTTTGCACTTCGTCAAAATCAATATCTTTATTACTCATAATATATCAAACTCCTTACTTGGCCCGGCAATTTCCCTATAAAGCTTCCTAATGTTACTCATACAAACAGATAACTGTTTAGAATTTAATCCACTAAGTTCTCTTACGTAAACAAAAATTGCTCTTTTGTTTAAAAAGTCTAAATCATCGACCTGCCCAAATATCGTTATTATTGCATCCATGCATTTGATTTCCGATTCGGATTTTACTCTTGCTCTCATTGCGGTTAGCATAGAATGAATGGTTTCAACATTTTGTTTTTTTATCATTTCTTCTGCAGGTTCTGGAACTGTGTTTCCAGTAGAAGCTAGTACTGCTTCTGTGTTTAAATTAGAATCCTGATCATCAATAAAGACCATTCTGTCTTTATGCTTTTTTACTTTTCTGCTTTGAATAATCAGCCAATTTTTTGCAACTACATTGAAATAAGAAAATGCGTTTTTTCCGCGTGTATGATCAAATTTGTGTAGAGTTTCATATAGATTGATAACACAAGAATGCTTTAACGCTGGAACGTCATCATGTTGCTTATGGAACCCGTATATAAAAATTAAATTTTCAGCTAATTTATTTAATGCCGGCTCTATTTCGTTTTTGTAAAGCTTATCTCTTTCTTTTAAACATTCAGATTCGCAAAAATCATGAATAGCCTTCTGAGTATCTTTTGTAAAATATGGAGCTCTTCCCGATGAAGGGCGCTTGATCTTTCTTCTTTTTTTAACTTTCATCTAAATTTTCATCCTCAATTTTTGCTATTTTGTTTGCAACCTCGAGGATAGAGTCTCTAGATTTTTTTATGTCCTCGACCACCTGTCGGATTTGCGGCGAATCGTAAAACAGAGGAACATCTAAAATCTTAGAAATACTTCCATATTTTTCATCTAAGATATCTAAACACTCTTCAATAGATTTAACCATCACTAAAATCTGGGTTGCAAATTTGTAATTATAATAAAGTGAAACAAACAATAAAACAGAAACTATCCCTAAAGCAATTTCTAAAATCATAATAATTTTTCCAAAAAATTGCTATATAGTGAATTTATAGCTTTTTGAGAATATTTTTCTCTGATCTTAACTCCTAATTTTGTTGACCAATCTTGAGGGATTGATGACCCTTTATAGAACTTAGATATCCTTTCGGAAAAATGTTTTTCATCAAAATCTGCCCAGAAGGAATTTTGCATCCAGACGTTTTGATCTACTCTAGAATCTGGAATCTTGTTTAGCTTATAGTTTACGTTTAACCATTTTCCGTGATTTAAAAATTCAGTGTGCGCAGACCAGTTTGTAGCTATTACTGGAAGATTACATGCGGCTGCCTCTAACATTGGTAAACCAAAACCCTCCCCTCTAGTTCCTGATATTAGCGCCTTGATTTTTGGGTTTTTATGCAGTCCCGCAACCTCAGATTCGGTAAGTGCGCCATGAAGTAAGTATATTTTTGGGAAATCCCCTTCCCTTACTGTTTTAATTAAATTTTTAATACTTTTTATAGTGACTCTTCTATCTATGGCACAATTTCTGCCCATGTTTGTTTTTAGCACTAGTCCAACTTCCGGATTGTCTTTAAACGTTTTACAAAAATTTGAAACAGTATTGAAAGTATTTTTTCTGTCGCTGTTAACATTTCCTGTTATTTGTCCAAAAAGCAAAAAATTAAATTTTGTTTTCACGTTGTGTAAATCAAAAGAATTTTTATTATCACATGCTTCATGATAGCTTTCTGGAATTACTGTTGCTTTTTCTGGGTTTAGGCCAGAATTTACCAGCGCTGACTTTGCAAACTCAGATGGTACAATGACCGCATTCATTTTTTCGCAATCCTTAACCCATGAAGGATTACAGAATGTGGACTCTACAACGGCAGAAACTCCAACATTGACGTTAGCCACGTTGGGATCCCATTCATTTGGAAGCTGAACCTGAAAAGATATATCTGGCTTCATTATGGGCGGCGCTGATCTTTCCATTATTTCTCCGACAAGACCGTCTAAGTCATCCTTGTTACAGTACCATGGTGTTATTCCCCATGGAGTCAAAGAAACCGATATTGTATGGTTGTTTTGAAGAGCCCATTTAAATATTTGCCTAGCATGAACACCGTAGCCTGACATTGTTAAAAGCGGCCCTCGAATATGAATGTGTTTTTTCATTAGATTTCCTCTACAACTACTCTTTTATAATTTTGTTTCCATGTATCAATTGTGTTGAGCATTGTTTCGTGCCACAAATCTACTGTTTTTTGATAAGAAAATTCCTCTTCCACGTATTTTTTTGCCTTTTGGCCTAATTTTTTTCTTCCTTCGGGACCCAACTTGTACATTTGGTATATTTTTTCAGCGATTGTTTCCACAGACATATAGTCTTCATAGATGTATGGAACGGTCTGAGACCCTACTAACGTTTTTAGCTCTATGGGCAAGGCAAAACCGTTTTCTGATCCGTCACGGTGGTCTACTACCTGTCTTGTTTGGCCACCAGTCATCGGAGCAATTATAGGAGTACCAACCTGCATTGCTTCAAGTGTCGACAGGCCAAATCCTTCCGCGTAACTTATGTTGATAGTAAAGTCAGAAAAATTTTGCATTTGATTTACGACATCAAAACCTACTCTCTGGTTGGAAAACACAAGATTTTCAACGATTCCAAGTTTTTCAGCAGCCGCAAAAAGGTTGGGGCCCTCGCTGTCTTTTGGATCAGTGTGTAAAAGCAGTGTGGCTTTTTTATGGCCCTCCTCCTTTTCTAATCTTTCTAAGAAAATTTGCCAAGCCCACAATAAATCCCCAGGTCTTTTTCTCCTGGCGTTTCGGTTCATCCAAAAACCGACAAAATGATCTTTTCTATCAAATCCTAAAGTTTTAATCTTAAGATTGTTTGCTTCTTGTTGAGGAATCTGAAAGAAAACTTCTTCTGGAAGTGCATGAGGAATAAAATTAGTTTTGTTTGGATGATGCTTGGCTACCTGTTGATATGTGTGATATGAGTGGCAATTGATCAAATCAACAGACTCATAGTATCCATCATTGTAATCGGGGTATGGTTCATTATCCCAAACGTGCCAATACACGATAGGGCAAACCTGATGAATTTCATCTTCCATTTCAAAAATATGAACATAGAACCTTGGGTCCGTAAAAAGAAAAATGATGTCTGGCTTTTCTGTTGCCAAGACCACTCTGATCATCTCTCTTGTTCCAAATGAATCAATGGGTTTTACAATAAAATCCTCGTTTACTTTTACTACGCTGTAATCATCATGTTTCATTGCAGCGCCTAGTTGACGAACCGTCCAGCAACCTTTTTTAACTAATCCGTTAATTAAGTGTCGGCTTTGAGTTCCTACTCCGCTAGTGCTTAGTGCATGATCTGAGATCATTACAATTTTTTTCTTACCAGCCTTTTCCATCGCAGTGCTCCGTGCCTTTAAATGGGCAAAATTTACAATTGTTATAATTTTTTAGAGTGAAACGTTTTTCAACGTTCCTAATCATGTTACTGACTAATTTATCTGCTTTTTCAATAAATTTTGGGCCGGTGGAAACTTTGAATAATTCACATGTTTTTCCTTTTTTTGCGCCTCTCTTTAGAAAGACGTAACCTGTCCGAATATCCTTAAGCGGAATAGTCGCATTTTCAGACCAATATTTTTTATATGACCCTACTTGGGCTAGTGATATAAACTCTTTTCTTTTAGTAAAATACCACCCACCCTTTCCGGTTGTTTTCCAATCAAGTAGCCAATAATTTTTTTTACTTTTAGATCTTGGCGATGGCACCTTAATAATACAGTCAATAAAACCCTTGAATTTTAAATCAGAAATACCTATTTCTTCATACAGTTCTTGTTCTGCTCTAAACGGTTCCCATCCTGGAAACTGCTCGTCTAGAAACGTCGGTAAATCGTGCAGTATGTTTTCTGCCGACGTTTTCCATGTGTCTAGATTTTCATGAACATATCTAGACCCTATTTCAGCCCGGGCCGTTCTTATCTTTTCTATGTACTCTGCGGAATCATATTTCTTTTCTTCCCAAATCTGATCTAGTTGCATTTGAACATTTTTTACACTTATTTGTTGACCGTTTAAAAAATTTTCTATTTCATTATGAACAACAGTACCAAAATCAGCGTAAGGATTATCTTCATATGTTTGAATTTTGTCGACATACATCAATTTATGACGATAGGAGCACTCGCTCCACGCCTTGACTTCAGAGTATGAAACATGTGCTTTACCGGTAGGAAATTCTAACATTTATAGCCCTCTTTAAAAATAAAATACAGTTTTTTTATAATAAGTTAAATTTCTGCCAATTGGCTATAAGCAGAAGGTGAAATGTTTACCCCTAGCGATTTTGCAATTTTTTCTTGATGGTGAAAATCGCTTAGATACATGTCTCTTACTAGATCTTTAAGATCCATTTTTGGAGCCCAGCCAAGTTTTTCTTTTGCTTTTGAAGGATCACCTAACAACAAGGGAACTTCATGCGGCCTAAAAAACCTTTCTGAAATTTCAACGTATCTTTCAACATCTAAATCCGCTAATTTAAAAGTCAATTCTAAAAAATCTTTTACTGAATGTGTTTTTCCAGTTGCTATAACATAATCATCTGGCTCGTCTTGCTGTAGCATTAGCCACATTGCTTTTACATAGTCAGCTGCGTGGCCCCAATCTCTTTTTGCGTCAAGGTTGCCTAGATAAAGCTTTTCTTGCAATCCCATTTTTATGCGCGCAGCAGCCATTGTTATTTTTCTGGTTACAAACGTCTCCCCGCGGCGTGGAGATTCATGGTTAAACAGAATACCAGAACAACAAAACATTCCGTATCCTTCCCTGTAGTTTCTCATGAGATTATGTGCAAACACTTTAGCGCAAGCATACGGGCTAGCTGGTTGCAATTTTGTTAATTCTGTTTGTGGATATTCCGGATTATCTCCATACATTTCAGAAGACGAAGCTTGATAAAATTTGACGTCAGGTGTTAACAACCTTGCCGCTTCTAGAAGTCTTAGTGCACCCATGGCTACAATGTCCGTTGTCTCTGTTGGGCAATCAAAACTAACTCTTACGTGAGACTGTGCAGCTAAATTGTATATCTCGTCTGGTTTGTACTTTTTCAATATCTCGTACATCCAGCCAGAATCATGCATTGAACCATAGTACAATTTAAATTTTTTATTATGAAAAAGATGATCTATCCTATCTGTTGAAATAAGGCTAGTTCTTCTTTTAATTCCAATAACTGCGTAACCTTTTTCCAATAATAGCTCTGCTAAATACGATCCATCCTGACCAGTTATTCCGGTTATTAATGCTGTTTTCATTTTTAGCCCTTTGAAAAAGTTACTTTGTCTTTTAAAATTTTATCAATTTTTGGAATAACAACATCTAATTCTTTTGCGATGACCTGCTGTGAAATCATAGCATGGGGCATGTTTTTATGCTCTAGATAATCATAAATTGCAATAATATGCTGACGAACGTCAATTAAAATTGACAAATCATTTTCGTTCATTGCATCTCCTTTTATTATTCAAATATTATTATAACTGCTACTGTATTAAATGTACATTACAGTCTAATATTTGGATAATTTCCGGAAAACCAATCACAAGTCTGTCTTAATCCTTCATCGAGACTTATGTATTTAAAATCTGGGTGCATCTTTACGAATTCTTTGTTACAACTCGGTTTTCTAAACTGGCCTGCTGGCTGAGAAGTGTCCCACTGAATGTCTAACGGTGAATAATGAAAGTAATTGCATATTTTTTCAGCTATAGACCTTATTGAATGTTCGCCGGTGTTGCCAATGTTTATTGTTTTGCTTAGGTCATCCTTAGAAGTAGCCAATAAAAACAATATTTTAGAAATATCTGAAGCATATGTAAATTCTCTCAACGGGCTGCCGTCACCCCATAGCGCAACTGGGCGTCTTCTGTTTTTCCCTTCCCAGATTTTTCTTATCATTGCTGGAATAACATGGCCGTTTTCAAGGTCAAAGTTGTCATTTAAGCCATACAAGTTATTAGGCACAACTGTTGTATAGTTTAACCCGTGTTGTTGTCTTATAGCGCGACTCTGTACATCTAGCATGCGCTTGGCATAGGCATACCCAAAATTACTTTTGTGCGGAGGGCCGAGGTGTATTTGGTCTGGTGTTAGTGGATAATTTGCTTTGTCAGGATATATACAAGTAGACAATAAAGAGACCACTCTTGGAATTTTGTTGACCTGCGCTGAGTTTAGTACATTTGTGTTGATTAAAATATTTTCGTGAAAAAAATCTGCAACGTAGTCTGTGTTTCCTTTTACTCCGCCAACCCTAGCGGCTAAGTGAATAATCGCGTCGGGCTGATGGTCAATTATCATTTTTTCTGCGTGGCTCTGTAATCTTAAATCATAATCCTTAGATCCAACTAAAATTAATCTATGATCTGTTTTAATTTTTTTAAAAGCAGAACCAACCATTCCGGTGCCACCAGTTACTAATATATTCATTTTTTCCATCCTTTGTTTTTGTACCTATCAGGAAAATCAGTGCAGATTCCTAAACATTTTCTTATTTCTGAATCCGAATATTCTGCTAACTCTGGCATAACACATATAGAATTTTCTGTGAGTTCTTTGCCGGGGTATGTCCAAATTACTCCATCAGAGGTAATTGTACAATCGTCTTCCTGGTGCCAAAAACATCTTATGCCATGTTCTAACATTGATTTAAGAGCTAATATGTTTTTTGCGTGACACCACAGTTTTTTATTTTCTAGGAAGTTTATATCGACCTCGTGTTGAGGAAGGTCATGCCCCAAAAAAAAATTACTATCAATTTTCCAAACATCGACTTCTACTTCATATCCAGCTGTCAATGCCTTTTTTATGTAAGGAATTGAATTTTCTTTTTCAGGATTAGGCCCTGAAATGTTTCCACGATGTGAAATGATTTTCATGTTCTTCTGTCCAGTGTCCAGCATTTTTTACTTTGTCCCAATAATCCTTTGCCCAAATTCTGTTATCCCAACCTGTTTGTTTCATTTCGTGAATCACCTTCATTTCTTCTGGACCTAATTCTACCAATGGTTTGGGCTGAGTTTTTCCGGGTTTAATGAATTTTACAGAGCATGCTGTATTCATAGAGATTTTAAATTTATCTCT
>MDTB01182752.1_pt1 | contig 44992 bp, 45 predicted proteins | sample 811161 | NCBI WGS metagenome assembly MDTB01 (sample SAMN05326650, study PRJNA326480) | marine metagenome | isolation source: seawater | place: Mediterranean Sea | collected 2009 | reverse complement strand
TATCCACCATCTCTAAGAGTGCAGTCTAAAAGTGAAAATTTGTTCATATAAATTATTTTTTTTTAAGATGATCGATTAATTCATCTATGCCGTTTTCAATATTTGTAAGAGTTTTAAAATTAAATTTTTCCTCCTTTTTAGAGACATAAGTATATGGGTTTGAGTCATAATGACCTAATCCTTTTTTGTTTTTGAAAACAATTTTTTTATTTAGTTTTAATTTATTAGAAACAATCTTTAAAATTTTCTTTACTTTTGTAATTTTTTTTCCTGTAATTAAAATATTTTTATTATCGTATTTTTTTTCAATAGTTTTAATACAAGCGAAAATTGCATCATTTATATGTAGGTAACGCCTTTGAGCTTTTTTAGAGCCGCTATACTCTAATTTTTTTTTTTTTATCGCTGTAAAAATAATCTTTTTTAAACCATTATTTTTACTAGAGTTTTTTCCATAAATAGTACCAAATCTTAACACGGTATATTTAAGATTATTTCTTTTATAAAATTCTTCTAAATATAATTCAGAGGATTGCTTTGAAACTTTATAAAATCCTCCTTGGCTGCTATGAACGTATATTGTGCTAGCAAAAATCAATTTTTTTGTTCTTTGCTTAATACATGAGAGTGCAATATTTATATTTCCAATAATATTTACTTTTGCAGTATCTAATGGGTTGTTAATACTTTCTTCAATGTCTGTGATAGCTGCAAAGTTAAAAACGATATCTTTGTTTTTAATAGCTTTATCTACTAAGTTTTTATTTAAAATATTACCACTTATTGTTTTAATTTTTTTAAATTTTTTACTTTTTATATTTTTATCAAAAATTGTTACAGCATGGCCTATGTTAGCCAAATCTTTAGCTAGTTCTGAACCAAGAAAACCTTTACCACCAAAAATTAAAATTTTCATAATTTATATTAGAGACAAAATATTTTTTTCGATATTTTTACTGGTGTAGATATATTCATCAAAATCATAATTTAAATTAGAATTTTTTTTATTTTGTTTTATAAATGAAATCAATTTTTCTTCTGAATTTAAATATCTAATTGCGGGGTTGGTTTTAATATTTTCGAAAGGTTTAACATGAATATACCTTTGATCCTTCTCAAATAATATAACTGGTATTTTGCTATTCAGGGCATCCTCGATTGAGCTTGATGAATAACTAATTAGTAAAGATGATTTTCTTAATAATTTATCGATGGAGCTATTAGAAAATTTAATATTTTTAAAATTCTTTTTTAAATCATTTGTGCAATTTTTGATTGTAGGATGTGGTTTTACTAAAATTTTTAAAGAATTTTTTTTAGCAATTTTATCCAACATTATTAAAAGATCCCAATACTCGTAAAACATTTCTACTCCGAGAAATTGTAAATTAGTAAAATTTTTAACAGTTGAGGCTTGAAGAACATATTTTTTTTTTAAAATACTATTTTTGATTGAAGAGAATACGATATTTCCAGTTTTAATAGCTTTTCCTCTTAAATTATGTGTTTTTAAAGAATCATTCATAATTTTTGATTGAATTGCAAAATATCTACTTTCACCACCGAAAACAGCTTCAGCAATAATTTTTTTGTAAATCTCATCGTACTCATTATACGACTTGACTATAATTCCATGAGACACACATAAAGTATTGCATTTAATATCCTTATCTAAAATTGAGCCATTTATACCTTTTGCAATGTTAGAGATTGTTAAAGAAAAATTATTGTTATTTATCATTTTTTTTAAAGAGATAGATTTTTGCTCAAGGTCATTAAAGTAAAAATTAAGTTTATGATAAAATTTATTAAGTAATGAAGATAAATTTAATGAATCGTGATAAAAGTCTATTTTCTCAATATATTCTTTAGTTGAAAGTTTGCTGTCTTTTTTTTTAAATTCGACCGGTTTAAATCCGAAAGAATAATAATAGAATTTTTTTAGTAATGATATCTTTTCGAAAAAAGGTATCCAAACATCTACTCTGTTTTTATTTAAAATATTAATTATTCTTCTAAAATTATATCCAGCATTTCCTAATAAGACATTTTTATTATTTGATTTTATTTGTATGTCTGAAATATATTCTCTTAAACTTGGTAATTTATCATGATCTATTTTGTCAGAAAGTTTAACTATCTTAATTTCATTTTTATACAAATCTTCGACTATTTCTGTTACAAGATTACCTTCATGTAAGTTTTTATGATAATTTTTTTGAATACCAGAGACAATAATTTTATTGATAGTAATCTTTTTTTTAATCTTTTTAATTATTTCAATTATTAGTAAGATACTATGAAGTCGGAAACGAAGAAAAAAAGTGATTTCAGCTTTTAAACTGTAGTTTAATTTATATCGAAAAATTAGTTTATTTATAAATTCTTTTGAATTTTTAAGTGTTTTTTCGTGGAAATTAGACGAAATATTTTTTTTAAAATCATAGATTTCAAAATTATTTTTTTTACAAAAAATAAATGTTTCAAGATTAAGTGGAATAAATATTACTTCAGGACAATTTTTTAACCCTGAAATTAAGCTAATATCTCTATTATTTTCAATAAAACAAATATCTTTTTGCATATTTTTTAAGTGTAACAAAATCCTCAATGTTATCTAAGTCTAAAGCTTCATGATTAGGAACTTTAAAAAAAATCGGTTTTTTTCCTATTCTACACTTGTATTTAATGAGGGCCTTTTGAGTAATTCCATAGAGACCGGTAGTTTCTTGAATTATTGGCTGTGCATCTTGACTTCTAGGTAGGACTTTTGGGTGGTAATTAACAGGTTTATTTTTAAACCAAAACCAAGAATAAATTTTACTCACGGTCATAATAGAATCATTTTTTTTTTTCTTTAAAAGTTCAATACATTTATTAATTGATTTTACAGATAGTAAAGGTGCAGTAATAAAAATTTGAAAGTAAAAATCTGCGTTAATTTTTTTTAAATGATAGTTTAAAAGATCGTTTCCATTTGCAGTATCTCTTGATAATTTTTTAATTCTATCTATAACGTGAATTTTATTTCTGATACAATACTTTTTTATAATTTTACTATCAGTATCTACGTAAATTTCGTCAAAATTTGATTTTTTAACCTTACTTAAAATAATTTGATAAAGTGGAATATTTCGTATTTTTTTAAAATTTTTTCCTTTTACTCGTTTTGAGTTGGACTTAATTGGAATTATTGCAACTGTTTTCACGCTGATAGAGTCAAATTATATATTTATCTTGAACATCTTTGTTTGTATTAGAAAGCGACCACTTAATAGTTTTTTTTATTCCTTCTATCAAGCCTTTTCTACCTTGAAGTTTTGGTTTCCAATTAATAACCTTTTTAATTTTTCTATTATCTGATTTAAGTAAATCAACCTCACTTTTTTTTGCTCTAAATCTAATTTTGGATCTTTTAATTTTAATTTTTTTATTCATGAGTTTAGAAATAAGTTTGACTAACTCATAAATCGAAATTTCATGACTGTTTCCAATATTAAAAACCTCACCAAATTTTTTTGTTTTTAAGGTTTTTACATATGCTTCACAGATATCCTCGACATAGTTGAACTCTCTTCTTGGATACAAATTCCCAAGTGAAATAGTATTGTTTTTAGTTCTCAAAATTTGATTTATAATTGTGGGTATTATTGCCCTCTCAGATTGTCTTGGTCCAAAAGTATTAAATGGTCTTAAGACTATAACTGGTAAGTTGTAAGAATTATAATATGAAAGTGCCAAATTATCTGCAGCAATTTTACTTGCGGAATATGGCGACTGAGGCTTTAAAGGATGCTTTTCATCAATTGGGATATAATCAGCAGAACCATAAACTTCACTCGTAGAAGTGACAATAAGTTTTTTCTTATTATTGTTTTTAACACTTTCAAGAACATTGTAAGTTCCCTCTAAATTAGTTTTGATATACGCTTGAGGAGAATAATACGAATAAGGTATTCCAATCAGTGCAGCAAGATGAATAATTATATCATTTTTTTGAATTGCTTTATTTGTAGAATCAAAGTCTCTTATATCTCCAAAAATAAAATTAATTTTATTTTTATATTTTGAGTTTTTTAAATTTCCTAAGTTATAATCTGGATTATATCTATCAAATACAGTTACTTTGTTATTATTTTCTACTAATTTTTCAGCTAGGTGTGATCCTATAAATCCAGTTCCGCCTGTGATTAATATTCTTTTCATTTAAAATTTACGTTTCTAAATTTACTACTTTTAAGAAAATTTAAACTTATCAAAGCATCTTTATGTAAATTTTTGTGATAATCAATACTCTCTTTTTTTTTAATACACGAAAGATATTTTAAAAAACTTTTTCTAAAATTATTTTGTTGTATTTTGCTTTTAGAGGACATTTTCCATTGATTTTTAATTAATAATAAAAATTCCTTTGTGCATGAGAGTATTTCACTGCTATTTAAATCAACAATTTTAATATTATTTTTTATATATTCGTCCTGTCTAAAATAAGAATGATTCATGTGTTCTTGATAAGACATAAATTTTTTCAATTTTTTGTCAAATAAAAATTTAGGATGTGTTAAAGACCTGAAATGAGATGACCAATCGATTAAAGGTAAAAAATTTAAAAATAGAATTGGTTTGTTGTATATTCTGGAAATTTGATCTAGTCCTGTTCCGGTTGATATACAAAAGTCACAATTTGCCATCAGCCATACATCCATTAAGTCAGAACGTACATTGGAAAAAGAATAATCAAAAAAATTTTTATTATTGATTTTTAATTTTTTTTTTTGTGACTTTCCCATTCTTAAAATAAAATATCCTTTTTTGATTAAATAATTAATTGCTAGATTAAAAGTTTTAATATTGCTATCTCTGTAATTATGGTAATTAAAATTAATACCAGGAAGTTTTTCTTTTAAATATTTATCATCTCTAACAATGACGCAAACAAATTTTTTTTTTTTTATACCTATTTTACCTAGATTTTTTAAAATTATTTTTTTTTGATTTTCGGAAAAATAAATTGATGGTTTGAAATTTTTTTTAAATATCTTAAAATTATCTTTAGTACTCAAATCGTTATCAAAATTATCAAATTGTATTACTTTAACATACTTTTCAATAATTTTTTGAGACTCTTTTAATAAAATTAATACTTTATTGTTTATTGTTGTAATCTTCTTTCTATAATGTTTTTGCAGAAAAACATTTGATGGATTTTTGTTGTAAAAAATATTTGATGGAAATAAGTCAATTGTAAATTTGGATTTATTTTTATTAAAATATAAATAGTGCTCCATTTCAGCAACCATATGTCCAACCCGGTCAGAAAAATAATCTTTCTTACTCCATCTAATTTTTATTAAAGGCTTAATAATTAAAATTGTAAACGTAATAGGCAGAAAAAAAATTACCAATACATTTTTTATGATTTTTCTCATGAAACTAAATCTGAATATCTTTCTATTAAATCTGACTCTTGATTTTTTTTATAATGTGCATATTTGATACAAAAATTATTTTTTGCTTTTTGAACTTTGTGACTATTCCACCAACTTGTAACGTCATCAAATATTTCTGTTATTCTGTCTTTTGTTTCATATGGATTAAAATTAATTATGCCAACTTTATGAAGATCTTCATAAAAAGTGAGAGCGTCATCTGATACTGGGTACTTTGTTAAATCTAACATTAAGATTGTAGGAAAATTGATAGATAAAGTTTCAAGAAACGTAGTTGTATCCATTGTTGTAATCAACAATCTTGAGTTTTTAAGTTCTTTTTTAAGCGATTGATTATAATTATCGTGCTTAATTAAAGGAAACTTTTTTAATAAATTTCCAGAAAAATTGAAATAATCTTTATAAGGATCTTGATCTGAATGTCTTTTTTTTAGCCGAATTAAAATCTTTTTTTTTATTCTATTATCTAAGTTTTCTATTAGTTTAAATTGAGACTCCATGTAACTGGTCCATTCACCTCCAATAGGTGCCGTGCTACGCACGTTGCAAGAATATCCGTAAGGTGTAAAAAGTGTGTAAAGTATATTCCCTTTCTCATTTGGTTTGATGTTTATGTAAGGGAATCTAAAATTTCCAACTCCATAATTTTTTTTAACAGCATCATCTTTATTACCAAAAACCAACATTTTTTTTTTAATTTTGTTCTTTATTATATTTGTAGATGCATACTTAGCGGTAATTGGTCCTCCTCCATTTTGTGCTAAAACTATTTTAGCTCCTTTCATATTATTTTTGGCTATCCAGTCTAAATAAATAGAATTACTGCCATACAATTCATCTACAACAATCAAGCCAGATTTAAAATTAAAATTTGAATTAAATCTTGTATTATCACAGTTCATTAATTTAAACTCTTCAAATAATGAGACTGGAAGAATTTTAAAAAAAACGTCTTTTAAAAATTTTTCAAATTTATTATTTGGTTTGAAAGAAAAGTTTGAAATTAAATTTTTTCTTAATTTAGAATTATACTTTGATTTTATTTTATTATTTTTAAAACTAATATCTATGTCTTGTTGTTCAAATTTTTTATTAAATTTAATTCTTAAAATTTTATTAGATATACTATTTGACAAAAAAATAAATTTTTTAGTTTTATATTTTTGTTTCAAGACCAAATTTTTAGTTACTTTAAAAATAATGGAAGCTAAGAAGTAAAAATTTTTAAGCTTCACTTTTTTAATTAATTTATAAAAATTAAGAAAATAATTTTTTGTCTTTTTTTTATAAATATTTGAATCTAGGTTTTTTTTTTCTCCCTCAACACCAACAAATTTTAAAATTTCCTGATATATTAATTGATTATAAACATCGTCATTACAAACTTTTTGAACCATTTTTTCGAAATCTGAATTAGGATTATTATCTAATTCTTCATTTAAAAAAAAAGTTTTTTCTACTTTAAAGTTTTTTAAGATATATTCTATAGTTTCCCAACGCTCGTACAAGAATGTCATTATTGAAAATGAAGATGCTCTTAAGAAAATATCCCAATAATCCTTTGAATATTGTAAATTAAAAGTCTTGTTATAAGCTTCTGTAAGATCATGAAAGAAAGAATTTTCCAAATTTGATAAATAATTATTATCGGCAATTAATTTTTTTTTATCAACCCAAGCAGAATTTACCTCAATTACACCTAGAGAGTTCAAATTATTATTTTTTAAATACTTTAAATCTTTGTTGCCAATATTTACTATATTTCCATGATAATCTTTAGGGTAAGTAAATCTTAATGGTGTTGTGACTAAAAAAATTTGTTTCTTAATCATTTGACAAAATATTAATTTTTTTATTTTCAACTTTAAAAATTTTTTGACATTTTTCTAATGTACTTTTTCTATGAGAAATAATAATTAGTGTTTTATTAAGTTTTTTTATTGACTCTATTATTTTGTTTTCAGTCAAAAGGTCTAATGCGTTTAGGGACTCATCTAAAATTATAATATCTGGGTCAAGATACAATGAACGTGCAATACCTATCCTCTGCCTTTGTCCCCCAGATAAAGAGGCTCCTTTTTCTCCAATTACTTTAAGTTGTTTGTCCTTGAATGAATTGATTAGGTCTTCTAAACCAGAGTTCACAATTGCTGACCTGAGTTTTATTTTATCAATTTCCTGTTCTGGAATTCCAAAAGCAATATTTTTTTCAAAAGAACCATCAAATATGTAGGTAAATTGTGGAACATAGCCAATATTAGTACTCCATGCAGAATTGAGTTTATCAATTTTCTTTTCATCAATAAATATTTCTCCTGAATTAATTTGATAGACCCCAGTAATAAGATCCATGAGTGTACTTTTTCCGCCTCCAGAAGGTCCGAAAATACCAATTGTTTCTCCTTTTTTAAAACTAAAGTTTAAATTATCTAAAATTTTCTTATCTTTCTCATAACTAAATGAGATTTTTTTAAACTCAAAACTTTTTTCAAAATTTAAGTTTTTTAAAATTGCTTTAAATTCTTGTTTATCTTTTTTGAATCCTAGAGTTTCTTCATAAATTATATCAATTGCGGGCTTAGATAATTTTATTTGCTGTATTGTGGTTATTATGCGATTAAATCCTGGAAGCAACTTGTATCCAGCCGCAGCAAAAATAGTCAAAGTTGTAAAAATGTTATCTATTTTTCCAAGTGAGCTTTGGCTTATATAAATAAAAATAAAAATTGAGATAAACATTAAATACTCTAGCAAATGTTTAGGTATGACCTGTAAAACATCTCTTGACCAATTTACAAGAGTGATTTTCTTATATGAGTCTAAGTATTGATGCAAAAAAAAATTAAATTTTTTATAAATTATAACTTCTTTAATTGCGCCAAAAGCTTCACGTGCATATTGAAATGTTTTACCTTGGAAAAGTTGCCTATCTTTAGCTAACTTAAACATTTTTTTTCTAGTCAATAATATAAATATTCCACCGCCAAAGGAAAAAACTATTATAAAAAATAAAGTAACCTTAAAATTAAAAAAAAATAGAAAACTTAAGATAAACATAAATAAAAATATTTCATTTATTAATGTTAAAATTCTTACAGCAGAATTTGCACAAATATCGATTTCTGCAGATGAATTCCTTATTAAAATTGAAGAATTATTTTTTACAAAAAAATTATATGGTTTGTTTAAATAGTATGAGAATATTTTTTTGGCAATATTATTTATCAGATTAAACTTAAATTCTGATTGTAGATTTGTAAAAAAAAGAACAACAAAAACTTTTAAGGTAACTATAAAAGAAAATAAGATCAATATTGGAAAAATTAAATCTTTCTTATTATCGAACTGAAAATTGAAAATCTCGGTGAAATACAATATAAAACTATTTATTGAGCTTTGAATTATACTATCAGAAGACTCGTTAATTATACTTGAGATAAGGGGTACTAATAAAGCTATAGACATTGTTTCGAGCACAGAGCTAAAAACCATCAAAATTATGAAAAAAATAATTGAATTAGATTTATTTTCTTTTACTAACTTATAAATTTTTTTTAGAGTTTTCATTTTTTAAAATCTCTTTCGAATAATTCCTTCTATTTCAATATTTCTTTGATTTGTAGTATGTTGAGATAACGTTTTCTTTTGACCATTTCTTGCAACTTCTTCTGCAACCTTTGGATTGTTTATAAGAAATTTAATCTTATCCTTAGCTTCATTCATATTTTTATATGTGATAACTTCTTTGTCTTCCTCAAATAAGTCTTTTAAATTACTGCCGTAATTTGTTACCAAACAAGATCCAATCCCTGTAATTTCAAACATTTTAATGTTGTCGACTATAATACCTGCATAATCCGCGTGTTTATTAACTATAATTCGAGATTGTTTTAGTAATTTAAAATATTCAAGACCATAAACACCACGTGAAAAGTTTTTGTTTTTACAAAAACTAAAGTTTTCTTTTTCAATATCTTCTGTTGAGATATGTGGTATTAAATTTTTTTTTTGTTTTTTAAGAGATTGCAAATTAAAAAATTCAAGAATTTTGTAATTAATCTTTTTGGGATTTGTTAAAAGAATTAATTTTTTTATAATCTTTATTTTTAAAACACTTTTAACTAATTCAACAATAAGCTGTTTAATACTAAAGATATTATCTTTTTCTTTTTTTTCAATTTTAAATTCTTTGTTAAATTCAGGGTTTGACCAAATATTTAAATCAAATGCTTCATTTAATCTTTTTACAAAGAAGTATCTACTTTCAGGAAATCTTAAGCCTCCAATAAAACTTAATTCATATTTTTTTTCTAAGCCAATCAAACTTGATGAATTTAAAATCATATGATCAAATGAGTGATATATTAGATACGGTTTTAAATATTTATATCTCTCAGATAAGACTGGTGAATTGGTAAAAAATATATCAGCATCACTTAAGTCTTGCCATGTTCCGGGATATCCGACATTAATTACAACCTTCTTTATAGAGGGAACTAATTTTTTAATGTCTTTTCTAATATTTTTGCTCATAGAGCTTAAGTTTTGAAGGAATAAAACCTCTGGTTTTTTTTTCTTTAACTGCGCTAATAAGATATCAATTTGCCAATTTTGATTTTGAAAAATTATTCCGTTTTCTTCTGCCCATTTTTTTTGTAAAACTTCTGCATTCCAAAATATAATATCTGCATCATTACCCATTTCATTAAAAATTTTTAAAAAACTTTTTGGAGAGTAACCAATATATTGATCTTGAATTTTGTTGAGTTGATATTTGTAATTTTTAGACTTATCAATAAAATTTTTTTTATATAGGTTTTCAAAGTATCCAGGTGCGTCCACTTCCTGAACTTTTACGATTTTGTAATTCATTTAATTTTAGTTAGATACGCCTATAATGTAATGTGATAGACCGTCAAATCCTGTATGTACAAGTTCATCGTTCATTGAAAACATATAGACACAATTAAAATGATTTTTTAAAAAATCTTTTAATTGTTTTTTTGTTTTACAATTTACATGCTCTTTTTTTGCAAGTTTAGACGCATACTTTTGACTTTCTAACGAAGGCATTCCAATAATCAAAGAGCCATTTTTTTTTAATGATTTTTTTAAATTTATAATAAATTTATTCTCATTTTTTTTCTCTATATGCTCAAGAACATCTAGAGCAAAAATTCCATCAAATTTCTCACTGAAAGGCTTATCAACAAAATTATTTATTTTATATTTAATATTTTTAAATTTATAATTTTTTTCAAATAAGTTTTTTTTATTTATATTGATATCTGTAAGTGTTAGAAATTTAAAACTATTTTTTAAACTTAGCGATTTAAAACCATCTCCAGCCCCAATTTCTAAAACAGAATTAAATCCTTCAAACATTTTTCCTACAAATTTATATCTGCTTAACGTAATCCCGAGTCTTTTTGGATCATTAATGAAATCTTTAGAAGTTATGTTTCCTAATTTGAGGGATTTATTTTTCATATTAAATTAATGTTTTTCATTGTTTCGATATTGAAATATTTTTTATCTTTTAATGAATCTGGTAAAAGCCCTGCATTAAAGGCTTTTTTAAGATCTAATATTGCATCATTTATATTTTTTTCGGGAGCGAAGCCTAACTCATCTTTTATTTTTTGCGAGGATATATGGTAAGAACGATTATCATCTGTTGGTACTGAATTAACTTTTACGTCATCACCTATTAATTTCTTAACTTTTTCGGCTATTTTCATTACAGGATAGTTATCATATCCAACATTATAAATTTTACTATTTATCAATTCTTTATTAGTAACAATCATCAACTCATATGCTTTAACCATATCATCAATATGTATATTGGGCCTTAGTTGTTCCCCTCCGAATACGGTAATTTCTTTTTTATTATATGCGAGATTTGTTAATATATTTACTACAACATCTAATCTTTGTCTTACTGAATATCCACAAACAGTTGCGGGCCTGATAACGGTTGTGCAAAATTCGTTCGATGAATAATCTAATAAAATTTGTTCACACTCTGCTTTAAATTTGGAATAATCTGTTAAAGGTTTTAAAATAATTTCCTCATGAACATTTTTTTCATCGCTGATTCCATAAACTGATGAAGATGAAGCATAAATAAATTTTTTGACATTATTTTTTTTAGCTAGTTTGACTAATGGCTCAAAAGATAAAAGGTTTATTGATTTACCAAGTTGTGGATTAAGTTCAAAACTTGGGTCATTTGAAATGCAAGCTAAATGAATCACAATATCATGGGTTGGCAAAGTTTTATCTAATAATTTTGTATCTCTAATGTCTCCTAAAATTGTTGTTATGTTTTTATAATTTTTAAATATATTTTTTTCATAAATAAAAAGATCTAAAACCGTTACTTGGTAACCTTTTTTCGCAAGGTATATAGACAACATGGATCCTACGTACCCTGCTCCACCTGTAATATAAATTTTAGGTAAAACTTTCATTATTTTAAAAGATGTTGAATTGATTTTAAAAAATGTTCTTTTGTAATTGTATTTTTATTACCAAAATTCTTTACAGCTTCAGCTGCTGCCAATGATCCTAGTAATAAACTTAAATTTCTATCTTTGCTATTTGTTAAAGTCATGGAGCTTTGAGTTAACATAGTATCTCCTGACCCAACTTTATCTAAAACTTTGTCAGCAAATGCTGGACAATGATAAAAACCATTTACACTTTTATTATAAAGTATTGCACCTAAAGATCCTCTTGTGACAATTAAATCTTGTATTTTTTGTTTCTTGCAGAAATTTTTAATCAATATTTTTAAATTTCCATTTCTGTCTCTAAATTCATGTCTTAATTCTCTTTCGTTAATAATTACAAAATTTATATTTTTATAATTTTTAAGACTATGATATCCGACATTATTTGCGTTTATCTGAGCATTCAGAGCCACAAATTTTTTAGAATTACTTATTTTTTCAGAAATTTTTCTAGTAATAAATCCATGACCGTAATCAGAGACAACTATTAAATTTGATTTTTTTTGAAAAGTCTCAAATTTTTCTTTTAAGACTCTTTCCTCTTTGAGATCGAGGACGTCATCGTTAATTTTATAAACACCAAATAATTTATTTTTACTAAATATGTCAAGATACCTTTTTTTAACTATAGTAGGTGAATTCTTTTTTTTAATAAAACATATTGAAACATTTTTAGGTAACTTGCTTCGAATATCTTTAGCGAATTCTAAGTTTTGGCCTAGTAAAGTTAGAAGATATACTTTTTTACAAAATTGGGCTAAATTTGCAGCTATAGCAACTGCTCCTCCTAAATACTGCTCAGTTTTAATATCTCTTAAAACTAAATTAGGTTCTTTGCCTGATTTGCCAACTGCTTCAGTAAAATTATATTGATCGACGATTGTTTCACCTAAAACTAATGCTGTAGTTTTCTCATGGCTGTTAATTAATTTTTTTATTGAATCAAATGAGGATTTTTTTTTAATTTTATTTAAAAATTGCTCTTGATCATGGGAATAATTTTTAAAAAATTTGTTTAATAACATGCTCGAACTAGATGTTATGCCTTGTGTATAATAAATTTTTCCTCGATTTTTCTTTAAAGTATTTATTTCATTTTTAATTTCACCAGTGATATCATTTGATATATCTTTATACTCTTTGCCTTTAATAAAATAATTAGGTTTTAAGATATTTAAGTTTTTTATAGCTGTTTTAGAGTTGCTTAAACACACATAGTCAACATCTTTTAAAGCAGCTACGGCTTGCATCCTTAAATTTTGATTGAAAGCAGGTCTATTAGGACCTTTGTTCACAAAATCATCTGCTGTTACTGAAACAACCAAAATGTCTGATATTTTTTTTGCGTGCTCAAAATGTTTAATATGTCCAATATGTAAAACATCAAAAACACCATGACACATTCCAATGCTTTTGCTTTTAAACTTTTTTTTAAGATAATTTTTTAACGTCGCAGTATTAAATATTTTATTCATTATTTTTTAATAATTTTTCAATTTCATTTTTTAGTAATCTATTTCCAGGGTCAAATTTTAAATTATTTATCTTAATATTAAGCAAGTTATCCCAAAGTTTTTTCTTTAAGTCATACATTTTTTTAAGCTTCATAAAAATTTTGTCTTTATTAAGACTTCTTTGCACAAATAATTCATCTTTTGGCAAGTAAGGGTAATAATCATTTTTAGATTCTGAAATAAGAATAAATAAAACCTTACTTTTTCTTGCTAAAAGCTCAATACCTAAATTAGAGCTTATACAAATAATAACCTCTGATTTTGCTGCAAAGTGATACGAGTCCATTGACGAGATACTGTAATTATTTCCAAAAAATTTATTATAAAACTGAATTTCTTCATTTCTATTAATTTTTTTATCAGCTCTATTTGATCTGAGTGCTATATTAAGTTTTTTATTATTAGATATACAGAAATCATTAATAAATTTTAAAAGTTTATATTCTTTTTCATAATAAGATTTTTTCTGTTTAGACTCAGGATTGTATTCAGATATAAATAAAAGGGTGTCTTTATCTTTTTTTAAATCTTTAAAAACTATTTCATTATTTTTAACAGAGCCAACAACAGATATTTTTGACTTATCGTATTTTAAATATTTTTTGTCTTTTTCGTGAAAAACAAACAACTTATCGATCAGATTTTTATTTTTAAATTTTCCTAAGAAATTTTTTAAATTGTATTTATTTTTGTTATTGAAGTACCCAAATTGATATATAGCATTTTTTATTTCAGGACATAAATATTTACATTCTACTGAACGTTTATTAATGTGATGTGAAATTGCTAATTTTGGTGAATACATTCTGTAAAGATTTTGTTTGTAAACTTCTTTAAAATTTAATGAATTTTTTTTTAGACAAAATTTTAAAAAAGTTTTTAACAAACAAAAAAAATTAATTTTTTTTGTGTTTACCAATTCATAATTTAGGTTTTTAAATTTTATTTTTGAAAAACCATCATCTAAAATAATTATGTCTTTTTGCTTTATAAATTTAAAGTCTAGCATTTTTTAATATTTTAGACTTTTTTTATTTTTTTAATTAATTTTAAAACTTGTAATCCTTCTTTAAACGAACAAAGATCTTTAAAATCTTTTTCAATTATTTTTTTGTGAACATTTGATAATAACTTAGATTGACTTATTTTGTAAAATTTAGTGATTTTTTTTTTTGAACTTTCAAACTTAAAATAATTTTTTATTAAATCACCTTCAAAACTAAACTCATTACAATCTAAGAGAATTTTTCTATTAGATATTCTTGAAAAATAAGATAAATTTAGATGATATATGCCTTTATTTGATATTTTTCCTAATACAGATGCATGATCCTCTGAATTTATATTTAATTTAGAGTTTTTTTCAATTTTTGAATAATTAACTGAGACATTTTTAAATATCCAGAGAATATAATCTAATTCATGACTCAAATCTAATAAGACACCACCCCCTAGTCGCTTTTGTGAACTGTAGCTTTTTTTATATTCTGTATTTCTCCATGCCGGCAAAAATGAATTACAACTTACTTGAAGATTTAAAATTTTCTTATTAGAAGCAATTTCCTTCAATTTTTTTATTATTGGATGTAATCTGAGTTGATAATTAACAAAATACTTATTTTTACGAGGTTTAAATTTATTTAAACTATTAAATACAGGTTTTTCTATTAAAACAATTTTTTTTTCTAAAGTTTTTTCGACAAATTTAACATCTCTTAGGTGGCTGCTAGTCTTTGAACAAATAATGATATAGTCAGGGTTGATATTTTTGATTGCATGTCTATTAACAAAAATTTTATTCGAAAAGTTTCTTTCAGAAAGTATAAATATTTCTTTTTTATATTTTATATTTCTTAAAACTTTAAGATGCTTTTTGCCAATAGAACCATAGCCTATTATTAAAATTTTAATCTTTTCTTTCATTGTTAATTACGTGATAGTCCAGCCGCCATCAACAAATAAATTTTGACCAGTAACATACTGAGATAGATCAGATGCGAGGTATATTATCGTCCCATTAATATCTTTAATATCAGCCATCTTTTCTAAAGGAACATTAGATTTATATTTTTTTAAAAATCTTTTATTGTGGCCTCTTAGTATCCCACCAGGAGATATCATGTTTACCCTGACTTTTGGAGCTAAGTAGGTAGCAAACCATTTTGTCAATTGTAAAAGCCCTGCTTTAGATGCTGAGTATCCAGCTCTGTTATTCATTTTTTGTTTATCATAAATTTCCCATTTTGGTGCGACTGATCCATAAATCGAACCAATATTAATAATTTTTCCCTTTTTTGATTTTAATAATAATTCTGATAAATCTTTTGTTAAATGGAAGACAGCACTTAAATTTACCTCTAAATAATTTGTAAAGTTTTCTACTGATTGGGCTTTGATAGATTTCTTCTTTGAAAAATTATTTTTTTCTTTAATCCCAGTAAGTCCAGCGTTATTTATAAATAAATCAACTTTTCCAGTTTTTTTTTTAATAAATTTTATTAAGTTTTTCCTTGATTTCAATGAGGAAAGATCACAAGCTTTGTAAAATACTTTTACATCATAATTATTAACGATATCATTTCTTAAAACTTTTAAAGACTTGGTGCTTCGATCAGTTAGAATTAAATCATATCCAATATCAGCTAAAGTTTTAGTAAATTCTTTACCAAGATTACCGCAACTTCCCGTAATTACCCCTATTTGATTTTTAACTTTAATATCTTTAATTATATTCATTTTTTTTCAAAAGTTTTCAAAAATTTCAAATCCTGCTTTGTGTCCAAGTCAAAACTATTTTTTTCATCAACTTCACAAATACCTATTTTCCCATCAAAGATGTTGTTTTTTTTTTCAATATATTTAGGACTGCAAACGTAGGCAACTGTATTTATGGAAAATACTTTTGGGCTTTTTTGTCTATTAAAAATATGAACGTTAGCTTTTTTACATACTTTAAAGTTATTATTTTTGTCTTCTTCAATCATATTGAAGTATGGATTAACTTTTGATTTATGAACAGTAAGGATAATGTCTTTTTTTTTTTTCAAGAATAAATTTATACATTTAAAGATATCTTTTAAATTTCTTAATGGCGCTGTAGGTGGTAGTGAAACAAAAATGTCTGGTGTGTAATTTTCCTTTTTTTTTAAATAACTTAATGCATGTCTCCAAACCAACCACTCTGGTGAATTTTTTCGAGCAAGATTTTTTGGCCTTAAAAAGGGTACAAAGGCTCCATGTTTTTTTGCGATCTTTGAAATTTTTATACTATCAGTTGAACAAACAATTTTTAATTTATATTTCTTTTTAAGTTTCTTCGCTTGATCAATTGAGTGACCTACTAAAGTCTTACCATTAAATTTGATGAGATTTTTATTAGGAATTTCAGATGAGTTTTTTCTTGCGCATATTAAAGCTAAAACTTTTTTCATTTAATAAATCTTTTAATTTGAAATTATCTTTTTACACTTAATAAACTTAAATTTTTTTTATACTCAGTTAGCTGCCCGATATCTTGCCAGTTATTTTTACTAATTTTAAAAATACCAATTTTCATATTTTTTTTTTTACAGGTTTCAATTAAGCTATTCATATCCAAATATTTGTTTTTGGGAATTATATCTAATATCGAAGAGTTGATTATGTATAAGCCTGTAGTAATTAAATGTTTAAATTTTGGTTTTTCACTAATTTCTAAAAAATTATTTTCATTATCTAATTTACAAACTCCATAAGGTAAAATTGAATTTTGGTTAGAAACTACTAATGTTAAATCATATTTATTTTTAAAATGTTTTTGAACTAGCAAATTTAGATCAAAATTAAAAAATACATCACAATTAGTTACTATAAAATTGCCTTTGATTTTATTTTTAAGTTTTTCTAAACCTCCGGCTGTTCCCAAAGGTTTTTTCTCCTCGTGATATAGAATTTTATGTATCAGGTTTTGTTTACTTTTAAAAAAAGCTTTTATTATCTCCGATTTATAATTCAGTATTAAGTGAAATTTATTAATTCCAAATTGTGAAAAATTATCGATAATATTTTCAATTGCAGTTTTGTCTTTGATCGGAACAAGCGGCTTTGGAAAAATTCTGGTTATTGGGTCTAATCTTTGGCCTTTGCCACCAGCCATTATTACTACTGATAAATTTGATTTGAAGTTTCTCTGTTTTGTTTTCTTTTTTTTTTTTAAATTAAAAACTTCAGATTTAAGAGTGACATCAACTATTTTTTTGTTATTATTTAAAATTGGTAAAATTTCAATTTTCTTGGCTAAAAAAATTTTTTTTATCTTTTTTAAACTATAACTATTGGCAAAAATATACTTTGTTTTTTTATTGCAATACTTTTGAATTTTATCGTTTATACTTTTTTCATTTTTAAGAATTCTTCTTCTAATGTCACCATCAGTTATTGAGCCATACAGTCTTTTATTTTCGTCTAAGACAAAGCAAGTTTTTTGTCCATTGGTATTAATTTTTTTAATCGCATCTTTAATACTTTTGTTTTTATCAATAACAAATTTTTTTAATTTTTGATTCATATCTGTATTCCTTCGAATTTTATCAATCTAATCTTATTATTTATAGAAAAGTTTCTCGCCTCTTCTAGACCTTTTCCAAGAAAGTTAAATAAGTTGGCAGTTATAACTCCTGAAATCTTTTCATAAGCTAGGGCCTCAGTAAAGTGCTCTGGTTTGCCTGCCCCACCCATTAACAGAATTGGATTTTGAAAATTTTTAGGCATTTCTTTAAATGTAAGAGTGTCTAATCCAGCCGCTGTTCCATCTTTATCGATAGAATTCAGGATCAATTCGCCAAATTTTACTTTCTCAATAGAAGTTACAAAATCTTTTAAAGTTTTCGAGAAAATTTTTCCATTATTAATGTAAGTATTTATTATTTTTTTTTCTCTCTTATAGTCAACCATAATAGACAAAGCTTGTTCACCGTAAATACTTGAGATTTTTTCACAAGTCTCAACATCTTTATGAGCAAGATAATTTATTAAAATTTTATCTGCACCGTTATCAAAGCACTTCTTCGCGTCTTCAAAATTTCTTATTCCACCACCTAATGTAACAGGTACAAAAATTTTTTCTCTTAATTCATTTACATCGTCAAAAAAAAATTTATTATTTTGCATATTGGGGTCTCTGGAAACATTAATTATCATTAATTCGTCAATAAAATCACACGTTTCTCCGAATCCAAAATTATTTTTTAACCACTTCAAATCTCCCACCCTTTGTAAACTAAAGTTTCTACTTAGATGGAATATGCCATCACAGTATAACAATGCAAAAATTATTCTTTTAAAGTTCATTTAATTAATTCTACAAAATTTTTAATTAAATTTAATCCCAATTTATGACTCTTTTCAGGATGAAATTGTGCTCCAAAAATATTTTTATTCTCAATAAAAGAAATAAACTTTTCTCCGTAATGAGTTTTGGATGTTCGAGGGTTATTAGCATCCCCTACCTTTGTTTGGTCGTTCAATAAAACTCTAAAAGAATGTACAAAATAAAATGGTGAATTATTTGGAATATTTTTCCAAATTTTAGTTTTTGGGTTATCTACTAAATTAAATCCAATATGTGGTAAACTCAAATTTAATCCATTTGAAAATTTTTCACATTTTCCTCTAAATAATCCCAGTCCCTGTTCATCTCCGTTTTCGGAACTGCTATCAAATAACAATTGCATTCCTAAACAAATACCTAAAAAAGGCTTAGATTTAATTACAAATTCATTAATTTCATCAGACCACCCTGTGTTTCTTAATTTTTTTGCAGCTTTATTAAAAGAACCTACTCCAGGTAAGATCAAATGAGTAAAATTATCTAATTTTTTAGTTTTTTCTATTACTTGAAAATCATAACCTAAATATTTTATTGAATTTAATAAAGAAGCTATATTTCCAAAGTTACAATCAATAATTCCTATTTTAATATTCATTGACATTTTATGAAATTTTGAATTTCGGAACCCATTTATTTTTTTTCACAAATAATTCTTTATTTGCCCATTTATCAATATTTTCCTGAAATTCTTTCATCGTCATTTTATAATAATCGCAATATTCTTCAAAAAGCTTCTCAGGATAAATATCGTCATACATTTGAACAAGTTGAACTGCTTGAGATCTAGTCATAGCTCCACGTCTCACATCTATACCGGCGTCTTGAGTAGCTCTTCCAAAACCAAATTTTAAATACATAAAGTAAACGTGAAGTTCATAGATTTTCTGATCTGTTTGTGCGAAATTAGTATAACTTCCTTCATTTAAAGTTGGAGCTTCTTGAAGTCCGCACTTGTCTTTTGCTACAACATAGTTCCTGTAAGGATCCCAATTTTCATAAAATCCATAGTGCGTAAGTTCTAAATTAAAGTTTTTAAGTTCTTCTTTGGAGGGATAAGTGAACCAGTATAATTGTCTATCTGTTAATCCTAATTGTTTAGCTTGATTTATTATTTTTTCATATCCACCTTCCATATATCTAGATATTTGGTAATTAACATCGTAAATACCTTGATTTTTAAATTTTGCATCACCTCCGTACTCAACTTCTCCATCTTCAGAGTAAAAAATCAGAGGAATATTCATTTGAATTGCTACTCTTAAAACAGCTGTGTGGATGCCCATTAACCACCCATAATAAGGGAAGCCTAGCTCAGTTAACCCAATCTTATTAAGTACCCTCATGGCCTCCTTATCAGGAGTTATGTGTAAGTGATCGTATCCGCTTTCAACAAAAGAATTTAAATTTTTTTGTCCTATGTCTGTTTCCATTATTGGACGGAAGGTTACCGCTAAAGGATCCATGTTATGTTTATTTTTTATGTTGTAGCTTACGTATGAACCGTCCTTACCTCCACTTACGGTAGTAATACAATCATATTTTTTACCTTTTGCTCTATGTTTATTTAATAAATCCTCAAGCATTTTTTGTCTTTTAGACCAATCAATTTGCTTTTTCTCCTCGCTCCATTGACATGCACTACAAAACCCTCTCTCGTCAAAAGTCATTCTAGGTCGTGTAGACATAGTTACGCAATTTTTGCACCAAAATACTTCTTTAAATTTTTCCATTATATTCTCACTATAAATCTACGAACTTTTTAGTATAGAGATCATTAAATTTAATCTTTTCCAATAATTTACATATATTTTTTGTAGTATTTTTTTTGTAATAAGGATTTTTTAATGTTTTTATATTTTTTAAGAATTCTTTTGAATCTACTTTTTTTATTGCTTTAGATAATTTCATGTAACTCAGTTTTTCAATTGTAACAACGCTTTTAGATTGAATTCTGCCCTTTTGTCTTAATCCTATATTAATCGTAGGTTTCTTAAGACTAGGTACCTCAGAGATACCACTAGATGAATTTCCTATCACAGCATTGATGTTTTTTATAATCGAAAAATAATTATCTCTTCCTAGAAATTTACAATAAATAGCATTGCTATTTTTTTTAACGAATTTTTTTATTAATGAGATTATTTTATAGTTACTTGTATCTGTGTTTGGAAGAGTAAATATAATCCCTATGTCTTTTTTGCCAGTAAAATAATCTAATATTATTTTGAAATCTTTGACTCCATAATCTTTTTGAAATGTTACTGGATGAAACGTTATAAGATAGTTTTTTTTTTGAAATAAAAAATTAAGTTTTTTTTCAATTTTTTGCTTTTCTATAAACAAAAAATTATTTAAATTTTCAACACCAGTACTTCCTACATTATAAATATATTTTTTATTTTCCCCTAATTGCTCTACTCTTTTTTTGTACAAGTAGTTTGCTACAAAATGAAATGATGAAAATTTTGTTATAGAATGCCTTATCGATTCATCATACGCACCTTCTGTAACTTCTCCGCCTGACAAGTGGGCAATAGGTAATTTATTAAAATAAGCACTTAATACGGCAGAATAAATTTCGTACCTGTCACCCAAAACTAATAGTAAATCATATTTTTCTTTAGAAAATAATTTATCAAATTTTTTAATTCCTTCACTGATATACTTAAGAATTGAGGAATTGCTGTCACTTCTGTATTTAATTTTTACTCTTTTATTGATTAAAATTTTATCTTTTTTAAACAATGGGATATTACTGTAATTTTTAATTAAATGAGAGCCAGTTACCACTGTATTCACTCTAAATTTTTTTGATAAATATAGTTTTTTAATCACTGGTTTGAGCAGATCATAATCTCCTCTACTACCAGTTAAAATACAAATTTTTTTATCTAATTTTTTCATTCTTTCTAAAATTAAACTTTGCTTTTTTAAATAAAAATTTTTTCCATAGCATCGGGGATAAACCCCCGGCAGGTCTTTTTGTTGTTAAATTTTTGTAAGAATAAACTTCACCTTTAAAAATATTTTTTTTTGCAACTATTGATTTTCTAGCAAAATAAATATTTTTTTTTTCCGAATTTGTAATTTTTTTTATTTTTGAGCCTAACGATTTTTCAATATTTCTAATTGATGTAACTAAATTTTTAAATTCTCCTTGATCTAAACTCGATTTTTGGTCTGGGCCCTTCCAATTTTTATTTAATGTGAAATGTTTTTCGATTACTGCTGCTCCTAAACTTACTGCTGCAACTGATACTTCTACACCTAAGGTGTGATCAGAATAACCTACTGCGAGTTTCAAATCCTTTTTTAGTTGGTTAATAGCTCTCAAATTTACATCCTCATAAGGAGTTGGATAGGCAGTATTACAGTGTAAAATAAATAAATTTTTTTTTGGTAACTTCTCAGAGGTCAATATTTTCACTGCTTGTTTAATTTCTTTGATATTAGACATGCCAGTAGACAAGATCACTTTTTTTTTGGTTTTAGAGATTCTTTTAAGATAAGGATAATTTGTTATTTCCCCAGAAGGAATTTTAATAATTTTTAAATTCAAATCTTTAATTAGGAATTCAAGACTATCTAGATCAAATGCAGAGGATATAAAATCAATTTTATTTTTTTTAGCAATTAAACATAATTTTTTATGTTGTGATTGACTTAATTCGTATTTCCTTATCATTTCTAACATTTTTAATTTTTTTGTCTTAAGATTTGCAATTTGGTAAGAGGCCATTTTTAAATCATTTGTGACAACATCCTCGGGTTTGAAAATTTGAAATTTTATTGCGTCAGCACCAGTTTTTTTCGCTGCAAATATAAGTTTTTTTGCTTTATCAAAATTTCCATTATGATTAATCCCTGCCTCAGCAATTATGTAAGTTTTTTTTAAAAACATTTTTCCTTAATTGTCATTTCTAAACCCTCTTTTAAATTTATTTTTGGTTGCCAGTTGAGTTTTTTTTTTAATTTTCTCAATATTTACATTTAATGGATTTATTTTCTTGAATAAGTCACTTTTTTTTAAAATAATTTTACTTTTACTTTTTAAGATTTTTTTTAATAATTGAGAAATTATTAAAAAATTTACACATTTTTTCGAACCTAAATTATATATTCCAAAAGATTGATTTTTAAAAGAAAGGTATACGGCTGAAGCTACATCTTTAGCATGAACAAGATTGATTTTTGTTTTCTTAAAATTATAAATTATAATTTTTTTATTTTGTTTTAAATATTTTACATACGTCGGTATTAATTTACTTTTATCCTGCCCTGCTCCGAAAATAGAAGAAGGCCTCAATATAGTCAGCTTATTTCTATTATTTTTAAATATATCTAATATTTTTTTTTCAGATTTTATTTTTGAAAATAAATAATTATTTTTTGAATTCTTTAATACGTCAGAATATTCTGAATTTTTGATCCATTTTTTATATATTGCTGCTCCTGATATGTAGATGAAATGTAATTTTTTTTTATTTGACCATGCAGCTAAACTTAACGAAGAAACTATATTAACTTTATTAATATACATTTTTTTTTTTTTAATACTGATCTTAGGGACATAAGCTCCGATATGAATTAAGCAAGAAATATCTTTAAAAAAAAATTCCATTTTTTTATCATTTAGATTTTTATTTAAATCGATTCTTTTCCAAACTAGATTTTTATGTTTGATATCTGGTTTTTGACGACTGGAGGCTATTACTTTACAGTTTTTTTTAAGAAAAAATTTTATGACATGTTTTCCGAGTAAACCAGAACTACCTGTTATTCCAACCCGGTTTTTTAGAACCATTTAAGAATTTTTCCTTTTCCAATTTTTTTTGGTAATGACTTTAAATTTGACTTATCTAAAAAAATTTCTTCTATATATCTTAAACAAACTCCATTTTTTATCCTGAGCTGCTTTTTAATAATTTTCTTATTAAATACATAATTTTTTATATACATTTCAGGCTCATTAAAACCGAAATAAGATCTTATTGATGTGGTGCCAGAAAATCTCGGATTAAATTCAAAGGGAATTGGGCCTTTTTTTGTTAATCTTAATTGAATATTAAAGCTGCCAACACAGTCAGTAATTTTTGCAATTTTTAAAATCAATTTTGAAATCTTTAAATTATTAGTAACTTCTGCTATCCAAGATGTTCCATGTAATATTTTCCTTTTAATTAAAAAAGGACCAAGTACATTTTTTTCTTTACTTTTAAAAAAACTACAAGTGTATTCTGTACTGATGTCATTCTTTTTAGAACCAATATGTTCTTGCATTATTGGATCTTTCACAGTTTTGTATAATTTTTTCAATAAATCTAGATTTTTTATTAAATGAACATTTCTTGATGAAGTCCCTTTTCTACCTTTCAATATAAAGGGATAACTTAATTTTTTTGTAAGTTTAATAGCTTCAGGTAAAGATTTCGGTAAGAAAGTTTTCAAGAAGGGTAAATTATTTTTTTGTAAAAAATTTTGCGTCAAATATTTATCGTTTGCCATTTCAACGGTCTGTCGGTTTGATACACAAACTTTACACTTGGTTTCTTTCCAAATTTTTTCAGAATACCGAGAAAAAAATAATAAATCATATTCTGAACCAACAAATAAAACATGGATATTCAATTTTTTTAAATTTGATAAATACCATTTTATTGCTCCTTTGCTTTCAACTTTGGGTACTATTACAGATCTTGAAGAACGATAAAGCCCAGCGTTTAAATAATTTACATCTGCTGAAAAAATATTTAAATTTAAATTTGAAATATTTAATGCTTTTACAATTGATTGGCCTACTCCACTGCCCGCTCCAGTTACTAGAACATTAATTTTTTTCATAAATTATATACTTAAAATTTTTCCAACTTCTTTTTTTTCATGTGCGTTTGAGCCCAAAGAAAATAGGGTATTACTTTTTATACACTCATTTAAAAGTTTTCTGTAATTTTTGTGATAATGGAAATTTATCTCGAAAGCTTTATCATGTTTCTTACATGCGCTTATCAAACTTTTAAATAATTCCCAGTTAGGTTTTGCTTTAAATCTTTTGATAGACATTCCAAAAGGATGTCCAACTATATCAAATTTAGAATTTTGAATTGCTTTTAATGTCAACTTATACTCAATCTCTATAGCCTCTAGTTTAGAAATATTTGGTTTAGAATTAAAAATATTTCCTATCTCACCGGGAAATCTATGAACACTAGCCATTACTAAATCACTTTTTTTCCTTATTTCAGGGCTGATGTCTAATGAACCATCAAAATCTTTTATTTTTACTTCTGTACCAATAAATAATTTGCATTTATTTTTAATTTTTTTTCTGCAGCTTTTAATTTCTTTAGCAAATTTATTAAACCAACCTTTGCTTGTTTTTCTTGAATGCTCTGAAAAAAGTAAAGCTTGAATTTTCAACTTACATGCACTGTTTGCCATTTCTTCAACGCTATGTTTTCCGTCCGTCCAATTAGTATGAACATGAAGATCTACTTTAGGGATAGTATTTTCTTTTTTGTAAATATTAAAAATTGTTTTAAAAAAATTTTTTTTTTTCATTTTCTTTGTGTATTTAAAATTATTACTTTAAAAACTTGAACCAAGTTTTTGTTGCTTTATTGATTTTATTTTTTGTCCAAAGAGGGGCGTCTTTCCAATATTGAAGATTTAACAATAGCTCTTTTACACCTTGATTAATACTTATTTCAGGCTTCCAATTAAAATCTTTTTTAAAATTTTTAATATCAGCTTTTGAGCGTAAGGGCTCGCCGGGCCTTGATGGAATTTTAATCTTTTTTTTACTTATTAGATTTGCTATATAATTTACACTTGTTTCAACTCCACTACCAAGATTATAAATTTTATTAATTTGTTTGCCTTTAGCTGCTTTGATTAAACCAGTAATAACATCTGAAACATTTATAAAATCTCTAGTTTGTTCTCCATTGCCGACTATTGTTAACGGATAATTGTTTTTCATTTGAGACAAAAAAACTCCAAACATTGCTCCATACGCGCCTGTTGTTCTAGATCTTAAACCATATACATTAAAAAATCTTATCGATAAATTTGGCATTCTATAAACATTTCCCCAATGCATAACTAATTTTTCACCGAGATATTTCGTAAGTGCATAAGGATATTTTGGGTCAATTTTTGATTTTTCACTAGTAGGAAATTTTTTAGGGATTCCATAACAGCTTGCAGATGCTGCATAAATAAATTTTTTTAAATTTTTATTTTTGGAAACTTCCAACACATTAAGTGTTCCTGTAACATTATTATTAAAATAATCTATTGGTTTATTAATACTTGGAACAATATCTGCTAATCCTGCTAAGTGAAAAACCCAATTAACTTTTTTAAAGAAATTTAATTTTTTTAATTTACCTAAATTTGTAACATCAATATTTTTGATTTTTATTTTATTTTTTGATCTATTTAAATTTTTCTTTTGTCCAGTAGAAAAGTTGTCAATTGCATACACTTCGTGGCCGTCTTCTGCAAGTTGATCAACTAAATGACTACCTATAAACCCAGCTGCTCCAGTGACAATACATTTCATATTTAATTGATATAAATTAAAGAACCTGACTTTCTTGGTTTTTTTTGTAAAGCTAAATTAATTATTTTGGACCCAACTTCGCTAACTTTTAAAAGTCTACCAACTTTATAGTTTCTTTTCATATACTTTAAAACTTTTTTTTTATTTTTTATCAATTGTTTGTTCCAATATTTTCCCTCAACGTTAATTGGACCTGGTAGAAAAGCATAGAGAAAGCATTTATTTGTCTCTTTAAATCTTGGGAGGTTTGTTAAGTAAAAATTTAGAAAGCTTTTTGAAGCTGCATAAGCTATTTTATCATGTTTAAAATTATTCGAAACAGATGATAATGACGAAATATGAATTATTCTTCCTGATTTTTTATTTTTATTATAGAGAGGTAATAAAAAACTATTTACTTCTATAGCTATTCCAGCATTAAATCGCCAAACTTTTTTCCAGTCTTTGTATTCAGCAAGTGGATTAGATATTCCAAGCCCCCCGCCAATACAATTTACAACAATGTCGGGGATGCCTTTTTTTTTAATAAAAAGCTGTAATATTTTTTTAGGATTACCCTCTGGAATTAGATTTTTAGAAAAAAAGGTGTTACCTTTTTTTATATTATTTAATTTATCTACTAATACTTTTAGTCTTTTTTTTCTCCTAGCAACTATTGAAACATTGACTCTTCGTTTAACAAACTCATTAGATAAATATTTTCCAACACCATTACTTCCTCCTAAAATTAATACATTTAAATTTTTTGCCATTAAAATTTGACTAATATTCTTCCTGAAAGATTTGAACTTCTGAACTGACTAATGCCTTTGTTAATATCTTTAAAATTTATAATTCTAGAAATTAAAGAATTTAAATTAATTTTTTTTTTTTATCTAATTTAATAAATTTAGGAATGTCTTTATCTGGATATGCGCCTCCACCAAGAGATCCTTGAATAGTCTGATCATGCATTAAATTCCACCCATTTACTTTTATTTTTTTATTTTTTCTTGGGACCCCCATTACAAAACATTTACCTGGAACAGATAAATATTTCATTGAATTTTCAATAGCTTTTATATTTCCCGTAGTAACAACAACTTTGTTATAAAAAAAATTTTTATTTATATAATTCCATTTAAATTTTGTGAGGTTAAATATTTGCTTAGCTCCATTTTTTTTTGCCGAAATTAAAGCTTTATCGTTTATATCCACGGCTATTATATTTTTAATCTTAAAATTTTTAGCTGCTTGAATTATTATTTGTCCAAGTCCACCACATCCTACAACCATCAGACTATCATTTTTTTTTAGTTTCATTTTTTTATAAACAAGACTAAGAGATGTTGTGGCACAGCAACCAAAGAGGGCAGCTTTTTTCATGCTATAATTTTTTGGAACTTTAGTAACTCTGTTTTCTGAAACTACTGCATATTCATTAAAAGTAGTTACCCAGCCTGCATTAATTTTTTTTCCTTTAAAAGAATAGTCAGGGGTAGCACTCTGAATTCCACTTCCTTTTATCCAATGTAAAATTACCTTATCACCTTTTCGAATTTTGCGAACTCCAGGTCCAATATTTTGAACTATTCCACTACCCTCATGACCAAGAAGATGAGGAAGAAATTTATCCTTACCACCAGTTCCATTAATTTCATCAATTTGTTTTCCACAAATTCCGCTATAAATTAATTTAACAAAAATTTGACCCTTTAACAGTCTAGAGTTTAATTCAATTTCTCTAATTTTTAAATTTTCTTTTATTTTATTAAGAACTGCAGCTTTAAATTTCTTTTTTATCATTAGCTAAATTTAAAATTAAAAGTTTTTTCAAACTTTTTACAATTTATATTTTGTTCTAGAGGAAATGTTGTTCCTTTGGTTTCTATTACGCTTTTTTTAAAATCTAATTTTTTTTCTACACACAAATTTACTAGTCTTTCATAATATGAACTAAGAGGACTTGCTATATTATATGTTCCATACTGATCAGATGTTATTAATTTTTCATAAATAAAAATTAGTTCCTCAACTTTGACAAAACATCTTTTAATATTTCCGAAAATTTTGACTTTTTTTCCAACTCGAATATCATCAATCGCCTTGTCTATAAATGAACAACCACTCATTTCAGTTAATTGTTTATAGTGTCCGAAAGAATGAATCACTGGTTGTCTAAAAATAAAGTATCTTTCGTTGAAATTCTTAATTAAATCTTCACAAATTAGTTTAAGTTTACCGTGAACACTTGGAGGATTTAAATTATTAGACTCATCTGGATAAGTTTTTCCCTCAAAAATTTTATCTGTAGATGGGAAAAAAATTTTTGTATCTTCACTTAAACTTTTAAGCAAAGATTTTAAAATTTCAACATTATATTTAAAGGCAAATTTAGGATTTTTTTCGTTTCTAGGTGGGCCAGCATAAGCTGCCAGATGAAATACAAAATTAGGCTGAAATTTTTTAATCAACTCTGAAGTTTTATCTTCGTTAAGTAAATCTAAACTGATAATATTTTTATCTAGTTTCTCCTTCAAATTAAAATCTACCCCAATCACGTCATATTCAGCATTTAGTTTTTTGAAAAGCCTAAATCCAATAAAGCCAGCGGCTCCAGTTATAAGTATCTTGCTCATATATCTTTAAATTGGTGTTTGAACTGTTCTTTTAGATACCTCATCACTAATTGGATTTGTTAAACACATCCACCACCTAGAACCAATTTTTTTTTTTGAAGAAATTTTTTTGACACCATGTTTTAATGAACAGTAAAAAAGAGCTATATCTCCAATTTCAAAGTTTTTTTCTACATCAATCGGCTTTTGATTTTTGTAAAAATGTAGACCGCCCTCATCGAAATCTTTGCCTTTTTGACTAAGATGTATACCTGTTATTACTCTTATTGTCTTTGGATCTTTGTGAGGTTGCAAATACCCAGTTCCATTTGGATATACTCTAAATAAAATTCTATCGATTGGTCCATCTTTTGGAATATTTTTTTCAAATTCATCGGGCTTAAGTCCTGATAAAAGTTTAATTATTCTCCACTTAGGATAAAAAAGATTAAAAACATCGAATTTCTCTTTTTTTCTATTCCATGGAAAAAAATAATAATCATGTCTGTCCGACTTAAGGACATACTTTTTACTTTCCTTAGGGCCAATAACTCTGTGAAAGTTTGGGCAATTTTCTGTTAATTTGTAAAATTCTGATTTCTTATTATCATAATTTTTTTTTAGATAATCCTTGATAAATTCTAAATCATTCTTCTTAAAAGCATTTTTAATAATTATAAGAGATCCGTCATAAAATAGTTTAATTAAATTATTAATTTCTGCTTTATTTTTTTCATCTATATATTTTTTAAGTAAGGAAAAATCTAGATTAATAACTTCTTTTAATTCAGAAGGTTCATATTTTTTTTCTAAATTTTTCCAGGTTTGATTTATTTCATTTAAAAAATTTATCATCTTTAACCAATGCTCCGCACTTTGATTGTAAGCTCAATCAATGTATTCTTTTCTGGCATAAATCTTTTATATTGGTTGATATAAATACCTTGATTTATCTGTAAGTTTAAGTTCTATATCGTTTAATATAATTCTAATAAAATTTTCTTTTTTTTCAATAACTTGAAATACTTTATTTGCAAACGGCCCAGACAAAAACTTAGCTTTATAATTTATTAATGATTTAAAAAAATTTGGCTTAATATATCCTTTTTTATCTTCATGGCTTTTGCATGAATTTATAAATTCTTCTATTTCATTTTGATTCAAAAATGATTGATTTAAAAAATAATCCAACCCTTTCGTTGTAGAAAGAAAATTTAATAAATTAATCTTTGAGAAACTTTCATGATGAATAAAAATGTAATTTCCAATTAGAGGTACCTCTTTTTTAATCACCTTATTGTTTTGATTTATATCTCTTAAAAATTTAGGCTGATAAAACTTAACATTTGAATTGAGTTTCTCTTTTAAGCATTGCTTAAATAATAAAATCTCTTTTTTTTTAAATTTTGCAACAAGCCACATTATTTTTCTATTTCTTTCTTTAATTCCTCATATTCCTTAAGTTTTCTTCTCATAAAATTTATAGTTAGCTTTGTTTTTTGAGAGATGCCTTTGGGAGTTAAAACATAGACGTAGTTTAATTTTGTGGGATTTTTTACAAAATTGTTCATTTTTACAAGCCCTTTGTGTTTTAATGCGTTGAGGCAGTAATTAATCTTACCTAAACTGAAACCGAGCTCTTTTGCTAACTTTCGTTGATTGACGTTAGGTTTTTTACTAATTTTTCTTAGCACGTCAAATTCATCGGAATTAAAACTCATAAATACCTTGATAAAGTTTTCATAATTGATATGTTCATTTCTTGAACAATATAATGTTCAAAAATTGAACTGTAAAGACTTATTTGGAAATAAATCTTATTGGTATTAAGGCTTAATATGAGAGCAGCAGATTACGTAGCAAAGTTTCTGAAACAAAAAGGTGTTAATGACATTTTTATGCTTACGGGGTACGGGGCTATGTATCTTAATGATGCTATTCAATCGGCTAAAATAAACCACTATTCATCGAGAAATGAGGCCGCTGCTCCAATGATGGCATCTTCATATTCCAAAATCAGTGGGAAGATTGGTGCAGTTTGTGTAACTGCAGGTCCCGGAGCTACTAACGCTTTACCTGGTTTAGCGGAAGCGTGGGTAGACTCCTCTTCAGTAATGATTTTTTCAGGACAAGTTGAAAAAAAACATACTACTGATTTTTTAAAAATAAAAAATTTAAGAACTTACGGCACTGCTGAAATTAATATTATTAACTCTGTGAAATATCTTACAAAATTTAGTGCTGTTGTAAAAAGTCCAAATCAAATAAAATATTTTCTAGAGAAAGCATTTTTTTATGCGACAAACGGTAGACCTGGTCCTGTTTGGTTAGATATTCCTTTAGATGTGCAAAGAGCACAAATAAATATCAAAAAACTTAAAAGTTTTATTCCAAAAAAAATAAAAGATAAGAGAAAATCTACTGATGTTAGTAAAGTCATAAACTTAATTTTACGTTCCAAAAAATTAGTCTTAATATGTGGACAAGGGGTAAGGCAATCTAAAAGCATTCAAATTGTAAAAAAGATAATTAAGAAACTCAAAGCACCTGTAATTTTTTCACGATTAGGCCAAGATATAATGTCTCATGACTCCAAATATATCTTTGGAACTGCCGGAATTAAAGGTTCAAAGTTTGGGAAAAAAATTTCACGTAATGCTGATTTAATTTTAGTATTTGGTTCTAGATTGAGTGTTCCATTCATTGGTTATAATTCAGAACTTTTTTCCAAAAAGACAAAAATTGTTATGATTGATATTGATAAAAGTGAGTTAAAAAAACCTCTTAACATACACTTAAAAATAAATAATGACCTAAATGATTTCTTAAAAAAACTTGAATTAGGTTTAAAAAGAAAATTACTCCCGAATTATAAAAAATGGCTAGATCATTGTACAAATTTGAAATTAAATAATCCGATGATAACCAATGATATGAAAAAAAATCCTATAGACTTATACTACTTTATGGAGCTACTTGGTAAACTATCACAAAAAAAAAGTATTTTAATCACTGACGCTGGTTCTAATTATTACATAGGAGGACAAGTTTGGAAGTTTGAAAAAGGTCAAAGAGAAATTACCTCTGGATCTAATGCTGCAATGGGTTTAACAATTCCTTTAGCGATCGGGGCAAGTGTAGCAGATCCAAAAAAGAATATTTATGCTGTGACTGGAGATGGATCATTAGAACTCAATATTCAAGAACTTAAAACTATTTCTCATTATAATTTAAATATAAAACTATTCGTTATAAATAACGGTGGATATGTATCGATGTTAAATTGGCAAGATACAATTTTTAAAGGTAGAAGAATTGACACTAAGAAGGCCGCTGGACACGGATCTCTAAATTTAAAGAACATTGCTAAAGCTTTTGATTTAAAGTGGATGAAAATTTCTAGAGTTGATGAAATCAAAAGTAAATTAAGTGAAATAAATAGAGTAAAAGGGCCTCTTTTTATAGAAGTAATAACAACCAATCGGCAAAAAATTGTTGATTCTTTTGGTTATCAAACATGAATAAAAAAAAACTTAAAACTCTTCAGAGTAGTTCTTTTCTACTGAGAAAATCTATTCTACTTTCAGCAAAAAAATCAGGTGGCCGAGGTGCTCATCTTGGCGGAACCATGTCCTGTGTTGAAATTCTAATATACTTATATTTTTCAAAAAAAATGAAATACTTTGAAAAAAAACCAAATCATCCACTCAGAGACAGACTCTTTATTGGAAAAGGTCACGCTCATCTTGCTTTATATCATATATGGATGAAAATTGGTTATCTGACTAAAAAAGATTTAAATACTTATACTCAAAATGGAACTAAGCTCAGCGTTCAGCTTGATCATTTTATACCTGGATCTGAGTATAATACTGGATCACTCGGTCATGTAATAGGTGTCGGTTTAGGAACTGCCTTGAAAGCAAAAATTGATAAAGATAAATTTAAAATATTTTGTCTAATCGGCGATGGAGAATGTGAGTCTGGTTCTATATGGGAGTCAGTTTTGAGCGCATCTAAGTTAAAAGTTAAGAATTTAACAGTAATCGTTGATATGAATAAAATGTCTGAAATGCAGAAACTTGATACAAAGAGTGATTTGGAACTTAAAAATAAATTTAAATCCTATAAATGGAACGTTATTATTGCAAAGGGTCATGACTTTAAAGACCTTGATAAAGCTTTTAATAAAAAATTTAATAACAATTATCCAACAGTAATAATTGCTAATACTATAAAAGGTAAAGGTGTTTCATTTATGGAAAATAAGGTTGAATGGCATCATCAGGCACCAACTCAGAAACAATTTAATTTAGCTTTAGAGGAGTACAATTAGTGAATAAAATTGATTTCAGAAATGCTTTCTTTGATGAAATGTTTTCAGTTGCAAAAAAAGAAAAAAATTTAGTATTTTTAACAGGTGATATTTCTGCTCATAGTTTACCAAAATTTGAAAAAAAATTTCCATCTAGATTTTACAATCTTGGAGTTGCTGAACAAAATATGATTACGGTATCAACAGGATTAGCAATGAACAAAAAAAAAGTATTTGTATTTAGTATGATTCCATTTCTAACAATGAGATGTTACGAACATATAAAAATTGATATCTGTAGTCATAATCTCCCAGTAGTTTTAATTGGCATAGGATCTGGACTTTCTTACGACACAGACGGTCATTCAGCTCAAGCAATTTTTGATATTGGCATAATGAGAATGTTACCAGAATTAGAAATTTATAACCCCTCCGACCCAGTTTCTACTAAAAAAATTTGTAAGATTTTATCAAAATGTAAGAAACCAGCTTACATAAGACTTGATAAAAGTCAGCAGAAACCTCTATATAAAAATTCAGATAACTTTAATTCAAATTTTAAAATTTTCAAATCCAACGCTAAGAGCTGTATTGTCTCAACAGGCACAATGGTTCATAAATGCCTTGAGATAAAAAATCATTTTCAAAAAAAAAATAAAAATTTAGACGTTATAGATTTGTTTAAAGTTAAACCGATTATTGAAAATAAACTTTTAAGATTATTAAAAAAGTATAAGAATATTTATATTGTAGATGAAAATACTTTTTCTGGAGGAATAAGTTCAATTTTAAGTGAAATTTTTGTAAGAAACAATTTTAATAAAAAAATATCTTTTTTTTGTCTAAAAAACACTCAAGACGTTGGTAATTATGGTTCTCGGGAATGGTTAAGAAAGAGAAATAAAATAGATAATTTATCAATTATAAATAAAATAGGAACTGATTTAGGATAATCAATGTTGGCGTCGATAATAATAACAAATTATAACTATGGGAACTATTTACATCGTTGTATAAGAAGTTGTTTAAATCAATCCTTACCAGCAGATCAATTTGAAATTATTGTAGTAGATGATTCCTCTAACGATAATTCAGACAATATAATAGAAGAGTATAAAAGCTTACCCAATTTTACCTATATTAAAAATAAAAAAAATTTTGGTGTGGCAAAATCTTCGAATAATGCAATAAGAAAGTCTAAAGGAAAGTTTATTGTAAGAGTAGACTCTGACGATTATGTTACGAGAGAATTCACAAATATTTTGTCATATTACTTATTAGAAAATCCTGAGTACCTGGGTGCAGCTTGTGATTATTATTTGGTAAATGATAATGGAAAAAAATTAGTAAGACTATCTTCAAAAAAAAATCCAGTTTCTTGTGGGATTATGTATAATAAAAAAAAATTGCTCAAAGCTGGTTTGTATAATCCAAAATTTAAACATAGAGAAGAAGAAGAATTAAAAATAAGATTAGGAACTAAATATAAAATACACCATACTAATTTACCTTTGTATAGATACAGGATGCACCGTAGTAATAAGACTAAGACAAAAGATTATTCTGACAAATTTAAAAGTAAGATAAATAATTTAAAGAGAAACAATTTTTTTAAAAAATATAAAAATGCTAAATTATTAAAAAATATTGCAATAATTATACCAGCACGTATAGGATCTAAAAGGTTAAAAAACAAAAATATTTTTAAATTTAAAAATAAACCTATGATTTTCTGGGCAATAAATGCAGCAAAAAATATTTTCTTAAAATCTAACACTTATGTTTCTTCTGATAGTAGCAAAATTTTAAAAATTGCTAAAACTTATGGTGTCAAAACTATTAAAAGACCTAAAGATTTAGCTAAAGATAAAACTTTTAAAATTGATGTGATACGACACGCAGTAAATGTAATTGAAAGAAAAATTAAAAGAAAATTAAATTTAATAATAAGCCTTCAAGCTAATTCACCGGAGGTAATGCCTGAAGATATAGAAAATACTTTAATTCATTTAGTAAAATATAAAAGACAAGAGGTTATATCGATTGATAGTAACAATAATGCAAATGCTGCAATTAGAACAATGAAAAGAGAAGCTGTTTTCCAAAAAAGTTTAAGCACTCATCTAGGATGTGTAGAAACAGATATTTCTGATATTCATACCTTAAATGATATAAATAAAATATATAAAAAAAATGGAACAAAATAAAAAACAAAGAAACGTTAAAATAATTGCTGAAATACATCCTCAGCACATGGGTTCGATTAAAGAAATTGAAAGAATGATTTTACAATGCAAAATTTCGGGAGCGGATTATGTAAAAGTTCAGCTATATAATTCAAAAAAACTTTTTAATAATTCAGAAAGAGAATTTTTAGAGCTTAAGAAAAATGAATTTTTAAATATATCTAAATTTGCTGAGAAGACTGGGATTGATTTATTTGCATCAGTATTTGATGAAGAAAGAGTTGATTGGTGTGAGGAAGCAGGTGTAAAGCTTTATAAAATCGCTAGTCGAACTGTTGAAGATAAAGGATTATGCGAAAAAATCATTAGCAAAAATAAACCAGTTATTATTTCTCTAGGTATGTATGATTATAAAAAGAAAGATTTACCGTATAAGTCTAAGAATATAATTTATCTGTATTGTGTTTCCAAATATCCAACGCTTTTATCGGATATTGAAATGCCGAATTTTGATGAGAGTTTTTTTAGTGGTTTTAGTGATCATACAATAGGTTTGTCTGCAAGTTTACATGCGGTTTCGAGAGGAGCTGAATTTATTGAAAAACATTACTCTAATAACAAATCAATGAATGTAGATACTCAATTAGCTCATGTTTGCAGTATGGACCAAAATGATTTAGCTGAACTTAGAAAATATTCAGATAGTATAAATTTAGTCAGAAATAATCATTAAAGTGAAAAATTGTTTAATTTGTAAACGAAGTCAATTCAAAATAATTTGGAATGATAAAATTCGAATTTCAAAAAATAAATTTTCAAAAAATAAAAATAAAATATTGCAATGTAAATTTTGTGAATTAGCTTTTTTGAAAAAAAGGGTTAAATTTTTAGAAGATTCCTCTGTAGTAAGAAATGTTTATAATAAAGATAATTCTATAAGTGAATTTTTTAAATTTCATACTGATCGAGAATTAGAAAAACTTAATTATATAAAAAAATATGTTAATTTAAATAATAAAAAAATATTAGAGTCAAATTGTGGTGCAGGTATAATAATTAATAAATTAAAAAATAAAGCATCAATTACTTCTGGACTAGATAGTAAGTTTTATAAAAAATATATCGAGTCGAAAGGTCATGAATTTTTTACATCTATTAAAGAAATTATAAAAAATAAAAAAAAATTTGATATCATATTTTCTTTATCAGAGATTGAGCACAAATTTGACCCTCAATTATTTATAAAAAACTTAAAAAAAATATTATCAAAGAATGGGTTAATAATATTTAGAATTCCTAATTTTTTTAATATTTATATGTATCTTTTAGGAAAAAAATTTTTCAAATATGATTATAGATTATCCCACAACTTTTATTTTTCTGAAAAAAATTTAGATATTCTTTTCAAAAGGAATGGTTTCAAAACGATAAAAAAAACAGGATATAATGAATATTCTTTTAACCACCTTCTAACTTATATATTGGAAAAAAAAAGAATAAATAAAAGTAAAATAAAAAATATATTTAATAAAAAAGATAGTAACTTTGTAAGAGGAAATATAGAGGACTCTTTCAGCTCCACTAGTTTGATTTATATTTTAAAAAGTGGGTAAGATAGGTCTAAATATGCTTAAAAAATACAATAATTGTACATTCTGTAATTCTAAAAAATTAATTAAAAGCAATAAACAAGTTTATTTAGAGAATTACTATATAAAATCAATCATTACAGATCTTAATTTATCTAAAAATTTTCTTAAAAAGATTAAAATTTATCAATGTAAAAACTGTTTTATTCTTCAAAATAACCCTTGGTTTTCAGAAAATTTTGTTAGAAAAATTTACTCTAATATTTACGGACAACATCATAGAAATTGGGAAAACTTATTAAATTTTGTAAATAAAAAACAGACACCAAATCATGGAAACCTTTTCGAATTGCTTACAAAAACAATTAAAATTGAAAATTATGCTGAATTTAATAGTCCATTTATGGGACTTATGTTAAATTTTTTTGAGAAAGAGTATAGAAAAGAAAAAAGCTTTTTTAAATATTTTTCAGATAACGTTATAAACTATCTAAATTCTAGACAATTAGCAGGTAAATCTAAATTTGAAAAAAATATATCAAAAAATAAATCGAAAAAATATTTAGATAGAATAAAAAAATTTAAAAAAAAAATAAAACCTGTTTTAAAAAATAAATATTTATTTGTTGATAATTCACCTTTATTTTGGGGACAAAATGACAATTACAAATCTGTAAATAGCAGATCATATGCGAGTGAGCTTCTTGATTTAGAGGTTCATGCGCTTTCGTACTTAAAAGATATAAAAAAAAAATTAGATTTATTCGGAATTTTTCACACTTTAGACCACACTTTTGAACCAAATAAAGTTCTTAATTATGCTCTTAATGCAAGCAATTATGTAATTGTATATTGCCATATTGATCAAAAACTTAACAAACAGCATTTATTTTCTTTTACAAGAAAGTTTTTAGATTTTTTAAAAAGAAAAAGAATTTATACTATTGAATTAACAAATCTAATAAATAAAAGATTAAGTTCTCCTGAGTTATATTTCCTTTGTTCTAGAAAAAAAGAAAAAATTTTAAAATTTAAAAACAATGCTTATAAGTAAAATTAGAAAGAAGAAATTTATTGTCGGTGTAATAGGCCTCGGTTATGTTGGATTGCCCAGATCAATTCAATTTTGTAATAAAAAAATAAAAGTTATAGGTTTCGATAATGATAAAGATAAAATCAATCAGTTGAATAAGGGTAAAAGTTACCTAACAAATGTTACTAGTAAAGATATAGCTAGAAATATTAGAAAAAAGTATTTTGTACCTTCTTACAATTTTTCTGAAATAAATAAAGTTGATGTAATAATTATATGCTTACCGACACCTTTAAAAACTAATCTTACCCCAGAATTAAAATATATAAAAAAAACTATAAAATTAATAAAAAAATATTTAAAAAAACAACAAATTATTTGCCTAGAGTCTACCTCCTATCCTGGAACTACACATGAGGAAATTGTTTCAAAAATTGAAAAAAAATTTTCTTTGGGAAAAAACTTTTTTGTTGGTTACTCTCCTGAAAGAAATGACCCAGGATTAAAATCAATTAAAATTTCAAATATTACAAAACTAGTTAGTGGATACTCAAAAAAATGTTCCGTAATAACAAATTTACTTTATAAAATAATATTTAATAAAACTTTTTTAATGGAGTCTATGAGGCAAACCGAAATGACTAAATTATACGAAAATATTTATAGAGCTGTAAATATTAGTTTTGTAAACGAAATGAAAAAAGTCTGTTTAGGCATGAAATTAGATATCAACGAAATAATAACTGCTGCTAAAACGAAACCTTTTGGATTTCATGCGTTTTATCCTGGTCCAGGTTTAGGCGGTCATTGTATTCCTATTGATCCATTCTATTTAACCTGGAAAGCAAAAAAGTTCAAAATTAAGACCGAATTTATAAATTTAGCAGGAAAAATAAATAGATCGTTACCTAATTGGACGGTTGACCAACTTAAGAAAAACTTAAGAGAGACAAGAAAGATTAAGTCAATTAAGAATAAAAAATTTTTAATTTTAGGAATTGCATATAAAAAAAATATAAATGACTGCCGTGAGTCACCTGCATTTGAAATTATTAAAATACTAGAAAAAAACAAAAGTTTTGTTGATTATAGCGATCCTTACATAAAACAAATTCCAAAATTAAGAAAATATAAGTTTAAGAAAAAAGGTATTAAATTATCACCTAAGGTAATTAGGAAATATGATGCAGTTATTTTAGTTACTGATCATGATAAATTTAATTATAAACTTTTAGAAAAAGAATCAAAATTAATAATAGATACAAGGCATATTTTTAATAAAAAAAATAAGAACGTTTTTTATTGCTAAACAAATGAATATTTCAAATAATTTTTTTTCAAAGCTTTTTGACAATCTTTATCCAATAAATAGATCGATAATGGGTAGTGGCTACTTAAAGTCTTATAATATACTAAAAAAGTATATCAATTTTAAAAGCATCTATTTTAAATCAGGCAAAAAAGTTTTTGATTGGGTTGTGCCTAATGAATGGGTAATTAAAGATGGTTATATTATTACTCCAAGAAATAAAAAGATTTGTAAATATAAAGACAATAACCTCCATATTATGGGTTATTCCAAAAAGGTTAGTAAATCTTTAAATTTAACTAAACTAAGAAAAATTTTAAATTCAAAAAAAAAATTACCTAATGCAATACCTTACACAACATCTTATTACAAATCAAATTACGGTTTTAATATTTCTCAAGTTCAAAAAAATAAATTAAAAAATGGAAACTATAAAATATTCATAGACTCCTACTTTAAAAAAGGGAAAATTATTGTTGGAGAAAAAAAACTTAAAGGGAAATTAAAGAAAGATTTTCTTATTTCTTCTTACCTTTGCCATCCATCCATGGCAAATAATGAATTAAGTGGACCTTTGGTATTATTAGGATTATTTATGAAATTAAAAAAATGGAAAAATAGAAATTTCAATTATAGGTTTGTCATAAATCCAGAAACTATTGGTAGTATTTGTTATTTGTACAAAAATAAAAATAATATAAAAAAAAGATTAGCTGGTGGTTTGGTACTTACTTGCTTAGGTGGGCCGAAAAAAAAATTATCTTTTAAAAAAACCAGAAATGATAATTCAGAAATAAATAAATTTTTTAATTATTTTAGCTCAAAAAAAAAGTGTCTGGTAAGAGAATATACTCCTCTTACAGGCTCTGATGAAAGACAATATTGTTCACCTGGTTTTGATTTACCTGTAGGCCAGATAGCTCGAACGATATATTTAGATTATAATGAATATCATACATCTTTAGACAACAAAAAATTTATGAGGATAAATAAATTAAGAAAATCGATAAAGGAAATTGAAAATTTTTTAAAGATTTTTGATAAATTTTCAGGAAAAATTATACGAAAGAAAAAATACAGTGAAATTTTTTTACAAAAATATAATCTTTATAAAGATAAAAGAAATAATTTACTAACAAAAACCATTATATACCTTCTTGGTCATGCAGATGATAAGACTTACATCATAGATATAGTAAATAAATATAATCTTAATTTAAATATTGTAGAAAAAGCTATCATTGTATTGAAGAATAAAAAACTAATTGAGGTAGTTCATTGAAAGCAATATTTATAACAGGAAACCATTTAAGACATTTTCACATGGTAAAGGAGTTCACGCAGTTTTTTAGTCAATTTGAATGGATTGTTGAAAAAAGAGATTTAAATGTAAACCATAAATTTTTTTCCAAAAAAAGTTTAATATATAAAAAACATATAAATGATTTTAAAAAAAAAGAGAAAAAATATTTTAAAAATGGAAAAATTTTTTTCAATCTTAAAAAAAAAAAGGGGTTTTTTCTTGATAGATCAAAAATAAATAATCTAATATTTAATGAAAAAATTTCTAAAGTAATAAAGAAATTTAAACCTCAAATTTTATTTTCTTACGGATGTCAAAAAATTGATGTCAATAGAATTGATAAAAAAATTCGTTTATTTAATATTCATGGAGGTTTAATTCCTAAATATAGAGGGGTAAATACAAATTTTTGGCCACATAAGAATAAAGAGTCGAATTATGTTGGTTTAACTTTACATGAAATAAAAAATAAATTTGATAGTGGAAACATATTTTTTCAAACTTCAATTAATATCCTAAAAAATAAAGATAATATCAATTCTTTATCTTGTAGGGCAGTGAAAAATTTTTGTGAAGAAGTGCCTATAAAAATTTTTTATCTAATGACAAAAAATATCAATGCAAAAGGTATAAAATATAAATTCAATAAGAAGATTTATACAAAAAAAGATTTTTCTCCATCTGAAATATTACAAGTTTATAAAAACTTTGAATTATTTAAAAAGAGGAAATTTATAAAAAAACCAAAATTAAGCAACCTATTTTAGAATTTATGAAAAAAATAATTTTTTCGGAACCAATTATTGATTTAAAAGAATCTTCAAAGATTTTAGATATAGCCTTGAAAAAAAACTTCCCAAATGAAGGATTGTTAACAAAAATTTTTGAAAAAAAAATTAAAAAAATACTTAATGTTAAATATGCCATTTCAACAACAAGTGGTACTTCTGCTCTTTACTTGGCTTTGAAAGCTAATAAGGTTGGTATAGGAGATGAAGTAATAATACCTAACATAACATTTCCAGCAACTGCTAATGCTGTAAACATGACTGGTGCAAAAGTTGTATTATGTGATGTATCAAAAGATAACCTTTTAATGGATTTACATTCATTAAAAAAAAATATTTGCAAGAAAACTAAAGTAATAATGCCAGTCCATATCTCAGGAAGAGGAAATAATATTAACGAAATTATAAAATTAGCAAATAAATATAAGATTAAAGTAATTGAAGATGCCGCAGAAGCTTTTGGTTCAAAAAATTACAGAAAGAATTTGGGTGCTTTTGGAATATGTGGATGTTTTTCATTCGCTCCAAATAAAATTATTACAACTGGCCAAGGGGGATTAGTGGTAACTAATAATAAAAAACTTTATTACAAAATTAAACAGCTTAAAGATCAAGGACGCATAAATTCTCGAGAAAGTAAAAACTTTTATTTATATAGAGGTTTCAATTTTAAATTCACAGATCTTCAAGCCAGCCTGGGTATATCTCAACTAAAAGACTTTAAAAAAAGAAAAAAAAAATTAATAGAAATTTTTAGTTTTTATAAAAGAAATTTAATACAAAACAACAAATTTAAGATCATTGGTTTTAATGTTAAAAAAGGTGAATTGCCTCTTTGGACTGATGTTTACTGCCATGATACATCAAGTCTATATAATTATTTGAAAAAAAAAAAAAATTACTTGTAGATATTTTTGGGATCCCATTAATTCTATGACTCCATATAAAAAAAATTTTAAAAGCCTGAACACTTCAAAAAAACTTAAAAATAAGTTAATGTGGTTACCTTCCTCATTAAAATTAAGTAAAAACGAATTAAAGTATATTTGTTTAAATATTAACAATTTTCTTAAACAAAATGAAAGTTAGGATGAAAAAAATTGAAATTTTTTGTACATTAGGCCCATCCTCGCTAAATAAAGATTTTCTTAAGTTTGCTGAAAAAAATAAAATTTCACTTGTGAGGCTAAATATGTCTCATCTAAGTCTAAAAACTTTAGAAAAAAATATTCAATTTATTAAGAAGAACTCAAAACTAAAAATTTGTTTAGACACAGAAGGTGCGCAAATAAGAACTAAATTAAAAACTAAACCACTTAAAATACAAAAAGGAAAAATTTTTTACTTAACAAAAGAGGGAAATTTCAAATTATATCCCAACGAAATATTTGAAAAATTAAAAAAAGAAGATGTTCTTGACATAGGTTTCAATAATTTAGTAGCTAAAATTCAAAAGAAGACTAAACAGAAAATTTTTTTAAAATGCTTAACACCTGGTCTACTTGAAAATAATAAAGGAGTTTATTTAAAAAATAGGTATATTAAAATCAAATATCTTACAGACAAAGATATCTTGGCAATAAAATTATCGAAAAGATACAATGTAAAAAATTTTGCTTTATCTTTTACTAATTCTATAGATGATATTAAGAAGTTTAAAAAAGCTGTTAAAAATTCAAGAACTATATTTAAGATAGAAACAAAGAAAGCTATAAAAAACTTATTAGGATTAATTAAAAATGCCGATGATTTTTTAATCGATCGAGGAGATCTTTCAAAAGAAGTTAAAATCGAAAACGTTCCAATTATTCAAAGAAAAATTTTTAAAATTGCAAAGAAATATAAGAAGAAAAGAATTGCCATAGCTACAAACTTTTTGGAAAGCATGATTGAGAAACCTTTTCCGACTCGTGCTGAAGTTAATGATATTTATAATGCCTGTGAAATGGAGGCATCTGGCTTAGTGCTCGCAGCTGAAACAGCAATCGGAAAATACCCTAAGGAATGTATAGTATTATTAAAAAGTATTTTAAAAGCTTTTAAAAAAAAAAAGAGTAATTTTTAATGAAAATTTTAATTATTGGCTTACCTGGATCAGGAAAAACAACATTGGCTGATCAATTAAGCAAACTATTAAATGCTAGCTGGATTAATGCAGACAAAATAAGAAAAAAATATAATGACTGGGATTTTTCTAAAAAAGGTGTCCTTAGACAAGCAAAGAGAATGGGAAATTTAGCTAAAAGTATCAAATATAAATTTGTGATAGCCGATTTTGTTTGTCCCTACAATGAAGGTAGAAAATTTTTTTCTCCTAATTATTTAATTTGGATGGATACCATTTCCAAAGGAAGATACTCTACTTTTGACAAAACCTTTGAAAAACCAAAGAAATATGATCTAAGAATTAAAAAAAAACGATACAATGCTGACAATATCGCCTTAGACATTTTGAAAAAATTATAAAAACGGAGTATGAAATTTTAAAATGAAGAAAAGAAAAAAAATTTTTAATAAAAAAAATAAGAAAGAAGTTTATGTTGGATTTGCAGCTGACATACTACACGAAGGCCATATGAATATTTTAAAAATAGCAAAGTCATATGGAAACGTTACTGTAGGCCTGTTAACAGACTCGGCTATCGCACAATATAGAAAGCTGCCTCATTTAACTTACTCTCAAAGAGAGACTGTGCTTAAAAGTATAAAATATGTTGATTATTTGGTGCCACAACACACTCTTGATTACACCAAAAATCTAAACGCACTTAAGCCAGATTTTGTTATTCATGGAGATGACTGGAAACAAGGTGCTCTAAAGAAAACTAGAGAAAAAGTAATTAAAACTTTAAAGAAATGGAAAGGTAAACTAATAGAGCCAAAATACACAAAAAATATTTCTTCATCAAATATACGAGATAAAATTTATGCAACTGGAGTTGATCCTCGCACAAGACTATCTAAACTGAAAAGATTAATTGACGCCAAAAAAGTTGTTAGGATATTAGAGTCTCATAGCGCACTTACAGGAGTAATTATTGAAAATTTGACTTCTAGGGATAAACAAAGATTAATAGAGTTCGATGGTATGTGGTCTTCGAGTTTAACAGACTCTACGTTAAGAGCTAAACCAGATAATCAATCAGTAGATTACGCAACAAGAATCTCTGGATTATCAGACATGTTAGATGTGACGACAAAACCAATCATATTTGACGCTGATAATGGAGGGCGAGTGGAGCATCTACCTTTTTTAATTAAAGCGTTGGAGAGAGCTGGTGTTTCTTCTATAATTATTGAGGATAAAGTAGGATTAAAAAAGAATTCATTATTTAAAAATCAAAAAGGTGTTAAACAAGATTCAATTAAAAATTTTTCTAGGAAAATTTCTGTTATTAAAAATATAAAAAATTCTAATGACTTTTTGCTTGCGGCTAGAATTGAAAGTTTCATTCTAG
>MDTB01129138.1_pt1 | contig 45003 bp, 42 predicted proteins | sample 811161 | NCBI WGS metagenome assembly MDTB01 (sample SAMN05326650, study PRJNA326480) | marine metagenome | isolation source: seawater | place: Mediterranean Sea | collected 2009 | reverse complement strand
GTTACCGATTTAGCTAAGTTTCTCGGTTGATCGACGTCAGTTCCCTTTAAAACGGCTACATGATAAGCCAGCAACTGTAAAGGTACCGTGTAAATAATAGATTTTAAACTTTCGGGAACTTTTGGCATCTCGATTACTACTATCCCCGGCTTATCCTCAAAACCGGCATTCACATCTGCAAACAAAAATAGAGTACCTCCTCTGGCTCTTACTTCGGCAAGATTTGACTTGAGTTTATCTAATAAATCATTGGTCGGCGCTACCACAACTACTGGCATATTCTCGTCAATGAGGGCAAGAGGACCATGCTTTAACTCACCCGCCGGATATGCTTCCGCATGTATGTATGAAATCTCTTTCAATTTCAGCGCTCCTTCAAGCGCGATCGGGTAATGCTCGCCGCGACCTAAAAAAAGAGAATGGTTTTTATCTACAAATTGCTCTGCAACAATTTTAATACGGCTATCTAACTTTAAAATTGCGTCACAATAGATCGGTAAATTGCGCAAATCCTCTATATATTTAAATTCAAATATTTTTTTGGAAGACAGACATTTTGCTAACGACATTGACAGCAACCTTAATGCCACTAATTGTGTTGTAAACGCTTTTGTAGATGCTACACCGATTTCTGGACCTGCTTGCGTTAAGAAGACTAAATCCGATTCTCGGACAAGAGTGCTATTAGCAACATTACAAATAGAAAGTGATCCAAGATATCTGCTAGATTTTGCTTTTCGCAATGCAGCCAGCGTATCCGCTGTTTCGCCTGACTGAGAAAGTGTTACAAAAAGCGTATTTGGAGAAATTGCGACCCTTCGATAACGATACTCACTAGCGACTTCCACTAAACAGGGTATCGCACAATCTTTCTCGATCCAGTGCTTTGCCACTAAACCAGCGTGAAAGCTTGTACCACAGGCCACTATATGGACGCATGCAGTACGCCTAAACAAATCCTCAGCTCCGTAACCAAAAACACCTACATTTACCTCTATCTCTCCCAGCCGACCTCGCAAGCTTCTGCCAAGAACATCCGACTGTTCAAAAATTTCTTTTTGCATAAAGTGGCGATAGTCTCCTTTGGACGGCACTGCGTCCTTATCTCCCATCTGCTCTTGATGACGTTGCACAACACTACCGTTGGCATTAAAAATGCTGATGCCATCTGCTCGACACTCTATGGAATCGCCCTCCTCTAAAAATATAAATCGATCGGTTACTTGGCGCAGTGCAAGTTGGTCTGATGCCAAATAATACTCTCCAACACCTACTCCGAGAATCAATGGGCTTCCAGAACGAACACCTATTAAAGATAATGGATGCGTTTCAGAAACTACAACAAGCGCGTATGCACCCTCTAATTGTTTTACAGCTTCTTGAACCGCTGTCAGCAAATTATCATTGCTCTTACTGTATTTATGGATTAAGTGTGCGATCACTTCGGTATCGGTCTCTGAGACAAAAATATATCCCAACGCAATTAATTCACTTCGCAAAGTTTGATGATTTTCAACTATTCCATTGTGTGCGACCGCAATACCGCCAGAGGTGTGCGGATGAGAATTGAGCGTATTTGGCACACCATGTGTCGCCCAGCGAGTGTGGGCTATCCCAACCTGCCCCTCAATCAAATCACTAGTAACCAGCGCGTCTAGATCACGAACTTTACCTTGCGTCTTACGAACATGCAGTTGCTGGTTATCATCAACCAATGCAACCCCCGCTGAATCATATCCGCGATATTCGAGACGTCTCAGTCCTTCGATTAAGACCCCATAAGAATCACGCTGCGCCACCATACCAATGATTCCGCACATACACTTAAATTTCCCTTAACTATTTTTTGGAGGTTTCCATCCAGTCACGTTACGCTGTTGAGCTCTTCCGACTGCCAGCTGCCCCTGCGCAACTGAGGTGGTGACCGTAGAACCAGCCGCGACGAAAGAATTATCGGAGAGAGCGATCGGTGCAACTAGGGTGGTATTCGATCCAACGAAAACATTTTCACCAATAGTCGTCTCGTGCTTTTTACTACCATCATAATTACATGTAATGGCTCCAGCACCAATATTTGCGCGCGGACCAATCTTAGCATCTCCCAAGTAAGTAAGGTGGTTTACCTTGCTTCCGTGTCCAACAGTGGTCTTCTTAATCTCTACGAAGTTTCCAACGCTCGAGCCCTCTCCAATAAGAGTGCCTGGTCTCAATCGAGCAAAGGGGCCCACTATGGCGCCACTTTTAATTCTAGATGAATCGACGATTGAGTTTGCTTTAATTTCCACACAATCATCAATTATGCTATTTATTATATGACAATTAGGTCCTATCGAAATGTTGTTACCGAGTTGTACCTCTCCTTCAAAAATACAATTTACGTCGATATAATTATCAAAGCCTGTCTTTAATTTCCCTCTCTGATCAAACCGATCGGGATCTGCAATTGAGTTACCAGCCAACATGAATTCGTTGGCTAAATACTTTTGGTATGAACGTTCTAATCGACTCAGTTGCTCTCTATTATTTACTCCTTCGACCTCTATATTAGAGTTGGGTTGAATCCGTTTGATGAAGCACCCATTAAGTCGTGCTATTTCAATAATATCGGTTAGATAGTATTCATTTTTTTTGTTACTATTTCTTATTTGAGGGACCCAATTCTTTAGCTGCGATGAATTCATCGCCATAACCCCTGTGTTAACCTCAGTTATCTTCAACTGATTCGGAGTGGCATCACTTTGTTCAACAATAGATTCGATACTACCCTCTTCATTACTCACGATTCTTCCATAGCCAGATGGATTATGTTTTTCTGCAGTCAATAACCCCATTTGGCCTTCCTTAACCGCTTCTATCATTTTCTCGATTGTACTTAAGCTAACAAGTGGGACATCACCATATAAAATTACTACATTAGATAAATCACGTATATATGGTAGGGACATTGCAACGGCATGGGCTGTTCCCAATTGTTCAGACTGCCGAACAAAAATGCAGTTTCTTTGGGCATGAAATTTCTCCACAGCTTCGGCTTGGTGTCCAGTAATTACAATAATTCTACAGTCTGAGACGCAGTTGACTGTGGATATGACGTGCTGAAGGAGGGTCCGCCCCGCCAGCTTATGGAGGACCTTAGGGAGCGAAGAATTCATTCTTGTTCCTTTTCCCGCGGCTAAAACAACCACGTCAACTTTATTCATGTACGAACCGTGTCAACATCTATGTTAGCTACCCTAAAGATCTTTAAGAAAAAATATAAGGAATCCTTTGCAACATGTCATGTTTAAAAAACACTCCAACATGAGTGTTAAAAATTTTATTTCTGTAAAGCAACCTCGGTGCCAATATTATAGCTTCATTACAAAAACCCTGGCTCTAGTTACCCAGCTTTTTTCGCAGTGCTTTTACAGTTCGCAACTGAGCTGTCGCCTCTGCCAACATTGCAGTGGCTTTACTAAAATCAACATCGCTGGACTGATTTACAATGCGCTGTTCTGCGGATTTTACAGCCGCAGCTGCAGAGGCTTCATCGATATCTGCTGCCCGCACTGCACTGTCAGCTAGAATTGAAATACTGGTTGGTTGCACTTCAATATATCCACCAGAAAGATAATAAATCTCTTCTTCGCCATCATTCATAACTAATCTGACTGGACCAGGGTTTAGATCACTAAGCAACGGGGTATGCCCGGGTGTAATACCCATTTCTCCCAGGCTGCCTGTCGCGATAACCATACTTACAGTTCCACTGAACAATGCCTCATCCGCACTAACAATATCGCATTGAACTGAAGACAACATTTTATTACCTCTGTTATTTTCTTATCTACATACTTTTAGCTTTTTCTAACGCTTCAGATATCGTCCCTACCATATAAAATGCTTGTTCTGGTAACTGATCATATTCACCATCCAAAATACCCTGAAATCCAGCAATGGTGTCTTTAAGTGAGACATATTTTCCAGACGATCCTGTAAAAACTTCAGCGACACTGAATGGCTGAGATAAAAATCTTTCAATCTTCCTGGCGCGGGCGACAGACAGTTTGTCCTCCTCAGACAGCTCATCCATGCCTAAAATTGCTATTATATCCTTGAGCTCTTTATACCTTTGCAACACAGATTGAACGCCCCGAGCAACCTCATAGTGAGATTGTCCGATGATCAATGGATCTAACTGACGAGACGTTGAATCCAAGGGATCGACTGCTGGATAGATACCCTTCGAAGCAATATCTCTACTCAATACTACCGTTGAGTCAAGATGCGCAAAAGTTGTTGCCGGTGACGGGTCAGTGAGATCGTCAGCAGGCACATACACTGCCTGCACGGATGTTATGGATCCAATTTTTGTGGAGGTAATACGTTCTTGCAAAACCCCCATCTCTTCAGCGAGGGTAGGCTGGTAACCAACCGCGGAAGGCATCCTACCTAATAGTGCAGATACTTCGGTGCCTGCAAGTGTATAACGATATATATTATCAACAAACAAAAGTACGTCCTTACCTTCGTCACGAAATTTTTCTGCCATAGTTAAACCGGTCAATGCCACACGTAACCTGTTCCCTGGAGGCTCATTCATCTGACCATAAACCATTGCTACTTTTGATTTTTCTGGTTCCTCTATGTTTACCACGCCAGACTCTTGCATCTCATAATAGAAATCGTTTCCCTCTCGAGTGCGCTCGCCAACTCCTGCAAAAACAGACAACCCTGAATGTTCAGTGGCAATATTGTTAATCAACTCCATCATATTTACGGTCTTTCCCACTCCAGCACCGCCAAACAAACCGACCTTACCTCCCTTAGCAAAAGGACAAACCAAATCAATAACCTTAATGCCAGTTTCCAACAGTTCATTAGACGCAGCTAACTGATCATATGCGGGAGGCTTTCGGTGTATTGGCATGCTCTCAACCGCTCCTATTGCACCTTTCTCATCTATGGGACAACCCAAAACGTCCATAATTCGACCCAGAGTTTTCGTGCCAACGGGTACCGAAATTGGAGCCTTAGTATTTTCGACCAAAAGACCTCTGCTAATGCCCTCTGATGACCCCATCGCAATGGTTCGAACGACACCATCTCCAAGTTGCTGCTGAACTTCCAAGGTTAGGCCCTTTTCGGATACCACCAATGCATCATAAACACTTGGCACTTCGTCTCGGTCAAACTCAACGTCAATTACAGCACCAATGATTTGCACGATTCTTCCGCTATTCATGTTACATTCCTTATAACTCAACATTTGTGAAATTAGGTTTTTTAAACTGCGGCGGCTCCGCCCACAATTTCCGATAGTTCTTGTGTAATAGCCGCTTGTCGCGCTTTGTTATATAAAAGTTGTAATTCATCTATTAACTCACCAGCATTTTCCGTTGCATTTTTCATTGCTAACATTCTCGCTGCCTGCTCACAGGCCTTATTTTCCACAACTGATTGATAAACTTGAGCTTCGATATATCGAACTAACAAGCCGTCCAGTAATTCCACTGCGTCGGGCTCATAGAGATAGTCCCAGTGATGCGTCAATTCTTTTTCATCACTTGGTTCGAGCGGCAACAATTGTTCTAATCGTGCCGCCTGCGTCATCGTATTAACAAATTCATTACCAACCAAGAAAACGTGATCTGTTTCACCCGCACCATAAGAATCGAGAATAACTTTTACACCTCCGATTAAATCATTCAATTGAGGCTCGTCGCCTAAATCTGTTACACTTGCAACTACGTTGCCGCCGACGCTAGAAAAAAAGTTCGCCGCCTTATTTCCTATAACACAAATATCTACCTTCACCTTCTTTTTGGACCACGCATGCATTTCACGCAAAGCCAACTTGAATAAATTAATGTTTAATCCACCACAAAGACCCCGGTCTGTTGATACGAGAATAAACGTAACTCTTTTAATCTCACGCTTAGAAAAATACGGGTGGTTATATTCTGATGCAGCTCTAGCAATGTGGCCTACCACATGACGTATGCGTCTGGCATAGGGTTTACCTATTGACATGCGCTCTTGAGCTCTGCGCATTTTACTAGCCGCTACCATTTCCATTGCACTAGTTATTTTCTGAGTGCTACCAATGCTTGCAATTTTAGTTTTTACCTCTTTTCCGACTGCCATTTCTGTATCCGAAAAATCCTTAATTTACCAAGTTTGAGTTTTAACAAATCGATCTAAAGCTGATCTAAATGCCTCTTCAATGGCGCTATCGTAATCTCCCGTCTTATTGATCTGGTCCATCGTCTCAGCATACTCGGATTTCATAAATGATAATAACGCTAATTCAAAATCTCCAATTCGGCTCACTTCTACATCCCTCAAATAACCATTATCCGCCGCGAAAACCAAAATCCCCATTTCAGCAACGGTTTGAGGCGAATATTGCTTCTGTTTCATAAGCTCAGTGACGCGTTCCCCATGATCTAACTGGGCTTTGGTTGCTTCATCAAGGTCCGATGCAAACTGCGAGAAAGCCGCTAACTCACGATATTGAGCCAATGCTGTGCGGATACCTCCAGATAGTTTCTTAATAATCTTGGTTTGTGCTGCTCCCCCAACGCGGGACACCGATATCCCTGCATTCATGGCTGGCCTCACTCCAGAGTTGAACATATCTGCTTCCAAAAATATCTGCCCGTCAGTAATCGAAATAACATTTGTCGGCACAAACGCCGAAACATCCCCTGCCTGTGTTTCGATTACCGGCAAAGCAGTAAGAGATCCAGTCTTACCAACTACATCCCCGCCAGTAAATTTCTCCACATAAGCCGAATTCACTCTCGCTGCCCTTTCGAGGAGCCTAGAGTGCAAGTAGAATACATCTCCGGGGTATGCTTCTCTTCCGGGCGGTCGCCTTAATAGCAGCGAAATCTGCCTGTAAGCAATTGCTTGCTTTGTCAAATCATCGTAAATTATGAGAGCATCCTGCCCGCGATCACGATAATATTCACCCATAGTGCACCCGGCGAACGGAGCCAAGTACTGCATTGCTGCCGGATCAGAGGCCGTTGCTGCCACTACAATCGTGTGATCCATCGCACCGTGTTCCTCTAACTTCCGAACAACTGCAGCAACAGAAGAAGCTTTTTGACCCACGGCTACATAGACACATTTAATACCAGAATTTTTTTGATTTATAATTGCATCGACCGCAATCGCCGTTTTGCCAATCTGCCGGTCACCAATGATTAGCTCTCTTTGACCTCTTCCAATTGGAACCATTGAGTCTATAGCTTTTAAACCAATCTGAACTGGCTGATCAACAGATTGTCGCTCTATAACTCCCGGAGCTACTTTTTCTAGCGCATCAAACAAACGTGCATTTATTGGCCCTTTACCGTCAATGGGTTCCCCTAGTGCATTAACCACTCGACCTTCAAGTTCCGGTCCAATCGGAACTTCGAGCACTCTCCCTGTACATCGGACTCTTTGCCCCTCTGCTAGCAACTGGTAATCCCCGAGAACCACAGCACCCACTGAATCACGCTCAAGATTTAAAGCCATGCCGTAAACGCCGCCATCAAATTCCACCATCTCTCCGTACATAACGTCAGCCAATCCATATATCCGGATGATGCCATCAGATACTGAGACAATCGTCCCCTCGTTCTTTGCTTCAGATGTTATATCTAGGTTTTCTATTCGTGACTTGATAATTTCGCTAATTTCTGATGGATTTAATTGCATACGTAGGAACCCCAATCCTTAGGAATTTAATGACTCAGCAAGTTTGATTAACCGGCCTCGGATAGAGCCATCAATGACAGTATCTCCTGCACGAATAATCGCACCTCCTATCAGGTCTTCATCAATGTAAACCTGCATGTTTATATTTGCTGCTAATTTGACGCTTAAGATTTCCGATAGTTGGTTCTGTTGATCAAGATCAATCATTTTAGCCGTCGTCACATCGACGTGGATAGTTTTATCATGCTCGGATTTTAATCGATCAAATTGCCGAGAAATTTGAGGTAACACTTTCAGCCGCCTATTTTCAGCTAGTGCTAAAATAAAATTTTTTGTGGGTCCCTCTAGCACTTCATGACACATTTCTAAAAGAATTTCAGACACCCCTGACGACGTTAGATCTGGAGAACTCAGAAGTATTGCAAAGTTAGGTTGCCCAACTGCTCTTGCCAATTCAGACAAACAAAATCCCCAGCGTTCCAATTGCGATGACTCAACCGCAAATTCAAACGCAGCCCTCGAATATGGCCTTGCTAATGTTTCTAATTCCGACATCGTACACCCATTACAGACGTTGCGCCAAATTGTCTACCAACTCTCGGTGTGTAGAATCGTCAATCGATTTTTGAAGCACTTTTTCAGAGCCTACTAAGACTAACTCTGCAACTGAACCTCGGAGTTCTTCTCTCGCACGATTAAAATCTTGTTGTATCTCTGCCCTAGCAGCCTGTCTAAGGCGATCTCCTTCCTCCACGGCTTGCTTTTTGGCATTCTCAATGATCTGTGCTGCTCGTTTATTGGCCTGATCAATAATGTCGGCAGCTTCTTTCTTTGCAACTTGCATTTGATTATTTACACTACTTTTGGCAACAGCCAAATCTTGTATAGCTTGATCGGCTGCCGCTAATCCTTGAGCAATTTTTTCTTGGCTCTCTTCCATAGCACTTAAAATTACTGGCCAAACAAATTTCATGCAAAACCAAACGAATATTGCAAACGTCACCATTTGACCAAAAAGCGTTAGATTGATATTCACGAGACCACCTCTTCGTTACCTATCGGGACTTTTAACCACCAACCGTAGGAGCTACTACAAATATTAAATACATTGCAATTCCAACCCCTATGATCGGAACCGCATCAATCAATCCAGCTAAAAGGAACATTTTTCCTTGAAGCATAGGCCCCAATTCAGGTTGTCGAGCCGTACCCTCTATGAGTTTACCGCCCAACAGACCCATACCTATAGCCGCGCCAAGCGCGCCCATTCCAAGCATTATTGCAGCTGCAATATAAACAAAACCCATCTCACACTCCTAGTTTCAACAGTTGTTAGTTAGTGTTCCTCTTCATGCGCCATACTCAGATAAACTACAGTAAGCACCATAAAGATGAATGCTTGCAGAGTTATCACTAAGATATGAAATATCGCCCAACCCCACTGCATCAATCCACCACCTAGGGCAAAAATACCACCCCCGAGTGTTAATAGAGATAGAACTGTTGCAATCGTGCGAGGCGTTGAAATTTTATCCTTTAAATTTTGTCTTGCAATAAAACATACCAGCGTAAATATCACCAACCAGAGAAGCCCATTTGTCTCCTCACCGAACAAATAAGCGTTTAAGCCACCGCCAATTAAGCCTGTCCCCGCTCCCGCCGCAAACATCATCGCAATCAATATAAAAATCATTTCTCCAGCGTACATGTTTCCAAACAAGCGTAACCCCAAAGAAAATGGCTTGGCGAATAACCCCACTAATTCCATGAACAAATTGACTGGGATGAACGCCCAATGATTAAACGGATGCATCGTGAGTTCCTTAATGAAACCCACCCCCTTTATCCTTAAATTGTAATAGAGCATCAAAACAAATACTCCGAGAGCCATTCCCATGGTAATATTAGGGTCCGTGGATGGAACAATTTTTTGGTACTCAATACCCGCAGTCATAAAAATCATCGGTATGAGATCGACAGGTATAAGATCCATTAGGTTCATAAGAAACACCCAAACAAATATAGTGAGCGCTAACGGGGCTACAATCTTATTGACCCCCGTAAAGCTGTCTTTAACCGATCTATCAACAAACTCAACGATAAGTTCAATGAAATTGGTAAGACCTTTGGGAGCATCATGCGAGATTTTAGCTGCGTACACTCGAAAAAAGAGACAAAAACACAATCCCAATCCTATTGACCAAGCCATAGAATCCAGATGGATCGCCCAAAACCCCATTGCCGAGACTTCTGCTGCCCCATGTGCAATCGTCCACGTGTCCTCTGTTAAAATAAGCGGTTGACCATCTGTTCCTCTATCGAAACCGGCTGGCAATTTACCATAAACTAAATTTTGGAGGTGATGCTGTATGTACGCAGTTGTGCTTGTTGGATTACCTACCGCCATTTTCCCCTCGTTGACCAAATTCGATTAAAATGCCGAAATATCAGTTTGCCTTGATTGCACATAAGCTAAAAACCCCAAGGATCCCAGTATCATTATCGTGAAAGTGACAAAAATTATGAAATAATCAAGTGGATACGGTAGCCAAGTAATCATGATTACCAAAATGGCTGTCAGTGTAAATTTTATAACTTGCCCCCGCCGCATAGCGCTTACAAACTGGTGGCTTGACTTAACCCCGAAATTATTTTTCACCACATACCAATGCCAAACACTCGGCAATATGTGCAATAGACCGCCCGCAAGAATCGATCTTCCAACATTTGCTTCAATCAGCACCGTAAAAGCCAACAGGGCTCCTAAAATCAAACACTGAAGAGAAAAAAATACCGGTATTAAAGGATGTTCGTTATGCATTCACGGCGAGCTCTTATTTAGAGGCTAAAGTTGTCACTAAAGGCGAAGCATTATATGGCGGCTTTGCCTCAGATTCAAATAACTTAATCAACTAAAATTTTAAAACAATAATTCAAATGTTTACAATTAAGAACCGTGTTTTAACGTTTTAAATGACTGGTATCAATTAGCTAATATGCCGCAAGATCCCCTCTAATTCATCAATGTCATTGTATTTGACAACCAATGAGCCACCTCCAGAGCGCAAATGCTTAATTTTCACAGAGGCCCCTAATTGATCTGATAATTTTGTCTCCAGACTCAGAATATCAGCACTTTTGGGAACTTCAGATTTAATGCCCTGTTCTTTTTCCTTTAAACGCTTAATCAACATTTCAGTTTTCCTAACCGAAAGTCCGTCCCGTACAACAATTTGCGCAGCCTCGATCTGTAGACTCCCCTCCACAGACAGTAAGCACTTAGCATGTCCTAACTCTAAATTACCACGCTCGACTAATTCTTGAACAGATTTTTCTAACTTGGCAAGTCGCATCAAATTGGTTATCGCTGATCTCGATTTTCCCACGTTGTTCGCTATCTGCTGCTGAGTGAGATTGAAATCGTTTTGAAGTCGAACAAGTGCTCTGCTTTCTTCTATAGCATTTAAATCTTCCCGCTGAATATTTTCAATTAGGGTCATGGCCACCGCTGACTGGTCATCTATTTGGCGGACAATTGCTGGTATATTTTGCAAGCCCGCCTGCTGTGCAGCTCGCCAGCGACGTTCTCCAGCAATTATCTCGTATCGATTGCTTGCAATTTCACGCACGATGATAGGCTGCATAACACCTTGGCTCGCTATTGAGTCTGATAGCTCAGTTAACGCTACGGAATCAAAATTTCGTCGAGGTTGATATTCGCCTCGTTCTAAAAATTCTACTGGTAATTCTTTAATGGAATGTTTAGATGCTTTAGTTTCAACCCAAGTCCCCTCATCAAAAGCGTCTCCTGTAACCAAGTCGCTCATTAATGCGTCTAGCCCCTTTCCCAAACTTTCTCGTTTTTTTTTCATTTAGCTCATCCAATAAACAGAATTAATCACGTTTTGATTGCTTGAGAATTTCCGAGGCCAGCGCCAAATAAGCGATCGCTCCTTTTGAGCTTTTATCGTAAGCTAATGCAGGCATACCATGACTGGGTGCCTCTGCTAACCTAACATTCCGCGGAATGCTCACTCTGTATATCTTATCTCCGAAGTACTTCCTTAACTGTGCTGATACCGCATTTGTGAGACTACTACGGGGATCATACATCGTTCTGAGAATTCCTTCGATTCTCAATTTAGGATTAATTTGCTTGGAAATATTTAAAATTGTAGAGCTAAGAGCCGACAAACCCTCTAACGCATAATACTCGCACTGCATTGGAATTAATACCCCATCACTAGCCACAAGAGCGTTTACCGTTAACAAATTTAGGGAGGGAGGGCAATCAATCAGTATGTAGTCAAAATCACCTTTTATCTCCTCGAGGTGCCGTCCGAGTTTCCTCTCCCTCTCACTTTCATGCATGAGTGCAACCTCTGCCGCTATTAAATCACCATTTGCGGGCAACAGTTTATAGCCACAATTAGCGCTTTCTAATATAACCCTTTCAATGTTTACCCGTTCCGTTAAAAAATGATAATTTGTAAATCTACATTTTTGCTTGACCACCCCGGATCCTGCAGTCGCATTTCCTTGTGGATCCAAATCAACCAGAAGCACTTTTTTTTTGAAACGAGACAATGAAGCAGCCAAATTTACGCTTGTCGTTGTTTTTCCAACACCACCCTTTTGATTAGCTATCGATAATATCCTTACCATTTAAGCCCCAAAAGAACTTGATTCTTTTGCAATTTTAATTAAATAGCGATCTCCGACAACTGTTGGCACTATCAATTGTTCTGATTTTATTATTTTATATCCAGATGGTATTAAGTGTGTCTCCAAAGTCGACAGTCTCCCTTTCATGGCACAAAACAATCCGCCATCTGAAAGCAAGTGGTCACAGTGCAATAACATTGAGGAGAGCGGGGAAAAAGCTCTTGTAAGCACCATATCAAAACCTTTTTCTGGTTTGTAGTTTTCTACCCTCTCATGAATCTCAAAACAATTTTTCAATCCTAATTTGAGACGCACATTGAATAAAAACCGCGTTTTTTTCCCGTTACTATCAAGTAGGAAAAAGTATTTGTCAGGATTCATTATAGCCAGCGGTATTCCTGGAAGCCCAGCACCAGTTCCAACATCGATAATCCTTTCACCATTAACAAAAGGGCTAATTGATAAACTGTCAAGCAGATGTAACCTTGTAATATCTGTGGCATTTTTCGCAGATGTCAGATTGTAGGCTCTATTCCATTTCACAAGAAGGTGTAAATAAAGCGTTAATTGTTGTTGCTGAAAATCGCTGCATACAACCTCCATATCGTCTAAACCATTAAGAAGTATCGTCAGCGCTCTATCTTCGCCTTCTACGTTAGGCTGCATCTTTCTTCAGCGAAACCAAAAGTAAAGAAATTGCGGCGGGAGTAACACCTTGCAACCTTGATGCCCGAGCCAGTGTCTCCGGTCGAGCCTCAATTAACTTTTGAGTCACTTCTGATGAGAGCCCTTTCACCTTTGAATAGTCAAAAACATCAGGTATGAGAGTGTCCTCATGCCTTCGCATACGCTCTATTTCATCCTTTTGACGATCTATATATCCGGAGTACTTAGCTTCAATTTCTAACTGCTGAGCAACGACAGTATCAATTTGTTTATCTACCAGCTTCAAAAGTATGTCCACGGATAATTCTGGGCGCTTCAATAGCTGATACAAACTATACTCATGGGTCAGGCAGTGTTCAGTATATTTCGATAATTGGTTTGCCAAATTACTTTTCGGTTGAATCCAAGTATCTCTAAAATACTTTCGCCCAATATCAATATCATTAGATTTGGCCTTAAAATTTTTCCAACGCGATTTACTAACAACTCCTAAATTCCAACCTACCTTGGTTAATCGCTGATCAGCATTATCCTCTCGCAACAATAAACGATATTCTGCACGGCTTGTAAACATTCGGTAGGGTTCAGAAGTGCCTAAAGATACCAGGTCGTCAACCATTACACCCATGTATGCGGAATCCCTGCTGGGACACCAACTTTGTTTGTTTTGTAATAATAACGATGCATTGACTCCCGCTAATAAACCTTGTGCGGCTGCTTCTTCATATCCTGTAGTACCATTGATTTGACCTGCGAAAAATAAACGTCTAAGAAATTTGCTTTCCAACGAATGTTTTAGATCTTGTGGGTTAAAAAAATCATATTCAATCGCATAACCGGGACGGGTTATGTGAGCATTCTCAAAGCCTTTAATAGTCCTAACAAACTGGGTCTGAACATCAAAGGGTAGGCTTGTCGAAATACCATTAGGGTAAAGTTCATAGGTATTTAAACCCTCTGGTTCAATAAAAATTTGATGATGTTCTTTGTCAGAGAAGCGTACTACTTTATCCTCTATAGATGGACAGTAACGAGGCCCAATTCCCTCAATTGCTCCGCTGTACATTGGAGATTCCTTCAGTCCATTGGTAATAATTTTGTGCGTTTCTTGATTTGTCTGTGTAATCCAGCAACAACGCTGATCGGGATGATCAGAAGCAGACCCCAGAAACGACATCGCCGGTCGAGGTTGATCCCCCCATTGTTCATTTAACCCAGTAAAATCTACAGTTCGAGCATCAATCCTCGGTGGTGTGCCAGTTTTTAATCTTCCGAATCGAAAAGGTAGATCACGAAGAGCCTTTGACAGAGATGTGCTATTGGATTCACCAGCGCGTCCACCGGAGTAATTATTTTGACCAATATGAATTCTCCCGGATAAAAATGTACCGGTTGTCAACACAACAGCATCTGCATATATTGTCTCGCCCATTTGCGTTATAACTCCGCACACACAGTCACCGCAAATCACGAGATCGGAGACGGTTTGCTGAAAGACCGTCAAATTAGAGGCAGAGGATACGATAGACTTTATTGCCGCACGGTACAGATCACGATCAGTCTGTATTCGGGTAGCGCGGACTGCCGGCCCTTTTCGAGAATTTAATACTCGAAACTGAATGCCAGCCCTATCCGCAGCTTTAGCCATTGCTCCATCGAGAGCATCAATTTCTTTTACTAATTGACTTTTACCAATCCCGCCAATTGCTGGATTGCAAGACATAATCCCAAGTGTGTCTAAATTTTGAGTGAGCAAAAGTGTTTTTTGACCCATACGACTAGCTGCAAGACACGCTTCCGTTCCAGCGTGTCCTCCGCCTATAACTATCACATCGTAATGCTGATGTTGTTTCATATAAAACCTTTTTTTTCTGACGTGATAATACGTAAATTTTAAATAATTTAAGATTAAAAGATTTATAAAATAATAATATAATATATTTTGTTATTATTGTTAGGATGACGTAAATAATGGATAACTTTTTTTAATCGCTAAATAACAACGGTTTAACCCAAGAAATAATGAAGTATTGAATAGATATAACGTCTTTCTAAACAGTGGATAACTAAGTATAAATTAAAGTACTCCAATAATTAAATTATTAATGTTCCTTTTTTAGTGTTCAATTTAGGAAAAAAAAAAGATTTTTCCAAAGCATTTTCACATGTTATTCCTTTGAGAGTAAACGTTTTTAAAAAAACTCCATGGAACTTTAATTCCAAGGAATTGTGCTGATTGAAGTATTTAATTATACTCTTGGACCTCACTGAATGTGTTGCACCCGGGAGCAAAAAATGAAAAGAACGTTCCAACCGAGTAATTTGAAACGGAAGCGAACCCATGGCTTTCGTGCGCGCATGGCAACAAAAGCAGGTCGAGCGGTGATAAATCGCAGGCGTGCAAAGGGACGAAGACGCTTAGCGGCGTGACATAGGGGGGCGATTTTGCCCGATCAAAGACTGCGTGGATACCATCGCTTACATGCTTCAGATCAGTTCAGACAGGTTTTTAAAAACACCGAAGTAAGGGTCGCACATCCAAAATACATTTTGTTAGCAAAATGCAACTTTGTAGATTATGCCCGACTTGGGATGGTCGTGGGGAAACGGCATATAAAAAAAGCTTCAGCTCGCAACGTTATAAAAAGATTAGTTAGAGAGACATTCAGGAAAAATCTTCGAAGAGAGTCTTTCGATGTTTTATTTTTGGTCAGGAGTGATTTAACTGGAACTTCGAAGAAAGAACTAACAGAGTTATTAGAGAATGGTTGGAAGCGTTTGAAAAATAAATGCTCTAAGTTTGGAAAAGTTTGTGGCTAAGCTAATTAATATTATTATACGTGGGTACCAGTTGTTCGTTAGCCCACTCAGTGGACCATCCTGTCGTTTCTATCCTTCGTGTTCAAATTACGCTTTGGAATGTATAAATCGTCATGGAGTATTTTGGGGTATATACCTTACTTTGAAACGACTACTCAAGTGTCATCCTTGGCATAAGGGAGGGGTTGATCTTGTGCCGGAAAAACCATTATCTCGAGTTGGTAAAACAATAGATATGAGTAAAAAAAAGAATGGACTGGAGAAAATATAGTCTTTTAGCCTCCATTGGGGTTATCAGTTGGATGCTGATGATCCAGTGGAGTAATTTCGAACCACCAATGAGCGGCAAAAAGGTTGAATTGATTGATGCACCAAATACACCGCCAACTGAAAGTGAGCTACCGGTATTTCCGGATAACCAAGATGAGGGAGATATACCGAGTACGCCGATTGTTGATATAAAGACTAACGAGAAATATGAGTTTCAACGTGATTTAGTGGTTGTGGAAACTGATGTGTTTGATGTCACCATTGATCTAAACGGAGGCGATATTATTGATGTGAAATTACATCGTCATCTGACAAAACCTCCGGGCGATGGTGGAATTCCGTTGCATATGATGCAGCGTTCTGCTGAAAGGTTTTTTATTGCCAGCAGTGGCTTGATTGGCCGTGACGGTACCGATAGTAGAACTCGAGGTAGACCTATATTTTCTACCGATGAATACAACTACTCACTGGGCACAAAAGATGCTTTAGTAGTTGATTTGTTTTATGCGCAGAACAACACTGATATTGTGAAGCGTTTTGTTTTTAAAAAGTCGAAGTACGATATTGATATCGATTATATTTTTAGAAATAACTCCTCTTACCCGTGGGAGGGTCGCTTTTTTGGGCAAATAAAACGTGACAGTAAGCCTCCAAGCGGCATCGAGAGCGGCTCGTTTCTCCAACCACCATCCTTTTTGGGTGGTGCACGCAGAGAAGAAGAGAAGAATTTTGCAAAATATTCTTTCTCAGATATGGCTGAAGCGCCACCATCTTCAATTATAAAAGGCGGATGGTTAGCGTTTATGCAACATTATTTTACCGCAGCGTGGGTACCTCCACAGGATGAGATCAACCGTTTTGAACTCAAACAATCGAAGGAGCGTGCGGGTCACAATATTCTAAGCTTTATTGGACAACCAATAACGGTTCCAGCGGGTGGCACAAATTCATATTCGGCAAAATTATATATAGGACCAAAAGATCAAAATTCTTTAAGCATTTTGGCAGAACATTTGGATCTTGTTGTGGACTATGGAGTGTTCTGGGTAATCTGTAAACCAATTCATCAAGCAATGGTTGCCATTTATGGTTACATTGGAAATTGGGGATGGGCAATTGTTGTACTTACGATAATCATTAAAATTTTACTGTTTCCTCTCTCTGCGCGGAGTTTGAAGTCCATGGCTCGTATGCGAAGCTTGCAACCACAAATGGAAAGGCTAAAGGAACTTTATGGTGAGGATCGCCAAAAAATGGGTCAAGAACAAATGGCTCTTTGGAAGAAAGAAAAGGTAAATCCGTTAGGTGGATGTCTGCCCATGCTGTTACAAATGCCAGTTTTTATATCTTTATTTTGGGTTTTATCGGAAAGCGTGGAGATACGGCATGCGCCTTGGTTACTTTGGATTACAGATCTCTCTTCCATGGATCCTTTTTTCATTCTTCCAGTTATCATGGGGGTAAGCATGGTTGCTATGCAAAAACTTCAACCTTTGCCAACAGATCCGACGCAAGCGAAAGTTATGCAGTACATGCCAATTGCCTTCACTTTTATGTGTCTTTGGTTTCCCTCCGGTTTGGTTTTATATTGGACTGTTAACAATATTTTATCAATTGGACAGCAATGGATTGTAAATCGACAAATTACCTCCGCGAAATCTTCTTCCACATCAACTTAAGGGTTGGTCTGGTGTTAGAGATTTTATAGTGTATATCAATGCTGACGATACAATTGTGGCTGTAGCTACAGCGCGCGGGAATGCGGGGATAGGCATTGTTCGCTTGTCTGGTGGTAACATTACTAAGTATATGCAGCATATTTTAGGTTGCGAGTTGACCCCCAAACAGGCAAGTTTTAAAAAATTTCTCGGTAATGATGGTGAATGTATAGATACCGGTATAGCTATCTATTTTCCTTCTCCCGAATCTTTTACCGGAGAATGTGTCCTAGAGTTACAGGGTCATGGGGGTACATTTGTACTAGATCGTGTGGTTCAACGTTGTAATGATTTGGGAGCTCGTCAAGCTCGACCTGGTGAATTTAGCGAACGTGCTTTTTTGAACGGAAAAATGGATTTGGCTCAGGCTGAGGCAGTCGCAGATTTGATTTCGAGTTCTTCGCTAGAAGCAGCAAGGTCTGCTATGAGATCTTTGCAAGGAGACTTTTCTCGAGCTGTTGAATCAATTGTGGCGAGTTTAACTGAAACGCGAGTATTCGTAGAGGCCGCAATTGACTTCTCCGAAGAAGACATCGATTTTTTAAGTGATCCAAAATTAATGGAAATGATTGTAAGTTTGGAAAAATGTTTAGACGAATTGCTCATGGGTGCGAAAAGTGGAGTAATACTCCACGAAAGTTTTTCCGTTGTCCTCGCGGGGAAACCTAATGTAGGGAAATCGAGTTTAATGAATTGCTTGGGGAAGGACGATACCGCCATCGTCGCAAGCGAAGCTGGAACTACTCGCGATGTAATAAAAAAACAAGTCATAATGAATGGAATGTCCATCCAGCTCATTGATACAGCTGGATTACGTGAAACTCAAAGCAATGTCGAGCAAGAAGGAATTCGTCGAGCGTGGATAGAAATAGAGTCAGCTGATCATATCCTTCTGGTAACAGACGTCGATTGCAGCTATGTTCAAGAATTAGATTCCATTTGGCCAGAGTACTGTGATCGATATCCGAATGGCGCTTCTAAAGTCACAGTGGTGGTAAATAAAATAGACCTTTCAGGGCTTTCCCACGGCATTGACCAGGATTCATCGAGGGTTCGTGTGTCTGCCAAATATAATCTAGGAATAGATGACCTTACTTCGCAGATCGTGAAAAAACTAGGTTTTTTAAATCATGGTGAGGGAAATATATCGGCAAGACGGCGACACCTTTCAGCGTTAAATGAGGCCAAGTCTTTTATTTCCTGCGCGAAAACACAGCTCAAGTCAAGCCATGCTGGAGAATTAGTTGCGGAAGATTTAAAAATGGCTCAAAGAGAACTGTCCCGAATAACCGGCTCTCTGTCATCTGATGAACTGCTCGGGGAAATATTTTCGTCCTTTTGCGTGGGAAAGTGACTAAGTGTAAGATTCTGGTCATAGCCGAACAAGTATTTGCTACTTTTTATGAGGTTTTAATACTGTTTTTTCTACTGTTTATAAACAGGTTATGCACAATACCTGGCTAATTTTTGAGCGACTTTATCGGCATATACTGTTGATAATTTATTCCCAATAAAATTCTATTTATCTGATTAACATAGAATTTTAGATTTACTTATTTCCCCGGATAGGCCTAGGTTGTGGATAAGTGAGTTTTTAATGTGTAAGCCTGTTTTGGTTTTAGTTGCCTAGATTGGTCCATTCGAAGTATCATTAGAATATAAAACTTATAGCGTAGACATTAAGATAAAATTGAGGATAAAAATGGGTCTAGAATTGCCAGATGTTTTATGGGATCGATGTCAAAATCAACTTAAAGATGAGTTACCAGAGCAACAATATAATACTTGGATAAGGCCTTTAGTTACAGATAATGGTCAGCAGGCAGAAGAACAACAACTGTTGTTAGTGGCTCCAAATCGGTTTATAAAGGATTGGGTGAAAAGTAAGTTTGCCAAACGGATTGAAGAGCTATGTTCGCAATATGGGGGTGTCAGATTGTCTTTAGTGATTAGCAGTGGTCGTCCTAGAAATAGTTTCAGCGGTCCGGTTATTAGTCCGGTGTCAGATGATCTTGTCAGTAGCACTGTCAAGTCAAAAAATGCCGATCTTAATAGCACTGCTCCTAGAGGAAGTGTAAAAAAATTTGTAACTTCGGCGGCCGAAAAAAGCCTTCAAAGCAACTTAAATAGTACGTTTTCATTTCGAAACTTTGTGGAGGGAAAGTCAAATCAGCTCGCACTAGCTGCTGCACAACAGGTTTCCGAAAATCCAGGAGGGTCATATAATCCATTGTTTATCTATGGTGGTGTCGGTTTGGGAAAGACACATTTGATGCATGCCGTTGGTAACGCAATGAGAATTTTAAATCCAGAGGCCCGAATCGTTTATCTTCACTCTGAGAGATTTGTGGCAGATATGGTTAAGGCTCTTCAGTTAAAAGCGATAGATGAATTTAAGCGCTTTTATCGTTCTGTTGATGCTTTGTTGATTGATGATATTCAGTTCTTTTCTGGCAAGGAGAGGTCTCAGGAAGAGTTTTTTCATACATATAACGCTCTTTTGGAGGGCGGACAGCAGATGATTCTGACATGTGATAGGTACCCGCGGGAAATGGATGGTGTCGAGGAGAGGCTTAAGTCAAGATTTGGATGGGGGCTTACGGTAGCGGTAGAGCCGCCAGAATTGGAGACTAGAGTCGCTATTTTGATCAACAAGGCGGCTCAAGGTAATGTGGTACTATCTCGAGAGGCTGCTTTCTTTATTGCACAGCGAATAAGGTCTAACGTAAGAGAGTTAGAGGGTGCTCTCAAGAGGGTTATGGCTCACTCTCAATTCTCAGGAAGGGCTATTGACATTGATTTAATCCGAGAATCTTTGAAAGATTTATTGGCACTTCAAGACAAGCTAGTTACCATAGACAATATACAAAGAGTGGTGGCTGATCAATATAAGCTAAAGATATCTGACCTATTATCTAAGCGACGAAGCCGTTCAATAGCTCGTCCAAGGCAAGTAGCGATGTACCTAGCGAAGGAACTAACTAACCACAGTTTGCCAGAAATCGGTGAGTCGTTTGGTGGTCGAGATCATACAACTGTATTACACGCTTGCAGGAAAGTGCGAGAGCTTGAGTTAACGGATAAAGAGTTGCGAAGAGATTTGAAAAATTTGTTCAGGACCCTTTCGACTTAAGTAGATTTTATTGAGATAAAAGGAACGCTTATGAAATTTAGTCTTTCTCGAGAGGCGTTACTCAAGCCGCTTCAGCTAGTTGTTGGGGTGGTGGAGCGACGACAGACGCTGCCGATTCTTTCGAATGTACTTTTGAAGATAGATGGTTCGCGATTATCCATAACCGCCACTGATCTGGAGGTAGAAATTGTTGGGTTTAGTGAGGTTTCTGATTCATTGGAAGGCGGTGATGTTACGGTTCCAGCAAGAAAGTTCGCAGATATTTGTCGTTCTTTGCCTGACGGATCAGTCCTTGAATTTAGCAGCGGTGATGGACGTGCACAAATTATTAGCGGGCGCAGCCGATTTACGCTAGCAACACTGCCTGCTAGCGAATTTCCGTCTGTTGAAGATAGTGAGGAGAGTATAGGTTTTATTGCAAAAGGGATGGTGTTAAAAAGTCTAATAGATAGCACATCATTTGCAATGGCGCAACAAGATGTTAGGTATTATTTAAATGGAATGCTTTGGGAACTATCTCCAAATAGCTTAAGGGCTGTAGCAACGGATGGTCATCGAATGGCGCTGTGTGATGTGGACTGTTCTGTTGATATGACAGAAAAGATTAACGTAATCATGCCAAGAAAGGGGATCGTTGAATTGTCTAGGTTGCTCGGAGATGAAGAGATAAGCGTTACTATGGGAGCTAGTCATGTTCGAGCAAGGACAGATAATTTTTGCTTTACGTCAAAATTGGTAGACGGGACTTATCCAGATTATGAACGAGTGCTTCCAAAAGGAGGAGAAAAGAGGGTCTCAGGCGACAGACTAGAATTACGACAAGCATTTAATCGCACATCAATTCTTTCAAATGAAAAATACAAAGGGGTCCGACTGTTGCTGTCAAATGGAGTATTAAAAATGGTAGCAAATAATCCAGAGCAAGAAGAAGCGGAAGAAGAGGTATTGGTTGATTATGGCGGAGAGGACCTGGAAATTGGCTTCAATGTTAGTTACTTGCTCGATGTTTTGAATGTTCTAAAAGGGAGTGACGTAACCTTTACTCTGTCCGATTCAAACAGCAGTGCTTTACTCGAGGATTCCTCTGAGAATACTCGCGCAGTTTATGTGGTTATGCCAATGCGGCTTTGATTTGGGGTAAGAATTCAACCCAACCCATGAAGCATGAGACTAGATATTGCTTTTAAAACTCGAAGGGAAAAATATAAGAAATCTTGATAACTTCAGTGTGCGTTGTAGTCCCTGCGCTAATATAATCTATGGAAAAAATGGAAGTGGGAAAACAAGTTTATTGGAGGCGATTTACCTTCTTGGCCGGGGCAGATCCTTTAGAAACAGAGATGCAAAGACTGTGATAAAGGCAGGTCAAAGCGAGCTTGTGGTATCCGCACAGTTTGATCGTCATCAAAGTGGCATTGTTTCTAAAATTGGCGTACTCCGTTCTAGTAAAGGCGGATTTGAGGCTCGTCAGGATGGTCGTGTGATAAGAACCGCTGGAGAGCTTGCGGCTCAATTACCAATACAGTTAATTCACGCCCAAAGCTTTCTTTTGCTGGAGGGCGGGGCTCTGCAACGGCGACAGTTTTTGGATTGGGGCGTGTTCCATGTGGAACATTCATATATGCGTCTGTGGAGGCGATATCACAAAGCGCTCAAGCAGCGCAATCAATTGTTGAGGCATGATAGACTACGTTCTTCGGAATTGGATTTGTGGTCTAGAGAATTAGTTGGATTAAGTAATTTAGTAGCGGAGAAAAGAGAGGAATATTTACAATTGTTGATAGAAGAAGTAGCTAATATTTGCATTGGTATTAATAGTTTTGTTGGCATGTCCATTGAGTACTATAGAGGATGGGATTACCAAAATAACTTAGAAGAGATCTTGGTAAAAGACTTGGAACGAGATCGTAAATATGGCAAAACTCATCAAGGAGCGCATAGAGCTGATCTAGTTGTGCGCATTGGTGGCGCACCAGTAGCAAGTTTTCTCTCGCGCGGGCAAATAAAATCGTTAGTGTATGTGCTGAAGCTTGCGCAAGCAGCAATTTTTCAGCGGAAAACTGGATTAAAGTGTATCTTTTTACTTGATGATTTGCCTTCCGAGTTAGATTTTTGGCATAGAGATTATCTGCTAACTTCACTGAATCAGCTGTCCTGCCAGTATTTTATGACGGGAGTGGATAGAAAAGATTTTGCAAATATTATTGGAAAAAATTCCCATCAAATTTTTCATGTAGACAAGGGACAATTAGCCAGTTGATACAACTGACGAGGTATACAGTTTATGGTTGATAATAGTTACGATTCGTCCAGCATTACTGTGCTCAAAGGGTTGGATGCCGTGAGGAAGCGGCCGGGCATGTATATCGGGGATACTGATGATGGAACAGGTTTGCATCATATGGTGTTTGAGGTTGTTGATAATTCGATAGACGAGGCCTTGGAGGGTTTTTGTTCTGACATTCAAATTTCGATTCATACTGATGAGTCAATAACTGTTTCTGACGATGGGAGAGGCATACCGACAGAAATGCATGAAGAAGGAGTTTCAGCGGCGGAAGTAATAATGACTGTATTGCATGCTGGTGGCAAATTTAATGATGAGAATTATAAGGTATCGGGTGGCCTTCATGGTGTAGGCGTATCCGTGGTTAACGCATTATCCGAGTATTTATGCTTAACGATTAGGCGCAGTGGAAAAATCTATAATCAGACATACAAAAATGGAGTTCCTCAAGGGCCTCTCAAGAGAGTCGGAGACACAGGTTCCACAGGGACTGAAATTCATTTTAAGCCCTCCAGAGAGACGTTTACTAATATTAAATTTCACTTCGATATATTAGCGCAGCGTTTGCGTGAATTATCATTCTTAAATTCTGGTATTGGAATCACATTGCTTGACGAGCGATTTAAAAGGGAGGAGCGGTATGCGTATGCTGGCGGTTTGATGGCATTCGTTGAATTTTTAAATTTGAATAAGACTAGCGTGAACAACGTTGTACATTTTTGCTCTCAGCGTGACGATGGTATTGCTGTAGAGGTGGCGTTGCAGTGGAATGATGGATTTCAGGAAAATCTTCTGTGTTACACGAATAATATCCCTCAAAAAGACGGCGGTACCCATCTCGCTGGATTTAGAACTGCACTGACGCGGGCACTCAACACATATACCGATAAAGAGGGCATTAGTAACAAAAGCAAAGTGAATACCACTGGTGACGACGCAAGAGAGGGGTTGACAGCAATAATTTCGGTTAAGGTGCCAGATCCTAAGTTTTCATCTCAGACAAAGGATAAGTTAGTGAGCTCTGAGGTTAAAACAGCGGTTGAGCAAGTAGTCGGGGATAAATTCGGCGACTACCTTCTGGAATTTCCACAACAAGCAAAAGCAATCGTAAATAAAATGATAGATGCGGCTCGAGCTCGAGAAGCGGCTCGAAGGGCAAGAGAAATGACACGCCGGAAAGGCGCTCTGGATATTGCCGGACTGCCCGGTAAACTTGCTGATTGTCAGGAAAAAGATCCTATTTTGTCTGAGCTCTTTTTAGTGGAGGGTGACTCCGCTGGCGGATCTGCAAAGCAAGGTAGAGACAGACGCAGACAGGCGATATTGCCCCTAAAAGGTAAAATACTTAATGTAGAAAAAGCACGTTTTGATAAGATGTTATCCAGTGCCGAAGTGGGTACTTTGATAACCGCTCTTGGCTGTGGCATCGGTGCTTCCGAATTTAATATAGAGAAGTTAAGGTACCACACAATTGTTATAATGACAGACGCAGATGTTGACGGTTCCCACATAAGAACATTGTTGCTTACATTTTTTTTCCGACAGATGCGCAAACTGGTTGAGCATGGCCATATTTATATAGCACAACCACCCTTGTATAAGGTTAGTAAAGGTCCTTCAGAGCAATATGTCAAAGATGATTCTGCGCTTACTCATTATTTGACCCAAAGAGCCCTCGAAAAAGCGAGTTTATATGTGAATGCTAATGCGCCCCCAATTCAGGGGGTAGCGCTGGAAAAACTTGTAACTAGTGTTCGTAATGTTGAAGAGCTTTTTCAGCGACTTTCTCTAAACTATCCCATATGTGTGCTCGAGGCTTTGCTTAAGGCTACCCGGTTTGACCACTCATTGTTTGCTGACGAATCAAAAATACATGCATGGTGCAAAATACTTTCTAATTGCTTCAATGAAATCAAGGACGGAACGCATCGCTTCACAGTGACTTTTGAAAAAGACAAAAAGCTAAATATATTCGTTCCTGTAATCGAAATAATAGCGCATGGTACTCCACAGATAGTTGTTCTGTCGCGCGACTTTTTGCAGTCTAAGGAGTATGAAGCTATCGTTTCTTTGGGAACTACACTAAATGGCCTTATAGAACAAGGTGGTTATGTTCAGCGTGGCGAACGCACAAAGCAAGTCCAAGCCTTTGATGAAGTGATCTTATGGTTAATGAGTGAAGCACGGAGAGGATTAAACACTCAACGCTACAAAGGATTGGGAGAAATGAATCCATCTCAGCTTTGGGAGACTACGATGGACCCGCAAAATCGTACAATGCTAAGAGTCACGATAGATGATGCGATTGCTGCTGATCAGATGTTTACCACTTTGATGGGCGATCAAGTAGAGCCAAGGCGAGATTTCATAGACAATAATGCTTTAGCGGTTGTGAATTTAGACATTTGAAGTTTTCAGACAGAATATGGCGTGTGGTTCATTCGCTCTGGGACAACAGTGCATTTGATTATAGGTTGTAATTTTGTGTCTCCGGTGGGGCATTAAACAACTGCTCATGGAGGGATCTATCGGACTTAAATTAAGTAGCCATTTGGGAGATGTCAGCCACTTTTAGAAATAGCTCTTGAATTTCAGTCATAAGAGCTAATCGATTGTTCCTTACTGACTCGTCATCAGCATTAACCATCACGTTTTCGAAGAAATCATCTAATGGTAGATATAAACTAAGTAGTGTTTCAAGAGCATCGGAGTAGGAACGTAGTTTAATTTTCTCATCAATTTCTGGCTTAATTTTTTGTACAGCATGAAAAAGTAACTCTTCTTTGTCACTCACAAAATGGGTTACATTTATATAATTCCCGTGAGGTATACTCTTGTTCAAAATATTGTTGACACGTTTATTAGCGGAAATTAATTGTATAGACTCTGATTTATGTCTAAAGTCTTCGATAGCTTTAATTCTTAAATCAATATCATGTAAGTTACTTATTTTTAACGCTAACACGGATTTGTAACTTTCTGGCTTAAAACCTTTTTCTTTGTAATAGAAATTAAGGCGATCTAATATGTAAGTAAGCACTAACTCCTTGTTTGCTCTCGATATGGTCTTTCCCGAAAAATTAAGTTCGTTTGCAGTAAGGTCAATACTTTTTTGTAAATCTAAATCAATTTCGCCCTCGATAATTATTCTAATAAGTCCAAGGCTTGCTCGGCGAAGGGCAAAAGGATCTTTCGAACCGGTCGGGTGAAGGCCTACCCCAAATATTGCAACTAAAGTGTCTAATCTATCAGCTATTGCTAGCGTAATTGCAATGGGACAAGAGGGAATTTTATCTCCGGAAAACTTAGGTAAGTAGTAGGCTGATAAAGCTTGGGCGATTAAAGGGTCTTCTTGATCGTTTAGGGCATAATAATATCCCATCACTCCTTGTAATTCGTCAAATTCTCTCACAACATCACTCATGAGATCTGACTTAGATAATTGTCCGGCGCGGTGTGCTAGCAGAGGGTTTGCTCCAGTGTAAATGGCTAACGCTTTGCAAAGAGAAGCTACTCTCTCTGTTTTTTGTAATAGTGAACCTACCTCAGATTGAAATATTATACTTGAAAGCTTTTCACGCCATCCGTGCAGAGTTTGGTTTAGATCATTTTTATAAAAGAATTTAGCATCGGCTAAACGTGATTTTATCACCCGCTCATTTCCCTCTGACACTTGCCTTGGATCTTTGCTTATCAAGTTTGATACCGTAATAAAATAAGGCATTAAATGCCCATCTGGACCTATTACATGAAAATATTTTTGATGCTGTTGCATAACCGAAATCAAAATTTCATGCGGTATTTTGAGATATTCTTCATCAAAAGATCCGATAAGCGGAATTGGCCATTCATTTAAACCCGATACCTCATCAAGAAGTTGATTGGAAAGAACAGCTTTACCCCCTATTTCTGAGGCCAATTTAGCCGCGCCATCTTTTATAATCTGCCGTCGCCGTGCTATTTTGGCCACCACAAAAGCGTTAAAAAGTTCATCTTCATAATTTGTAACAGACGAAATCACAATTCTCTCGGGAGAAAGAAACCTGTGACCCCTTGTAATATTGTTCGATTTTATATCGAAAATCTTCAAATTAAGCGGCTTATCGCCATATAAAACCACGGCCCATCGCACTGGTCGAACGAATCCTTCGCGCACATATCCCCACCTCATCCGTTTTTCTAAAGGCAATTCCAAAAGTATTTGGTTAATGCAATTTCCAAGCAAATCTAGAATGGAAGTCCCTGTGCGAAGTTCTCGCAAACATAATTTATCTTGATTACCATCGTTCTGGATTAACTCATTGAGGTTATTAATCTTCAGATTATTTCTTTTAGCAAAAGCTTTGGCAGCTTGAGTGGGGCTGGAGGTGTCATCGAATGCCACATGCTTTGGAGGTCCCCAAATTGTGATTTCTCGATCAGGAGCTTTGGGGGCAAGTGATTTTACAATCACAGCGAGTCTTCGGGGTGTTGCAAATGCTTCTACAGAGCAGAAATCAATGTTATTTTCTTTGAATGCAGTCTCCAATCCCATTGAAAAAGCTAGTGAGAGCTTTCCTAAATTTTTTGGAGGCAGTTCTTCTACTCCAATTTCAATCAGTAGATCATCATACATCTAACTCGTTCCAGTCAGGCGACGCAATGTCTTTGTGTTAAATTTTGGGTCGGCAAGAGGGAAACCTAAATCTGCTCTCGATTTTAGGTAGCCTTGTGCAACAGCTCTTGCAAGACTTCGTACTCTGAGGATATAACGTTGTCGCTCTGTCACTGAAATGGCTTTGCGAGCATCCAGCAAATTAAAGAGATGAGAAGCCTGCACTACTTTTTCATAAGCGGCAAGAGGCATATTCTCGGAGATAAGTTGAATGCTCTTGCTTTCGCACTCGTTAAAGTGGAGGGTCAAAAATTCTACGTTAGCATGAAGAAAGTTATATTTGGACATTTCAAATTCATTTTGCTTGAAAACGTCTCCATAAGTAATGGGGCCGAGCGCCCCTTCAGTCCATACCAAATCATAAACAGATTCCACACCTTGTATATACATTGCCAATCGTTCAAGACCGTAAGTGATTTCACCAGTCACAGGAAAACAGTCAAGGCCTCCTGATTGCTGGAAGTAAGTGAATTGGGTTATTTCCATTCCATTTAGCCAGACCTCCCATCCAAGCCCTGAAGCACCAAGCGTTGGGGATTCCCAGTTGTCTTCTACGAATCGGATATCGTGAATTTTGGAGTCAATTCCTATTATGTCGAGGGATTTGAGGAAAAGCTCTTGGAAATCGTTGGGCGAGGGTTTCATTACTACCTGAAATTGATAGTATTGTTGTAATCGATTGGGGTTTTCACCATATCGACCGTCGGTGGGCCGTCTGCATGGTTGGACATATGCGCTGAACCAAGTTTCAGGACCTATGGAGCGTAAGAATGTTGCCGGATGAAAGGTGCCTGCCCCTACTTCCATGTCAAGCGGCTGCATAATGACACAACCCTCCGCGGACCAAAATTGTTGTAATTTAGAAATCAGATTCTGGAAAGTTGATGCCACGGTGTTAAATTCCATGTTAGTCATTTAGCATACTTCTTGATGTGTGAATTATTCCTCAATTATAAGGAGGTATAACTAGAATGATAGGTAATAAGATGATCAAATGCCGATATTTAAAATTAAGATTTTGTTTGGGCTATGATATTGGGAATAGAAGGCATTCTTTTGGTTAATATCAAATTTTTAAAAGGAGTTTTATGAAGCATGATAGGTTCTAAGAAATATAAGGTCCTCAGAAAGGCAATTTTTCCTGTCGCCGGTTTGGGCTCTAGATTTTTACCCGCAACCAAGGCGAGTCCAAAAGAGATGATGCCTGTGGTTGATAAACCCCTTATACAGTATGCAGTGGAAGAGGCGGTATCCGCCGGAATAACTGAGATGATTTTCGTTACGGGTCGGGCAAAACGGGCGATTGCAGATCATTTTGACAAAGCCTATGAATTAGAGCATCAGCTTGAAAAAAGCGGAAAAAAGGATTTGCTTAAAATTGCGCAAGGAGTCGTTCCTAGAGGTGTTAGTTGTACCTATATCCGACAAACTGAGGCTTTAGGTCTAGGACATGCAGTCCTTACTGCTGCCCATTTGATAGGTGATGAGTCTTTTGCGGTGTTGTTGGCCGATGATTTAATTCACGGTGAGACACCCGCGCTGAAACAAATGGCTGAACAACATAATTTTTATGGTAGCTCAGTAGTTGCGGTTCAAAGGGTGCCGGGCGCGGGAATTTCAGCCTATGGTGTTATCAGTGGTACTCAGCAGGGAGCCCATCTATATTCGTTAGATGGTATTGTGGAAAAACCAAAAGTTGAGGATGCTCCATCGGACATGGGCGTTACCGGTCGTTACATATTTTCCCCCGCAATTTTTGACCACTTACGCGCCTTAAAACCAGGCGCCGGGGGTGAGTATCAGTTAACCGATGCTATTCAAATGTTATTGATGCAGGAGCAAGTTCTAGCTTATGAATTTCAGGGTACTAGGTATGATTGCGGCAGTAAGATCGGATTGTTAAGGGCCAATATAGAATTGGGCTTGGAGCACCCCGAGATCGGGAAGAAACTAAATGATTTTTTAAAAAATGAGTTATTCCAGAAACTGTAATAGCTGGATGAGGTAATTAAGAGCAAGGACATGAAAGGGTACTTAGTATTGTGTTTATTGAGATGCCTACAGTGGCTACCTTTATCAGCATTACGTTGTTTTGGTAAATTAGTCGGTGTCATTAGTTATCGTCTCAATGGACGATCATGCCAGATAGCTAGAAAAAATCTAAAGCTATGTTTTCCTTTCGTAGCGGAAACTATTCGTGAAAAACTTTGTCGAGAGCGAATGGAGCATATGGCCCAAACAATTTTCGAAACACCGAGGCTTTGGCGGTGTTCGCCATTGTGGTTGAAAAAAAGAACAATTGAAGTATATGGGCTGGACAATATTAAACTAGCATTGAAAAATGATAGAGGAACGATTTTCCTCGTTCCGCATATGGGTAACTGGGAAGTAATTGGACTGTGGTTAGCTCATCAGACAAAGATTACGTCGCTATATGAGCCACCAAAACTTGTCGCGCTTGAAAAATGGATCAGAACATGTCGCCAAAGCACTGGCGCGAAACTGGTGCCGACATCTCCGAAAGGAGTTGCCGCGCTATTAAAGGCCCTTAAAAAAGGAGAGGCAGTAGGGATCTTGCCAGATCAACAACCGCCCATTGGTAGCGGTAAATTTAGTACTTTTTTCGGCTGTCCAGCGTTCACAATGACTTTAATTTATAGGCTGATTCAGCGGGGAAAAGTAAACATACTTTTTTGTGCTGCTTTGAGAGTTTCTGGAGGTTGGGAACTTTATTTTAATCGGCCAGATGAGGATATTTTTAGTTCAAACGAGGAGAATAGTCTGAAAGCTTTGAACTTCGGTGTCGAAAAAATAGTATCGCTTGATCCCAGCCAATACCTTTGGGAATACGAAAGGCTTCGACATAGTCCTAAAGGGTCCCCGCCCGCGTATGAATGATCAATTAGTGTCGTTACAAGGTGTATGTTTTAATAAACTGAGCGCTAAGTGCTGGTATGCTATTATCGACGAGGCCAATTTTTTTATTTCGAAAGAATGGCGGTTTTGGCTACTTTCCAATGGCTCATTAACAAAACAATTAAGATCCCTGGGTAACACAGATATTTCAATAAAACTTTTATCACAAAAATATCAACGCCCGCTGTTGTCAGAGCGAAGAGCATTTAGAAATTCAGTTTACGGAGCATCTTTTGTAAGAGAAGTGTTTTTATGTGATGCACACCTTCCAATAGTTTTTGCCCGAACGGTGTGTCCTAGACATTACAGAAATGGAATTTGGAGAGATATTCAACAGTTGGGTGACCGTTCTCTTGGTGATTGGTTGTTTGGTAATCAGTACGCCGTCCGTACGAATGTTGAACTTGCTCGATTGAGTTCAAACTGCTTCTATTTAAAAGGACAACCACCTGGAGAACTTTCTCTTTGGGGCCGCAGGTCGACTTTTAATATTAGAAATTCGTCATTATTAGTGACCGAGGTATTTTTGCCGAATTTTGAAGTAATTAAGTCACAAGCAAATAAATAACGGAAATAGATTGCCAACTTTAGCAAAATTGATAACCAATCCTTGGATACGCCTGGTTCGCTTGGATAGACCGATCGGAACATACTTGCTTTTATGGCCGACGCTTTGGGCTCTTTGGTTAGGGTCTGATGGCTTTCCCGAGCTTGACATCCTAGCAATATTTAGTGCAGGGGTTATTGTGACACGTGCAGCCGGTTGCGTTATTAATGACTACGCTGATCGAAAAATAGATGGACAAGTCTCGCGAACGAATAATAGACCTATTGTTACTGGCGAGATAAATCCCAATGCCGCTCTTCGGGCGTTCATTTTCTTATTTCTGGTGGCTTTTTTTTTGGTCATGCAGACCAACTATACCACCGTTGTCTTATCAATGGTGGCGGCAGTGTTGATCATCATATACCCGTTTGCCAAGCGCTGGAGTAATATCCCACAATTGCTTTTAGGGTTAACATGGGGTTGGGTAGTGCCTGTAAGCTTCTCGGCAGTAGGGCACGATATTTCATTGGTTGCGTTTGCCCTTTATTTTTCGGTTGTATTTTGGACCATCGCCTTTGATACCTTTTATGCTATGGTTGATCGGGAAGAAGATATTATATTGGGAATTGGGTCCACTGCAATATTCTGGGCAGAAAATGAGCTTCGTTACATTGCGTTTTGTCAGGTTTGCTCTTTAATTCTGCTGGCTTACTGCGGCCACCAATCAGGTCGTGGTTGGGTATTTAACATGGGTATCACAATCACAGGGATTTTCTTCCTGAGGCAGTTGTGGCGCGCGAAAAGCCGCGAAAAAGTAGATTGTTTTAACTCATTTAAAAACAATCATTGGGTGGGTATGTGTATCTTTCTGTTTTTAGCGCTGGATTACTGGATCATCGATTGATTGGAGTTACTTTACATAAATTTGATCCAAGATAGTATTCGATTATTTTCGGGCATACTCACGTTCTCGGTCATTTGCAGGCCTGAACTGATTGCTATTTTATCAATCATTTCAACGTGACGTAACCCTCTTTTTGGAGAAGAAACCTTTAATTTTTTATCAAATGCTACGTTGCTTGGAGCCAAATCAATGCCACGAATTTTAAACGGTCCATAGAGGCAAAAGATACCATTTTTTGGCAGCATTGAAGCGGCTCCCGTGATCATATGTTCAACATTTTTCCAAGATAGGATATGACTTGTGTTGGCACTGAAGATAGCATCATAACAAGTTTTTGGCCATACGCTGCCCACATCCAGTACTATAGGTTTACGAAGATTTGGAGCAGGGTAACTCCGCAACCATTTGTTAATATTATCTTGATGATTCTCAAGATCACTAGGTTGCCAATCTAGCCACGGCAGTCTCGGTGCAAACCACACAGCATGTTGACCTGTACCACTACCGATCTCTAAAACTTTTGATGTTTTTTTAAAGATTCTCGCTAATTCTTTTATGATCGGATCGCGATTATTTTGGCATGACACAGAGGTAGGTAACTTTATCATAACAAGTTAACCGCGAGTAAAAACCCATTTATCGGCAGAGCTAAGTTCAGAGTTAAAACGATAATCATCATCTCTGAATTCCTTAAGGTCGTTTATGTTTGACAGTTTGTTTTTAGTCGCGAAAGCAGCCATTTGACCACGAGCTCGTTTCGCAAAAAAACTTATAACACGGTACTCTTTTCCTCGTTTCTCCTTAAAAATCGGTGTGATTACGGATGTTTCTAGACTTTTGGGTGTTATTGCTTTGAAGTACTCATTAGACGCCAAATTTATTAAAAAAGGAGGTGGTTTTTTTTCACTAAGAGCTTTTATTTGTTTGTTACAGGCATCAGTTATTGTGCTTCCCCAAAACTTATAAAGGTCTTTCCCTCTCAAGTTTGCGAACTTGGTCCCCATTTCGAGGCGATAAGGTTGTATTAGGTCAAGTGGACGCAGTAGGCCATAAAGCCCAGAGATAATTCGTATGTGGTCTTGTGCCCAAGCTAAGTCTTTTTTGTTAAAAGTTTCAGCAGACAAACCTTGGTACACGTCACCCTTAAACGCAAAAATAGCATGTCGAGCATTTTCTTGATTAAAAGGTATATGCCAATCTTGAAACCGCTGGTAATTAAGAAAACCTAGTTGGTCACTCAGGCCCATAAGGCTTGATATTTCCTCCGGCGACAGAGTTTTCAATCGATTTATTAGTATTTGGGTCTCTGGGAGTAGTTGAGGCTGAGAGTGGAATACATCCGTAACCTGATCGCTGTAATTAAGCTTCTTTGCGGGCGATAAAAGCAAAAGCATTATGAATTTCCACCAAAAAATTGACACAATATATTTTGAAGGGAGTAAAGAAACAAATCAAGGAACAGATACAATGTTTATAACGGAGTTTAGTTTGGAGCAAAAATATGAGTCGATTCTTGTTGATCTGTTTGATTGTAATGCTCATTACTTCGTGTTCTGTTAATCCAGTAACTGGACAACGTGATTTTACTCTTCTTTCAGTTGCTGAAGAGGTCTCTATAGGGGAAAAGAATTTCGCCCCCGCGAGGCAGGCGCAGGGGGGCGATTATTATGTGGATATGGAATTGCAACGGTATGTGAGTGATGTAGGGCTTAAATTAGCCGCAGTGGCGGATAATCGTCAGTTACCCTATGAATTTAGAGTTTTGAATAATCCCGTGCCGAATGCGTGGGCACTGCCAGGAGGTAAAATAGCAATAAATCGTGGGTTACTCCCTTTTTTACGTGATGAGGCCCAATTAGCGGCGGTGTTAGCCCATGAAATAGTTCATACCGCTGCTAGACATAGCGCGATTCAGATCACACGTGGTTCCATGATGCAGCTTGGGACCAGCCTCTTAGGTGCTCGGGCTGAGGGAAGTATTTATGAAAGTTATGCCGATTTAGCAGTTTCCTTGGGAAGCACTGCATGGATGGCGAGGTATAGGAGATCAGATGAGTTAGAGGCGGATCTTTATGGTATGCGTTACATGGCGCGAGCTGGTTATGAGCCTGTTGCAGCAGTGGAGTTGCAGCAGACATTTTTAGCTCTGGCGGGTAAGGCGGAGACTGAGGAGAGTTGGTTTAATGCGCTTTTCTCTAGCCACCCTCCATCGCCTAAAAGAGTCTCAGCCAATCAAATGACAGCAAGAGGACTGGTTTCGGGTGCCAGATATAAAAATCGATTTGAACACGCTATGAGGAATTTACGGAAAGATAAACGAGCTTATAATGCCGCTCAAGCTGCGGGTCGTGCGTTATCAAAAAAATTACCAAAAAATGCAATAAAATTATTGGATAAAGCTATCGCGATACAACCTAGTGAGGCTGAATTTTGGCGGTTGAAAGGAAATGCATGGGAGCAATTAAATATGGTGGACAACGCAGAACGAGACTATTCTTCAGCAATTGCGAAAGATGCTAATTACTACTTAAATTTTTTGGAGCGTGGCATATTTAGATATAAACAGGGAGAAATCGCCGCTGGCGTTTCGGATATTCGTTTAAGTCACAAGCTCTTGCCCACTGCCTTTTCTAACTATTATTTAGGACAGAATGCTCTGCTCTCCGAGGATTATCAGATTGCAGAGACTTATCTTAGGGCTGCAGTAAATAGTACATCTACCGTACGTGACAAAGCTCGAGCTTCTCTTGAGTCACTTCTTTTGGAGCATAAACCTGAACAGTTCCTTAAAACAGCATTGTCTCGTTCCGATAGCGGTATACTCCAAGTTTATATTACAAATATGGGACCGGTAAAACTGATGGTAACGAACCTTCAAATTTCGATAACAGATAACAACTTTGGCCTAGACCGCGTCATTGAACTAAAAACTACATTGGTACCAAAACAAACGGTGCGCGTAGAAACAGATATAATTTCTGGATTGAGTAAGTGGACCTCAGGACAATATAGAGCTAGAGTAGTTAGTGCAGTTGTTATGGATTAAGAATTTAGCTCTAGTTTAAGTATTGTTTAATCTAAACGGACATCTTTAAGCACAACGAATTTGGAGAACATCAAGTGGACAACAATAACCGACCACCCTGTGCCGTATGCAAACTGATCAGGACTTACATGTTCGTGGCTATCCCAATGATCTTAATCATGTGGACAAGACCAGAGTTCACAAAATTGAAAGGTATTTCGTTAACAAATGGATTTGCATCTCTGATAACTATCGTGTTTGTAACGATGGTTATATGGAAGTACTACCAAGAATTCTGGAAGCCGCGTCGTGAAAACGCCAATAAAAGACGGCCCTAATTGCTGGGCCTGTATCTACTTCAAAATTACCCACGACAGAAGAAGGCCTTATGGTTGTAATGCTATGGGATTTAAATCAAAGGCACTCCCCAGTGTAGAAGTAATTCGAGCACATGGGCAGCATTGCTTGAGTTTTTCTCCAAAACCTACGCACAACTAGGCTTGAGCATTTCGTTATGTTGGCACCTATCTTTCCCTTACGAGCATAAATGGCTGGTTTATTATTCGGGCTTGCCGGCAGGATATTCGGCCATTGTAGGTGTTGAGAGAACATCGAAAGGTATCTTGGTGGAGGCTACTGCTCGAGGTCCAATGATTTGCAACTTCAGCATCTAGAAAAACATTAGTGTTAATTGCGGGCGCGACACAATCCGCTTGTATAATTGACTTCATCTCCTTATTTGTTGGCAGCCGCCATTTAACTCCGGATTTTTCTGAAAATTCTTTAGCATAGGCAGTGGCTTCATCCCAAGATAAATGTAACGCTTCGCCTTGGCATCTGTAGTTAACAAAACGCTTTCCGCCCGAGCACCTGAACCATCGGGTTCCAGTCTTTGGATCTATTGCCATTCCTAAGTCATCAGTAACGAAATCTTGCTTATCATAGGCCTTGATTTGGTCTTCGCACTTTATTTCAGGCTCATGAAGATCGCATCCAACAAGAGCAATTATTGCAAGAATGATAGCCACTGACATGCAGCTGTTCATAAGCAACCTAAACATATTGCACCTAACCTGAAAATCTTTAAGTGAATCAATACACAGTTTCGAATTATGATCGTAAACAAGTATATGTTACCTTGCAACAAAAGCCTGTTTTAACTTTAGCTATATAACGAAAAAAAAGCTTTTATTATATCTAATGCAACTACTTACTGTGATAATATCAGAAATGACTGTAACTATACCAACCATTTGCAAACATTGATTGTTAAGATTAACTGTAAAAGGTCTTTTAATTAAATTTTTGATGATTTCTGCCGATTTACGATACACTGATGAGTAGTTTATCAAGACATGAGTATATAAGAGAGATTTTTGGTAAAAGGCTGCTCTATTTTTTTAGGGTTAAAAGCATAATTTTAGGTTTAACAACTAATTTAATGTAGTCATTGAGAGGAAATTTTATGGATATTGCTACTATAGTGGGTCTTCTGGGAGCGTTTGGTCTGATCTTCATGGCGATTGATGATCCGGGTGCTTTTGTCGACACCCCATCACTTTTGATCGTAGTTGCAGGATCCGCGATGGTCACGATGGCCAGATCTTCCTTGGGAGAATTTTTAAGCGCCGGCGGTGTTGCGGGCAAATGCTTCATGTACAAAATGGATTCAGCTCCAGATCTAATAGAAACTATGGTTGAATTGGCAACGATCGCCCGAAAGGATGGGATGATCGCTCTTGAGGGTCAAGAATTGTCCAATGCCTTCTTGGCTAAGGGTGTTGGGATGTTGGTGGATGGAGCAGAGCAGGATGTAATCAAATCCACTCTGGAAAGAGAAAAGGACTCTACGAAAATCAGACAAATGCTCGGCGCCGACTTTTTTGCTGCGTGGGGTGAGGTTGCGCCGGCCATGGGAATGATAGGAACTCTGATTGGGCTAGTTCAGATGCTCGGTAACATGTCAGACCCTAAAGCCATTGGCCCAGCGATGGCGGTTGCACTTCTTACAACAATGTATGGGGCAATTCTCGCAAACGTCATCATGTTGCCTCTAAATATGAAACTCTCGAATATGGCGGCGGCGGAAGAACAGAACAATGAATTGATAATAGAGGGTCTAATGTTCATGGCAGAGGGCGGTAACCCCCGAGTTTTGGGCGATAAACTTGCTGCATTCTGCGATGCTGCGGCGCAAGCTAAACTTGCAGCAGCTGCCGGATAAGACCAGGTCTTAGCAATGGCCGAAGAACAGGATAATTCAGCTGAAGAGGGTGAAGCCCCAGAGGTCAATTGGTGGGAGATTCCGATTGATCATGGCCCAGAAAAGTTAGACTGTCCAAAATGTAAAGGTGGAGCCCCTGCTTGGATGGCAACATTTGCTGATATGGCTACTTTACTTATGGCTTTTTTTGTTTTGTTACTGTCCTTTGCTGAGATGAGCGTGTCGAAATATAAGCAGATTGCTGGGTCATTGAAAGCATCCTTCGGCGTGAAACGGATAGTGCCAACAATCACCATCGAGACCGCTCGAAGTATTGTTGTTGATGATTTTTCGCCCGCGGTTGCTCAACCAACTGTTTTTAGAGACGTTAAGCAACGTTCCGAAGACATCACTATGAGAGAAGTAGTTAAAAAAACTGAGGAGAAAGAGGCTGATTTTAAAACTCGTCAAGACTTTCGAACGCTCGAACAAGTAATGCAGGAAGAAATTGACAGTGGTCAGGTCATGGTTCGTGTCGAGGATAACAAGGTTGTCGTGGAGCTGAGAGCCGATTCGCAAAGCGGCGGTGCTGCTGATGTCGACATTAAAGATGGGACTGGCGGACCGATTAGCCAAAAGACTTTAGACATAGCGGCGAAGGTTGTGGAAGCGCAAGCGAGGCTTTCCACTGAGGTCGAGGTCCGCCGACAGAAATTGGCTTCAGGCGAGAAATCTCAGGGTCGTGATGATCAAAATAGTTCGTTGAAGTCTCCCGGTGGTAAGACCAATAAGCAGAATCAAGATATCGAAGATCAATTCCAAAAAGTACGTGCTGACCTTTCTAAAGACATTCAGAGGGGTCTTGTGGAAGTCGAAAAAATTGATAACAGAATAACTGTTCGACTGGCAAGTCAGGGATCATTTGTGTCCGGTAGTGCAAATTTAAAGGACGAGTTTGAACAGCTGTTGGGACGCGTTGGGAGGTCTTTATCTGCTTCTCGAGGCAAAGTTCGCGTTGAAGGACACACTGACAATGTTCCAGTCGCTTTCAGTGAGCGCTTTAAATCTAATTGGGACCTTTCCGCTGCAAGGTCTGCCTCAGTAGCTCAATTTTTCATAAATGAGTCCGGTTTTGATCAGGAGCGAATAACCGTTGCTGGTTTCGCCGATACCAAGCCCATTGCCCGAAATGATAGTTCGGTGGGTCGAGCCCGCAATCGGCGAATTGAGGTAATTGTTGATGGTACATAACATTTGGGACGAATTTGATGGCTGACCAAGAACAAGAATTGAACACGGATGAAGAGACGGAACCTGCAGAGGTAAAAGAGGAGCAGATACTCGACTCTCAGGGCTATCCAACTGTTTTAGATGAAGAGGGTAAGCCAATTGAGAGGGAGGTTGTAGTTCATCCAAAACCCCCAGAATGCTCACCATGTAAGAGTGGAGCGCCGGCGTGGATGGCAACATTCGCCGATATGGCAACGTTGTTAATGGCATTTTTCGTCCTTCTCTTATCTTTTGCGGAAATGAACGTTCCCCGTTACAAAGAGGTGAGTGGTTCAATGAAAAATGCTTTCGGAGTGCAGCGAATTGTTCCTACTGTTGAACCACCAAAGGCTAAAAGTATTATTGCAAAACAATATAAGCGCGCAAAAGTAAACCACACTACACTGAATGTGATTCAAGAGCAGACAACAAACGAAGAGCAGCCAGTTGATCCCATTCTCAAGGAAACAACTAAAACCGCAGATTTTGATACGAATTCGGATATCGAAAAATTAAAAGAGACTATGGCGAAAGAGATTGCTCGCGGCAAGGTAGAGGTGAGAGTCGAGGATACGAGGTTGATTGTAAAAGTTATCACTCAAGCTAAGACGGGAGACGACGGAAAAAACGAAAATAGCAAGTCAGGGGCGCAGGTTTCCCAAGATGATTTGCAGGTTTATGCAAAAATCGCTGCTGCTCAAGCACAGGTAGAGTCTGTAGTTCAAGTTGAACAGGGCTCACCTGACGATGTTGCTGCCAATTTATCGGGAATGTCAGATGCTACAAAAAAGCGTGCGATAGATGATCAGTTTCAAAGAATCCGAATGAACCTTTCGAGCGAGATTGCGAAAGGGTTGGCTGAAGTTGAGCGAGATGGAGATAAGATAATTGTTAGATTAGCTGAAAGGGGTTCATTCCGCAGCGGCTATTCAGATCTTCAACCAGGATTCAAGCCCTTATTGAAAAAAGTGGGTGACTCGATATCGCAATCTAGTGGGTTAATCACAATTGAGGGACATACGGATAATGTGCCTATGGCATTTAGTGAGCGTTTCCGATCTAACTGGGATTTATCTGCCGCTCGTTCGGCTGCAGTAGCTGATTATTTGCTGGACAATTCCTCTGTTGCAGAAGGTCGAGTGACAATTGTTGGTCTCGCGGATACTAAGCCGATCAGGTCGAATAGCACACCTCAAGGAAGAGCAAAGAATCGTCGCATTGAGGTGATTGTTGACGGCGGTTAGGCACTAACTTTTTCGCTGGGCTGTGCGAGTTTCTTACGAAAAGAGGGGAGTCTAAAATTCCTTTACATTAAAGAAAACGACTTTGTACTCCATCAACTATTTGTGTTGGCTTTGAAGATGGTTACAACATAATAACGTACTTCAGACAAATTATTAATAACCCAATGTTTCTGGTTACTCTTCGCGCTTTTTATTAGTTTTTTCCTCAATAATTTCGTCGAATTCTTGCTGTTCAGCGATGTTGTCAAAGATAGCTTTCGCGTGTTGTTCGGTTATTTTGAATCGTCCCCTTAAATCTTCGATATGATCGGCTTCATCCTCGGTTATAACTCCATCTGCCATTGCTGCATTAACTTCTGCTTCGAATATTGCTTCGCGCCTAGCCATTTGATTGGAAAAGGCAGACGCTACAATTCCGGTTAAAAGTGCAACGGCACAAACGCCCATGAGAGCAGTAAATGCTCCAACAATTTTACCTATTCCGGTGACAGGGGAAACGTCACCATACCCAACGGTTGTAAGAGTAATCATGGACCACCACATGGTGTGCGGGATCGATTGGAAGTTTTCCGGTTGCGCCTCATATTCGGCTAGATACATCATTGAACTGGAAAGAAACAAAGCTATCGCCATAAGGTAAAGGGCTGCCACAAACGACTGTCTCTCTTGATAAATTGCTGAAAATAGGTCCTCCAGTGCGGTAGAATAGTGAGAAATCTTAAGTAATCTCAATAAGCGTAGGACACGCAACCATCTTAAGTCGGTTCCCGGAAAAAAGTAGGGTAGTATGCTCGGTAGTATAGCGGCTAGATCTACTATTCCATGAAAACTAAAGATGTAACTAGCTCTTCTGCGGGACGCATCGGGGTAACGGTTTTTCTCATCTGCAGCCATCGACCAGATTCTTAACAAATACTCTACAGCGAAGACTATTACCGAGAACATTTCGAACAAAAAAAACTGTCTTTGGTACGTTTCTCCCAAAGCCGAAATAGACTCTAGGCATACTGCGAGTAGATTTAGAAATATCAATATTGAGAGGAAATAATCACAAGCCAAACTCGTTTTGTCAGTACTGTCACCTTTATCAAGTATTTGAAATATCCTGCTCTGAGTGAATGCCATGTTATTTCGACTCCGATTATCTTAAGAACCTCTAATTATGTGAGCAATTTATGCCATGCAAGAGCAGAACTGTCAAGCCATACGTGAAGTACTCATGACAAGCATATCATTAATGAATAGAACCATTATTAGGAAAAAAATAAGTTAACTAGACAAACTCCTTCTAATTTGAACTTTATAGCGTCCGCTCGATGTTTCTCTGGACATTTTTGCTATTACTAAAATTCTAATAAAACTTACTTGTCTCATTTGTCGATGGGTATTGATGGCTTAGAACTAATGCTGTCGATTATGTGCTTTCGATTAATTCACTTAGGTAAGTGTTTACTTGAACTCGATGTTCAATTTGTTTCGCACTAGCGTCGTTAAAGCTCAGTGTTGGCTGGTGAAGAGAAATGAATTGATCAAAGAAAAGGCAGTCGGTGGGTATGGACGTTTTTGATTGTGGTGTGCTTGGCTTTAGTGGCACGGCACTTTTTTCTTCTGTTAACTCTTCGGTGTTTGACGATTCGTATAGCCAAGCTACTTCTTTTCCGAAGTTTGATTCGTTATCCCCGCTTTTGCTCTGAGAAAGCTCCAAATTAGAAACGCTCTGAGGCCTTAGCTCCAGAGCGTTGGTTGTTGATGCATATAACATATCGAAACTCAGCTGTTAGGCATCTGTTATGACGCCATTGCTGCGTTTTGGTCTTTTAAAAGTGATGGTAAGAGTGTCCAAGCGGAGCTAATTTCTTCCATCAATCCTTTGACTTCGCGCACAGCTTCGATGTCATTGTACAGATTGGCCTTGATAAGTCGCCTCAGGCAATAATCATATAACTCACTGAGATTGCGTGCTAGTTCTGCGCCCTTCTCAAAGTCTAAAGAACCCTGCAACCCGATAATAATATTACTCGCTCTATAAAGAGCATCACTTTTCTCCTTTATCGACTTGCGCACCAGGTGACCCTCGGCGGATGATAATGAATCTATCAGTCCGTCAAATAACATTTGGATCAACTGAACACCATCAGCATAGGGAACTGCTGATGACACATTCACATCTTGATAGGCATTCAGTGCTTTGGCGTGTCTTTTCATTTTGTGGAACTCCTCGGTTTTTTACTACTACTGCAAATGTAATAGTTATATCGTCTAGAGTTCGAATTTCTTTAGAAAATAGTGGAATAAAATTTACAGAACTCGGGTTGAATATCTCTCACGAGGTAGGACAAGTAGTATAGTTGCTATCGACGCAGATGTCTGCCAATTGGAGGGCTTTTGCAATCTCTTCATCTTCAAGTTGTAACTTGGCTTGATCGCCAACATCTGCGTTATCAAGCTTTCCATTTTTTCCAGCCACTGTGCTCCAAATCAGTGCTTTAAAAGGATCCGGGTCTCCCAGTTCTCCGGCTTGTAGCATAAAAGCATACATAAATTGAGAATTAGCATACCCCTGCTTTGCTGAAAGAAGGTACCAATATTTTGCAAATTTGTAATCCATAGGTACGCCTTGGCCTTGGTGATACATGAGGCCAAGCATGTATCGTGAATCCGCTAAGTTTTGTTCAGCAGCTCTCCTGAAATATTTAAAGGCTTCTTTATAATTTTTTTTTACGCCATAGCCAGAATAATAAAGCATGCCTATGTTATGTTGAGCTTCAGAAAGGCCCTGCTCTGCGGCTAGCCTGTACCAGCGCATAGCAATACTGTAGTCCTGCGACACCCCGAGGCCCTCTTCATATAAGTGACCGACATTATTCTGCGCGGCGGCTATGCCATCGTTTGCCATTCCGATCCAAGCACGCATTGCCGTTGCATAATGAGCCCGCTGCAAGGCACTGAGACCGGCATTAAAATCTCCTAATGCTGTTGGTGTCGAAAAGTAGCTGGCCAATGCTAATAATAGGCACCAATAAAATTTTTTCATTCATCCTCCAAGTCGACACACAGTACCACTAACACTCTTTTCAACAGCGTAATGTTAATTTGTGTGACGATATTAATCTCTTTCGATAGTTCGGGCTTGGCTTTGAACATCTATCACTGCTTGAAATAACTCGCCCTCTGCAATGCTCCCTGTCATTAAAGTGCTTTTCTTATATACTACTGGTAAACTCTCACCGACAAAGTCACTTACTTTGATCATTGCTTGTTTTAGTGAGTCATCTGCATAAAGTAATGTGGGATCTTTATCCATACGGGTGTCAACTGTGTCATCGCCGCAAGAGACAGCTTGATGAATATTTAGCTTACCTAAAAGAATACCCCCTTCATCTACAACATAAGCTTCAGTTTGTTCACGACGCTCCATGTGTTCGCGGGCGGTATTACCAGTATCACTTTTTCTAACTCTAATATGATCTTGGGATGCATAAGGCTCCAACACTTGATTTTCTAATGCGATGGCTTCTCTGCCTTTTACTAAATCAACTCCTCTATCCAGTAATTGACGGTCAAAAAACGAATGCCCAAATAAACGGTGAGTGATTAGACTGCAGACCATGACTGCAATCATTGCAGCTACGGCATATTCATAAGATTGCGAGAGTTCAAGCACAATCAGGACGGCGCTGAGTGGAGCACCGATGACTGATGCACTAACTGCCGCCATGGCCGCCACAGTAATTACAGATGCGATATCATTGAACCCAATTGCCACAAGTAGCTTTGTCGCAAGCGCTCCTGCAGCAACACCAATAAATAAAGCGGGTGAAAAGACCCCACCAAACACGCCAAAACCTATACATGCTGAAGTCATAAAAATTTTTGCTATTAAGACGCTTATTAGCAGTGGAACTAGATATTCTCCAGCGATCATGTCATTGATATTACTTACTCCTAAGCCAAGTGCTTGAGGAACAAAAAGTCCAACTAACCCACAAGCGGTTGCGCCGATAAAAGGAAGGAGAGTTGGATTCACAGATAAAGAAGTGGCTAATTTGGTGGAATATCTTATTGACACCATAAAAGCTATCGCGGTAATTGCGAATATGGGCGACAAGATGACCAAGAAGGGCACTACTTCTGCCAGGGCAGGTGCAGCAGCATCTATCTTGAATGTTGCTGTATGAGGAAAAAGATAACCACCCACCGAGCTTGCTGCGATCGAGGACACCGTAATCGGAGCTATAGCTCGGACAGAAAAGTGACGGAGAATGGCTTCGTGGGCAAAAATTATACCTGCGATCGGCGCATTAAAACCGGCAGAAATTGCGGCGGCCACCCCGCAGGCTAGATAGATTTCTCGGGGTAGACGATTAAAACCAAGCCGCTTTCGCAATTGAAGCTTTGATGTAATGATACCCATAGTAGCGCCAAAGTGCACTATTGGTCCATATTGGCCGACTGATGCCCCTCCACTGACCGACGCGAATGCCGCCAAGGTTGACGCGAGCCCCTGCTTTATGTTGAAGGGGACGTTAAGTTGATGTGCTGAGTACATAGAGTCAGCGGGACCTGCCCACTTAGCAATGCCAAACGACTTTTTGATTATAACAACAGCAGCAGCAGCAGCCCACAAAAATAGAAGACTTGAGAAGGAAATAGTTTGGTTGCCAAAAGAGGCGGTAAAAAAATCTACGCTCTCGCGTTTTTGACCAAACCACTGAACGCTCGATACAAAGAGGTTCGATACAACTGCTAAACTTGCACCAATAAGCCCTCCTACAACAAAAACGATAAATACCTCTAAAAAAGCTTCTTTTATGCGATTCATGGAACGAACCTCTCTATTATAGGAAAGCAAGTCATTCTAGATTACCTAGTAAGTGATTGCCGGTCAAAGAATGATTTGTCAGATATTTTTTCGTCTACCTTTGGGAGTTTCAAAAAAAGTTATTGTAAATTGAAATATTGAAGACAGTGTTTATTCTCATTAGAATAT
>MDTB01050509.1_pt1 | contig 45022 bp, 40 predicted proteins | sample 811161 | NCBI WGS metagenome assembly MDTB01 (sample SAMN05326650, study PRJNA326480) | marine metagenome | isolation source: seawater | place: Mediterranean Sea | collected 2009 | reverse complement strand
TCCGGTTGGGATGTACTGGCATACTCGGATCTTGATTTTGAAGGAAATCAAGCATTTGACATTAACATCTTCAGTCTTGCTTCTGATGGATCAGCCGGGGCAAATTCCGGAGATACATTCGCTGCGAAATCAGGTACTTCAGGATTCAAGTTTTTAGACGGTGGAAGTCATGGAGCAATTAACTGGGGAAGTTTTACCGATCCTGGATCTGGTGGGGGCACTTTAGCCAGTGGATATTTTGATATTAACCAGCAGGGATGGAGCCATTACAATCACCATTATGGAAGTTGGGGGGTTTACTATGATGGAGCAGGTGATTTTTATCTTGAATACTCAGCTGTTCCGGAACCATCCACCTACATCATGGTTACTAGTTTACTGATGGTACCAGGATATAATTTTGTTCGTCGCTACAGAAAGAAAAAGTCAGCGGAGGAAAATGAAATTCCTGAAAATCTCAGTTAATTTCTTTGATTTCAATTAACTCCTTTAAATTCGTAAAATGCTTACTTAATTGGGTAGGCTTATTTAGGTCTCCAATAATCTCCTGAAAAGTCTGTTTTTTTTCCAATTGTAAATGTCTGACCCTTTCTTCGATGGTTCCCTGAGCAATCATTCTGTAGATGAAAGTAGGCTTTTCGCGACCAATTCGGTGGGCACGATCGATAGCCTGTTCCTCAACGGCAGGATTCCACCATGGGTCCATTAGAAAAACATAGTCCGCCGCCGTTAAGGTAATCCCGGTACCGGCAGCTTTTAGGGAGGCAAGAATAACTGCTGAATCCTTACAATCCTGAAATTCTTTGACCGGTTTTGCCCTGTCCCTTGTATTTCCTGTTAACTTTAATAATTTAAGCCTTGGAAATTCAGCTCTTAGATCTTTTTCTAGAATATTAAGAAAGGATGTAAATTGGCTGAAGATTATGGCTTTTGATCCTGACTTTGATAAGTCATTAAGTTTTTGAACAAGTATTGCACCTTTTGCCCCATATGAACTTCTCCGGGTATGGCGAGGTAGCAGTCCAAGGTCGCAACAACTCTGTCTGAGGCGCGTTAAAAGAGCGAAGAGGTGGGTTGGTGAATTGCGAATCGCATTTGGTAAATTTTCACCGTGATCTAGAATACCCTCCTCAGCAAGTCGGCGGTATGTGTTGGTCTGTTCCTCATTTAGTCTGCAGGGTAAATCTGCCTCAATTTTTGGTGGCAACTCCTTGGCAACTTCGTTTTTTAACCTCCGTAGAACAAAAGGGGCAACTTGCCTGCGAAGAATTTCGTGTGTTTTGCCTGGATCAATCAATATGGATTTTTCCATTTCTTTTCGGTTGCCGAGCAATCCCGGCATAAGAAATCTAAATATAGTCCATAGATCGAGTGCGGAATTCTCCACGGGTGTACCAGTCAGTGCAATTCGATGATTGGCATGGATTGATAGGCAGGCTTGAGTCACTTTTGCCTTGGGATTTTTTATCATCTGGGCTTCGTCGAGAATGGCATATTGAAATTGATTTTTTTCAAGAAGGTTTCGATGTCTGCGCAATTGGGTATAGCTGGCAATCCACAAACATGCTTTTTGGTTGGAATCAAAAACCGAACCCTGCTTGAGTACCTTTACCTGAATTTTTGGGAAGTGACGTTTAGACTCACTAATCCATACTGGAACCACGGATGCTGGGCATACTACTAAATTTGGAAGCGGTGTTTTTCTGTGCAATGAAAGAATGGCCAGTGCTTGTATGGTCTTCCCTAACCCCATTTCATCAGCCAAGAGGCAGTGACATCCAAGCTTATGAAGAAGCTGAATCCTTGCAACACCTTCTTTTTGATAAGGTCGTAAGAATGGGATACTTATCTTAGTATCCTTTGTTTCAAGATCACGAACCATTCCCTGCCATTTTTCCAAAGCTCCATCCTGTTTGGTTTTAAGGTGTTTTCTCGCAAAAAGGGAAAACAGCATATATCGGGGCCACTCCCCATTTGCATTTTCACCTTTGTTTTGTCTCCACCAATCGAAATCCTCGAGCTGTTTCTCTTCCAGCCTGACCAAACCATGTCCGTGAAGGAACATTGACTGATTCCCCAGCTTTGTAATCCCCCGAAGCTGATTGAGTTTCAATTTTTTTGAACCGATCCGGTAGGCATCTTTTAAAGTCATTGTGGCACTGCCATGATTTTGTGCCTGAAGTTCCCAGTTTATAGATTGCCTTCCCCTCCTTATAAGCTCCGCATCACCATTGAATTCAAGGGAAAATGTTTGCTCCCATTCCTTCAGTCCTTCCTCGGCCAGCTTGGCAACCTGATTCCATTCTTCGAGTAAAAAAGATCCGTTTTGTCTGTGAAAAGAAAACCCGTAATCCGATGCTTCCCTTGCAAAACGCATAAGTTTTGGCCGGTCGAGTTTACCAAGTTTAGTGCTGGTATCCATCGAGTATGCGGAGAATCTTTCCCCAGCGTCAGACTCCCAATATGGAGTGGCACTAAGACCCTTTCGATTCGAAACTTCCAAACTTATCAATAGTTTGTGCGAATATTCAATTTGCTCTTTTTCACTACCTTTTTCTTCTACTAATTCTACAGTTTTAATTGTCTTTTTTTTAAAGTCGAAATGTTCCTCGAGCATCGGGTCGCATTGATAAATTTCAGAAATCAATTCCTCTAATTCATAGAGCCCCGCAACTGCAAGAGCCTGTCCTGTTTTTTCACTGTCCAGGGAAGTTCTGAATTCGATATTTTTTCCATTCCATTCAACGATAGAATAACTTTCCTGACGATTTATTTTACGTATGAAAATTACTTGATTTTGACTGATGTCTAAACCGTTGAGAGTGCCATTCTTATAGTACTTCCGTCCATTTGTTAGAGATTGCTCAGAAAACATTTTCTCCCATTCACAGTTTGAAAGCTTAAGGAACCAAGACTCAATGGACTGATGGGTGAAACTACGAGAAGGTCCGTTAGAAATCATAGTGTGAGAAAATTTGTTTTAATTTTATCTCTCAATGAATGATTTGAGCAAGTTCAATTGGAAAACAATCTTGATCCTGTATCGGTAATCCTAGCTTCCTTGAGGCTCCACTTGTAGACTTCTTTGAATTTTAAAGCCGCCAAATCCCAAGAGCATGGTGTATTCATTGCTTGTTTTCTAATTTTCAAAAAAGCATCTGGTTCCTGCCAGTCTATAGTTGCTCGGTTGATTGACTGAAGTAGAGAATCAGGTTTTGCATCCTTAAAAAGATATCCATTTGCAGGCTTATTTTTTCCATTTGATTGGATAATAGTATCGGATAGTCCACCTGTTTTTCTTGCAATTGGTATAGAACCGTACCTCATGGCATATTGCTGGGCTAATCCACATGGTTCAAACCTGCTTGGCATTAAGAAAAAATCACTGCCTGCAAAAATTCTTCTGGCTAATTTGTCGTCAAAACCTATCTGCACACCTAAGGCTTTCGGGAACTGCTTAGCCAATTTCAAAAAGTCTTTTTCTTGCTTCTCATTTCCACTTCCCAATACCACGCATCCAATTTCTTGATCCTTGAGTAGTTGCGGCATGATTTCGAGAAGTAAATCCAACCCCTTTTGATGATAAAGCCTTGATACAACCCCAAACAATGGAATTTGTTCATTCAGATTGAGTTTGAATTCTTCAAGGAGAACATCTTTACATGCTTTCTTTCCGGCAAATGGATTTTTTGGGTCAATTGGAGCATGAATATTGGGGTCGGTCATCGGATTCCAGATCTCTTCATTAATTCCGTTTAATATGCCAATCAAATCAGCACCTCTGTATTGCAAGCTTTTCTCCAACCCATGTCCAAATTCCTGAGTTTTGATTTCTGCTGCATAGGTTGGGCTGACGGTTGTCAGTTTATTAGCGTGCTGAATGCCTCCTTTAAGCAGATTTAAAGATGTATGATGTTCGAATCCGTTCATTCCCCAGTATTTTGAAGGTAATCCGGATAAATCAAACTCATGTTTGCTAAAAGATCCCTGATGCTCCAAATTGTGAATGGTTAGAACTGATCCTTGATCTGGTTTTTTGGTAAATTTTCCCAGCTTTGCGTTCAAATAAGCAGAGGTCGGTGCTGCCATCCAGTCGTGAGAATGCAGAACATCTGGCTTCCAATCCACTAAACTCTCAATTTCAGTGGCTGCGTGAGAAAGTACGAAAGAGCGTAACCAGTTGTCAGGATAGTCGGTATTTTCTCCTGAGTAAATTCCTTCCCTGTCAAACAATTCATGATTAATAAGAAAATAAACTGGAACTGAAGATTCGGATTTATCAAATAGAGCGATTTTGGAACGAATTTTTGAATGTTTGGAAGGAAATGAAATTTCCCCACTTATGTTGTTTAGTGGAAGATCCTTGCAACATCTGTGAAGAGGGCAAATAATTCGGGCATCCACTCCCATTTTACGCAGGGCAATGGGAAGACTACCCACCACCTCCCCCAATCCACCTGTTCTCGCAAAAGGGCTTACTTCGGGACTGACGAAAAGAATCTTCATAGAGTTATTTCCAAAAAAAGTTTTTCATGGCTGACTTGATGCCATAATCGCACGAATTGGCAACCTTTATACAATCATTCCTTGCATAGCCAACGAAGATAAAATATTTTAATCTTTAAATAACTCTATGAAGTTTTACCAACCCCGAAGGCACAAATTATTTTTAGACTGCTCGTAAGCGATATTTTCAGTCTGTAAAATGTTTTTAAAGTAATGAGCGAACAAACGCTGGAATTTGAGTCCGAACGACAGTTTCACATGCTCTATGGTGAAAACCCAGATCATTTGAAAAAAGTTGAAGCATCTTTGGGTTTAAAAATTGTGGCCAGGGGCAATGCCTTGAAAATGGAAGGTGAAATTCGGGCGATTGAGAAATGCAGGGAGCTTTTTTCGCTATTGGAAAAGGGGAGAGAGCAGGGAATGGTTACGAAAAAGTCAGATTTCATGAGATTCCTGGAAAAGGTGTCTCAAGGCAAGGAAATGGAACTTCGTAATTTGCTTAATGATCCACTCGTTTTGAAAATTCGTAAAAAATCAGTCGTTCCACGTAATCTTGGTCAAAGAAGGTTTTTAGATCTAATGCTCAAGAATGATCTTATTTTTGGAATCGGACCAGCAGGGACGGGAAAAACTTTTTTGGCAATGATTGCAGCACTTCACTCGTTGCTTGAGGGCAAAGTGCAAAGAATAGTCCTGGCCCGTCCCGCAGTTGAAGCTGGAGAAGCACTGGGTTTTCTACCCGGTGATTTGGAAGAAAAATTACTCCCCTATCTCCGTCCTCTTTACGATGCAATGGATGAAGTGCTTGGACCGGTTGAAGCTAGAAAACTTGTTGAAACAGGTGTTGTGGAAATTGCTCCACTTGCATACATGAGAGGAAGGACCCTGGGAAAATGCTTTGCATTACTTGACGAGGCTCAAAATACTACTCGTTCTCAAATGATGATGTTTCTAACCAGGCTAGGGGAAGGTAGCAAGATGGTTGTAACTGGAGATCTTACCCAAATTGACTTGCCTCCTCGGGAAGAGTCTGGGCTCGTTGAAGCTCGTCGAATTCTTAAGAAAGTTAAAGGCCTTCATTTTCATGAATTCGATCATGACGATGTAGTTCGCCATCCACTGGTCAGTTCCATCATCGCTGCCTATCAGCCTCCATCAAATAATTCATAGCGATTAGTTTTCTAAGTGTATGGTAAAAGAGGAAAAAAAGAACTCGAGGCGCAGATCCAATCGAGAGCGTGCCAAACGCAGAAAGGAACTGGTTCGTGAAGAAAAGCTCGAAGGCCAAAAGTATAAGGGTGAAAATTCTTGGAGAAAATGGGGTAGGCAATCTGTACTCACTGTTATTTTTGCTACAGCACTTATTTTCATTTGCTTTGTTGGTCAAGATCCTCCTAGTCTGAGGACGCTTGGAGAAGTCGCTCCTGAAAATGTATATGCGGACCGCTCATTTAAATTTCTTAGTGAAGTTCGACGGAGGGAGGCAGAAGAATGGATTCGGAGTAGTACCCCAAGGGAATTTGCACAAAATTTTGCAGGGGAAGAAGCATTTACGAAAGCTTTGATTCGTTTACAGGATGGATTGCTTGCGATCGCAACCCTTTCCGAATTAGATAAAGATCAGGCAAATCAATCACTTATAAAAGAAATCGAGTCGAATTTTAATTTGACTATTGAAACGGAGGAAATACCTCTTTTACAAAAATGGAGAGATTTTCCGGACGGAGTCGATCTTTTTTCAGAAATTTCTCGCAAGCTTAGGACTCTACATCTTAGGGGTGTAGTTAAATATCCTTCAAACGATCAAAAATTTATCTCTGAAGCAAACGCGACTCGTGAGATAGAAACTTCAATGATCGAATTGGCTTCCAAAATCGTAATCCTCTCTGATTTGGAGGATGGACTACGTTTTACAATCGATACTGAGAGTTTAACAGATAATTATCCTTACCTATCTAAAAATCTTTCGGAAATAAAACTTTTACTTGAAGAGGGTGGGCCGTTTCCGGAGGGTGGGATTCAATTGAATGATATTATTCTAAGTGCTGATGATAACGCATCTTTTGATGCGCAAAAATTTCGGAATGATTTAGCATCAAGATTTGCCTCATTTGCCCTCAAAGGTCTTTATCTGAGAACCATTGACCGTGAAGCGACTACGGCTTCTCAGGATCGAGCAATTTCCCTCATGGACCCACCAGTCGTTTCAGTCGAGGAAGGAGATTTAATTCTCAAAATGGGTTTGAAACTGACGGAAGCTGACCTTGAGAAATATACAAAGTTTTTGAATCTGTCATTGGAGGATCGTAATCTTCTGCCTAAAAGAATTCTCATAACTCTGGGTATTTTTCTCTTTGCTACAGTTTACATCTCATTGATTATGCCTGATTTTTGGTTCGATATGGCGAGATCCAGCATCGTGGCATTTTCTATTTTAGCTAATCTTGGGCTTTCTCGTTTGATTCTGGAACTAGGAGGAACCGAACTATTTGGTGCCAACGCACTTTTAGTTGGCTTGTTGCCCAATTTATTGCCGGTCGCGTTTGCTTCAATGGTAGTTATGATAACCGTTGGTCCACGAATGGCCACATTGACGGCACTGATGACAAGCATTTTTCATGCAACCATGCAAAATACTGGAATTGAAACTCTGGCAACAGGGCTAAGTTCAGCATTAGTGGGGGCTTTTTTCTGCCGGGAGGTTCGTCTGCGAGGTTCGGCTCTTAAGGCCGGATCAATGGCAGGGCTAACCGCCGCAATTTTGGCTATTGGTTTGGGACTGGCATCAGGCAGTGGTCCTTTTGCATCAATCAACCATGCGGGAGCGTCTTTACTGGTCGGATTGTTCACAGGGGCATTGGTTCTGGGTGCCATGCCATTAATTGAGCACATATTCAAGGTTGCCACGGATGCCACCCTCTTTGAGCTTACCGATTTTAATCATCCTTTACTTAGGCGTATGCAAGTCGAAGCACCTGGAACTTATCATCACAGTCTAATGGTTGCTAATCTTTCTGAAAATGCGGCACTTGCAGTAGGAGCTAATCCAATTTTGTGCCGTGCAGCATCTTTATTTCATGATATAGGAAAAATGTCACAGCCCCAGTATTTTACCGAGAATCAAGGTGAGTTTGATAATCCTCATGATCGTAAGAATCCTGCTATGAGTGCATTGATCATAAAGAGTCATGTTAAGGAAGGTATAGATCTTGCCCGTGAGAATCGCATCCCAAAAATCATTCGTGATATCATTCGTCAGCATCACGGAACCACTTTGGTTAAGTATTTCTATCATCAGGCACGCGAGAAAATGAAACAGGAAACTCTTTCTCTTCAAGAATCCGATTTAGGAGTTCCGGACGAGTCAACTTATCGCTACGATGGTCCCAAACCTCGATTTAAAGAAAGTGCCATTATTTTTTTTGCGGATTCAGTTGAAGCGGCAGCTCGGACTTTGCCAAAAGTTACTCAACACAGTATTGAAGAACTCCTCGAAAATATTTTTAATGACCGTCTAGAGGATGGACAACTTGATGAGTGTCCTCTTACCTTGCAAGAGGTTTCGAAAATTAAGCGCAGTTTCGTAAAGACAACACTTAATATGCTTCATTCCCGTATTGAATATCCATCCGAAGAAAAAGATAACGGTCCCCAAAAGGATACAAGTTCTCCCTTTAGTGAATCCTCGAACTGAAAATTGTCCTGAGCTGCAACTTAGTCTCGAATTTAATAACCTGCACCCTAGGTTGTCTTATTCTGATTTGAAATTGAGATCTTTTTTTGAATCCATTTGCTCTCTTTATTCTGGTTGCCCGGCAGGTGTTCTTTCAATTGTTTTTATGGAGAGAGAACGCCATAATCGTCTTCATGGACAATTCTTAAATGATTTTCGTCCAACTGATGTGATTACCTTTCCAACAGACCCGGATGAAGGGCTTGCTGGGGAGATATGTGTTTCCGTAGATCAGGCAAAGGAGGAGTCAATTACCCGTAAAATTCCTTTTTGTCATGAACTTGCACTTTATTTGATTCATGGTTGGTTACATCTTGTTGGGTTCGACGATCTTGAAAAATTCGAGCGTCAACTCATGAGAAATGAAGAGCAACGATGCCTGCACCTCATAAGAAAATCGAATTTGTGGCCAGATTTTAATCTCGCACCCTCTGTCCCATGATTATACCTAATCTAAATGGTTGAAGATTCAGTCAAAAGCAGTTCTTTTGCAAAACGTTTTCGAAATGCGTTTTTGACCGGGTTGTTAATTTTTTTACCATTGGGTACCACGATTTTTGTCCTCGATTTCCTTTTGGATATGTTTAAGGAACCTGCCACTAGGCTGGCTAGTCAATTGGGCGTTTCTTCAGATCAATTCTTTTTTGGATTGGAGACTTTACTTGCAATAGTCGGACTGCTTTCTGGAATTTTAGCCCTGACATTACTTGGATTTCTTTCAAATTATGTATTGGGGAAATTTTTTATTTCCACAACTGAAAAAGTTTTGGATAAGGTTCCTTTCTTGAGCACTGTATATCGATCGGTTAAGCAAATTGTTGAGACTTTTGGACAGGAAAACCGTGCTGTTTTTAAAGAAGTTGTATTGGTTGAATACCCAAGGAAAGATTGCTGGGTACTGGGATTTGTTACCGCTGAAGGATCTCATGAGACTGAGTCAGTATTGAAACGAAAAGTCCTGAATGTTTTTGTTCCCACAACTCCAAATCCAACTAGTGGATTCCTTCTTCTTGTCCCAATAGAAGAGGTTTACTCTCTTGATATGTCAGTCGGAGACGGTATGAAAATGCTAATTTCTGGAGGAGCGGTTACTCCGCACCCGAAAAACCGAAAGGGACAGGCTGACGATAACCAGGATTTAGCTTCCTCTAATTAAAGTAAATCTTTCCCCCCCTCTTTCTTAAACTAATGGGAAGACCACAAACAACGGCAGCTGAAAATTTAGATCAACTGAACAAAAGCTTAAGTCTCTGGAATCCTAATCAACAATGAACCCCGAGTCTGTTATCCAGGGAATCTTGCTTGGAAAAGTGGATGTCGGGGAAAATTTTATAAGACTTCTAGTTTTTACAGATTTAGGACTTAAAACATGTCTTTTAAGAAAAGTTAGAAAACTTAATACTTTTTCTCCTCCCGATCTATTTGATGATGTAGAGCTTGCCTTGAAAGTTCCTAATCAGCAAGGCTTACCTTTTGTTAAAGATTTTGAAATTTTTCAAAAACGTCGTGAATTGGCATTGGATAGAAAGCGTTTTGAAGATGCTGGTTTCTTGGCCCGTTTTTATTTGGATAATGGGGAGCATCTTCTTGATCCTAAGCCTTATCTACAAATCTTGGAAAATGCGTTAAGATCTTTCATGGAAAATGGGTCTTCTTCTACTACCTTGCTCAAAGCTCTTTATCTTTTTGCCCGTTCGGAAGGACTGCCAGTTAAAGAATCTTGGTTGATGAGCCAGAAGCTGAGATTAAGGGAAATAGCAATTTTTGTATTAAGCCAACCTGTAAAAAGCTCTCCTGCTTTCATTCAGGAAGTACCGGAATTATTGGATTCGCTATGCAAATGGTTCAACTCTGACACAGAACTTCGTTGTTAAATCTTTTTTTACTCGACGAATTCATGAAACGGAATCAAAACTCAATTCAATAGAATTTTTGGAAATGGGGATTTTTAAGAAAGAATGGAAAATTACAACTAACGGCAAGGGGACTTTCGAGATTACCTCTGCTGTTTCCCAAGGGCTCGAGGAATCCAGTCTGTCAGATGGAATTGCCAGCGTATTTCTTAAGCACACTAGTTGCAGTCTAGTCATTATGGAGAATGCGGACCCTACTGCCCGAAAGGATCTTGAGCGTTTTATGGATGATCTGGTTCCAGAAAATTATCCTCATTTTATTCATACCTATGAGGGTCCAGATGATATGCCATCTCATATTAAGATGGCACTGACCCGGAGTAGCGAAAATATACCATTTAGTGACGGGCAACTACAACTTGGTACTTGGCAAGGGATTTTTCTCTGGGAGCACAGGGCGTCTTCCCATATAAGAAATCTCACATTTTCTTTTCTCGGGGAATGAAATCTTCAATGATTAATATATGTTCTTTATCTTGTCTTCTTTTGTTGATTGCATCATGTGGTCCTCAAGACGAACTGATCCAGGAGGAGGATCATCCTGCTTTTGAGCGGGGTAAATCGCTGCTTAAAGTGGGTAAAGGCAAAGAGGCTTTGGACGAGTTTTTGGCAGTAACTCGTCGCCTTTCCGAGTGCCCTCAATCTCACCTTGAGTGTGGTAGATTGCTTCTTTCCCTTGATGGACGCAAAGATCCAGTTGCGGCCATATATCATTTTCGCCGATATCTTTTGCTTGAACCCAATTCACGGGAAGCTTCCAAAGTTGAGCAACTTATTATTACTGCAGAACGAGAAATCCTCAGAAAGCTTCCAGGAGAGCCTTATGGCGAGTATCTTGACTCCTTGGAGCTAAAAGAAGCAAATGACCTATTAAAGCGTGAAGTTTCCGATCTTCGCATTCGATTGGGGATGCCTCGCAATAATCAAATCCAAGGAGGTTCTTCAACAGAGACCCTCTCGAAAAAACCAGCACCAGTGCTTGTTGCACCTAATGTTTCAGTATTAATAAAACCTGCACGCCCTCCAGGTCCTGAAAACACTCAAAGTTATGTAGTTAAAAGTGGTGATAGTCTCTATGCCATAAGTCGTAAATTCTATGGAGATTCCTCCCACATCGATCTTATCTATCAGGCAAATAGGGATGTCATGCGAAGCAAGAACAGTTTGAGTGTGGGGCAAAAATTACGGATCCCTCCTGTTCCCGCATCTCGCTGAATTTAAGTATTGCATGTCGTATTTCGACAATAACGCAACCACACCTCTCCATCCCAACGCACATGAGGTATTTGTAAAAGCTTTAAGTGAAAGTTGGGCGAACCCTTCCTCTCCCTATCGGTTGGGGGCTCAACTTCGAGCATCTTTGGAAATATGTAGAGAAGAGATCTCTTCAATCTTTGGAGTTAGTCATGATAAAGTGGTTTTTACCTCAGGTGCAACGGAGGCAAACAATTCCGTATTTTTTGCTTTATCACGGTCCTCCTCGTCTTCAGATAGAGTCCTTCTTTCTCCTTTCGAGCATCCGAGTGTAACAGATGCGGCAGAATATTGGTTTCCCAAAAGGGTCGATTTCCTGAGAGCACAACCTGATGGAACGATTTGTATCTCCGAACTTGAAGATTACCTGAGAATTTCAACTCCTCCAGTGTTAGTTTCGATTATGGCAGCCAGCAATGAATCTGGAGTTGTTCAACCATGGAAAGAAGCCGCAGGAATTTGTAAAAGTCATGGAATTCATTTCCATTGTGACAGTACACAGCTCATCGGAAAGAAAAATGTCAAAGGCCTTTCCCTTTGCTCTTCCTTCATATCAAGTGCCCATAAATTTGGTGGACCCAAGGGAGTCGGGTGGCTAATGGGAAAGTGCTTTTCCCCTTTTCTTATTGGTGGACAACAGGAAAAAGGTATGAGAGGTGGGACTGAGAATTTTGCAGCTGTTTCATCTTCCCATGCGGCGTTTTTAGCAGTGGAAAATTCTTGCATTGATACAAGTGAACTTGCGGCAATCCGAGACAGGTTTGAACAACAGATGCTCAAGCTTTTTCCAGATCTGAAGATTATCGGGTGCGGAGCAAGACGTCTCTGGAATACTTCACTGATGATTATGCCAGATTTCGAAAATTTTCGGTGGGTAGGTAAATTGGATAAACTGGGATTCCAAGTTTCCACAGGGTCTGCCTGTTCCACATCAAAATTTGGAGGTTCACCCCTAGCCACAGCCCTTAATTTATCTGACATAGAGAGTAGGCGTTTAGTTCGTGTGAGTTCATATTTTTCAAATAGCAGTGCTGATTGGGCTGCATTGCTATCTGCATTTGATAAAACCTTTATGGAGCTTCAGGAGGAATCCCGTGATTCTGCAGTTATTTCCCTCTAATTTAATCTTGAGTGCGCCTACTATCGCTGAACATTGAGAACTTTCGCAACATTGTGTCTGCGACCATTTCCTTTTCAGGAGATCGTATATTTCTTTTAGGTCCAAACGGTCAGGGAAAGACTAATTTATTGGAAGCGATAGGAATGGCTGGAACGCTTAGATCATTCCGAAAGAGTGGAATGGAAGGGTTGGTCAGGGAAGGTGAACCTTTAAGTCAAAATTTCTACAGATTTCTTGACGACGATGGAAATGAGCAGGAAGTTTTTTTATCTTTTCGTTCAAAAGGTGAAAAGAAACTTGAAGTAAATGGGACAAGGATAAAAAAATTAGGTGAGCACCTAGGGAGTTTTCCAATGGTGACCTTAAGTTCAAGAGATTTTCGTTTAATTAGAGAAGGACCTGCAGATCGCCGTAAATGGCTAGATCTCTTGCTTTCATCTTCGTCCTTGGAATATTTTAATAGTCTCCAAGGATACCACCGTTCACTTCGCGAAAGAAACGCTCTTCTTAAGCACGAGGCAAGTGATGGCGAACTTCTTGCTTTCGAGCAAGCACTTGCGCAGACTGCGGTTGCTCTGTATTCAATGCGTGCTCAATCCATTCCTAAGATATCCAAAACACTTGCCAAAAGTTATTTTTCATTAACCGATGAGCAAGAAGTTGCTGATATTGAGTACAACCCGGATTTACCAATTAATTCGGTAGATGAATATTTAAATAAACTCTTTGATGAGCGTTATCGTGACCAAATGGTTGGCTCTACTCGAAAGGGGCCCCATAGAGACGATTTTTTCTTTAAACTAAATAATAAGGATGCCAGAACCTATGCCTCGGAGGGCCAACAGCGTGGGTTGGTACTTGCTCTGCGACTTGCGGAGTTCTCTTACCTGCGAGATGGTCTGGGTAGAATTCCAATTCTTCTTGCGGATGACATTTTAGGTGAACTTGATCAACTTCGTAAATCTAATTTCCGCAAGTTATTGCCTCCTGAAGCTCAAGTTTTTGCAACTGGAACTGCTTATCCTTCTGAAAATGAGTCAGCTATTTGGGAATCTTTTAAAGTGTCTTCTGGTAAATTTTCTCCCCCTGGATGATGGTCGAGATTATAAAAGATTCCCGTCCCCCATATTTTTTTAGTTAGATATGGAAGCATTAACTTACAACCACTGGGTATTGCTTACTGTAGGTTCTTTAATTATGGGTCTAAGCAAGGGAGGTATTCCCGGAGCAGGAAATTTAACCGTTGCCATCTTTGCACTTGCACTTGAAGACGCACTTGGTCCCATTGGGGTTCCTTTATCTGTTGGCTTACTTCTACCTGTCCTGATATCTGCGGATTTAGCGGCAACTATAGTTTATCGCAGGCATGCAGACTGGAAATATATTTTTCGACTGCTTCCGTGTTTTTTAATCGGAACGGTTCTTGGTTGGTGGGTATTTGATTATTTTCAGGGAGGTGAAGATGAGCGCGTCAGTCAACTGAAAATCATTATCGGCCTGATTTTACTTAGTATGACAGGACTTCATTTTATACTCCAATTTAGGAAAAAGAAAAAAGCTAAAAAATTATCAGATCCAAATCTGAACGCTGTTCCAAAAGGTTCAATAGGATTGGGAATACTTTTTGGATTGCTTGGTGGAGTTGCCACAATGTTGGCTAATGCTGCCGGTCCTATTGCCCAGCTTTATCTTTTGGTTATGAATCTACCCAAATATTCTTTTATTGGAACTTCTGCTTGGCTTTTTCTAATTGTCAATATCTGTAAAATACCATTCATGGTTGATCTTGGCATCATTACAATTGAAACAATCAAAGTAAGCAGTTGGCTATTCATTCCAGCGGTATTCGGGGCAGTTTTTGCTCCATTAATTGTTAAAAAAATAAATCAGGCTATTTTCGAAAAATTAATATGGTTTTTCATCATTATTGCTGGTCTGCGGATGATTTTTTAAGATTACGGAAACTTTTATGAATAGCCGCTCCAGAAAATTATGGGCCCAGCACTTATCAGGACAAAGCAAAAAGTCTCAGTCAATTGATTCATCTTCCCTGTTAAAAAAGCAACCTTTTGTCGGGAGAATTGTTGGTATCGACCCGAGCCTTCGCGGTACTGGACTCGCAGTACTAGACTGTAAGGGCTCAACTTATAAGCTTCTTTTTTCGGAAACTCTTAAATTTACGCCAAAGATTTCTTCTGTTGATTGCCTGGGAAAGATTCATCAGTCTGTCGCTGATCTAGTTGATCTATGGAAACCAAAACATGTTTCATGTGAGGAGACTATTTATGTTCAGAATTTTAAAACTGCACAAATAATGGGATCTGCTCGTGGAGCAGCTCTTTCTGCTGTATCTATTAGAGGCGTGCCAGTTTTCGAATATGCTCCGTTGAGAGTCAAGCAAGCCGTCGTCGGTTTTGGTAGAGCAAGTAAGGAACAGATGTCTTTGACATTATCTCAAATGCTTGGATTGGGTAATCCTTTGCCTTTTGATCAATCTGATGCACTGGGTCTGGCTCTTTGCCATGCCTTAACATGGCAAGGCTAATTCAACTTGCTAAATAATTTAATTTACTAAGGTTGTCCTCCAAAAACTCGAATGGGTAGAAATGGACGGATGTGGCTTGAAGCTGCCATCAAATGAATATTGACGGTTATTTCATCCATGACTGAATTGAGAGAGACACCTGGGTTGATACCAATTTTGCCTCGGCTTAATGGGAACTCGCCTTTAATGAAAATAATATCCCCGAATTTCCCATCATATTTTTTTCGTTCTTTTCTTAAGTATTTAAAAAAAACTGGTGCAGACAAAGGTATTGATCTATTCTTAATAAGAAGATTTCCTTTGACCACTGCACCTAAAATTTCTCCATGCCATTCAGGGTTTTCTAGTGAATTCAAAGTGAATGAAAGATTCGGGAATTTTGATGATCCTAACCATTCTGGATTATGAACTTCTCCGTCCACCTTATTGAAGCCAAATCGTAAAGTTCTGGCATCCATAAATATTTGTCCAGTCATTTCCCTCGGTCTTTGAGCAGAAAAGTTCAGATTTCCAGTAATTGAAGAAATTTGTCCTCTAACCGTTCCACTTGCAAATCCGGTAGATAATTTAATTTCTATCCTATTACTCTCCCGTAAAGGACTTAAGTCAAATTTTGAGTTATCATTTTTACTTAATGCGAGAGTGTAAAAAACTAAGTTTACAACATTTACGACAATCCATTTTTTTATCCATATCACATCCACAAGTCTTGAAATCATATTTTTAAGTTTCTGTCGAGGAAACTGAAGAATTTCCTTAATCATTTTATCTATTCTCCTGAAATACCCTTTTTCAAAATTCATTTTTTTATTGCTCAATACGGATTTTTTTGGACATTAAGCTTTATTAATTCAATAAATTTAGAGCCCTGACATGATGTCTTTACTCAGAAATGGTTGTTTGGTTATCCAATCCTTATTGGTTGTATTTTCAGCATTTGGCAATTTTGAAAATGAAGGTTTTTTGGGTGACAGTTTCCATGGTGTTTTTTCAGATGAATCTGGTGCAATTATTAACCAAGTAGGTCCCTTTGCGGATATGGTTAAAGAAGTTGGGATTTCAGCCTTTCCATCATCGCGTTCAATAGACTCAACAAAACGAGTTCAACTCAACGCTTCATTAATTTTAGATGATGGTACTGTTTCAAAAATTCCTCCCTTTGAGGTCGAATGGTTTTCACCGAGTAAAAAGATTGAAATTTCTGAAAACTTTGCAATTGCCAAGCAGGTGTCTCAAAATGTCCGAGTTTCGATTATTGCCCATACCAAAGGTTATTCAGCCCGATTTTTCATCTGGATAAAGCGAGAAGAGACTGTGCAGGACACAGTTTCAAAATCCACATTGCCCTTATCCTTAAAATCGTCTATCCAAAGCCAAGTTCGTAAGGGTTGGGTGGAGTCTGACTGGTTTGGAGCTTTTTACAATTTTGGAAACAATTGGATTAATCATTCAACTCTAGGGTGGTTATACGCATCCGGCTCTGAACATTCAAACTCTTGGTTTTGGAGTCCTTACAACGAATGGATTTGGACTGGTCCTAAACTTTTCCCATACTTCTTTAGAAATAAAGATGGTGCATGGATATACTACATTATTGATGACCCTGAAGGACTAATTTACAACTTTCTTACTAAAAATTATGAAATCCCGCTGTAGTTTTTTTAGTTTTACTTTCTAAAAAACTCTAACATTAGGTTCTAATTCATTGGCTCCAATCAAGCATTCTCTGAATGGGTCTTTTGGAGTTTTTAATAAGGTCATTAGTCAGATCAATCTCAGGGCTTTCCGTTTTCAGGCAATTTAATAATTTAGTAACCGTATTCATTTTCATATAACGGCAGTCGTTGCATGAACAGTTACCTGTAGGTCCTGCGATAAAAGACTTCTCCGGTAATTCTCTAGTTAAACGATGCATCATGCCAGTCTCAGTGAGAATAATAAAAGTCTCAGATGAGTGTTCTTTGCAAAAGGTAACCATCTTTTCAGTACTACAAACTTCATCGGCTAAGTCTCGCACGGTTTCAACACATTCGGGGTGAGCGACAACTGGTGCTGTAGGATATTCCAAACGACACCTTTCAATAGATTCTTGGGTAAATAATACATGTGCGTAGCAGCTGCCCGGCCAAAGCCTCATCTTCCGCTTAGTTTGAGACATAACCCATTGACCTAAGTTCTGATCAGGAACAAAGAGAATTTCTTGATCATCGGGTACTTGATTAACGATTTGAACGGCATTTCCACTTGTACAAATAACATCACTTTCCGCCTTAACTGCGGCTGAGCAATTTACATAGGCGACAACAAACAGGTCTGGATTCTTGGATTTGTATTCTTTGAGCTGATCAGCTGGACATGAGTCAGAAAGCGAGCATCCAGCGTCAAGGTCCGGAAGTAAAACAGTTTTTGACGAATTTAGAATTTTGGCGGTTTCAGCCATGAAGTGAACCCCGCAAAAGACGATGATATCAGCATCAGTAGAGGCAGCTTGTCTTGCCAGTCCTAGGGAATCCCCAACATAGTCAGCGACCTCTTGAATCGGATCGATTTGATAGTTATGGCAAAGTAAGATTGCATTCTTTTCTTTCTTTAGCCTAATAATTTCCTCCTGCTCTTTCGTCAAATTTCCTGTATCGGACTGTTTACGAAAAATCTTTAATGGAGAACTAAAGAGACCGTTGTCCTTAATCATTAGTTGTTTGATTGCTTACAACCATTCTTTTTGCGGAATTCTGGGCACTCTGCATGAACCTGTAACCGTTGATCTTTGACATTAAGACCGAGTTTTTCAGATACCGTTTTTCCATACCACTCCATGAAGGGAGCATCGACATCATGAATCCGGTCACAATCAGAGCAAATTACTTGTGCCTTAAAGGTTTCGGATGATCCATTTAGAGCATAAAACTTATTTTCCTGCCCAACATCAATTTTTCTAACAATACTGCTTTCCACCAACAAAGGTAAACATCTGTATACAGTAGCTCTGGAAACGGTATCATCAAAGCTTTGTGCATCTTGGAGTAATTGTTCAGCAGTAAAGTGCCCAGTTTGCCTAAAGAGGGCTTCGAAAACACCTTTGCGTTGGTCAGTCATTCGAAGTCCCTTGCTTCCAAGAAAGTCCGAAAAACTTTCCAATGTTTCCTTAGGAATACTCATGCTATATGCTTTCAATACTTATTGTGATGGTATTTGGGCGTCAATATTATTGAGACAAAAGTGAGAATTGAATCTTCATTCTTGTAGGAAAGGCGTAGAAAAAGTAATGATTCAAGAATGTCAATTAAGGTAAATGATCAAATTATACCCTCTTGGGCAATTGAGAGACAGGCACATAGTTTGTATGAACAGGTTGCTCGTGGAATGGAAGGAAAGCCCGAGGATGTGATTCGTTTGGCCGCATTAGATTTGGCTAAAGAGAGGATGATCGATCAGGCATTGATGGCACAAGAAAGTAAACGCAGGAGATATGAAATAGATGTGGAGGATGTTAACCAGGGCATGAAAAGCTGGATGAGGGAGAACGGCGGGAAAAAAGCGATCGAAAAAACGAAGCACCCTATGATTAAGAACCGTGACGACCTCAGAAGAGAAATTCTTGAGCAACTGCGGTATAATCGGCTTCTAGAAGAAGAGTCATCATGTGAGTTGCCCACGGAAAAGGATGCATTAGACTACTATGAAAAACGCCCCGATCTCTTTGAGGGCGAAGAGATGGTAACTGCCTCTCATTTGTTAAAAAAAGCACTCACTGAGGAGGATTTTGAATCTGCCCTCAATGAAATCGAATCAATTCGCAAGAAATTAGAGCAGGGGGAAGATTTTAAGGAATGTGTAAAAAAACATTCAGATGATTCTGTGAATGATGGGAACCTCGGAACATTTGGAAAAGGACGAATGGTACCTGAGTTTGATAAAGTTGTATTTGCTTTAAAACCAAATGAGTTGAGTTTGCCAGTTAAGACTCAGTTTGGATGGCATTTAATTTTTTTACATGAAAAACATGATCGTCAGCTTACCCCTTTTGAAGAATTAAAGGAAAAGATTATTGAATACTTGCATGAGAGAAAAAAGGATAAGATTTTTGATGCTTTTTTGGATGACCTTAAAGATAAGGCTGTTATTGAAGGTGTAACGGGAATATGATTATATCAAATTTCTGTTAATTTTGCAAAGATTGTAAAATATTAACTGTACTTTTTGATTTGTTTAAAGCATAGATATGAAAGCCAGGAGCACCTTTTTTGAGGAGCGAGCGAACTTGTTGTGTAGCCCATTCAGATCCAATTTTAGGATGCTCGTCCTCATTTGCTTCATTCAGCTGATTTTCCAGTTCAACTGGTAACCCTGCTCCGCACATCGAACAAAACCTTTTGACTTGTGCAAGGGATAAAATCGGCAGAAGACCTGGTAGAATTGGTATGGTAATGCCAATTCTTTTACATTCCTCAACAAAATTAAAGTATGCTTGATTCTGAAAAAAGAGCTGAGTTGTTATAAAGTCGGCACCAGCGTCCACCTTCGTCTTGAGGTTTTTAAGGTCTGCTGTCAAGTTGGGGGATTCAGGATGCTTTTCGGGATAACCTCCAACTCCAATACCAAAGTGGGGAAAGTTTTCCTTTATTAAATTCACAAGATCTGAACCGTAAGTAAGACCACCTTTAACTGGTTTGAATGCGTTTTCTCCCTTTGGAGGATCACCGCGCAGTGCCATCACATTCCTAAACCCCGCTTTGGCGAATTCTTCGAGAATTCCAAGTAATTCGTCAGTTCTGTGACCAACGCAGGTTAAATGGGGCATGACTTCAAATCCATAATCGTTTTGAAGTAATTTGGCATACTTCATCGTAGTCTCCCTCGTCCCTCCACCTGCACCATATGTAATGGATACAAAATCAGGTTCGTAAGCTCTGAGCTTATCTGCGGTGTCGAGCATACGTTTACCACCTGCCTCATTTTGTGGAGGGAAGAACTCAATCGAAAATAAAGGCTTTCGCATCTCCAAGGCATTTTTGATTGATGATTTATTATGCATATTTCATATCATTATATCATGATGCATTGATGCGTTCAAGGGGATTCGCCCCTAGGCTTAGCGTTGTTTGCGAGAGCTTAGTAGAAGGTTCTGGATGGCCGAATTATATTTCTCGACTCGCTTTTCAGGTTTTATCTCAAGAGCCCGCTCAAGAAGATCTGAGGCTTCTTGATAGCGACGTTCCGAAACCAGCAATCGGGCATGTTGGATTAATGCTTGATTTTCAAATTCCTTTATCTTCGCTGCTCTTTCAAATTGAATGATTGCAAGCGCAGAATTCTTTGAACTCCATGACAAGATTCCAAGTTGAATGAGTGCCCTTCCTTCAAGTGGATGTTCACGAACGATTTCTTGCAGGAGATTGACCGCGTCTTCATTTTTACCTGTTGCTTGCAAAACCTCTGCTTTAAGGAGGTTTATATTTTTTTGCTCATCTGCCGAGCGACCCTTCCCGAATTCCTCCTCGATTCTTTCAAGAAATGAAAAACCCTCTTCATAAGAAGCACGTTGAATCAGAGTTTGGGCGATACGAACATAACGGGACAAAGACAATTTGTCTGTTTTTGCTAATGCTTCTTGGTAAGCATCCAGGGACAGTTCATACAAATTTAGATTATGGTAAAGATCTCCTAAGATTACCAATTCAGAGCTACTAAGCTGCCCCATTCTTCTCAATAAGTTAAGAGTGACTGCTGCTTCAACCTCTTTGCCTAAAGCACCTAAGGCAGATGCTCTTGCAAACATGTAGCGAAAATTTTCCGGTTCTTTTTCTAATAGCTCATTTATTAAGTTTAATGCTTCTTGATGCCGACCAGATTGGTCCAAACAATTGATTAATCCGTTAACTCCGTCCTTGCTTTCTGGAAATAGTAGCAAACCCATACGGTAGGCATTTTCGGCAGAAACCAACCGCCCAAGCGAAAGATGGCAATAACCAAGTGCAATGTAAGTTGAACCGTCGTTTTCTCCTAAACTAATTGCTTTTGAAAGATTCTCAGTCGCAGATCTTAAGTTCCCTAAGCTTAACTGCACCAGTCCAAGGTTTTTGTAAGCTCTTAGAAAAGAAGGAAACTTTGAAATTGCATTGGTATAGGCTTCTGCAGAACGGGTTAATCGGTTCGACTGGTAGTACATGGTTCCCAATGCAAAATCCAAAGCAGCACTTGATTCTTCAGTGATTTTATTTTCCAAGTATCCAACAGCCTCTTCCATCTGATTTTGACTCTTGGCCACGACTTCTTTGATAATCAGGCTTTCTGACTTACTGATTCTCGGTTCGATTTCACTGCGGAATCCATATTCTCCCATAAAACTTCTAACGAAAGTTGGATTATTCCAAAAATCTTTAGTCAACTCGTATGAGGGAGGACTTCCAAATAACTGGAAATTTAGTAGGACTAAACCTAGTAGGTTGTATAATTTCATCTAATTATCAAGCAGAGTAAAGCGAATAGGAAGATAGAATTGCGTTCTTACTGGCTCTCCATTTCGCATCGGCGCTTCGTAAACCGAACTTTCAGCAGCTAGTTTTGATGGCTCTATGAAATCTGGATGGGTTGATGAGACGACCTCAATAACCTGAACTTTTCCTTGTTCATCAATTTGCACAAGTAACTTGACCTCTCCTTCAAGCCCTCTTCTTTTTAATCGAGGAGGATAAGATAATCTGCCTCGTTTTAAAATGGAAGGGTTCCGGTCCAATTCGTGAAGAGAAAATACAAACTCATTGCCCAAATCACTTGGAGCAGGATTGAAACTTGCAAGTGAAAATGAAGATTTAAAATCACCTGGGGAAACATCCAAGTTGATGTCCATAGGGTTGGCATCAAGAGCAACTACGGGTTTGTTAAGTTGAGGATTTTTTAAAGCATTTTTCTTGCTTTCTTGAATAACCTTTTCCAACTGAGTTGGAGGTGGAGGAGGTGGTGGCGAAACATACGGAATATCCGCGTCGCGAAGCAACCATTGTTCTTCCCTGATAAATTCTGATAGTGGGAGCAGACCAAAGAGCGAGGTTGAAATTAATCCAGCCAAAAGAATGCTTTTTCTACGAATCCCCTTTATTTTTTCGGCTTCTAATCCTGGAAGCAAATTGTTTTCGAAAAATTGGCTCATTTTAAAAGTGCAGCGAGTTTTACAGTCGTAGCTCCTCCGCGTATAGCTTGATCCATAACCTTAGTGGCAAGGCCCGCTCTAGAACCAGGAGAAACTCGGACCATTACTTGATCTGAAGAATCTTTTGGAGTTCTCACCACAATTGGAGCAACTTCCTCCAAACTAATCGGATTTCCATTCTGAAGGATTTGACCCGAATGGGTTAGATCAAATGTTAGTGGTTCTGATGGCTGAGATCTCGGAGATGATGAGTCCTTGTAGGTGGATGTGATTCCAATTTCGTTTACAAATGAAGTTGCCACGATAAAGAAGATCAAAAGTATGAAGACCATATCAATTAAGGGAGATACATTAATTTCGGTCTGTTGAGAAAAAGCTTGTAAACGTCTTTTCATCAAATTGGCTTTCGTGTTGCAATGGAAACTTTGGCTCGGGATTTTCGTGCCTGTTTTATTACTTTTGCCAAAATAGATGCGTCGGCCCACTGATCTACTTGTACGACAACTGGCTTATTATGTTTTTTATCGGACTGTTCAATAATTCCCGATATTTCTTCTAGAAGAATCTCACGTCCACCATGAAAGAGTTGATTTCCATCGGATAGAGCAAATAAAACTGAATTCTTTTTAAGAGAAGTTGCGGTTTCAACCCGCGGACGGTTCACATCAATGCCCGGCAAGCTTACAAAGGTAGCTGATACGATGAAAAAGATTAGCAGGATAAAGACTACATCTATTAGAGGAGAAACATTAATTTCCTGATCAACTTTTTCAGCGTTCTGGCGAAGTTGATGTTTCATGTAGTTTTGATTTGGTTAGGAAATATTTGTCTAATTGATATGCTCTCAATGCGGTTAATACAGCGAAGCCAGTCTTTTTTTCTACGATTAAGCAAATGAAGAAAAGCGAGAGCAGGAATTGCTATAAGTAAGCCAGCCTGAGTTGTAACCAAAGCTTGAGAAATACCATTGGCAACTAAATCCATTTTATATCCATCTTCCATGCTCAGTCCTGCGAATGTTCTTAACATTCCAGCAACGGTACCAAGGAGTCCGATAAGGGGTGCTGCGGAAGCAAGGACTAAGAGGAAGCGCAGACGACGATTTAAATAAGAAGCTTCACTTTGCCTGATTTGCTCGAAGCGTTTACGAGTCTCAGACAGGTCCTTGTGGTTTGCTAGGCAATGGTGCATGATTCGATCAACTCTACCTCCACCTTCGAATGCTGCCCATCTTTCCCTAGGAATAGATTGAAGGCTTTTGGGAATTACGCTTTTCATTCTTAACCAAAGCTCGATGGACAAGAAATACAAATACATTGACAGGCCAAGAAGGACAATCATCAGATACCCTCCTTTGTCCCAGACAAATAAAGCTTGCTGGTAGAAATCAATCAGCAGGTCCATCTTTACTGTCGGAAGAAAGTGCAGCGGGATTTTCTTTCTTTAAATGGACGAGACGGGCAGAGAACCCTTCCAGTTTTGAAATCATCCCTTGAAGTCTTCGATTTAAAAGAGCATGAATTACCAAAGCAGGAATTGCAGTTACCAATCCAAATTTAGTAGTTACTAGAGCTTCCGAAATTCCACGTGCAAGTTCGCTGTTCTCAGGATTTGCAAAGTTAGTTATTTGGCGGAAGACATCAATCATGCCTGTTACGGTTCCTAGCAAACCCAGGAGCGGAGCGATCGCAGCAGTAATCGCAACTAAGGGTAAGCCTTTTTCCAGTCGCTCCTGGCAATCGATAATAATCTCGTAGAGAATTTCTTCCAGTATTTCAGGTTTGTTCCCTCGATAACCCTGTGCAGTTTTGCGTAACCGTTCAAAGGGTCCGGAAAAACTTCCAGCCAGAGTAACTGGTATTCCGGGCATTGGTATACTGAGTATTTGAAAGGATTTATAAATTGCAATTAGTGTGGATAGCACGGCAAAGAATAGGATTGGGTAAATCCAGATACCCCCTTTTTGAAGTTCCTCAAAGGTAGTCGGTTCACCAACTTCTAAGACGGAAGCTTTGCCTAAAGTAGGATCCAATGGCAAAAGTCCATCGACCGATGCATTACTATCCATGGTTTGTTTGATCAGCTTTGCTGTTTCCGGAGAAGTTGGGACTAATCTGGTAGGTTCATTTGATGATGAGAACCCTTCTGAAAGATCGAACGACAATAAAGTAGAGTCATTCGAATGTTTCTCAACAAGTCCGGAGCTTCCTTTATTTCCATAAAAATAAAGAACCGGGCCAATGGACCAGAATGTTCCTTCTTCCCTTGTCCCTTCGGGAGGAACGATTGCTTCTCCAGTGAAATTGATGCCTCCACTTTGTAATTTCAGAAATTTGGCTGCAATGGAAGCGACTTGGAGCAAGGATTGAATTTGCTGTTTTCTGTCAGAGTAGCCAACTTGCACCTTTTTTTGAATTAATAAATCCGTGATTTTTCTTTCCGCCGGGGGAGTGATTTCCGACCAACTACGGCTAAAATCAGCTAGAATTCTTTTAATGGAGTCAATTTCAGTATTTCCTTTTGTTACCTCCTCCTTTAATAGAATCAAACTTGTATCTCGGTTATCCCTTAATCGGTTTCGTCGATCCACTTCCGATCTTTTTTTTTGTGCCTCTTTTTCAAGCTTAAAAACATCGGAGGAAAGTGGGATTTTTTCTTTTTCCACCAATTTCCTTAATTTATTTAGCTCGGAAATTGCCTGATCTAAATCCTGCTTCGCAGAGGTTTTTACATGTACCAAGTTTTGCCCAATCAATACATTTGAAAACCCCCATATGAAAATCCCTACAAAAAATAATTTCATCTATTGATGGAATTAGGTTTAGGGAAAGGAAGTTTTAAAAAACGAGGCATCGCCTGGTTCTGGAGGATGTCCACGCCAGTTGAGATTTCTAAAGCTAATGAATCTTGCCTTTTCCATTTCCAACCAGTGCCACCCGGCATTCCATATCCAGCGACGGTACCTGATTCATTCACGAAATAAGCCACACTTAACCCAAAGTAAAGAACTTGAAATTCACGGGAAATTCCATCTTCAAGAGAAAACTCCTGCCTTTCCAATGTAACAGTTCGATGGTAGAGCGAAATGGCCTGTATAAGGGACAAAAGAGTGTCCACTCTCTGTTTAAAAGGAATTTGAGGCTGACCTTTCTTTAAAACAAGTTTGTCTTGAAAGGGTTTCAATCTTTGAGCAAGTGGAGTTGGAATTATTTCAAACATTTCTTGTACTTGTTGATTAAGTTGCTCTACTCCTTTCAAAAGAGATAAGGTTGTTTCTTCAATCTGCTCTTTTTCTTCAAGAAGCTCACTCCTTTGTTTTGCAGCTCCAACTGCTTCTTCTTTAGATTCTTCAAGTCTATCATTTAACTCTCGAATCTCAGTTAATAGAGAATTTCTGATATCGTGTAAGGAAGCTTTTTCCACTTCCCATTCGCTTGATTCTTCACTGATTAGCTGTTCTGTTTGGACCCATTCTTTGATTATTTGGCTCGTTTCCTTGTAGGGAGATCCAACAACCCCTGAGCAAGTTATGAAAATAACAAAAAGTTTTCTTATCTGGGTTTTTAAAAACATGGTTATAATTACATCTTACAATATAGAAGTTCAGTTGGAAAGTTTATTTGAGACTGAGTCTCAATTTCATATCGTAGGTCTTTTTCAGTAATCTAAATAATGAGTCATGCATTAAGATGCTAACAATCGACGAAGGGTTTCATCGACAACCTTAGGATTTGCTTGGCCACGGGTAGCTTTCATTACAAAACCTTTCAAGGCGTTTATGGCTCCTTCTTTGCCGCCTCTAAATTTTTCAGCTGCATCAGGATCATCTGTAATTGCTTGAGCACAAAGTGCCTCTATTTCATCACCGTCAGAGTTCATTTCCAACCCTTTTTCGGCAATAAGTTCTTTGGCGGATTTACCGAATGTAAACATTTCAGGAAAAAGTTCTTTGGCCACATTATTTGTGATGATCCCTTCCTCGATAAGATTTACGAGTTCTGCTAATTTTGATGGAGACAATAAAGAATCTTTCAGGCATAGCTCTTCCCCATTTTCTTTTTCAGATTGTGCAAGTTCCCTGAGCAGGTCATTGACCACCCAGTTGGCAACTTTTTGAGGAACTTGGGTGAGTGAAGCGGTCTCTTCGAAATACTCACAAAGTTGTCGGTCCACGCATAATGCAGAAGTGGATGAGTAAGGTAGGTTCATTTCCTTCATGTACCTTCGTTGCTTGTCAAAAGGTTTTTCCGGAAGTTCCTTACTTATACGATTCACCCATTCGGTATCAATTTTAACTGGCATCAAGTCTGGGTCAGGAAAATAGCGGTAGTCGTGTGCCATCTCTTTTGTTCGCATAGGGGTGGTATATCTTTGTTCGGGATTCCATCGCCGCGTTTCTTGTACCAGAGTTCCTCCTTCCTCCAATACCTTGGTTTGGCGGCGAATTTCGTATTCTACACCATTCTTAACCCCCGTAATCGTGTTGAGGTTTTTAAGCTCCACTTTCGTCCCCAAAGTGGATGAACCAACGGGTCGAATACTGATATTTGCATCGCATCTCAGTTGTCCTTTTTCCATGTCGCAATCTGAAATCTCAGCCGATACAAGGGAGTTGCGAAGTGAAGTGAGGTAGAAAAAAACTTCTTCGGGGGAATAAAGATCTGGTTCGCTTACAATTTCCAGAAGCGGGCAACCTGCTCGGTTGTAATCCACCAAACTGTCTGATTCATAGTGGGTTAGTTTACCAACATCTTCCTCTAAATGAATTCGCGTAAGTTGAACGACACGATGTGGACCGATTTCTGTAGGAGAGTTACCAGGCATTTCGATTTCAACCTCGCCCCCTTCGCAGATCGGTTGATCGAACTGTGAAATTTGGTAATTTTTTGGCATGTCAGGGTAAAAGTAATTTTTTCGATCCCACTTACAGATTTCTGAAATCTTGCAGTTCAAAAGTAAGCCAACTTTTATAGATTTTTCGATCGCTTCTCGATTCATTACAGGCAAAGCTCCCGGCAAGCCAAGAATTGTAGGGTTGGTAAGTGTATTTGGAGGTTTGCCGAATCCTGTCCCCACCCGGGTGAACATTTTGGATTGCGTATCCAGTTGGACGTGTACCTCTAAACCTATAACCGCTTCGTATTCCATATTCCTTTTAAAGATTTGGCTGCTTGCGACCGAATTGACATTCCCTGTCATAATCATGGGCAATGGAGAGCAGGCTCTCCTCTGCAAAGGCTGGTCCTATCAACTGCATTCCAATGGGAAGCCCGTTTTCTGAAAAACCGCAGGGGACGGAAATTCCTGGTAGTCCTGCAAGGTTTGTGGAAATTGTGTAGATATCGCTCAGATACATTGAAATTGGATCATCACTTTTTTCTCCGAACTTAAAAGCTGGGGTGGGTGATGTCGGCGTTAAAATCGCATCGACCTGAGCAAAAGCTTTATCAAAATCATTGCGAATCAAAGTCCTGGTTTTTTGTGCACGCAGATAATATGCGTCATAGTAACCGCTACTAAGACCGTAGGCTCCCAAGATACATCGCCTTTTGACTTCTTCTCCAAATCCTTCACCTCGGCTTTTCGAATATACATCAATCGCATTCTCTGCTAGATCGCTTCTTGATGTGTAGCGAATACCATCATATCTAGCTAAATTTGAAGAAGCTTCAGCAGTTGCAATAACATAATAAACGGGTACGGAAAGTTCAGTAGTGGGAAGAGATATTTCCATCATTTGATAACCTTTCTTTTCGTACCACTGAATGGCTTGATCTAATGAGTCCCTGACATCATCGTCCATCCCTGGACCAAAGAACTCTTTGGGCAATCCAAGTTTACAAGGTTCTATCTTTCCTTTTAAGCATTCCGCAAACTTTGGAACAGGAGTAGGAAAGCTAGTCGAATCAAGAGGGTCGTGCCCTGATATAACTTCTAGAAGTTGAGCAGCATCTTCTACAGTTTGAGAAAAAGGACCGATTTGATCTAAAGAAGAGGCAAAAGCAGCAAGTCCATAACGGGATACCCTGCCGTAAGTAGGCTTCATGCCAACCACTCCGCACAAGGAGGCAGGTTGACGTATTGATCCCCCTGTGTCAGAACCCAGAGTCAAAGGAGTTTCTCTGGCAGCAACTGCGGCAGAACTTCCTCCACTGCTTCCTCCAGGAACTCTTTCCAAATTCCATGGATTACGGGTTGGTCCATAGGCTGAATTCTCAGTGGACGATCCCATGGCAAATTCATCGAGATTTAACCTTCCCCCGACTACTGCACCTGCTTTCTTAAGTTTAACGGTAACGGTTGCATCATAAGGAGAGCGGTAATTTTCCAGTATTTTACTTGCAGCTGTCAGAGGTTGTCCTTTGGCTGAAATTACATCTTTGAGACCCACGGGTACCCCGTCCAAAGGGCCTAGCAGATTACTGGAACTTCGACGCTGATCTGAGAATCTTGATTGTTCGAGCATATCCTCCTCATCGTAACTGAGAAATGCATGTACTTTTTGATCAACTTCTTTGATTCGGTTAAGGAATGCGAGGGTGACTTCCTCTGAAGAGAAGTTTCCTTGAGCTAATCCTTCGGAAATTTCTAATCCTGTGAGTGAGAAAATTTCTGAATCATCAATCATGATTACTTATTCTTCGATTACCTTAGGAACAACCACCTGATCATTTCTCGATTTAGGAGCGTTGAGTAAAGCTTCCTCCGATGAAAAGCTCTCCACTGCTTCATCTTCATCCCAAACATTGAACCTAGGGAAAGCATGGGCTGTAGGCTCAACTCCTTCGACATTGACTGCCTGAAGTTTCTCGAAATATTTCAACACATTTCCTAATTGCCCCTGGAATTTTTCACGTTCTTCAGAGGTCAGTTCAATACGGGCAAGATTGGTTACATAATCAATATCGATGGGTAATTCTTCACTCATTTTACTTTCTCAATTCGTAGCTTGTTTGGGACTCAATTCCTAGGAGTATATTTTCGAATGCTTTATTTACCTCCTCTTCTCTCAATGTTCTGTCTTTTGCTCGCATTCGCAATGTAAAAGCAATGCTCTTCATGTCTTCTGCCATACCTTTGCCGGTGAAAACATCGAAAATAATCACGGGGTCAAGGCTCATTTCATCAGATATGACTTGGCTGGCAATGTATTCCACTTTTTCCCTTACTGTCTCGGCGGGCGTACCTTTTTCGACTACTAGGGCAAGATCTTTAATTGCGGGAGGGAATGTGGTGAAAGCGGAGAAGGTTGTTGGTTTCTTGCCTTTGTTAAACAAGACTGGATCGATCAAGATTTCGACCGCCAGAATTGCTCCTTTTAGATCGTATTTCTTGGTAAGGTTAAGATGTAATGTGCCAAGGCTAATTTCTAGTTTATTTCGTTGAACATCTCCCAAGGTTGCAGCGTATCCGTTTTGCCAAGGTGTTTGTTTATCCGAAGGCTGCCATTTACCTTTAGGTAAGTTTATTCCCAGTGCGTGAAGAAGTCGTTCCAAGGAATTTTTTTGTAAAAAGAAATCTGGCCTATCTTCTTCTTTCCAATTCTTGTAAGAACTTGCTTTTAAGTTGGCCCATGCGATGCTTATTAGTTCTGTATTACCGCGGGGTCCAGGACGGAAAACTCTTCCGATTTCAAAGATTCGGTAAAGATTATTTAAATTTCTTTGGTTGTGTGCAAGAACCTCAACTAGACCGGGAAGCAAGGAAGCACGGACATGGGTGTGATCAGCATTGAGGGGGTTGCCAAGACCAAGATCGTCACGCTTAACATCAGGGAACCAAAAATTGAGTTCTTCTTCGGATCGTAGGCTGTAGTTACAAACTTCCTGGTAGCCCTGTCCAATGAGATTGTCAACCGCACGGTCGCAAAGATCGTAACTCGCTTCATTTTCCCTTGAAAGGCTGGGACTCAAAAATCTGGTTCCTTTCAAATCTGCGGTTCCATGGATCCGCAGGAATTCTTCGACCAAATCAATTGGCCGGTCGACTTCTGAACGATAGGAAGGTACAGTGACTTGAATAGGGGAGGATCCATTCACTGAAAATCCGAGTCTTTTCCAACTCTTAATCAAACTCTCTGAGGTTACTTCAAAACCGCATCGATCTTTTACATAAGAAGTTTCGATCTCAATGGTTCGCGATGTACGAGGGAACTTTCCGATAGAAACAAATTCATTGCTTGTGGTACCACCCGCAAGGTTGATGATCAGATCAATGGCTCTTCTTGCGGCAAATTCTACGACTTGTGGGTCTACATCTCGTGAAAATCTTTGAGAACTGTCAGTATGAAGTCCAAGGGAACGGGCTGTCGATCGCACAGTACCCGGATGAAACCAAGCTGACTCCAGAACGATTTCTGTAGTGTTGTCATCGACTTCCGCATCTACACTGCCCATTATACCCGCAATGACTAGTGGTTTCTCAGAGTCCGCAATTACCATCATATTCGGGTCAAGGGTACGTTCGTGCTCATCCAAAGTGGTGATCTTTTCTCCTGCCCTGGCTTCCCGTACCACGATAGATGATCCAGAAATTTTTTTTAGGTCAAATGCGTGCAGGGGTTGACCAGTTTCGTGGAGAACAAAGTTCGTGATATCGACCACATTATTAATCGAGCGCAACCCGATAGATTCAATCTTATGCACCAACCAGTCGGGACTCTGAGAAATCTTAACTCCTTTGATTGACCAGAGGGTGTAGTAAGGACAGCGGGATGATTCGACTTTTAATGAAGATAAAAGGCAGTTTTGGTTTGGCGAATCTACTGGATCTGCAGAAGTCTCAACTTTTGGAATTAAAATAGGTTTTTGGTAGTAAGCAGAAACTTCTCGGGCTATGCCAAGGTAGCTAAGGCAGTCTCCACGATTTGCCGTAATTTCAAGCTCAAGTACCGTAGGTTTTGAGAAAACCTTTGTGATGGGGCATCCGATTTCTGATTCGCGGGGTAAGATAAGCAGACCTGCATCATCCTCACCAAGTTCGAGTTCTTTGGCACTACACATCATGCCCTCCGATTCCACTCCCCGAAGTTTTGAATTTTTAATTTTGAACCCTCCCGGTAACTTGGCTCCGGGAAGAGCAACCGGAATCCGGTCACCTGAACTGAAATTGGTGGCACCACAGACGATTTGAGCAGGTTTTTCAGTTCCAATATCTACTGAGCAGACACTTAAACGGTCTGCTTCGGGATGCTGGCTTTTGTCTAAAATTTTACCAACAACAACCTTATCAATTTTGGCAGTTGTGGTATCATCTCCTTCCTCCACTTCAATCCCAAGCATGGGAAGAACATCAATTAATTCTTCTGCTGGGTTTGGCAGATCAACATATTCAGATAACCAATCAAGATTTATTTTCATACCTGACTCGAAAACTGCGATAAGAAACGCTGATCGTTCTGATAAAAATGTCGAATGTCATCAATCCCGTGAAGTAACATGGTGACCCGTTCGATTCCCATTCCGAATGCAAACCCGGTCCACTCTTTTGGGTCAATGTTTACGAACCCGAGTACCTTTGGATCAACCATACCGCATCCCATGATTTCGATCCATTTGTTGCTTAATTTTCCAAGGTCCGGAATTTTCAGATCAACTTCGAAGCTAGGTTCAGTAAAAGGGAAAAAACTAGGGCGAAGTCGAGTATCTACTTTCTCGCCAAACAATTCACGCAGAAAAAAATCAAGTACCCCTTTAAGATCTCGCACAGTCACACTATGATCAACAAATAATCCCTCAATTTGGTGGAAATTTGCCGAATGAGTTGCGTCCACTGTATCCCGTCGAAAGCATCTGCCAGGAGCAATAACCCGCAGCGGCGGTTTTTCTCTCAGCATGGTTCGAATTTGAACAGAGGATGTATGTGTCCTTAATAGATAGGGTTCCTGTTTCTTTTGTTTAACATTGGCCCATTTGGACTCCCGTGGGAAAAAGAGTGTATCCTGTTCGTCACGCGCAGGATGATCATCAGGGGTATTGAGGGCATCAAAGCAAAACCACTCAGTTTCGACTTCGGATGCCTCGGTCACTGTAAATCCAATTCTTCTGAATATAGAAAGGATGCGTCTCTTGGTTTTAGTTAAAGGATGCAATCCTCCTGTGTAGGAGGGAACTGAGGGCAAAGTTGGGTCGACTTGCTTTCCGAGTGATTTTAAGTCCTCTAATTCTTGTAATTTAGAGAGTGAATTTTGAAATAGAGCCTCAATTTTCCCTTTGGCAAGGTTAAGAGATTTACCAAAAGCCGGCTTGTCTTCTTTTGGTATTGAAGCAATCCCTTTTGCAAAATGAGTCAAGCCACCGTTGGGGCCCAAAAACCTAGCCTTTACTTGTTCCCACTGTGATTGGGTGGAAACTTTTCTGAGACTTTCCTCTGCATCTGCAACAAGTGCTTGGAGATTCTGGTTCTCCACGCTGAGGGAGATTTGAAGGGGGACTACAGCTAGGCTTCTAGGGAAGCCTTAGCTTTCACAACCAAATCCTTGAAAGCATCTGGTTCATGGATGGCGAGTTCGGAGATCACTTTACGGTTCAGCTCAATGCCTGCCTTGGCGAGCCCATGGATAAATTCTCCATAACGAATTCCCTCAGCTCTGCATGCCGCATTTATGCGTACGATCCAAAGTTGACGAAACTCAGTTTTTCTTTTACGTCGATGTACATAGGCGTAAGATTCAGCTCGGTCTACGGCATCTTTTGCATATCTAAACAGACGTGACTTGTTTCCGAAATAGCCTTTGGCTTTTTTAAGAACCTTTTTGCGGCGTTTTCTAGTGGCGGGTACATTGCGTGCTCTAGGCATGACGAAATCTCCTGATATGGGTGTATGTAAGTACTAGGAAAGTGCTCTGATGACTCGACGAGCCATGCCTTCTGCCAAAACTTGGTCTTGGCGACCCGCACGTACTTGCTTGGTAGTGCGTTTGCGTCGCAAATGTCGTTGGCTTGGTTTGCGAAACTTAACTTTCCCAGAACCGGTGAGCTTAAATCTTTTGGCTATTCCTTTGTGCGTCTTCTTCATTTTATGGAAAAAGGCGTTATAATAGGTGTTAGGTGAACTTCAAGCAAGCGAAATGCACATCAAGTGTCGTAAATGAGCAGTCCTTGATAACTTTGATAGGCAAACCACAAGGCAAAGGTCAAAAATAATAACCATAACAGAAGCTTAACGATTTTTTTTCGTAGCCAGTGTGAATAGATACGGTTTTGTCCATCACCACCGAAATCCTCGAAGTAATGTATCAAGTCTCTTTCCTTGGATCTGTCTTCGATTTTGTGATTTAAATGTCCATAGGATGACCGGGTTTTTTCGTACCACCACTTGAAAATCTTATGAAGCATAGTTTGATTCGGGAATTGCTAGACCTCAAAATACGACCGACCGCTAGCTCCTTGGAAATCGAGTCTTGAAACTGAAGGCATTCCCTCTTGCAGCGCCCACAGGTCAGAGCCAATTTCAATGTCCGCTTCCTCAAGCCATTCGGTTTTATATATTAGTTGATGATATTTTTGACCCCTGACTTTTTCAAAGAGGCTTCCGAGTCGTAAATTATCGGCAAAAGTCAGAATGGGTTCTTCACTTCCATCATAACGAGGCGGGAAATTCAAGTTATGAACAGTAAGACCTTCAGGTTTGGTGAGTGAAACCATATTTTTCGCATATCTAGCGCATGACTTTGCAGAATTTTTCAGAGATTTTTCCACATCCTTACTCATTACTTTCGCACAGCTTTTACGAATATCTTCAAATTCATCGTTGGGCAGAGCCATACTGCAGGCAATTGCTCTGTGCCCAAGAAGTGAGGCTTCCATTGCCGCCCCAACCGTGCCTGAGGAAAGAATCATTGGCATGGTAATATTGTATCCTAAATTTATTCCACTAACAACAATATCGGGCGCTCGGTTTAACAAATTACCACATGCCAGATTTACGCAATCGGCAGGAGTCCCATTTAAGGTATAGGCCAAAGAAGGATAATCACTTACCTCTTTGGGTATTAGTTTTGCATTGCGGGAGATGGCATGACCGATCCAACTGCGCTCGCCATCCGGTGCACATGTGACAACTTCAAAATCTTTGATCAGTTCTTCAACCAAGGAAATCAAAAAACCTGATTGAATTCCGTCATCGTTAGTGGCCAATAGAAGTGGTTTTTCGCTCTTCATAGAATAAAAAAGGGGAAGGTATTCGCTTAAGCGAATCCTTCCCCTTTTGCAATAAGTTCTGTATTAAGATCTATGCTTTTTTAGGAAACGGTCGGTTCAGGTTCCTCAGTTTTGGACGGCTCCTCAGTAGTTGACGAGTCAGGACTTTCCACTGCTTCCTCCTCTTTGTTTTCCTCCATAGCTGCCCGGCGGCTTAGTTTTACCCGACCTTTGTCGTCTATACCGATACATTTGACGATAATTTCATCTCCCAGTTTGCAGATATCTTCAGTTTTGTTAACCCGGAAATCCGCAAGTTCAGAAATATGACACAAACCTTCTTTGCCTGGTAAGCATTCAACAAATGCACCAAATTCTTTAACTCCTCGAACGATACCTCGATAAATCTTGCCTACTTCAATTTCTCCTGTGACAAGTTCAATTTCATTCAGTGCCCTTTGCATGGACTCGGTATCTGTGGCATAAATTCTGACTTTTCCACTGTTGTCCTCATCAATGTCGATGTTTGCTCCGGTGACCTCAGTAATCCGACGAATATTTTTTCCGCCAGGTCCAATTAAGGCACCAATTTTTTCAGGATCGATCTGCACACTTTCGATCCTTGGTGCATGTTCGCGTAATTGTGTTCGGTGAGTTGGCATTGCCTCCTCCATAGAAGAGAGTATTTTCATACGAGCTTCAGTGACCTGTTTGACTGCCTCCTTTGCAATACTAAATGGAAGTCCTTGTATTTTAAGATCTAACTGAAAGCCGGTTACTCCATCTCTGGTACCACAGACTTTAAAGTCCATATCCCCAAAATGATCTTCTGCTCCGATGATATCAGTCAGAACAACATACTTTTGAATTTCTCCATTATCATCCATTTTAGCAACTAAGCCAGTCGAAATTCCAGCCACATGTTTTGCCAGGGGAACTCCAGCATCCATAAGCGCAAGTGACCCACCGCAGACGCTGGCCATTGATGTTGATCCGTTGGAGGACATGATTTCGGAAACGATCCGGATGGCATAGGGAAAATCAGTTTCGGGTGGAAGAACCGGAAGAACGGAGCGTTCTGCGAGCGCCCCATGTCCGATCTCACGACGACTTGTAAAGCCAAATCTTCCGGCTTCTCCAACTGAAAATGGAGGGAAATTATAATGAAGAATAAAGGATTTTGCGGTGGGTCCACCCGTTAAGCCGTCAAGATCCTGAACATCTCTACTTGTGCCTAAAGTGCTGAGCACTAAAGATTGAGTTTCACCTCTTGTAAAAATGGCTGAACCATGTACCCGGGGGAGAACTCCAGTTTCACAGGATATTTCACGCAAATCTGCAGGACCACGCCCATCGGCTCGCTTTCCTTTTTCTAGAATATTTTCGCGGTAAACTTCCTCCTGAATAACTTCAAATGCCATCTTAATGTGGTCTTCATCAAAATTATCTCCAAACTTTTCCTCGCATGCAGAAGAAGCTTCCTCTTTGATTGAATCCACAGCAACTTGGCGTTCCTGCTTGGAGGGTGCAAAAATAGCATCTTCCATTCGATTGCCCGTGATTTCACGGCAAAGGGAAAGCACTTCGTCAGGAACTTTTACAAGATCAAATTCCTTCTTAGGCTTGCCGCATAATTCTGCTAATTTGCGCTGTGCAGCAATAATGTCCTGGATAGCCTCATGAGCATACTCTAATGCTTCAACAAACTTGGCTTCTGGAATCTGGTCAGCAGATCCCTCAATCATCATCATTTCCTTTTCACTTCCAACATAAATCAGATCAAGAGTTGAGTCATACATTTGTTCGTTGGTAGGATTGACAACGAATTCTCCGTCAATCTGACCAAGACGGACACAGCCAATCGGTCCATTCCATGGAATATCCGATATCATTAGTGCAGCAGAAGCACCATTGACCATAAGCACATCTGCTTCATTAATCTGATCTGTAGAAAGTAGGTATCCGATGACTTGAACTTCATTGAGAAATCCTTTCGGAAAAAGAGGACGAAGAGGGCGGTCACACAATCGTGAGGTAAGGATCTCCTTTTCACTTGGTTTACCTTCGCGTTTGAAGTAGCCGCCCGGGAAACGCCCAGCGGCGGTAAATTTTTCCCGATAGTCAACGGTCAATGGAAAGAAGTCCTGACCGGGACGGAGGGTCGCAGCAGCTGTCGCAGAAACAAATACATTCGTTTCACCCATAGAAATGGTTACGGCTCCGCCGGCTAGCCCGGCGAGTGTGCCGGAAGAGATTTCAATGCCGAGTTTTTCGGCGGTTACATTATGCTTCTGTTTCATTTTCGTACGATTTTTGTTTTTGTTCTTTTGTTCGTCATCTGCCCGGTCTTAGCCGGATTGCTTGTGCCGGGTATCCTTTTAAATTCAGTAAGCGACAGGGTGCCGCTATATTTATTTTAAAGGAGAAAAACTTGTGGCCAAGGCCGCCAAGTATGAAACCCGAAAGGAACTGCCCGAGGTTAGCGACGCAGATCTAGCTTTTCGATAATTGCTTGGTACCTTTTGAGGTCGATACGCCTTAAATAATCGAGCAGCTTTCTACGACGAGCTGCCATTAAGAGAAGCCCCCGGCGCGAGTGGAAATCCTTGCGGTGAGTTTTCAGATGCTCCGTAAGATGAGAGATTCGGGCACTGAGTAAGGCAATTTGTACTTCACTCGACCCCGTATCTTTTTCATGGGAGCGGTTTTCTTCGATGATAGGTTGTTTTTTGATAGTTTCTGACATGTTATTCATGGTAATTCTCGATCCGAGGAATGAACTTAAGCTCATTCGCCACTCAGTTGGAAACCGAGAAGCCGTTTCGTCCAAATCAGTAATTCAACTAATTATTGGGGTAATCGAGGAGACAGTCCTTGATGAACGATCTCTAACGCAATCCACATCATGGCTTATTTTAAGAATTGTTCAAGCTCCGAATGCTCTTGCACTTGCAAGCTCGATATTTGTACTCAAATCTAATTTCACAATGGAATACCCTTATTTCGCTTATGGATCGAATATGAATCTTCGGCAAATGTCCCACAGATGCCCCGGGGCAGAATTTTGTTTGCATGGCGAATTACAAGGTTGGCGTTATTTCATAAATGGAAATGGATATGCAGGGATTGAGGAATCTACTTATGGGGTAGTACTTGGTTGCATTTGGACGCTAAAACCTGAGAACTGGCTAGCTCTCGATCGTTACGAAGGAGTTGAACAAGGATGTTATGACAAAAAACTACTCATGATAAAAGCAGAAGGAAAAGAGGAACCGCTTGAGGTTTTGACCTATATTTCTAACGACTATAACTATGGTCGGCCCAGTACTAGCTATCACGAGATTGTGCTCGAGGGAGCAAATGATGTTGGTTTACCAGAATCATATATTTTAACTATCGAGAATTGGCGAAACGGCCCACCAGAGGGTTTCCTGTAATGAACCCTTCTACTAATTCTGAAAGCTGGGAATTTTTTGTCGATACCGGTGGGACTTTTACGGATTGCTTGGGTCGTTCTCCAAATGGAGACTTCTTTCGGGCAAAAGTTTTATCCCGTGGTTCGCTATCTGCAAAAGTGGTCAAAATTATTGGCCCAAAGAAAATCCTGCTTTCTTGTAATAATGATTGGCCATCTGATTTTCCCATCGGTTTCACCCTGAGGTTTTCCCAGAAAAAAGAATTTTCTACTCGAGTGATACGGTGGCAACCGCTATCGCTTGAATTGACCATAGAGAATGAACTTCCTGACTCAAAGGAAGTTCTTGGGGCGATTGAATTACATTCCGGATGGGAATCTCCTGTTCTAGGAATGCGCTTGATTCTGGCCAGGCAAGGAGTCGAAGTGGGTAAAATCACATCCAACATGAGATTAGCAACGACCCGATGTACAAATGCTCTTCTCGAAGGCAAGGGAACGCACCCAGTGCTTATTACAACTTCTGGATTTGCTGATCTTTTGGAAATCGGAGATCAGAGACGGCTCCAATTGTTTGATCTTGTTCCTCAGAAAAGGAGAGGGTTAGCAGGGCAAGTGTTCGAGATTAATGAGCGCATGGATGCTGAAGGAAATTCCATCATGCCACCAGTCAGGGCGGAAGTTGAACAACTTGCTTCCGAATTGGTAAAGAAAGGTCAGAGAATAGCGGTTGTCTCCCTTATGCATTCCTCGGCCAATGACCAGCATGAAAAGATGACAGCACATATTTTTCGGTTGGCGGGGATGGAGAAAGTAGTTGAATCTGCGGAAATTCATGCCTTTCCCAAGTGGTTGCCACGAACGGAATCAGCGGTGGTGGAAGCCTACCTGTCAGATATTCTAGACGAATACTTGAACCAAGTGGAGCGATCCTTGGGGCAAGGTGGACAGCTATGGGTAATGGGCAGCTCGGGAGGTCTGCAAAAGCGTTATAATTACAGGGCAATTGACAGCTTGCTGAGCGGACCAGCAGCGGGAGTAGTTGGTGCTGGAGCAATTGCCCAAGCAGTTGGAGTTAATCAATTTATTAACCTAGACATGGGGGGCACCAGTACTGATGTGTCCCGCTATTCAGATAGCTATGATTATCATTCCCCCCATCAGGTTGGAGAAGCAAGGATCTCCAGCGTATCTCTTAAAATTGAGACGGTTGCGGCAGGAGGAGGTTCGATTTGTAAAGTTGAAAACGGACTGTTGCGGGTAGGACCGGAGAGTGCGGGTGCAAATCCGGGTCCTGCTTGCTATGGATTTGGAGGTCCGCTTTGTCTGACCGATGTCAATCTTATCCTTGGACGATTGTCCATTAACCGCTTTTCCACTCCTGTGTATCCTGACTTTTCCCGCCAGAGGATCGATGAACTGGTGGCAACGACAGGTCGTAAGGAAAAGGACCTGTTGCACGGATTTCTAGCGGTTGCAAATGACGCCATGGCAAGTGCGATTCGTAAGGTCTCAGTCGAAGAGGGATATGATCCCACCGAACATGCCTTGGTTGCTTTTGGCGGAGCTGGAGGACAGCATGCATGCGGCGTAGCTGAAAGGCTAAAGATGAATCAGATTATTCTTCCTGCTGATTCCGGCTTACTTAGTGCTTATGGACTTTCGAAAGCACGAGTGGAGCGAATCATAGAAAAGTCGTTGATTTGCCCTATGGATCCATTGGTAGTTCAAAAGTTCGAGGATGATATGATAAGGCAGGGAAAGGCAGAACTTGCCGACTTGGGAAATCGGGTTGAATCGGTCGAGAAGCGTGCTTTCATTCGTCTTTTGGGACAGGACTTTCCGATGGAAATAATTTATGAGAACCCTAACGAATTGGAATTAAAGTATAGAAAAAAGTTTGAACGCGTATTTGGATATTTCCCCAAGCATCCAACATTCGAGTTACACTCCCTTCGTATCCTATTGGCAGGATCATCCCATCGAAATGTGCACGAGGAGTTCTATGATTTAAATAATTGTGAGAGGGCAGAGCATAAAGGAGAAATTGACCGGTCTGATTTGTGTCCTAAAGATAGTCTTGACGGGCCGCTTTTGATCACCGATGAGTACAGCACATTATGGGTTAATTCAGGGTGGAAGGTACGAAAGGGGTCGAAGGGAAGTCTTATTTTGGATAGATCCAAAGACAAAAAGCAAGTGGATGCAAAGATTCCTTCTTCTGCTCGTCGTGAACTGTTTTCCAGTCGATTTCTTTATCTTGCCGAAGAGATGGGCGCACAACTCGAACGCACTGCACTTTCCACAAATGTTCGTGAACGGCTGGATTTTTCTTGTGCCTTGCTTGATGAAAACGGATTTCTGGTGGCCAATGCTCCTCACATCCCAGTGCATTTAGGTGCAATGGGTATTTTTGCTAGAAGTTTGATCGATCGCTTTCCCCAGTTGTCGAAAGGTGATGTTCTGGTCTCCAATCATCCAGCTTTTGGAGGTTCGCACCTCCCTGACATTTCGGTTCTTGCACCAGTCTTTGGGGAGGATAATAGACCTGTTTGTTTTCTCGCGAACCGTGCACATCACGCTGAGATAGGAGGCATTTCGGCCGGTTCCATGCCTGCCGGAGCATCTTCATTGGCGGAGGAGGGAGTCGTCCTTGTTCCTCAATTTTTATTTGCAGGAGGACAGTCGCGGTTGGAACAAATTGAAACCGTTTTGCGAAGCCAACCCTATCCTTCTAGGCAGGTTCCTGAAAATTTAGCAGATCTATCCGCACAAGTCGCCTCTCTACGCCTTGGAATGGAGTCGATGGAAGCTTTTTTGACCTCATATGGGGAAGTGGAGATCCGTGCTCAAATGCAGGCTTTGCGAGAAGAATCGAGACTGAGTTGTCGGAAGTATCTTGAAAATCTTGGTAGTGTTGGACTTTCTGGAATCATGCAATTGGATGATGGAGATGCCTTACATTTGGAAGTTCGCGTTAAATCTGGACGGGCAGTTTTTGATTTTAGTGGAACCTCATCGGAGCGGGGAGATAATCTTAACGCCACCGCGGCAATTGTTTACAGTGCTGTTTGTTACTCATTACGGGTACTGATTAATTCAAATCTCCCTCTTAATGAAGGTCTGCTAGATCCTGTCGAAGTAATTATTCCCAAAGGCAGTATTCTCCAACCCTATTTTTCTTTGGAAAAAGAAAGATGTCCAGGAGTGGCGGGTGGAAATGTCGAGATCAGTCAAAGATTGGTGGATCTGATTTTAAGTTCCGTTTTTCAAGTCGTGGCCTGTTCACAGGGAACGATGAATAATGTCACTTTTGGAAATGAAAAATTTAGTCACTATGAGACTCTATGCGGAGGATCAGGAGCGAAAATCGGACAAGATGGAACTTCTGCAGTACAGGTGCACATGACGAATACCGCAATCACGGATCCTGAGATTCTAGAGGCTAAGTTTCCTATTCGTCTTCTGGCATTTCGTAAACGGAGTGGTTCTGGTGGGGTTGGGACTTGGCAGGGAGGAGAGGGAATAGTACGCGAGTATCTATTTGAAGAGGAAATGCAGATTTCTCTTCTCACGCAAAGTCGGTTGCACCCTCCTGCAGGTTTGGCAGGAGGAGGAACAGGAGCTTGTGGTAAGCAAGTTATCATACGAGCAAATGGAATTGAATTACCATTGGACTTTTCCCATCGATGTAAGGTTTTTCGAGGTGACCGGTTACTTGTTTTTACACCCGGTGGAGGAGGTGCTGGAGAATCCGAGTTAGTTCTATAGAGCAAGTCCTACTCGGGTTGACTAGTGTACAAAAATTGACCACTCTAATGGAACAATTTTCTGATGAATCAAAAGGGCTCAATAATAGCATGAGACTGATTCATAATTTGACCTGGGAAATTTTCTGACTGGTCGTTTTTTTACCATTTCTTGACTTTTTAGATCCCCAAATGGGATTGGCGCGTTGTATGCCTTATATGTTCGTATTATTTATTTCAACTGGGAGGGAAACATGCCAAACTTCAAATCATTAGACACATCTTCTAACACCAACTTCATACAAACGGCAATTGCTTTGGCAATCGGGATTGGAATTGCCACATTATCTGTGGTGTCATTAGGGATCCTTAGCTTGTAAGTAAGATTATCCTAAGTTTATGATTTAGTTCCTGATTCTTAAAAATGAGATCATAAATCTTTTTTGCCGTTTTCTCCCTAGAGGAAATTGGTGGTTGTTTACCATCAAAAGGTTATCTAATTTTATCTCTCACACCTTTAAGGATCTTTTCGTACATTTTTAGAATTTCACTATTCTCATTGTTCGTCAAAGAATTTTACATATTTTTTAAGTATCTGTTCTTTGCCTTGCATGAATGTTTTACCTAAATTTCTTTAGATATTACAGTTCGTGTGTACGAATACAAAAATAATGCTGAATAATTTTTATTCTTTAGAATGAAACTTTAACGCTAAATTTTTAAATTTAGTGAGATTCCTTTACGAAACTGTTACCAAAGCGATGAAATAAAGATGAGATAATCAATTATTGTGACATATGGATTCTGTAGAAAAGAAACCAGACAAAGATGTCATTTACACTCTCCGTTGTGCTCATCAAAAGCAGGCACAACTTATTTTATTGGCAGATCAAAAGGCTCAAATTCTTTCCGGTCTTGTTCTCGTAGTATTAACTTTGCTCGGAACAAGGTTAATCTACATGAATACGGATGGGTTTTTCGATGCCATGAATCCATTCACCATTGCATTCCTTCTACTTTTCTTCGCTGCCGAAGTAGTGGCAATTTCGTTGGGCATATTGGTAGTGATGCCAAGAATACCGAGCAAGCAAAAGGAGGTTGGAAATATTGAGAATATCCAGAATCCACTGTTCTTTGGGGCTTTCACAAATTTTGAGCAGGAAGAGTATCTCGATCATGTCGCAGATAACATTGTATGTAATGACTCTGCCCGTCGCTATTTGGCCAAAGATATTTATCAAGGAGGAATGGTTTTATCCGAAAAGTACAAAAAACTGTGTTATGCATACCGATATGCTTTGATTGGATTTATATTCCTCGTGCTTACTTTTGTGTCCGTTTTTGTTTTTTAGAATTGGGGCGAAGGACATTACTTATTTATAGAGTCCGAATAAAGGCTCCTTCTCATACTAAAGCACTTTAAGAAACTGGTAACTGGGTATGTTGCCCAAATGATCTTTTTCAAAACTGGCAGGAAAATAACTTGGTTATTCATTAATGAATTGAATCCCTGTTTTTGGATTTCTTATAAAACTTTCCCTTTTCTCTTTAATCGTTCCGAAAATAATTGAGCTTTTTTAAATTAGAGTGGGAGCTTCAGAGTGCTTCAAATTGATTTCATGGGTTTAGCACAGATATAAAGTTAAAATTAAATACCTACATAGCAGGAGTATATATAGTTGCCCATTTATTGATAATTGATTATCAATTATTCAATGACGCATTCTTCTTCCTTTTTCAGCTTTCTGTTTACATGTCTTTGCATTCAAGGTGCCAGCAAAGAGTCAGATCTTTTGCCAATGGAGATTTCGGCTCTTAGGCTGGATGCACCCTCTAGCTACCTGACCGCTCAAATCCAAGTCATAGATGAAACAATGATTAAGGAATCGGGTGCAGTGGATTTGGTGGAGTTGCTTCGTAAGGAGGCAAATTTACAGGTGCGGTCGACTTCTGGAAATTCCGCCAGAGCCGGTGTTTCTATTGGCGGCTTCGGAGAGAATGGAGTACAACGTACTTTGGTTCTTTTGGATGGGCATCGATTGAATGCAGTAGATCTTTCTGCAATCAATTGGTCTTCCATTCCACTCGCTTTGGTTGAATCAATTGAAGTGATTCGAGGAGCTCAATCAGGAACTTTTGGGAATAATGCCGTTGGTGGAGTGATCAAGATTAATACCAAGTTGCCGAAGGAGAAACCAACGGGTTACATGGAAGCAGCTACGGGAAGTTTTGAAACTATAAATGCAAGAGGTGCCTATTCTCATAATCTTGGTGGAATCGGAGTTACACTTTTTGGTGAACGGTCGGAGTCAAACGGATACCGAGTCAATGGTGATTATGAAACGGATGCTGGGGGATTGAGACTAGACTGGGGTAACGAAGAGCAGCTCAGGGGTTACTTTTCCTGGAGTTTATCTGATATTGATTTTGGTTTACCTGGAGATCTGAATGCAACTGCTTTGTCAGAAGATCGAAGGCAAACAACAGATCCATATGATCGAGGAGAAGAAAGTTCTTCGCAGGGACGGGCGGGTCTGAGTTTCGAAATCAATAATGACTGGATTTTGGAAAATAGATTAGGGTACCAAGATCGGGAAGTAGGGGTTAATATGCCCAGTGCGACATGGACCGCAGATACTGTTTATGAAACATTTTCCTACAGTCCAATCTTGCATTATGAGTCCAACGAGGCGGATTGGATGTTTGGAATCGATTATTTCAAGGATGATGTGAAAGCTGATACGAATTATGATGATTCCTTTTTGAAGAGGAAAGCTTTGGGTCTTTTTGTTTCGACTAGTCAGTCTATTTCAGAGCAATGGAACTGGAATGGAAACCTGCGGATGGAGAAGATGGAAAATTCTGGAGAGTATGGAGGTACAAACTTAAATAAAGTGAAAAACGAAGAATGGGCAGGCGTGATAGGTTTGGTTCGTGATTTCGGAGATCAGGATAGATTATACGGGACAATTCGTCGTTATTACCGTTACCCGGCAACCGATGAAATTTTGCTAGCTTGGCCACCACCCAGTTCCCTCAATCCTAATCTTGAACCGGAAAGTGGATATGAGATAGAGTTTGGACTAGACTGGATGATCGAAAATCTATTCTTAAACGGTCGAATCTTTCGACAATGGATGGAGGATGAGATTATTTATGATTCCGCCGCTTGGTCCAATGTTAATCTAGAAAAGACCCGAAGGATAGGTTTGGATTTTTCAGCGGAATGGCAGATAGCTGAGATGATCCGATCCGGGGTAAAGTATGAATATGCAAGAGCTACAATTGAAGAAGGAACATTCTCTGGGGCAAAAGTGCCCTTGGTTCCTGAAGGTTTGCTTAGGTTGTTTCTCGAATTACGACCTCTAGATTCATTAATGTTACGGTTGGGAGGATCGTTTGTGGGGGAAAGTTTTCACGGCAGCGATTTTTCTAATTCTGGAATCAAAATAGAAGATTATTGGCTGTATGATTTGGGCGTAAATTATGAATTGTCG